>Ga0209480_10000095_pt1 | contig 84210 bp, 62 predicted proteins | sample JI61114C2DNA_FD_187501 | JGI IMG/M metagenome (GOLD analysis project Ga0209480, IMG submission 187501) | Wastewater effluent complex algal communities from Wisconsin, to seasonally profile nutrient transformation and Carbon sequestration -... | ecosystem: Engineered > WWTP > Effluent > Algae...
CTGTCAACGCTTCACGCACATCATTACTGACATCCGCGCATGACTCGTGGTCGCTGTGGTTTGCTAGACCTTCAACGTGGAGCTTCTTCCTCTCCTGCTCTTGGCCGGCTTTAATCGGCGCTTTCTGTATATGCAACTATTTCCAAAAACAAGATGACCAACCCAAATCAAACAAAAAAACCAAATCAAACTAAACCAAGCTAGACCAGACCAGGCCAGGCAGCCCAAACTCATTGCAATATTTAGCGCACCACAATATTGTCGATCAAGCGCACCTCGCCTAGCTTAGCGGCCACAAGAACAACAAAGGGCTTACTGAATTTACCTGATGGCTGCAATGGTTCGAAGGTTTCGGCATTGCAGACAGCTAGATATTGCAGACTGAATTCCGGTTCGGCAGAAACAATCAAAGTAGCGCCCTTAACCGCGTCTTCTACTGATACACCAACTTGTGATGCAGAGACCACTTCAGACAAAGCTTCATGCAAGACTGGAGCCAATTTACGCGATGCCACATCTAAATAAGCATTGCGTGAGCTAAGAGCCAAACCATCGGCTTCCCGCACAGTAGGCACTCCAATAACCTCAAGAGGCAAGTTCAAATCGCGGGTGAGGGCTTTGATAACAAGCAACTGCTGGAAGTCTTTTTCACCAAAGAAGGCGATATGTGGCTGCACTAGCGTAAACAACTTGGTCACGACCGTAGCCACACCACGGAAGAAGCTGGGCCTAAAAGCACCCTCTAAGGTGTCATTGAGGGGATGTGCCGGCGCAACACTGACTATGGACTCGCGACCAGCGGGGTACATTTCTTTTTCAGTAGGATAGAAGACGCAGTCGACGCCAAGAGGGCTAAGCAATTCAAGATCGCGCTCAAATGTACGCGGATACTTGTCAAAGTCTTCAGTAGGTCCAAACTGATAAGGATTAACAAAAATCGAAACCACAACCAGGTCGGCCTGGGCCCGGGCATGTTTGACAAGCTCAAGGTGTCCGGCATGCAGAGCGCCCATGGTTGGAACAAAAGCCACTTTCTGGCCCTTGCCTGAATTAATCCAGGCATCGCCATGACTGGCTCTCCACTGGCTGAGCTTGGCCAAGCTATCGGCAATGAAAGGCTTGCCAGTATGGCTCAATGCGCCATCTATACTACGTTCCACCAGATTATCTACCACTGTCTTCTCGCTTTGCAGGGTGTAACTTTCAGATTATTTGTTTCAGAGCAGGCTCTTTGCCGCCAGCTTATTTTACAGTCTTGCCTCAAGGCTGCGATAATTAGCGGTTAATAACACGAGATTTTGAACGGGAAGCAAAGCAATGTTGACAGGCCTGCATATTTTTCAAACGTCTAAACAGTCGAAGTTTAGACTAGCGGTAGCGGCCAATTGCCTGCTCAGCATCAGTCTAACCATTTGCCAGCCGGCCTTTCTGCAGTCAGCTTTCATTCAGCCGGCCTTTGCCAAATCGACTATCACGGAACCGGTTTCGGGCAATGATCCTCTGGCTGATCGCCACCAGCACACTCGTCGCGCTGATGCAAAAGAAGAGACTAAAAGAAAAGAAGAGTCTAAAAGAAAAAAAGAATCTAGCAAACGAGAACAAAGCAGCTACGTTCAATCGAAAGAAGCTCGACTACTGGCCGATCAGCTGATGAAAGCAATTGGTGGCTACACTGCTTTCAAAAGATTCAACGATATTCCCTGCCGAGCAAAAGGCAAAATTGTTCAAACCTCGTCTCTCTCGAACGGCATCAACACTTTCGATTGTGACATCTTACTAAAACGCGAAAAGCAAAAAATCACAATTAGTTTTCTTGGCCAACCACTAACCACCGTTTACGACGGCGTCATGTGCTGGACGCAGCAAGGTGACACGATTTTACCTTCAGATCAAATTACAGCCAAACGCATTGCTGAAGACATTACTCACGGTCTGTTATTGCTCGAAAAAGTAGCTTCACCAAACACTCACATGGAAGTAGGCCCGCCAACAACCGTTGACGGCCAGCCCTGCGACACCTTGCTGGTCTGGGCCGAAGATGGCGAACCAACTAAATTTGCCATAGACAGAGAAAATCACTATGTGGTCGGCTCCAGCTATGCCGGAGTTGATTTAGAGCAAGGCGTAAAAGTCGAAAAACGCTATACCTACTCAGATTTCCGCCTGGTAGAAAATACTCAGCAGCCCTTCAAGGTTGTGGAATATTCCGGCGACAAGAAAGTTTCAGAAACGATAGTTAGCGAAGTATCGGTTGATCCAAGCGTCACTGACGATATCTTTGTCATGCCCAAAGAACGGCCGTCAGCAAGGCTCGCAGCCGGTGCTATCACTGTTCCATTTGAGTATACTTCAAGCGAAATTTTAGTTACCACTAAAGTAAATGGCGTGCACGACCTACGTTTCATTGTTGACACAGGGGCAACCCAATGCCTTCTCGACAAATCTATCGCTACGAAAATCGGTGCAACATCGCTGGGCAGCAACAGCGGAGTATCGATGACAACTGGCTCTGGCACTATCAAAACCGGTGCTGTCATGGTCAAATCGCTGGCCCTGGGAGAACTCGAAATTGCCAATGTTCCATTCGCTGTAGCCGATCTAAATTCGTTTGGTAATATTCAAGGGCCAAAACCAGCCGGCCTGATCGGCGCAAACGTGCTCAAGCGTTACCTTATGACGGTTGACTACGAAAACGAGAAGCTGCGCTTTGCTGACCCGACCCAGGTAGTGATACCCGAAGGTGCCATCGTCGTTAATACCAAACCGAGCTTAGGCATGTCAGGCCTAGCGGTAGAAGGAGACATTGACGGCAAGCAGAAAGTAACCTTCTTAATTGATACCGGAGCAGCTTTCAACAACATCTCAGAAACCAAAGTAAAAAGCTTGCTCTGGGGCCCCGTATTAAAAGTAGGCATACTCAAAGGCCTTGATGGCAAGCCAGTTGAAACCGGTGCAGCTCGTTTCGAATACATAGATCTAGGTAAGCACCGCGTTGACAAACCAGTATTTTCCATAGCACCGCAACTACTAGAAGGCCAAGGCGAAGCTGGCATAATTAGCTCAAAAGACCTGGCAATCATAGGCAATCCGCTACTAAGCCGCTATAAGGTAACCTTCGATTATCGCAACCAAAGGCTCTTCTTAGAGCAAAGCGCTTTGGTGAAAAAGAAAAACGAACTCACTGACAAAATCGACGCTATTAGGTTTGAGTGGCTAAGAACACGCAATGCCAACCAAGCAATTCGCGATTTAACAACAGTGGCTGATTCAGCCCACCATGAAGATCTACCAGGTATTGAAGCTCTGGCAAGAGCCGAGTTAGCAATTATGCTTTGCCAAAAAAGTGGTGGCAACTTTACCCCAGAGCATATCTTTGCACCGCTGACATCGGCTAGCTTGACCTCGGAAAATTCAGCTGCATCTGGCGACGCCAAAGACGGCAAGCGACTTTCACCGCAAACCTTATTTGCTGAATCTGATGGCCAGCTTTTAACAGCCTATAACCTGGCAGAAAAATGCTCTGACAAAAGTGTTCTCGGCCGAGTGCTGGCAACCTGGGGTTACATCTATTCAAGCCAATGCCAGAACATCAGCTATCTCTCAAGCGCCAAGCAAAAGATTGGTAAGGCCGTTGTTCTCTGCCCAACCGACGCCAATGTGCTAGCTGCTTCTGGTTACTTCTTATCTCGTCTTGAAGCAGTGAAAACGCCAAAAAGCACTGAGAAAGAAAAGCTTGTTAGTAAGGAGCTAGCAACATCTACCAAGACTGCTTCAGCTAAAGTCAGCACTAAAGAAAAAGACATTCCGGCCTATCAGCAAAAGCTGACAACGGCAATGAAATCGGCCAACGAACTAGGAAAATGGCTAGCTGAACAAATTATTGACCAGGCAGTGATGATTGATCCAGCCAACTATCTAGCCCTGCAAACAAAGCTAGATCGCGCTCGCAATCAAGGAAAGACCGATGAGGTAAAAACCATCATCGGTCAATTGAAACACTATTATCCCAATTCAAATACTGGCTCTAACCCATAATCTTTACCGCTAGAGCCTGCTTTGAATTATTACTTGGCTGAGGGTTTTTCTTCAGATTTAGTTGTAGCTGTGCTTTTCTCGCTGCTAGGCTTAACAGCAGATTCTTTGTTAGTGGTGGCAGAGGGAGTTTCTTTGACTTCTTTTGGCGCTGGTTTTGACTGTTCGCTCAATGGTGCATCATTGTCAGGAATAGGGGCTCCAGCTGGCAAAACTTTGCCGCAATACTGCTGTCTTTCAGCTTTTCCACTTGTGTAAAAGCGCTCGTTCAAAATACTTGGTTCAACTTGAAACATATTCATGTCACCAGGTTTTTCAGAACGACCAAACTCTTTGGCGCTAGCTGACTGGGTGGCAGCGGCAGAAGCGATGGCTAAGGCAACGATAGTCAGGGCAATAATTTTCACAATTTTTCCTCACGGATTTCTGACTGAAATAGACACATAATTTCCAATCTATTATCTTGAAAACCAGCCTGCTCAAAGGTCTTACTTTTTGCCAAAACAAGCTAAGCAATCACTTCAGGGCGCACCAATAATACCTGGAATGGCAGAGAGCCTACACTTTCTCCCTCGATTTCGAGCACGACGTGGTACATGCCTTCACTGTCGAAGGTTAATCCAGAAAAAGCACTGACAATCTTGTGAGTCATATACAGGTTAGGCAAAGGCTCTACAGTAGCCAAAGGAGAACATGCTATAAGCTTGCCCAGACCATCTTCAACGCGAAACTGATAGTTAAATTGACCCGTGGTACCAGAGACTTGAGCAAAAGCATAAACAAGTGGAATTTCTGCTGGAAACTTTCGAGCCGAGATGCCGTTATAGATGTTGATACATGAGACCGCATCGCGCCTGAGAACATCTTGCAAAATACGCTCGCAAAGAATAATTCCAAGCAACCTGGGCGGAGAATCGGAACCTTCAGTCATTTTTGCACCGTTGAGCAAACGAACCAGTAATGCATCTAGTCAAATAGCGGTGTTACTACTGATTGATCTTAGAGGCGTGGCGATTATACTAGAACTGCGGAGAAGTCGAGAAACCATTTCCAATGCTTGATCCTGAAAGAATGACATTAGCTCAATGGTTCTGGTTGGTATTTATTGCCGTCGTGTTCATCTTCTTTGTCTGTCGCTGGATCGACCTCTACACACCAGTCGAGCCGATTACGTACTCGCCTTCGCGGCTAGAGATATCGCTTACCGAACCAATTCTGCGCCTAGTGGCAGACGCTCAAGCTAGCTAAACCATAGCTCTCGCCAACTGCGCTAACCACAGGCAGCTAGCTAAGCCGCCACCAGACAACTTCTTGACATCAAATCCTTCCAATGAGTTGAGCAGGGTTGGCCACAAGACTCAGTATCGCCACATTGTCAAGCACACCAAGAGGCTTGGTGGCTTTTTCTTTGCGACGATTTTCTCTCTAAATCATTAGATAACAGTTCATGATTTGACATCCTAGCTCTTATTTACTTAGGTTCCTTAGGTCTACTTTTTCTTCTCTTTTAACTTCAAGGCCAAATTTTCTTCTAACCCGCGCCCGTATAGCTAAGCGTCTAATCAAATCTTCTTTTTAGGAAGTTCGATTACTACCGCCTTAGCTCGAAGTCGCGTCTCGGAGAAGTGTGCCTTGCTCTCTCTAACTCTCAACTCCTAAAACCAAACAGGAAAGGGTTCTCTATGACAAGCATCTCTGAAAATAACCAAAAGAAAACCTACGTAATCGGCATCACCGGCTCGATCGGCTGCGGAAAATCGTTGGTTGGCCGTCAACTGCAAGAACTTGGTGTGGCCGTCATCGACGCCGACCATCTCTCGCACGAACTCGTTAACAACCCAGGCCCAGCCTACGACAAGATTCTTGCTCGATTCGGCGCCGACCTGGCCATCAGCCCTGGTGGTCCCATCGACCGCAAGAAACTGGGCGCCATCGTCTTTGCCGACAGCGCTGCACGCACTGACCTGGAAGCAATCCTGCATCCGGCCATCGGCGAACTGCAGAAGACCCGCACCATCGAGCTGGCGAAGACCCACGACATCGTCGCTGTGCTCGTTCCCTTGCTTTTCGAGACCGGTTCTCGCGCTAAGTACAGCGCTGTCTGGGCCGTCGTCGTTCACAAGGAAATCCAGATTCAGCGGCTGAAGCTGCGTGACAAACTCTCCGATGAGGAAGTTGTCCGTCGCATCAAGGCCCAGTGGCCACAGGACAAGAAAGCCGAGCTGGCCGACCACGTCATCGACAATTCGGGCTCGCCCGACCAGACGATGGAAAGGGTCAAATTCCTGGTCGGCGAAATCCGCACCAAGATGGGCCTGCCGCAAGGTCAGACCCCCACACCGGACCGCGCTCCTGCCCCGACCGACGGTGCTCCGGCTCCGACCGACGGTGCTCCCGCTCCGACTGACGGTGCTCCGGCTCCGACTGACGGTGCTCCCGCTCCGACCGACGGTGCTCCCGCTCCGACTGACGGTGCTCCGGCCCCTACTGATGGTGCTCCCGCCCCGACTGACGGTGCTCCCGCTCCGACCGACGGTGCTCCTGCTCCGACTGATGGTGCTCCTGCTCCGACTGATGGTGCTCCTGCTCCGACCGACGACCCGACTGCCAACGAAGCCACCAACCAGCGCAACCGTGCCGCCCTCAAGCAGCTCGGCGAAATCGCTGCAGAAGAGGCTCTGGAAAAGCTCGGTGACATCGGCACCACCAGCCATCGCGAAGCCACTGCTTCCATGACCATGGCCGTCAAAGCCGGCACTGGTTCCAAGACCGACACCAACGCTGCGGCCAACACCGCTGCTGGCAGCACGGCTGGCAATGCAACAGGCGGCACCAATGCCCCATCCAACGCTCCGGTCTCGCAACCCGAGATCGAGCGCGAGCTGCAGGTCGATGTGCGCATGTCTGTGCGCAATCGCCCGGGCAAGGCCGATCCGAACCCCACCCCGGTGCCCACGCCTACGCCAGTGCCTGCGCCAGTTCCGACCCCGGCACCAGCGCCCTGCAACCACGGCAGCAAGTCAAACCACCTGCCCATCATCGCCTGCCTGCTGGCATTCTTGGCCTTCCTGGCCTTCTTGCTGGTGTGGTCCTACGATGACACTCCGGTGGTGGTGAAGAGCGACCCGACTCCTGTGGTGGTCACCGTCAACAACAACGGCGGCTGCTGCACTGTGCCCGCGGTGACCCCCACCGACCCGGTGGTCAAACCGCCGGTCGTCATCACCGAGCCGAAGCCGATTGACCCGCCGCCCACCACTGTCGGAACCTGCAAAGCCGGTGTGGAAACACTGAGCGAGCCGCCGGCCTTCACACTCAGCAACCTGCACAATCAGGTGCGCTGGCGTGTGGTGAAATGGACTGTCACCACTGAAGGTGCGGCACTGAACGGCATCTCCTGCCTGCACACCACGGTGGAAGGCCGCGACGCTGAAGGTCGACTGGTGGTGCGTCAGCTCTATGGAGCCCAACTTGCTTACCAGGGTCAGTACACCATCACCTACACCGATGGCTGCATGACTCAGGTCGACCGCTTCAACGAGAACAACGCCTTCATCGGTCGCAGCTTTTATCGCACGAACGAAGACGGCAAGTTGGTGCAGGCCATCCAGCTCGACAGCAACCAGCGCAAGCTCTTTGCCGTCACCATTGAGCTGGCACGCGACGGCAGTCTCTACGCCGTTTCGTACCAATCATTCGCCGCAGCTGGACAGCCGCGCACTGGCTACTTCGAAAAAGTGAGTCAGTACCGCGACTTCCTCACTGCCAACTTCTATCTCGCTGAGCTTGCTTTGAACTAGCAATAGCTCGGAAGTCCTAAAAGGCCCTGGGCTAGCAATAGCTCAGGGCCCGCAGGGCTTTTCATCAATGACAATCGCAATTTAAGAGGCATCTCTATGAGCAAGAAATCTCGCTCCGAAAAAACTGTGCAGCCACTGCACTTCACTGCGCAGCAAAACGGTGTCATCCGTGTCGCCCGCGCTTTCGACAACATCACCGGCCCCTACACCAAGGCCGATGAAATCCCCGACTACCTCAAGGTGGTCGATCACTCCATGGCCATCGAGGACAAGAAGGACTATCAGAAGCAGCTCGATGCTGAAGAAGAGAAGTTCAACTTGCTCGTTCGTCGCATGCAGGCCGCCAAGAAGTTCCTGGTGGTTGTGCTACAGGGCCGCGACGGCGCCGGCAAGAGCGGTGCGACCATCTGCATCGGTCAGTCTCTCGATCACGACGCCAAGCTCTTCTTGAGCGTGCCGATCGGCCCGCCAACGGAAGACGAGCGCGCTCACCCGCCGCTCTGGCGCTTCTTCAAGGACGACCGCATGCCTGCCTTTGGCCAGGTGCGCGTTTTCGACCGCAGCTGGGCAGAAGAAGTTCTGGTCGTGCGCGTCAACAAGATCAAGCCCAAGGAAGTCTGGCAGCACTCCTACGCCACCCTGCGCACCATGGACTGGATGTTGGAGCAGGAAGGCGGCATCGTCGTCAAGATCTGGCTCGACATCACCAAGGACGAACAGAAGGCCCGCTTCAAGAAGCGCGCCGAAGAGAAGCCCTGGAAGGTTTCGCCCTCGGACGCCGAAGCGCGCAGCAAGTGGAGCCAGTACACCAAGGCTGCCAACGAAATGTTCTTCCGCACCGGCACCGAAGAATCGCCCTGGTTCATCATCGCCAGCGAAGACAAGCGTTACAGCCGTGTCAACGTGCTGCGTACCCTCAACCAACAGCTCCGTGAAGCACTGGGCGACGAGAAGAAGAAGTAACTTCTCGGGGCCCCTGGAGTAAATTCCAGACAGCTTCCAGCATCTCTGGAGAAAACAATATGGCAACCGTAACCTCAAAACTGGTGAGCGGCACCAACTACAAGGTGGAAGCGCAGGCTGGCGCTTTCACCCTGGTGAGCGACCAAGACCAATCAGTGGGCGGCAATGGCACCGGCCCCAGCCCCAAAGACTTCCTGATGGCAGCCATCGGCGCCTGCACCATCCAAACCATCAAAATGGTGGCAGCAAAGCGCAAGTGGGACGTGCAGGAAATGTCGGTGACCGTGACCATCTCGGAAATCGACGACCCCAATCAACCCGGCAGCAATGCCAAAATCACCTTGATCGAAGAACTGATCGAGGTCAAAGGCAATTTGAGCCAGGCCGAACTCGACGCCATCGAGAAAACGGCAGGCCGTTGCCCGGTTTTGAAGATCATCACCGAACCCAAGCTGGTTCAGAAGCGGACGGTCAAGGTCTAGGGATCAGACCATAGCTAGCGAACGGCAGCACCACGGATGGTGCTGCCGTTTTTCATTCTTGTAATTACAACTCAACACCCCGACTGAGGAATACCCAGGCTCTCTAGCCCTTCGGTCAGCCTCGGTCAAATTTAGAATGGAGAACCATAAAAATGGCTCCCAACCCCAATAACGGAGGGTCTAACGACTCATACGTAAAAAAACTCGTAATCATGTTCGGCTTGGTCTACTTCGCCCAGGGTCTTGCCCAGGCGTCAGGCTTGATCAGCCAACCTCTGAGTTTCTACATGAAGGAAGTGCTGCACTTCGACGAAGCACAGTCGACCAGCTATCTGGCTGTGCTCACTTTGCCCTGGATCATCAAACCACTGTATGGTCTGGTCAGCGACTTCATCCCACTGTTCGGCTATCGGCGCAAATCATGGCTGCTCCTCCTCAATGTCATTTCAGCCGGAGCATTCTTCTGGTTGACTGGCCTGGATGAGCCGTCCAAGATTGTCTTCGCCCTGCTGCTCACGGCTTTCGGCACTGCGGCCTCAGACGTCATCGTTGACGCCCTGATGGTCGAGAACGGCCAGAAGTTCAACATGGTCGGCAAATTTCAGTCAGTGCAGTGGTTCTGGTTCTACGCCGCCCAAATCGCCACATCGCTGGCGGGTGGCTGGTTGGCCAGCATGTCGGATCCGGGAACGGGTCTGCACATCGCCGCCATGATCACCATGTTTGCACCAGCCACAGTGGCAGTAGCCAGCTGGCTGATCGTCAAAGAAGACAAGGCGAAAATGAACCTTGAGCAGCTCAAGGCCACTACCAGCGGCTTGAAGCAGGCTTTCACGTCCAAGACTCTGTGGGCAGCGGTGCTGTTCCTGGCGTTCTGGAACTTCAGCCCCAGCTTCGGCACACCCATGTACTACCACATGACCGACACCCTCAAGTTCTCCCAGACCTTCATTGGTCAGCTGGGCGCGCTGGGCTCAATCGGTTCGTTGATTGGTGCCTGGACGTACGGCAAGTGGTTCACCAAGCGCACGCTCAACTATCAGCTGACCTTCGCCATCGCAAGCGGCGCCATTGGCACCTTCGCCTATCTCAGCGTTGTCACCCTCACCCCGTACAGCGCCTTCCTGATGGGCACACTCAGCTTCGTCTTCGGCATTGCCGGAGCAATTGCTTCGCTCACCACCCTGTCGCTGGCAGGTCGTTCGTGCCCGCCCAATGCCGAAGGTTTTACCTTCGCCGCATTGATGTCGGTCAACAATGGCTTTGCCCAGCTGTCGGCCATCGCCGGTGCCTGGATGTTCGTGCACTGGTTTGACCGCAATCTGACACCGCTTATCATAGTGTCAGGAGTTTTCACTCTGTTCTGCTTCCTTCTGATGCCGACGCTGAAAGCGGTTCGTGGTCAGAAAGCGGAAGATGAGGGAAAAGAAAATAAATGAGAGGGCAGCTAGCCCTGACCACAATAAGGAAAAGACGTGAACTCGAAAACTGCGCAAGACGAAACCCAAACAGCTCCTGGCAGCGACCTCGAACGCAAGCGAGAGGTCTCTGAACGCTTTGGCAAGCATGCCGAATCGTACGCCACCAACCCGGGCCACGCCCAGAGTGACGACCTGGCTATCGTTCTTGAGCTGCTCAAGCCCCAGGCCGACTGGAACGTGCTTGATATTGCCACCGGCGGCGGTCATATGGCTGCTCTCGTGGCACCGCACGTCACCTCGGTGATTGCCAGCGACTTGTCGCACGGCATGCTCACCGCCGCCACCAAGGTTTTTGCTGCAAAAGGGCTGACCAACGTCAGCACTGTGCTCACCGACGTCGAAGCGTTGGCTTTTGCCGACGAGACTTTCGACGCCGTCACCTGCCGCATCGCTCCCCACCACTTTCTCAACATCGAGAAGGCGGTGGCGGAGATGGCGCGCGTATTGAAGAAGGGCGGTGTGCTTCTGATCGAAGACAACATCGCCCCGCAGGCAGCGCGCCTGGACCGTTTCATCAACACTCTGGAAAAGCTGCGCGACCGCACCCACGTGCGCTCGTACACCAATCGTGAGTGGCGAGAGATGGTCCGTGCCGCCGGCTTCAATGTCACTCGCACCCGCGACTATCGCAAGAAGCACGACATCGCCGATTGGATTGGACGCTCCGAACTGACCGCCGACGAGCTGGCAAAGCTGAGCATTTTCTTGCTGGCTGCTCCGAAATGGGCACGCCAGGCCTTCTTGATTGAGTACGCCGACGACCGCGCTGTCACCTTCACCGATGAGAAGATCATCCTAAAGGCCATCAAGCGCTAACGGCTAGCTCCTGAATATTGAATTGGAGCCACCACCATGCTTTGCACGAAATGTTCTCTCAAATCGTTCAGCAATGGTCACGGCAAATGCTCCGGCTGCGGCAACGCAACCTATAGCCGAGCATTCAAGTACTGCGGGCCCTGCAGTGTGGCAAAGAACGTCTGTGCTGCTTGCAGCACTCCGCTTCAGCCCCCGCGCAACAGGCTCATGGCAGACCTGCCGGATGACCTCTCGTCGGACGAAATTCTCAAGTCAGACCTGACTGAGTAATTTGAGAAAGTAATGGCCAAGTGATTGGTCTTAAGGTGTAAGAAAAACTGGCAGAATTTCTTACACCCCTTTTTTAACTCTGCTTTGAAGACTAATCTAAAAGAAAAGCGGCGAAAGCCGACAATCGATTAGTCTTCAATTTTGCCCCAAAGTACTATCTTTTATCGTTGCACATGTTAAACATCAATACCATAGCCAGTTTGAAAGGGGTTGCAAGCGGGGAATTAGAAGTAAGATTTGTTTTTACCCCGCAAGAACGGAAACCGATGACCCGGAAGCCTCTTCTGACTAGTTTTTTAGCAACGACCATAAGCTTGATCGCCCTTGTTTCAAGCATTAGCGGCTGCGCCATGAGCCCAGAGGCCAAGAAAAAGGCTCGAGAAGAAACGCTTGATAAGTTCAGCAAAGAAGTGACCAAGCACCTGCTCGACCGCAATCCAGCCACCCTGCAAGAATCAGTCAATCAATTGATGCATGGTGAAGTGCATACCTCGTCCCTAGAAAAGCTCCAGGCTCGCAAGATACTGCCAGACTCAACTATCGACGTGCTCAAGGCCATCGATGACGCCCAGATTGCTCACCTGAGCAATGAGATTCAAATATTGAATGTGCGAGCTCTCACACCACTTGAAAAAGACCCAGTTACTTTTAGAGTAACCGGCAAGGAAATCGTCAAAGTTTCAGGGAAGCAAAAAGAAGTAAAACCATTTTCGCTGGAATTGACCTGCAGGTTAACTCCCGAAATGGACAACATGCCAGCTCTTCTCGATGTTGGTGGAATGAACGCCACCACAGCGTTTTCGGGCGCTGGCAGCGCTCCGCCATCACCCAAAAATAAGCGAACTACCCGCCGTCGCGGCTAGTTTAGCCCTGTTTAAGATCGCATTACTTAACGGTTCTTGATTACCTAGCTGGCCAACGGTTAGGCTGCGCCTGCTACTCAAAACCAATTACACACCACGCGAAAAATCTTCAGACCAAAAACAACAAGCACTGAGCAATTCCAGAACATTTCTTTCCCGTGGTCATGGGTATCAGAGGTGCGCCCTGGTGTAATGAGTAGTTTTTTCGCTTCGAACTCCCGATTGGGCTGCCAGTTGGAAATTAGTTCGAACTTCTAGCACCTCCAAAAACCAAAGAGAGTCATATGCAAGAACAGCAAACCCCAAAGGTCGCAGTACCCACAAGCGTGCTCGCTGTCTCAGCCGTCTTACTGATCATGCTGATTGCCAGCATGCTGGTATTGCGCAACAACGATCTGTCCCTCAACTTCCAGACCGGAGCGCCAATCAGCAAAAGCGAGATGGTCGGCCTCAATTTGCAGCTCACGCAGAGCACGAGCCCGCAAGAGAGAGCCCAGAGTGCACAGCGTCTCGGTGAGATTGCCGTGCAGCAACTGGACAGCAAGGAACCCGGCATCGACTCGCCGACCGTCATCGAAGAGCGCCTGAAGTACGCCGTGGCGAACGAAGCCGACCCCCAGACCCGCGCCACTATCGCCGCCGCCCTGGCCAAGATTCAGAATCGCCAAACGGTGGAGAGTTCGCTCAACCCGCTGACGAAGCGCTTCAAATAACGCTTCATGCAAAGCTGCTGGCTTGCTAGCAGCTTTTACGTAACCCTCTGATTGACTGGTTCCCCATGCACTTCTGGTGGGGAACCAGTCTCTTTTTATCTTATTTAAAATCGGAGTGGAGATAACCTATGTCTTTTCCAACCAAAGTAATAGCTCACCGCGGTGGGCGCACATCCGTTCCCGAAAACACACTGGCAGCCTTCAGCAATGCCCTGGCGATTGGTGTGGATGGCATAGAGCTTGATGTCAGACGCTGTGCCACTGGTGAGCTGGTAGTGGCTCACTATAGCGATCTCAGCGAGATGACCACCAGCCACGGCCAGATTCAAGATTTGTCTTACGAGCAAATTCGTCAGCTTGATGCTTCGGCCGGTCATACCGAGTTCGCTGGTGAACGGATTCCCTTGCTGAGCGAAGTTCTTGCTCTCATCAATGGCAAAGTGCTGTTGAACATCGAGGTCAAAACTCTGCCGGATTGCTACCCTGGCATTGAAGATGATTTGGCTGCCATGCTTGCCGGTTATCCCGCTGAGATGCTTCTGCTTAGCTCGTTTGACCAGCGTCTGTTGAGCAGGCTGAAAAAGAAGCTGCCGAACATCAAGCAAGCTATTTTGATGCGCAAGTTTGCTCATAACATTGCCCTGAATATGCGGCCTGTTTCGTTACCGTTCAAGGCTAAACCATTGGCCTGGCCTGATAGTCTGGTGCTGGACCAAATTGGATATTGTGTCAGACGTGGTGCTGTTGCCTGGCATCCCAGTCTGCTGCAAGTCAATGCCGATCTGGTTGCAGCCGCTCACAAAGCCGGTCTTAAGGTCAATGTCTGGACAGCCAATAGCGAGGAGCAATGGGCTGCACTTCTGGCCATGAAAGTTGATGGCATCATCACCGACAACCCGCTGGGCCTGCAGCAATTTCTCAAAAGTCAGTAATTTTAGCGCCAGTAATTTTCAACCTATTTTTTGTCAGATTTTGGAAGTGAAACCGACATGGTTAATAGCCAGGCCGGTTTCGCCTTCTAAGTATTTTTCTTTGATTGCAACTACTACTGCCAATAGTAACTATTTTATCTCATTCGCTTTGCTGTAATTCATTTCGGCCTGGGCTTGTATTGGCACAGATTCGGCAAATCGGCCTTGCCTTTTCAGAGAAGTAATTACTTGAAGAAATTCATCGTTGAATTCTTTGAGTCCAGGCAAGACCCTAGAATCCTCAGAACCAGCGCGGCCCATGGTAACCCATGCGCTTACTGGCGCTGGGTAAAATTTGTGAATTTGGCAGGCGCTCGCCTCTCGATGTCCAACTTGACCAAGCGCTTCTACCTCGACATCATGCTCGCAATTCTTGTGCAGTCGACACGGAGTTGGACTTGCCTGCCAGATCAAAGCCGCTTCTATAGGACAGCCCAACCCAGGTGTCAAACAAATTTCAACTGACAAAAACCTATCGTCGATAGATACATTTTCAGGTGACCTAATCGCAGCCTGAAAAAGCTCATTTAAAATGGCGTGCGCATCAGTCAATCGGCCCTGCTTACCTAAGACTCTGGCTAGGCGTCGCTTATCAGCTACTTCTACAACACAACGACTGCAACCAGAATTAGCGTGAATAGCGTAGTTTTCTTTGAGCATCTTTTCAGCGTCTTCCAGTCTACCTGTTGATTCGTATATTTCAGCTAGCCGATGGCTGCAATACTCCTCGTAACGCTCACCTTTGCGTGACTTCTGAGCATGGTCATAGGCTATTAGGAAACAAATCTCAGCGTTCTTAGTATCATTGTGGTCCAGACGAGATACGCCCTCGCGGATCCAAAATTTTGTTTGATCAGACGGCAATGCCATCAAACCAGCGGCACAAACAGCCAGAATAGCAAGGACAAACAGGCGAACTGATCGCTGTGGTACAAAGACCGCTGCAATACTACTGGTCATAGCTGCAATTGGAGCTGGGATGTTCAATATGCACTCCTCAATAATGTCCTATTGCAAGCCATGCTTGCTTAACTGCATTTGGCTTTCCTGTAATTAATCTCGGACTGGGCTTGTATTGGCACTGATTCAGCTAATCGGCCTTTCCTTCTGAGACAAGTAGCAAGATTGAAGAACGTATCAGAGCTAGTGAGTGTGTTTGACCTGTTCTGAAATCTTAAAGTTGTGTCGTGAATCGAAGCATCTGACTACCTCAACAACTTCATGGTTGAGTCTAGGTGACACATTAGATTCAGCGGAAGCACTACCTTCAGTGATTATGCAAACGCTTTCGGGGCGAGAGTCACTGGGCTCAGGGCCTAGAGTTAGATTACCGGTAAACGCCTCTCGGGCTTCTACTTCCACGTCATGCACGCAAGTATTGTGAAACCGGCAGGCTGATGGAAGAAGCGGAACATAGATCAAACCATCAGAGACACTTCTACTTTTTTCCTGATCTGTAACATCAATGTTATACGAGCAAATGACAGCTGCTTCAACCGGGTCGACAACTGCATTCGCCTCCTGAATTTTTCCTTCCTTAACCAGGACACGGGAAAGATCTCTGCGGTCCTCGGCTTGGTGTTCGCAGTTAATACAACCGTCCTTTGAATGCACAGCCATATGTTCTTTGATCATAGCCTCAGCTCGTTCAAAGTCTTTTTGATATTCGTATATTTCTGCTAGCTTACAAATACAGAATTCCCGGTAACGCTCACCTTTGCGTGACTTCTGAGCATGGTCATAGGCTATGAGGAAACAGATCTCAGCGTTTTTAGTATCATTGTGGTCCAAACGAGATACGCCCTCGTGAATCCAAAACTTTGTTTGATCTGACGGCAATGCCATCAAACCAGCGGCACAAACAGCCAGAATAGCAAGGATAAACAGGCGAACTGATCGCTGTGGTACAAAGACAGCAGCAATACTACTGGTCATAGCTGCAATTGGAGCTGGGATGTTCAATATGCACTCCTCAATAATGGCCTGTTGCCAGCCTATGCTTGCTTAACTGCATGCCATTAAAAAGGCCAGCAATTAATGCTTACACGCAGCAAACCTGATTATGCTCGGACAAACTAAAAATGTCTGTAAGCTAGCAACTAAGTGAAGAACCCTAGAATATTGCCAGCATTGCGTTCCATTTGCAAAATCTCGGCTTGGCGATCTATTTCAAGCTCTTGCTCATACTTCTGATCCTGTTTTGGATCTTGTTTTGAATCTTGTTTTGAATCTTGTTTTGAATCTTGCTTTTGACCCTGCTCGCGATCAAGCATCTGATCGAGGGCTAGCTCACTCTCTTGGTCTGACAAAAGCTTTGGCTTAACCAGCTCTTCTAGTTCAAAAACCAAAATAAGCCCCAGAACAATTTCAGAATAAGCAGCAAGAATATCGGCAGCCATGGCCTCTTCCTGACGGGTGGCATTGTCGCCCATCACCAAACTGCACAGCACAATCAGCCAGAGGTAATGCTCACTTTGAGTGCTGTCTAGATGATCTCTATAGCTGGCCTCAAACTTGTCACATAGCTCTTTGTCAAACATCTCAGTGCGAGAAAAATCAGCTTCTCTGAAGCGTCCACAAAACATCAATCGAGCATAGGCAAGATCAAAAAGCGGGTCATCAAGCCGGGAATAGTCCCAATCGATAACGGCTTTGACAGCAGATCCCCGATAAAGCAAATTGCCTGGATGAAAATCACCATGCAATAGCGCCCGCCAGGCGTACTTAGAGCCATGGGCGCGCAGCCACTCTTCAATCATGGTCTGAATTTCAGCGACCTGCTCAACTCGTCCTTGGAGCCGCCCGACAATGGCTTCAGCCGCCGCTACAGTAAGATTATAACCTGGCATCACACCGAACTCGCTAGCGCGGGCAAAGGCGTGTCGTATGCGATCGAGACAAGCCGACTGCCAATTGACACTTGGCTTAAGGCGCTTGATCAAACCAGGGCTAAGATTGGCTCCATCACCGGCACAATGCAACATCGCCAGAACCCGACCGGCCTCAGCACAGTGGCTCTCATTCCAGGTCATTCGGCGCCAGTTAAATGGCTTACCGCTCTCAATGTATGGCCTCAAAGTCCAATAACGGCCCTCAGCAAAATGACATGGTTTGCCATCAGCGGCGAGCAAAATCGGCACGGCCTGGTCGAATCCCCGTTCAATTAAAATATCTACCGAAAGATATTCTTGTTCGATATCATCAAATGAGCGATCTGTGTTTTCACCAGTCAAAACAAAGCGCTTACCCTTCGCATCCACTACCAGTGAGCGTTCTGGTCGATAAGCAAATGGCCAAGGCTGAATCTCAACCGGCTCTTGCAGCAAAGACGAGAAGCCACTAGATATGATGGCGTGAGCCTGAGCATAAAAATGACTGTAGTGTATGTCTTCTGCCATCTAGTCACCGATCAAGAAGACAGTTCCCAACCCAATTCTTTCATTGCCTCGCCGAAATCAACGCGGCTTCTCTGGCAGAAATTGAGGGCGATAATTGCCTGCCCTACTTCTAATCTTTTTTGCGTCAACATAGTCATGCACTGATAGCTAGCCAACACAGTCTTAGTGTCGATTTTGCCCATCGCTACTAAGTGCTTTTCAATTTTTGCGCCTTTATCTTGATCAAGCTTTGTGGCATTTTCAATATCTTCTTGAGTGACGATACCGGCTTGTTTCAGCAAATCTACAACATTGATTGGGGGAGACATTTCCGCTTTCTTACTGCGTTCGGCGCTAGCTTCTTTAGCTGCTCTGTGCTTCGCTTCTTCGGTTGCTCGTGGATGTCTTTTCTTAAACTCTTCAACAGCGTCTTCTTTGGTCATCTCCTGGTTGCGAATGGCCGCCTGCAATTGCAGCAGAGTGCGCCAGACAGCATTACTGATCAACCCGGCTTCAACCAAAACCGCTTCCAGAGGAGTGTCTACTACAAAACTATGAGTATTGCCTTGAGGAGAAATCTTGTCAAAATCAATCTTGCCGTCGTTTTTGTGGGCCCTTTGCAAAAGATCGGCAGCCTGGCTCAGAGTCACTTTGCCTTCTTTGATCAACTTCTGCACATTAACTGAGGCTTCAAGAGTAGCTCTAGGCAACTCTCCGGCTTCCATCAAAATCTGCACAGAACCAGCCGTGGCAGAGGATGTCACCTTTGTCAAAGTAGTAGTTGTAAGGCTAAGCGACTTACTCTTGGGGTTAAAGGCATCCAGGTCAGCGCGCAGTTCACCGACGGTGTTATAGCGATTTTCTGGCTCTTTCTCTAGAGCCTTGAAAATAATGTCTTGCAGTGCTTTAGGAATATTCAACGAAGGCACCACTTCATCAAAAGGTGGTGGCGGGTCACAAATATGCTTGCTCAAAGTTTGCAGTGCATTTTCGCCCAGGAAAGGCAGAGCCCCTGAAATCGATTGATACATCAAACAACCAAGCGAATAAATATCGGAGCGACCATCAAGACTAAGACCTTTACACTGTTCCGGGCTCATGTATAGCGGGCTGCCAACAACATCTCCAGCCGAAGTCAAATCTTGCCCGGGGAAGCGACCATGAGGCAGAATCTTAGAAATACCAAAGTCTACGATCTTGACCGCCCGCTCTTTCTTGCGGCCAGTCTCGACAATCATGAGGTTGCTTGGTTTAAGGTCACGGTGAATAATGCCCCGTTCATGGGCATGGGCGAGAGCGTCACAAGCCTGAAGGAAAATATCGACAAATTCTTCGACGTCTAAGTGCTTGATTATTTCGAGCAGCTTATCGAGACCGCGGCCGTCCACATACTCCATGACAATGAAGGGATGGCCGCTGCTAGAAAAACCATAGTGATAAACCGAGATTAAATTCGGGTGCACAAGAGTAATTGTGGCCCGCCCCTCTTGTTCAAAACGTTTTTTGCTCAGGGGATCACTCAGCAACTTACCGTGCAAAACCTTGAGAGCAACGGTGCGATCAAACATCTGGTCGCGGCCTTTGTAGACCACTCCCATACCGCCCGAGCCAATTTCTTCGCGCACTTCGTAATGGTCGATTATTGTGCCAGGCTTAAGCCCGCTGCCACTGGTAGATATGCTGTAATCAGGCTGGTTACCTGGTTCCAGTGAAGTAATGGCCTCTTCCATGAGCTGGTGAATTACTTGAGCTTCGCGGCTGCGGAAACTCCAAAGCACGACGTTATCGCCCATCTCTTCGGCCTGCATCACCCAGGTGGCTTCGCCGGCATTCGTGCCTTTTTCAAAAGTGACTGATATAACAAAATTGGACGACTCAGTGCGCTTCCACAACATCGCAGCCGGAATCTCCGGGCTGTCCTTGGCCCGTTGGTAGCTGAATTCAAGGTCTTCCAGTGTAGGAACGCGTGGCCACTTAGCAGGACGAGGCGTTCTGGGTACCGTTGGGTCTTGATTGTCTGACTTGCGACTAAAAGAGTCTTGGAGAGGCATCTCTTCCCCTGACTGCCCGTTGGGCTTGTGCATCTCTTATCTTAGAACAATAAGAGCTTATTCTCTTATGCCAACTTATTGTTTAAAAGCCAACACCCTACTGAGGTAGAAGATCGTCTATTTGCGATTTTCCGATTAAAACTTCAATTTAGATCGTTTATCAGACTTTTAGAGTGGAAATTAGGCAGCTGTCTTGGAAAAAGAGTCTTCAAACTGCTCAATCAGCGCCGATAATAATCGCCGCGAATTAACCGATCGCTGCGAACTAACAACTTGGTTGACAGTATTTGGACCTTCTTACTCAACACTCTTACTCAGTCAATTTTATACGATAAAGGATAGTAGCACTTAAAAAAATAGAAACGGCCAGAAATACCAGGTTTGCACCCAATATCTCTGGCCGTTCTAAAAATTGCCATCGCTACTTGGCGATGACGAACCGGTCCAGCTCGTGGCCGTCCGAATCGAACTGAGCCACTTCCATGCGGTCAGAACCGAAGTCTGCCAGCGTGAAAGAGTGCCGATCGCCCACCAACTTGTGGGTGAAGGGCTGCCAGGCCGACGGATTGTCGTGCAGAGCCTTCGAGTCGAGCTTGGCACCGCCGCCGCCAGTGACGATGTAAATCACACCATCAGGCTTGGTATTGGCCGTGCCGTCGTAGTTCTTGTCGAGCACGATCTTACCGGGAACGTAGCCACCCTCGAGCTGCGCGCTGCGAGCGATGCCGCCGTCAGGAGTGAACCTGAGCGGGAAGCTGCGCTCATAGACGTGAGCATGACCGCAGAAAACAACACTGACACCGTTGCTTTCGAAGATGTCGCTGAGAAAGCGCATCCCCTGCTCGCGCTGGTGACCAACATTGCTCGTGAACGGCGGCTGATGCAGCACGACGACCTTCCACTTTCCAGCCGGCACAGCCTTCAGGTCTTCATCCACCCAGCGCCTCATGCTCTCGTCGGTCCAGTCCATATAGGTGTTGGCGTCGAGGAAGAGGAAGTGCACGTTGCCGTAATCGTAGGCGAAGTTCGCCATACGCGGATAACGTTCACCGGCCGAATTGAGGAAGTCATGCATGGCTGAAGTGTCGCCAAGCATGGGCGGCAGGTTGACGCCAGAACCGTTGACCAGCTTGCTGTTGTTCGGCCCATTCAAAGGCAGCGACCAGAGCGCGAAGAAGGCCATCAGGTCAGGGTAGTCATCGAAACTCACCAGAGTCTCAGGGTCGAGCTTGGCCATGTCGTGGTTGCCGACACAGCTCACAGCCGTCGTGTTGGCGAGCAGGTTGGCTCCCCGGTCAGGCGCATTGACATCGCTCTGATAGACCGAGAAGAACTTGCTCAGATACTCAGCGAAGCGGCCATGCTGGTAGACAATGTCGCCAGCGGAAACGATCAGGTCAGCACCCTGAGGCTTGACGAAGGGAATCGTTGCAACCGTATCAACAGCGGAGGCAGCCAGCTTCGAAGCCGGACCAGGCTGTGCCAGGCGATAAGCCAGCTTGCGCTGACCAGGCGAGCCGTTGCCCATGTCACCGAATATGATGGCACGGAAAGAATCGCCCTCGGCCTTACGAGCACGAGCAGAAGCGCTGTAGATCTCGTGACCGCCCATCAGCACTCGGTAGTTGAACAGAGCACCGGGAGGAAGGTTGTCGATCTTGGCGCTGAACTGCACTTGCTCAGGCACGCCGTGAATGGTGATTAAGCGCGAATCGGGAGTGACACGCCACTTGCTGCCACTTTCGACCAGCTCGACTTCAACAACGAACTCTTTGCGCTGACCCTTGTCGCTGAGCACGTGAAACATCACCTGCACCGATTCAAGAGTGTTGCCCTGTGAGTACAGGCCGTTCAAACCAGGCTGCAACCAGGGCTTGATGAAGAATGGTCCGAAGCTGGAGAAGACTGGCGAGTTCCAGCTCTTATCCTTCCCGGACTGAATGACGTGGGTGGGTTCAGCCGTCATGTCTTGACGGCTCAGTGAGCGGAAGGCAAGATAGCCAGCCAGCAGCACCAACCCAATTATTGCAATAGCGATATACATATTGGCCTCCTTGCGAGGTTTTGGGGTTGTTGGCTTAGGCTTCGAGATGACCAGAAGACAACGAGTCTTCGGCACCATCAAGCACAGGCTTTACCTCGAGGCGGGCGATAGCACCACCAGCGGTGAGAACAACAACGGTGAATTGGTAGGAAGAAAGGGTGATGGAATCGCCGATTTGAGCAGGTCTGCCCAGCTCGGCTTGAACTACACCAACGACGGTGGTGGCATCCGACTCACTGACAATTCGCTGATCAAAGACCTTGCGGAATTCAAACAGCGTGAACTCACTGTCGATACGGAAGCGGCCGCCATCGAGGATTTCCACACCCTCAATTGCTTTGTCCCATTCGTCGTGAATCTCACCGACAAGCTGCTCAAGCAAATCTTCTTGAGTGATCAAACCCACCACAGCACCAGCGTCATCCGTGCAGATGGCCAACTGGAGCTTCTTGGTTTGCAGCTGCTGAAGCAGGTCGGCAGCAGGCACATCTTCGTTGACGAAGTAGGGCTTGCGCACAAAAGCGGCCAACTTGCCGATCGGTTCGTTACCGGTAAGAGCAGCCGTAGAACCGGGGTTTGGCTTGACGCCCTTCAACTCTGCCCGTAGTTTCTTCTTGAGAATATCGAGCAACTCTCGCGAGTTGAGGATACCAACAACAGCTTTGCGGCCATTGCTGAAGATGGGCAAGCGACTGTGGCGAGTCTGCGAAATGAGGTCCAAGGAGTCAGCCAAAGACATTTCTTCGGGCAGGCCATCAATCAAGCTCAGGGGCACCATGATGTCGAAAACAGTCAAACCGCGCAGCTCAAGAGCACGTCGCAGCAGATTCGATTCACCCTTACCGAGCGAACCAGCCCTGGCACTGTCTTCGATGATGATTTGCAGCTCGTCCGGAGAAGGCGCTGAGCTAGTCTTATCAACCTTCTTGGGCATACCAGGAATTCTCAGAATCAAGCTAGTAATGCCGTTCACCAACCACAGCAGTGGTGCAGTGAAGCGACAGAACAGAGCAAACGGCATGCAGAGCGTCAAAGCAATTCGCTGAGGAGAGCGCAGAGCCAAGAGCTTGGGCAGCTGTTCGCCGATGATTACGTGGAGAATTGTCAGAATAAGAAACGACAGAGCAATGCCGACGAAAGCCGGCACATGCACGTTGGCAAGGAAGGGCAGATAACCGACGAGTGAATCGGCAGCAATCTGCAAGAGGGCACGGATGGGCTCCTGACCCACACCACCGACAGCAAGACCACCAATCGTGATACCCAACTGGGCACCAGCGACGGAACGGTCCATGTTATCGAGGAGGTTCTTAATCGTGCTTGCGCCCAGAACCTTGCGTTGAATCATCTCCTCGACCTGACTGCCACGCAGCCTGATCAAAGAGTATTCAGCAGCAACGAAGAGGCCGTTGAGAACCACGAATAAGAGGAGCAGGCCCAACCAGAGTAAGGCTGTGCTGAGTATCATAAGGTTTCCCTTCAAAAGACATGATGGTGCCGCAGGGCGTGAAAATCAGCGCGAAATCAACGCACAAGGCTAGGCACGGGGCTTGGGTGTATTAAGAGAGCTGGTGGCCGATAGGGGTTTTAGATTCGGGGGTTTGTGTTAGCTCTTGGAAAAAGAAATGGAAGTATTAGGACTGAAGCCTATTTAGTTCTTGAAATCTGATCAATAGCTCTAAGACATAGCTTTGATTAGGCTTTGGTTATGAATGGGCTATTAATTTACTAGTAGCTACACCTGCGCGCAGGAGAGATACGCGTGAAAAATAAACTTAGGCCGCAGAAGCGCCAGGGAATGGCCATTCGAAACGGCAATCGAACAAGCAATAGAACCAACCGTTGCCAAGGTATTAAAACTCTTTGCCACCTCCGCTTAGGCAGCAATCACCCATGAGAAATAACGAAGCTCGCACACCTTTACAACAACAATCAAAGCGAGGGCCGCGAGACGGTAGCCAAGTGATCGGTCTGAACAACAAGGAAAAGCAATTGAGAGCGGCCAAGAGACAGACCTTGCTATACTCGTAGACTATGGATAAAGCATCCCACCTCGTTTTCAGCCCCGCTTATAACACCGACCTACCAGCATTCGGCTTGAACAAGCCCTTCGCTCTCGATCGTGGTGAACTTGTTTTGAAAGCGCTAGAAGACGAATTTGGGCAGGCACCAGATGTGATCTCACCCCAGCCACTCGATATAGAAGATGTGCTTCTAGTGCACAGTCTCGCTTATTTAGAGAGCCTGGAAAAAGAAGAAACTTGGTTCGAAATCTTCGAATTAAAAGCCGAAGAACTAAAGCGCGAAACCGCGACAAAAGCTCTACCGGAGCTAATTGAAGATTTCTTACTCAAATCAGGTGGCACCTTGCAGGCCGCTCGCCTAGCTCTAAAACATGGCCTAGCAGCCAATTTAGGTGCTGGCTATCACCATGCCTTTCCCGATCAGGGTCGGGGTTTTTGCGTCATCAATGACATTGCCATTACTATTCGCAAGTTGCAAAAAGAAAAGCTTATTAAAACGGCCATGATTGTCGATCTTGATTTCCACCAGGGTGATGGCACAGCCAAAACTTTTGCTGGCGACAAGTCTGTTTTTACTCTCTCAGTGCACTCCCAAGAAGGCTGGCCTGAAACAAAACAAGAAAGCTCACTTGACGTAGGCATTCTTGAAGCCGAGAAAGACACTTATTTAGAGCGCACTAAAGCAGCTGTAAATCAAGCTCTTAGTCAATTTACGCCAGACTTAGTTATGTTCGTTGCTGGCAGTGACGTCTACGAAAAAGACATTTTGCCTGGAACGAAATATCTGCGTTTGCCTCTTTCAGTTTTAAAAGAGCGCGATCAATTTGTTATCGACACTTTCAAAAAGCGTGAAATTCCGCTAGCCATGGTCTTTGCCGGTGGCTACGGCCCCCACGTTTGGGAAGTACACCACCAAGCAGTGCGGCACTTGTTACTTGTTTCAGATCCTGAGCTTTCCTCTAAGATTGAATCTTCTTCCGATTGCAAATCCACCTCAAACACCGAACCCTCTGCTGGTATTAAATGTAGTGTCGCCAACAGCTAATACCAATCTAGAATCAAAGATCATTCGCACCAGCCCTTTTCTTAAATGGGCAGGGGGCAAAGGCCGCCTGTTGGCGCAACTAGACCCACTTTTTCCTAAAGCTAATTCATACAAACGCTACTTCGAACCATTTCTTGGCGGTGGAGCAGTTTTCTTTCATCTTGCTTCGAAAAACACAACTCTAGAAAGTTATCTTTCAGATGCAAACTTTGAACTAATCAATTGCTACCAGGTCGTGAAGAACCAGCCTACAGAGCTACTTTCGCTGTTAGCGAACATGCGCAACGACAAGCATTTCTTCTATAAAGTGCGAGCTCAAGACATCACTCAAATGAGCGAACTTGAGCGAGCCGCTAGACTGATTTACTTAAACAAAACCTGCTTCAATGGCCTCTATCGGGTCAATCGCAAAGGTCAGTTCAACGTTCCTTTTGGCAAATACAAAAACCCCCGCATCGCCGATTATGATGGTGTAGCCAGGGCAAGTGCCCTGTTAGAGCGCGCCAGTCTGATTTCTGGACCTTTCGATGCTGTGACAGTAAAAGCAAAAAAGGGCGACTTTGTTTATTTCGACCCACCCTATCAACCGCTTAGCAAAACCGCCAATTTCACTTCTTACACTCTTACGAGCTTCGGCATGGCTGACCAAGAGCGCCTTGCGGCACTAGTGGGAAGATTGACAAAAGAAGGTGTAAAAGTAATGGTGAGCAATTCAGACACACCTGAGTTGCGGACACTCTATGAAAACATTCCAGGAGTTTCAATAACCACTGTACAAGCCGCCCGCGCCATCAACTGCCACGGCGACAAACGCGGGGCTGTGAGCGAGCTTGTGATAAGAAATTATTGATACAGCCAGAGATTAAACCAAAGAGAAAATGCCAGTCACGATTACTCTAATCTAGCGTTTCCAAAACTGTCAGATTTTCTTCAAATTTTCTGACAGTTCTGGCAGACGAAAAAGCACTGCAATAAACGATTCTATCAACGAAGATTAAAGCTGAGAGCACCGGCTAAAAAGCAGAATCGGTCATAGATCAATGACCACATTTTTAGCCATATTTGTCCACAAATGGCCACAAATGGCCGTAAATATCCACAAATGTCCATATTTGGCCGAAAGCAAATTAGCCGTCAGATAAGCACAAAGCTGTGGCAGCGATTATCCATCTAAAAACCGTTAGCTACTGACGCAGCAAATCTTGGTGCACTTCCACAGCACCCAACTCTTTCCAATTGACCCGACCGAACATTTCAAGTTCGCGGCCAGTGTGAGTAGAGCAGTGGTGCAGAACGAAAGCTGCTTTGGTTTCAGTGATTTGTCCGCGATGAATGCGCTCTAGGCAAGCAAGACCCATGCGAGCATGCACTGGGTTGATATAACCCCGGGCAAGCATGGCTTCGGCCACAGTGTCTTCAAAGTCAATAATCTCGCAAGCAACATCGCGCACCAGACGCTCAGGCACAATGCCAGCGCGTCTTAGCAAAGCAAAGACGTGATCGAGAGTAACTGATTCTTCTAGAATCTGTTCGATTGGAGCATTGAGCTCACGCGATAGTCTCATCAGCTTCACAGCACGTCGGTAAGAAATAACACGATTGACGATCATTTCTTGCAGCTTCAATGCTGTAGTAAGGGTGCCTTCATTGATGTGTCCACGGTCCATCAGCACGCGGCCGATGTTGTTGTCTTCTTCAGTGCCGATTTCGCAAGCAATCAAAACATGATTGGAATTAACAATATCGGCTGAAACAAGAAACTCACCCAGTCTAGGCATCATTTTGTTGCCACGGAGGAATTTGCCGTGGTCGCCCATAACTTCACGCAAGCTGACTTGGCGCTCATGCATTTCTTTGAGGAAGCTAATTGCTTCTGGGAAAGTCAATTTGCGATCTCTCAACATGATTTGCAGGTTGAGAGCACCATCAAGAGTTTTGGGGGTAATCACACGCAGCATCACAAGAGCACTGCCAAGTGTAAGGTCGAGACGCTTAGATTCGCGGTTGGCGCGGACCAATATTTCTTCGGTGGCAACACCAGCGGCGAGCATCAATTTGCCCAGGCGGCTAGCGGGGTTATCACCTGTCCGGGTCAGACCGTTGAGACGGAAAGCTTCGTTGATATCAACTTTATTGAGGTGGGCGAAGCGTAGTAAATCTTTGGCCAGGGCCTTATCAATCGTGCCTTCACGGAGAAGGGTCTGCACTTCAAGAGCGCAATTGATGTCGTGGTCATTGAGCCACCCGGTCATCACTAATACTCTTCCTATAGGGAAAGAAGTACGGCGGGCGATTGAGAGACCTTCGCTGACAGCCGACAGGTCGACGATTCCTGTTTCAAGGAAAAGCTCACCCAGTCTGAAACGGTTTTCTCTCTGCTTATTAATGAGGTTCATGACGCTCTCCTGATACTTCACCAATGTCCAACGGACAAGCGGGCCACATTAGGCCCAAGGTGATTTGATGCTAAGGTTTCCGAGCTACAGCGAAGTATCTGCTGAATCTCATCGGCTGACGCTGACAATATTCCCCAAATGATCGCATAACCAAGCTCAAAGCTCGGAACCAATTTTTTTGTTAGTAAGGTGACGGACAAAACGTGGCAAGTGCCACATGTCCGAATGTATATGCAGGAGTAGGCGCTGTCAAGCACAATTAATCTCGAAAGCCGTGCTGATTCGTGGAACTACGCTAGGGATGCCAAGCTGGTTCGCAAAAGTTAACGCCTATATGGGTAAGGTTTTAGCCAACTCACTCTTGGAAACATGAGCTCATGATGTAGGTTCTGGTTGACCTTTAACCTTCCCCACACCCACCCGTTTATTTAAAAAACCCGCCACCGCTAACCAACCATGAACGACCCGCCAATGCTTCCCCACCCCCCGAGGTAGGCAAGTGGTCAACGCGAACTAGTTCATGCCCGATTCCTCAGTTTCCGATATCCCATTAATAGGGGAAACTTGAATATGATGAAAACAGCGAAACCAAAACCTGCGCGGAAAAGCTCAAAAAGCTCTACGCCAACCGCTGCGAACAAATCTGTCCCAATCGCTCGCACCCGCGGTCGCTACGGCAGAATCATTCGCCTGCATCCGACCATGAACGCACCGGCCCTGACTGAAGAAGTCGACCGCCGCGTAGTCATGGTCATGGGTCCATCGGGCCTAAAATCTATCGCCGACAAGCCAGCCCTAACAATGCTGAGCAGCATCGGCTATACCAACGCCTACGTGGAACGCAAGCTGGCTGAGGGTTTCACCTTCCACCTGCTGACTTTCCCCAAACCAAGTTCTGCCAAGAAAGGCGGCAAGCAAGCATCCAACGGCAAGCAGCCATCCGTCAGCAAGAAGCCATCAACCGGCAAGCACCGTCAACTGGCCATCGCCAACTGGAAGAACACTCTGGCAGCCATCTCCGCGGCCTACCCGGAAATTGCCCACCTGGTCAAAATCCACGCCAAAGAGCTAAAACGCACCAGCTTTGGCAGCTTCGAAGAGCAAGCCGGCTTCAGCTTTGCCGCAGTCGACAAATTGGGAGCGAGCGACCCGCGTTTCATGAACCTGAGCCGCCTCCTCCAAAGCCCTGGTAGCGCCTGCGACTTGCGGCGCTTCCTCTACCACGTCACCCGCCTCAGTGAGCTCTACAACGGTGACGGCAGAACCCGCACCGAAGAAGGCAAACCCGGGGTGCGTGAATACATCATGGCCAACCGCCCGCTGACTGAACTCGGTCAGTACGAGCTGACGGCGCTCCATCTCAATTTCGCCTCAGGGCAAAAACTGCAAGGATAACCATGACCCAAATCTCTTGTGTGTACAGCCGGACGGCCACAGGTCGTCTGGCCCTGATCTTTGCGGCTGACTTATGGAGCAAGCTCCACGGCGGCGAATCCGCAACATCCAACGGCGCCAAGCAAACGGCTCAGGCCGAACCTGCTCATGACCAACCGCTTCATGTCTACTTGCGCAGCGACCCAGACGGCGCTGCCTTGATCGACGCGGGCGCAGCCGACAGCCTGATGAGCACAGAAGCCAACCTGGTGCATGACGACGTTGTGCGCAAGACCAAACTGGCCCCGGGTTCAATCACCATCGACGCCGACCATGCCAGCGGCGTCATTGTCGACCACAACCTTGCCTTCGAACGCGACGACCTCTCGGTGCTCTTCCCCTGCCGCGAAAGCACCCTGCTTGGTCGCGGCAACGGCCCGATTCTAGTGCCTTTCGGCGACGGCCAGTCGGTCATGCCCGCTGCCGAGATCGCCTTCGACCTGGCTCAGAACCTGGAACTGCCCGTGGTGTTGTATCACACCACCTGGACAGTTCCCGGCCTGAGCGCCACTGACGCGAAAGAGCACATGTGCTCCTCCGCCCAGGCCCTGCTCAAGACCCTGCAAACCATGGCGGAGAAATCTGGGGTGGAATGCACGGTGGTGGTGGAGACGGCCGACGATGTGGTGGAAGGTCTGCTGCACTGCGCCCTGCGGCAATCAGCCCGGCTGATTGTGATGTCGCGCTCGGCCAAGACCACCATCGGCTGCTACGTCAGCCAGACCCTACGCAAAACGCCAATTCCGCTTCTGGCCATCGCTTCGCCTCGCCTCAAGGCCAAAGCTCGCTCAGCGGCCGAAGCTAGCCAAACGGCTAAGAAAGGGGGTGCAGCATGAGCAGCGCAACAAGCACGCAGAGCGTCAACAACACAAGCGTGAAAGACCGCTTGATTGCTTTCCTCACCAACCCCTTCGGCGTCATGAGCCTGGTGATTCTCATGTATCTGGTCAAGTCGGTGCTGAAAATCACTGTCGGCCACCAGATCAACTCGCCCATGATCGAAGGCGACGGCTATCACAACTTGGCCGATATCCTCGAGGCCCTGGCGGTCATTGTCGTGATTTGGGTGGCCAAACGACCAGCCAGCAGCGACTACCCCTTTGGCAAGAAAAACGTGGAGTTCTTCACCTCCCTCGCCATCGGCGGAGCACTACTGGTGATGGCAGTTCAATTCGCACTGAAGAGTGTGGTCGGACTGCTCGCCCTAGCCCCTAGCTTTGACCAGGCCGTGCGCGCCGTGCTGCCGCTGCCGGTGCATGAGCCGCTCTTGATGAGCACTTCCACCCTACCCTGGGTGTTGGCTCTCACCATTGGCAGTGTCATACTCTCACTGGTGGTCAGTCACTACCAGATCGCCATGGGTAAACGAGGTGGTCACGCCAGCATGATCGCCGACGGCCAAGAAACCGCCAGTGACGGCCGCATCGAAATCATCACCCTGATTGGCGTCGTGGGCGAATATGCCTTCAACGCACCCTGGCTAGAGTATCCGCTTGGTTTGGTGGTAGCCTTCGCCATTGCCCACACCGGCTACGGGCTCTTTCAAGACGGCCTGCGAGTGCTCTTGCAGCATTCAATTGGCCAGGAGCACGAAGAAGAAATCACCAAGCGCTGCCTGGCTGTGGCCGGAGTCAACAAAGTGGAGAGCCTGAAAACTTTCCAGATTGGCTCCACCGCTGTCTGCATCTTGACGGTGACCACCGAGCACCGCACCGGCACGATCTCGCACCTGAAATATGGCATCGAGTATCACATCAAGCAGTACTTGCTCGATAGCGGCTTCAGCGACTGCGAACTGAACGTCAAGTTCGAAAAGCCAGAGCCGGCGCGCCATCGCATCGCCTACGCCGTGGTTGAGAAAGAAAGCGAAAGCGCCACTGCAGCGCTCAGCTTTGTTGTCGCCCCCTCGATTGCAGCAGCGACCCATATCGTTGTCTGCGACCTCGAAAACGGCATGGTGGTGAGAACCAAGCAAGAAGAGAAACCGACCGACCTGCCCGCCTTCCTCGACAAGAAGCGAGTGGTGCGCCTCTATCTCTTCACCGCAGATCCAGCACAACTTCCGGGAAGCAATGTGGCTGTGCTCTCCAGCACCAGCTACCAGGCCGAACTGCTGGGCTTGTGCTGAAGCCTGAGCAACTGCGATAGCCAGGTCGCAGTAACTTTCCCGGAGCCAAGCAAGCAGTGAGTAATTCGCTGCTCACCTTGGCTCCGGCCTGTCAATCGACTTCCGAGTCAATTCACCATTCACCAAACATCATGAGCAAAATCACCACCGAAGACTGCGCCAAAGCAGTCGTAGCCGCCTTTCCCGCTGAATACGGCAGCGACAACGACAACTGGAAGCGCTTCTCGAAAAGTGGTAAGAAAGGCGAGCCCATCGTGCGCGTCTTTCATCACCGCGCTTTGCCCCTACAGGCTCTGGTCACAGAAGTGAACGGCGTCATCGTCAGCACCACCTTCAAGGGCCTAGCCCCCTGGGATGTCGACCCCGAAAGCGCTGCGGCAGAGTCGATCGGAGCGATGTACGGCACCAATGCCTGTATCGATTTCATCCGCGCCCACGACCTTTTTCCGCCCAGCGATTTCTGCTTCTACGTCTGCAGTGAAGAAGAAGCCGATGGCGGCGACACCTGGTACATTCTCTGCCCTCTCGCTTGCTTGAAGCGCACGGGGTACATGTACTCCGACCAGATCGACTACTTCCTGCTCAAACACCTGCCCGAAGGGGACAGCGAAATGGAGGAAGGCACTTTCGTCACCGATGCCAGCCGCGAAGAAACTCGCGCTCGTCTCCTGTCCATAGGCTTCGTCAGCGATGCCAAATTCGAAGCGCAAATGTCGGGAGCCCCGGCGAACGACGACGAATAAACACTTTCCGAGCGTCTCAATCACGAGTGCGCAAGGTAGTACAACAACTCAAAGGCAATCTTATGTCTAACACATGGATCACAATCATCATCATCGTCGTGGTGGCACTAGCCATCTACGGCTGGTGGGATGAGCGTCAAGAAGCGCTGAAAGACCGCGCAATTCTGCGACATACCGTTGAGGTCAATCTCAGCATCCTGAAAAAGGAGCTGGTCAGCCTCAACGAAATCGCACGACAAACCCCTGTCGACAACGACCAAGCGGAAGCCACAAGCCTACTCGCCGAAGCCGACACGGCCGTCAAACAAGTCGAAGCGAAAAACTTCGACACCATTTCTCATGGCCAATTGGGAGTGCTGCTCACCACAGTATTCACGGCCATGGATAAAACTTCTCACTCCCGCCATTTGCTCAAGGCCTGCTCGCCGATCGACGACCTGCGGGACTGAGCAACAGTTTGAAGAGGTCTAACATGACTCGCAATATAAATCTAGTTACTATCATCACCGGCGCCAGCCGCGGCATTGGCCGTGTGATGGCGCTGCGTATGGCCAAAGAAACTTCGGTGTTGGCTGTCGGCCGCACCGAAGCGGAACTGTCATCGCTCTGCGAAGAAATTCGCAAGGCTGGTGGCAGTGCCGACTATGTCGTAGGCGACGTCGCCGACCCCGCCACTGCCGACGCCACCATGGCAAAGGCGCTGGCCAACAAGTGGACAGTGCAAAATCTTGTCTGCAACGCCGGAATCGGCAAGGGTGGCGTCAGTCACAGCTTCGACAAAGACTTGTGGAAGGAAATTTTCGCAGTCAATGTCAACGGCACCTTCTGGTTCACCCAGGCCTGTTTGCCCGGCATGGTCGAGCGCAAGAGCGGCAACATCTGCATCATCTCCAGCACCGCCGGCCTCAAGGGCATGAAGTACGATGCCGCCTACTGTGCCAGCAAGCACGCTCTTGTCGGTCTGGCCAAAAGCCTGGCCCTGGAGTACGCCAAGCACGGCATCGTGGTTGTGCCGGTCTGCCCTGGTTTCGTCGAAAGCGAAATGACAGACCGCACCATCGCCGGACTGGTCAAGCACCAGTCTCTCACCCCAGAAGCGGCGCGGGCAAAAGTGGCAAAGACCAATCCGCAAAACCGCATCATCCCCGCTGCTGAAGTTGCCGACGCCGTTGCCCTCGTTTGCAGCGGTGCTCTCGTCAGCCTCAACGGCCATCCACTAGTACTGACAGGTGGCTCATGAACATGGACAATTCTGCTGCAAAATCTGCATCCGATGCGTCGCTGCTTGATGCTTCCAACAGCCTGGACCCGCGCCTGAGCACACTGATTGAATGGATGCGCACAAGCGCAGCCCCGGCCAATGGTCTGCTCGTGCCGCTGAGTGGTGGCTCTGACAGTGCCTTGATTTTCTGGCTGCTCAATCAGGCTTTTCCACCAAACCCAGCAGGAAGGGCCGCAGCCAATGGCAATTCTTCAGAACCGGCTCGCAGCAAAATCATCGGCGTGCACGTTGGTGACAATCTGCGCTGCCGGGAATGGTTTGAACGTGTCGGCACTGTGCGCCTGGTGCCGAAGCCAACATTAAGCGCTGGACAAGACGCAGAAGTGATGCGCTGGGCAACGGTGCAATCGCTCTGCGTCAGCGAACGTCTCTGGCTGGTTGGTTCACGCACACGCACAGAAGAAGTGCTGGGCACATTCAGCTATGCCAGTTGCGTGGCCACCTATTTGCCACTGGCATCGATTCTCAAGTCAGAAGTGATGGAACTCTGCGCTCTGGCTGGCGTGCCCGAAGAAATTCTGGCATCCAGTAGGCGAGCCGATCCTGACTGCGGTCGACCTCAAGCAATGGCCGAAATTCCACTGGAGCAAATCGACGTTTTCCTGCGCGTGAAACTGCAGGAATTGCCAGCAACCGCACTGGAAGCGCTTGGTGAAGCCACAGTGAACTATCTTGATGGCGTCTACACCCGCAATCAATTCAAGCGTGTTCTGCCCAAGCGCGGACCGGCTTTGACCAACTGATTTCGCCGCGTAGATTTTGGCTAGATTCACACTAGCGGCGATTAGCAATGGCGGCGACATGCTCAGAACCCACAAGTTCTGGGCATGTCGCTTCGCCACTGCCCGCCTCGTTTTTATTTTTCAACTCTATTTCTATTATATTCAGTAGTTATAACAAGCAACCGGCTCCTGCAATAATCACAGCCGATACCTTATATTTCCAGATCCAAAACTGTCAGATTTTCTTCAAAATTTCTGACAGTTTTGGAAGCGAAGAAAAGCACTAACCATGCCGGGTTTGCAAAACAAGATTCGCCCAATTTGCACCTGTTAGGTGAACCTTTTGTGAGTAAAAAATCTTTGCTATCCAGCAAGCAATTGGCAAGAGGAATATAATAGCAAACACACCTGCGACGGCACTTAAGCATGAACGCCAATCAATTCGAATCAGCAAATCAGTCAAGTCATTCGATTCTCTCGGCGTTGCTAACGCTGTCGATACAAGCAAGCCAATCATGCAAGTGAAAATATCTTTGCCATTAACTCTAGTGGCAGTATTGATACTGATCTGCAATGTTGTGTTGCCTGCACAAGCGGAAGGGGATAATCCAACAGAACAAACACAAGAGGCACAGACTCAACAAGCGCTCGAAGAGAACAATCGCAAACACCCTCTTTATTCCGAATCAAGCAATGACCAAGCATTGCTGGTTAACAAAGACAAATGGCCTATTGCCAAAGCAAATATTGAAAAGTTTTTGTCTATGAACGGAGCAGCTATCGCAGATTTGTTCGGGTCGAAAAGAACTTACGAACTGCCGTGCAAAATAGACATTAACGACCGAATATTCCTTCAGTTTTACAGCCGTAAATCTTTGCCCATCCGGGACTTCTATATTTCGTTGACCGAGCCTAGACAACACGCTTTTCATTCATTCAATCATGAAGCTAACGGTGGTTTCGAATTAAAAGAAAGCCCTGACACTATCTGGACTGGGGCAAAACGCAAAAGTGAGAAAGGATACTGGAAGATTATCAAAGCCAATCTCGACAAATTCATTGGCATGAGCGGTGACGAAATAATTGCACTACTTGGACCGGAGCGCTGTTCTTCAAAACCTAGAAACTTTATTCAGTACAGAATCGGCGACGCTGGTTTAACTTTCTTTCTCAAAGCTGGGAAAGTGCATAAGTTCAAATTCAAGTCAGACGCTTATATTCCTGGCACTTAGCATTGTTGGCACAGTTATCCCCTTCACCCAGCCTACGGCCTCTTGAGACAGCATGAACAAGACAAATTGGAAAGGTCACTTATTAGCCTTGTTAATCGCTAACTTAGTTGCCAGTTCTTACAGCGGTTCTTCCAGCAGTTCTTACAGCACTTCTCTGGCCTTCGCTGCCGACAACCAGAAGCAAAACTCGACAAGCCAACAAAACCTCGCCGAAATGACAGACTCAGACTGCTGGAAAATTGCTGGCGAGAATTTCGCCAGCTTTGGCACTATGTCTCCATCACAAATAGAAAAACTATTCGGAAGCTCACGAGCTAGCAAGCTCAAAGACTGGGTGTGGCACGGGCGTAATCAAACCGTCACCCTAGACAAAGACACTAGCCTCAATCTATCTTGGGGTAGACCATTTCTTGGAGAAATTATTGATGAAGTAGTTCTAGCACCAACTAATCTAGACGCCAAAGAGCTACAAAGTAGACGAGATAAAGAATTTGGCGAACGGGATTGGGAAAGCGACACTGAATATACTAATGCAACCGACCGAGATGCTGACGTGTACTGGAAAGTTCTTAAGGCAAACTTTCAACATCTCCTTGGCACAAAGAAAAAGGAGCTAAGAAAACTACTCGGTCCAGAGCGATGCTCTTCCAAATTACTTCAGGCTGTCGACTACAAAATCGGCCAGCAACGACTGCGTTTCTACCTCAAAAACGAACGGGTATTATTCCTTCAGCTAGCTACAGTTATGTACACTTGGCCCAACGACTTCAAGCCTAGAGACCTTCAATGGCCAATGAAGGCCAAACTTTGGCCACTGTTTGAGGAGAAGATCGACAGACTTCTTGGCGCGAAAAGTGAAGACTATAAAGCCATGACGGCTTCTTACAAACAAGAAAAACTGCCCTTTCCAAGTAAACACCAAAACCTGATAACCGCCTTAAAACTCCGCAGCAATACTAAAGACTATTGGTTTCTGGATGATCGAATAGCGGCAACTGTAGAGATGGAATCCGGCTTGGTAAGCACAATAGTTTTTGAACCGATTCAACAATTTGAAGACCATCAGATGCCTCATAGCAGGATCAAAGCGAGCTGGCTTGGCACACGGCCAAGCAACGACGATGCTGTATACACGGGCGCAAAACGACGCGATGAAGCTACTTACTAGGCAGCTATAAAACCTAATTTACGAAAATTGATCGGTATGAAAAGGCAAGAAATAATAGCGTTACTAGGCCCTGAGAGATGCTCTTCTGAAATAGGCCAAACAATAGATTACAGAGTTGGCAATAGTAGACTTAGATTCTTCTTGCGAAACGATGCTGTCATTGGTTTTGAATTGAAAAACGATATGTATCTGCACGACACATAGATCATCCACTCTATGAGCAGCCACGACGAACTACAAGTAAAGTCCCCTGATGTTCTCTTGGCCTTAGCACCAAACAGCTTCTAGAACTGTCCGATTTTTGGCTGAAAATCGGACAGTTTTCTCTAAGTAAAAATGCAAGGCTCAGCATCGTCTCTTTTCTTGCCTCCAAACTTGACTCAATTTCCTAGTGAAAATGAGACAAGTTTGGCAGGAGGAAAAAGCACTAGGAGAGCCAATATTTATTCCAAAAACCATTTTTTAACCATATTCTATAGTACTCAAATCTAAAAAGAGAAGAGCTAGTAAAATCCAGGCGTGGCCTAGGTTTAGACTAACTCTCCCCAAAACATCATTGCCGCTTATTCTTTCTTGGCCTCAGCATCGTTGACACAGGCATTGCCGCCGCAGCAGCTACCAGCGTCAGATGATTCTTCGACGTCCGGCTTGTAGAGCAAATTCTCCACCAGCTTGCGGTAAGAATTGACCACCGGCAAAATCGAGGCAATTTCGATCGCTTCATCAGCAGCATGCAGGCCGCGGAAGTTGACGCCAAAGCCGCAGGTGGCCGGCACTTCCAAGGCGCTGAGGTAGCAGCCGATGTTGGAGGGACCACAGACAAAACTGGTCAAGGTACGACCATGTGCGTCACTGGCAGCAGCAATGAAACTGGCAACCAGCGGGTGATCAGCGGCGAGCTTGTAAGGCGGCCAGCTTTCTTCTTCTTTGATGGTGCAGGCATTCTTGTTACCATCAACTTCATCCACCGCTTGCTTGATCAACACACGGGCGTCAGCAGCAGTGAAAGAAGGAGTGAGGCGCACATCGACATTGATGGTGCAGAGATCGGGCACCTGGGCAAAACCACTGCCGCCATTGATAGCTGTGATTGTCAGTTTCGGACCGAAATAGAAATCTTGATCCGCTTCCTTGGGCAAAGCAATTGCGTTCAACTTCGAAGCAAGCAAGACAGCTTTGGTCACAGCACTGTCTTTGACAGGCTGGCTGCTACCGGCATGCTGAGCGAATCCAGGCACGCTGATGCTAACGCGATAGAAACCGCGGGCACCAACTGCAATGCGGTCATTGCCGGGATAGCAGATAACCAAACCGTCCGGCTTCTCCACTTTGGCAATGTATTCCTTGACGCCGCCGAAGCGCCCGGTGTGCTCATCTCCATCCAAGAGAATGGTGAGCTTACCGTGCATCTGCTCGCGGCGTTTCTGAAACTCCAGAGCCAAATGACAGAGAATCGATACTGCCACTTTCGAGTCAGCAGCACCACGTCCGTAGAGCCAGCCGTCTTCGATCAATGCCGCAAACGGCGGTTTGGTCCAAGAGGCCAAATTACCAGCAGGAGCAGTGTCCACGCAGGCGTCGAAGCAATAGGTCGGGCCAGGCAGTGCGCCCTGAATCTCAATGACCACAGCAACAGGATCAGGCAGCGCAACAGTGGGTGCAGGCAGCTTTCCCGCGAGGCTGGCAGCAACAGCCGATGACGCAGTAGCCGAATTCGCAGCGGCAGTGGACGCGACAACTGCAGGGGTGGCCAAAAGCAAACGATGATTGACGCCACTATCGGTGAGCCAAGCAGAGATAGCCTGCAACATCGGCCGGGGTTGATCGATTCCGCCTTGTGCGGGAATTTTCACCAGCTGAGCAGTGAGGGCAACGATGCTGTTAGTCTCATCAGACTGGCTAACAGTGGGAGTCTGGGGGGATTTGTCAGGGGACATTTTGGGTTTTGGGTGTCAAGTAGTATATGAGTATATACGAAAAAATTTATGCTGGAAAAAGCCAAAAAAAAACGCCCAGGAGAATCAGGAAAACCTGATCACCTGGGCGTTCCAAAAATGGATTTTTTGTTGAGTGGCTGCCAGTTGAGCTTAGTCGAAGCTGTAGCTCATCGGGCGCTGCGCCAGCTTGGGAGTAGCCGCCAGATCAAAAGCCGGGTCGGGGAAAAGCTTGGTCGGCTTGGTCCAGTCGGCAGGCACCACTTCACGGTCGCTGTTGGGGCCCGGGGGTGAAACAATCGTCTTGGTCACCTGGCTCCAGTAGTACTCTTCCACCTTGTCGAGACTTCCGTCGGGACGGTAGGTCTTCATAGTGCGGTTGGTCCAGGCCATGGTCGGGCGAATTTCAACCTGACCGACGACTTTGCCACCGGGGTAGTAGCGAATGATTTTCTTGGCTGCCAGCCCATCCGTATGCATGTCAGCGACTTCGCTGAGCACATAACCGTCGTTGACTGCGCCGATGAAATCAGTGGGAACGGCAGGGTCAAGCACCACCCAGCGCTGAACGGTGGTAGCCGTGCCAGCAGCATTGTAGTAGGTGATTTGCACTGCCTTGGTGCTGGTGTTGTAACGACGCTCCAGCTGCTTCTTGCCAGTCTTGGTGTCGTAGATGAGGACGATCACCTCGCTGGAGCCGTACTGAACCGTCTGCTTCACTGTGACGCCATCAGCAGCGTAATCGGTGACAGTGACGTCCCAATTGGTGAAGAGCACGTTGCGAGTGCGCTTACCGTCGCTGCCAAAGAAATCCTGCTTGGCCTTGCTGTAGTAGTTGGTGCTGTCCTTGGCCAGAACAGAAGCGATCGTACCGTCGACATTGAAGACGCGCTCGCTCTTGATCAGACCTGTGGTCTTGTCGAAGACCTGAATGCTTTCGACGCCGTTCTTGTCGTCACGATAGACGGTCACCAACAGGTCGTCTTCAGCGGTGCGCACGGCCACTTCTTTCAAGCTGCCGTCGGGGCGATAGGCTGTCTGCGCAGCAACGGACGAACCATCGCTCTTGAACAGAGTTTCGCGCAGCACAGTGCGGTCGTTGAGAGCCTGCTTCAGAGGGTCCACAACGTCTGTGGATTCCTTGTTCTGCGAGGCACCAGGAGCTGCCGCCGGAGGAGTCGGCACAGGGTAGTACTCGGTCAGCTTTGTTGCTTTGCCATTGCTGCCAAACTCAACCGTGGCAGAGCCGCCGTCGAAGCGCTCGATGCGCATCGATACGCGGGTGCGCTTGTCGGGTGCGTACTGCACCAGGCGAACCTGCTCACCATACTGGCCGTCCTTGAGGACAACCGTAGGCGCCTGAGAACGCTCGTGAAAGCGTGGATTGGTAGCAGAAGCAGAGTCACCAGCGAAAGCCGTCAGCCCCAACTTGACCAAGACCAGAAGAAATACGAGGAGAACCGCGCCAATGGCGGTCTTTCGAATATTGATGTTCATAGACTTAGACCTTTATAGGTTGATGACAGGAGCGCCCCGACTTCGGAGTAAGTCAGGGCGCTCGATGTCTTGTTCTTTTTATAGGGTAAAGGAGGCCGGGCCTTCTCTACCCCAAATCTCAGGACTGGGGCTCTTCAGCTCCCGGCCCGCCAGCGACAGGACCAGCTCCATCCGGTCCGGTTTCAGCGCTGGGGTCACCAGCGTCGCTGTCCACACTGCCATCGCCACCTTCGCCACCGTCACCACTTTCGCCGTCACCGCCTTCACCAGTGCCGTCGCCAGCAGGCGGGGCAAGGTTCTTGGCGGCATCAGCCTTGGCAGCTTCGGCCACACGAGCGGCTTCAGCTTCGAGGGCTGCCTTGCGAGTCTCGAAGGCGTTGCGCACCTGGTCGATCATCTTCAGAGCAGTGGCTTCGATGACAGCAGCGCCATCACGCGGCTGAGTACCTGATTTGCACAGGCCCCAGTAAGCGAGAGAGGCAGCAGCGATGACGTGAGTGACATGAATGTCACCCTTGTCGGTGGGCAGCTGAGCCTCACCGTCCATCATCATTTCGGCCAGCATCTGGGCCTTGGCCTCAGACTTGGGCGTCCAGTAAATCACTTCACCGGTGCTGACCTTGCCCAGCGATTCGAGGGGAGTGCGAATCAAGGCACGGGCCACAAAGGGCGCCGCACGCTTGATGTCTTCCACCGGAATCTTGATGGTCGGGCGACCCTTGGTGCCGTTGACGTCGTCCCAGGTGATGAACTCCGGAACTTTCCAACCCACCGCCTGGTCGGCCAGCAGGCGACACTGCTTGGCCTCATCGGGCATGCCGATCTCATCGAGGGCGGCGGCCACAATGTGCGCCCGGATGTAGTCGGGCGGATGCGGCAGGAAGGACAGCGCCATCTGACCGTTGGCATTCTCTTCCATTTCATAGAAAGAGGAAGTGCGCAACAGCTGACGCTGGTTGAAGACGCCACGCCGACGGGAATTGAAGGCGGAGAACGTCATCAACATGTTATAGAGGAAGGCCGGACCAGCGAGCAGAACGCCGCCAGAAACGTCGGCATCGACCTCGCCGATGGTGTCGGCATACATCTTGGTGAGCAGGTTGGCCAGAGGCACGCGCTGCTTGCCAATGTTGACGTGCTCGCGGGTGAGCTTGAGCTCGCCCTTGCCAGCCGCCTGCATGATCGCCTTGCTCACCACCGCGGTCAGCTCTTCACCCATGCCTTCGACGTCATGGAAGACATCGTGGCGGAACTCGTGCATGTAGAGCACGAGCATGAGGGTGATGAAATGGCGCTCATCGTGGGGAACTTCCAGGGCGTGAGCACGCACCGGACCACGAGTGCCGGGCAGGGTAGCCGGACCTTCACCACTGAAACGAGCGACGAAGGTATCACCGACGCCGAAGACACGATTCTTCAGACGGGTGGTCACGTCGTTCGACAGAGGCTGCGACGGGTCATTGCCTTCGAAGAGCAAGAAAGCCTGCTCGACGGCGAAGACAACAGCATCAAGCTGCTTGTAGCTGCCGCCGCGCTGCTGGCCGAAAGCATCCGTCCAGATACGCAGCACAGAGATGATTTGCTTGAGCTCTTCGTCCAGCACTTCCACGGCCGCTTCGATCAAGCGACCTTCACCCACACCAGGGTTCTGAGCGCGCAGACCATCCAGCACCCGAGGAAGGGCGCCGAGATAGACTTCACGCAACTTGCTGAGCTGGGAGCTGAGGCTCTCCACAGCACGCTGGTACTTGGGACCCATGTTGTCGCGGGCCCAGTTGACCTTGTCGACCAGGTCGTCGAAACGCTCGGCGACGATGGCATCGTACTTGCCATCTTCCAGCAGTTCCCGCAGACCGCCGGCCGCTACGAAGAGCGTACCGTCGATGCCGTTTTCACGCGCCCGCTTGGACTGGGCGATGACAGCGGCAGGCTTGGGAATCTGGCCCAGATTGGGCATACCGGGAACGAAGGTCTGATCTTTGCTGAGACCGTCCCACGAATCTCCCGCGCACGCGCCGGTAATGTGTTCGTGGCTGTGGCCACTACCGGCAGTATCAAAAGGGCGCTGGCCCTTGCTTGACTTGGAGCCGATGCCGTCGGTGTTGATCTCTCCACCTTCAGCCTGTGCGGCCTTGGCGTCGGCTTGTTTCTTCTTCAGGCGAGTGAGCGCCCGAACGGTCAGGTCTTCGGCGTTGGGGAAAGGAAAATCCTTGTTACCATAGCCGGGGCAGATGACCACATGGGGACGACACGAACCATGATGGCCGTGCGGCTTGCGATCACTGCCGTCATCGTTCGACTTGAGGTCGAGGATGATTTGAACAGGTTTGTTATTTGACATGTTGGCCCTTCTTCCGCTGAAAAGCGGTACTAAAATTCGAGCTTTTCTCAACTGTTGCCAGCTGAAATAGGCCGAAAAAAAACACCCCACCTGGCCCGGAAATTGCTTACCGAACCAGGTGAGGTGCTGACGTGAGTGAGAGAATTTGTACTAAACGCTAATTTCTTAGCGGTACTACAAACGGTGCGATGACCTGGACAGGCCAGTTCAGTCGCGGTAGTACTGGTCGGGAGTAAAGACGTCGACTTCGATCACCTTCCCCTTAGCGGCCTGCGCCAGCGACAAACGATCCGCTGCGGACTGAGTGATCACACCGAGTGTGACTGCCTGAGCGGCAATCGTCGCGTTGATGGCACCACGAGGCAACTGTCGCGACCTTTGCGCCGTGATGATGCTGTCAACCGTCGCCTGGGCCTCGGTGGTGAGGCGGAAGGCGTGGATCAGTTGACCGAGCCCCGGAGCGTCTTGGTGGTCTACGAAGACGCCTTCGGTGAGACGATTGAACTGGTCTCCGTAGGTCTGCAGGGTCCTTGCCGCCTTGCGAGCGACTGCATCAGAAGGTGCATGGCCAAGCGGGTTCATCCGCAGCATTGCCATGCCTACCGTGCGCATCAGGAAGCCGAGGACGGGCGCTTCGAAATTGGCATAAATGCCTTCGAAGGCCGTCTGCACTTCGCTGAGTGCCTTGGACAGAGCGTAGTGCACCAGCGGCAGGTCTTCCTTGCGACGCCCTTCAGCTTCGAAGCGCCGGAGCGCCGAGAAACCGAGCAGCATCCAGGCGACCGCATCAGCGTAACGTCCGGTGAGCATCTGGCGCGACTTCAGCTTGCCACCAACCGTGAACATAGCCAGGTCGGTGAGAGTGCCGAAATGCGCCGCCGCCCAACCGAGGCGCCTGTAGTAGGTCTTGGTCTCGGGAGCGACTTTGGGAATGCTCGTGGTCCAGCCGCGAGTGAGACCCCGCACGCCGGTGCGCACCATGCCGAGAACGAAGTGCAGCATCCAGCCGCACAGGTTGTTACGGAAGGCCGGCACGTCATTGTCGTCCACCGCATGCACCACCTTGAGCGCATACGGATGGCAGCGGGTCGCACCCTGACCGAAGATCATCAGCGTGCGGGTGAGAATGTTGGCACCCTCAACGGTGATACCAACCGGTGCTCCGGTGTATCCCTTGGAGAGGATGTTACGCGGACCCTGCATGACGCCGGCGCCGGCGAAGACATCCATGGCATCGATACCGGCCTTGCGGGCGATCTCGGTGGTGTAGGCCTTCAGAACAGCAGAGGTCACCGGGGGCTGAACGCCCGTATCAACGGCCGAGCAGACGAAGATACGCGCCGCGTCCAGCATGTAGGTCATGCCGGCCACCGACGCTACCTTCTCCTCGATGCCTTCCATCTGGCCGATCTGGCGATTGAACTGAGACCTGACCATCGAATATGAACCGACGGCGGCTGCCGACAACTTGAGGTTGCCGACCGCACCAGCAGGGAGAGAGACGCAGCGACCGCCGGCAAGCTGCTCCATGAGCATCTTCCAGCCGCCTCCGGCGTAATCAACTCCGCCGATGATGTTCTCGACCGGAACGATCACATCCACACCCTTGAGCGTGCCGTTATCGAAGGGCTCGCCAATGGGGATGTGGTGATTACCGTTGACGAAACCGGGAGTGCCCTTGTGGATCAGCACGCAGGTGATGCCGATGTCGCCCTTGTTCTCCGCAGTGGCCTTACCGGTCAGATTGTCGGGATCCGACAGCTGAAGGGCAACGGTGCAGAGGTTGGCGATGGGCGCCAGCGTGATGTAGCGCTTCTCGAAGTTCATCCGGATCTTGACCTGACCGTCGGTGTCACGGAAGACCACACCTTCAGACTTCATGCTCGCCGCATCAGAGCCGGCTTCCTTTTCGGTCAGACCGAAGCAGGGCACGAACTCGCCGCTGGCGAGCTTCGGCAGGTAGAACTTCTTCTGTGCATCCGTGCCGTAGTGGATGATCAGTTCGCCCGCTCCGAGGGAGTTGGGGATCATCACCCGCACACCGACGGTGAACGAGTAGGGCGTGAGGATGTGCAGGATGGTCGAGACGGCCAACCGAGAGAACTCGCGGCCTCCGTACTTCTTCGGGATAATCAGCCCCATGAAGCCCTGGGCCTTGATGAAGTCATCGACTTCCTGCGGAACGCGACGCGTCTGGCCGACCTCGTAGTGGTCGAACATGCGGCACAGCTCCACGAGAGGGCCGGCGATGAAGGCTTGCTCTTCTGCGGTCAGCCCGCCATAGGGCTTCTCGAGCATCGAACGGAAGTTGGGCTTGCCAGCGAAGATATCGCCATCAAGCCAGACATCTCCGGCCTCAAGCGCCTGGCGCTCGGTTTCGGAGATCTGCGGGAGGACCTTCATCTTCTTCATCGTGTTGAGGATGAAGCGGAAGAAAAAGTCGCCCTTACGGCCCTTGCTGGACCTCCCACTATTGGGACCAGGAACTGATCCCTGCGGATTTTGCTTGTTGTTACTCATATGAGTTCCTACTTGAATTTCAGGTTTGGTGTCAGCAGAAAAGAATTGACTACTGACTGATAGGAGAAAGACACAGAAAGCGCCTCCAGGCGAAACACTCACTCTAAGAAGCGAAGCCGATCAAAACTTGACGGCCCGAGAGTGCAATTGTTTGCCTGAAGGCTGCTGACTTCGCCCTATGCGAAGGGTCTGTGTCCGGACAAAGATTTGACGCTGCTGATTCTCTACAGACTCAGCAGTTAGACGGCGACGCCGACGTCGCTCCAAGCCTGCTTCAGCTTGGCGACGTGCTGCGGGCACATCTTGGTGCAGTTTTCCACCGTCTTCTTGGCGAAGTCGGCGATGTCGGCAGTGCTGCCAACGCGGTTGGTGCCAGAGTTCGACTCCCACCACACGTGCGCCGGCTCCTTCCAGGAGTAGCCGCCGACGGCGATGGCGAACAGGGCGAAGGCCTTGTTCGGGATGCCCGAGTTGATGTGCACGCCACCGTTATCGCCCGAACCACGGTACAGCTTGCTGTAGTGGTCAGGCTGCGGGTCCTTGCCCAGCTTCGGATCGTTGTAGGCCGTGCCCGGGGCGATCATGGAGCGCAGGGCCTTGCCCTTGATGGTGGGGCCAAAGATGCCTTCACCGACGAGCCACTTGGCCTTGTCAGCGGTCTCCTTGTTGAGCCACTGCCTGAAGCAGACGCCCATCACATCGGAGAAGCTTTCGTTCAGCGCACCAGATTCGCCCTGGTAGTCGAGACCAGAGGTCATTTCGGTGACGCCGTGGGAGAGCTCGTGGCCGACGACAACGGGCTCGACGAAGGTGACGAAGATCACGCCGTCGCCGTCGCCGTAGGTCATCTGCTGACCGTTCCAGAAGGCGTTGTTGTAGTTGCGGCCGTAGTGGACAGTGCCCACCAGATTCATGCCCTTGCCGTCGATGGAGTTCCAGCCGAATTCCTGCAAGAGGAAGTCGCGCATGCCGCCATGGAAGTCGTAGGCGTTGTCGGTGGTCTTGTCGCTGGTGGCCTTGTCGCCTTCGAAGCGAGCGCGGGTGCCAGGCAGGCGCGAAGCGTTCTTCGCGTCATAGATCTGGCGCTCGGCCTTGCCGGCGGCGAGACGGTAGCGGACGGTGTGATTGCGGGCGGCCTGGGACAGCTTCTGGGTGGCCAGAATGGTGGTGACCAGGGAGAGATTGTTCGGGTTGCGGTTGGCAAGCTCGAGCAAGAACGAAGACGGGATGAAACCGTCGAAATCGCGGTGTGTCATGGTAGTTTCCTTTCGCGTTATGCGAGATTTAGAGGGTTGAGTTAGAAAATTGCTTAGGTCCAGGCACGCTGAAAAGCCGTTCAAATAAGCATCCGGAACAAACAACTACAAAACCAAGACCGCCCCTACGCGCACTGCGCGTGATACCAGAGGAGGTCTGAAGTAGATCAGGTTTGTTTTTGGAGCTAGATTTGAAAGGAGATGAGGTGAAGGAACTAAATGCGTTGTAACCCTATGAAATAAGAGATCCAGAATTCAAGAAGAGAATATAGACCTAAGATATATTGAAGATCTGGCTGCCAAGAGGCACTATTGGCGAGGGTTGCGTCAATTGGCGAGAACTAGTCACAATGGTGCTTTCCGCACTGTGCTAAATATGAGAACGAGGAAATAATTAGCGCTAAGGCACCGAACTCTTGCTGCACTTTTCCCCTGATTCAAAACAGTTGCCACGAAAATTGTTTCTCATTTTGCTTTAGCAATGGCGCAACGATAACCCGCTTGGCAACCGCAAAGATAACCTTGCAGTAAGCCTTCGCAGACTCGCGGCCAGCACAGTTATAGCTTCGTAAGTAATAAGCTCATGAGCATTTATTAGTTTCAGCAACGTTGATTCTCAAGAGGTGTTTTACGTAGCGTGGTTATATATCTCCTTCACTGCTCTTAACTTTGGTCCAATCGCTGAACATCAGTCTCTAACCACATCTGGAAACTTCCGCGCGCAGACATCAGTTGTCATGCTCAACAACATGCTTCTGCAAATGTTACGCGCAACTAATTTCCTGTCAAAATGTGGTGAACAGCCGAGAACAGCTTGAGCCAAAGCACGAGCTTGTGCTTGAGATTCCGTCACCTAATCCTCCTCACGGAGAAAACTCAAAGTAGGGATACAACTATGTGCATGAAACATCACATGTCTGGGGGCACTGCAACGGTAGACCAGTCTTTCCGTCTGCCCAAGACCGTTAAACCAAGCAACTACAAGATCAGTCTCACTCCCGACCTGACGAAGTTCACCTTCGCCGGCACAGTCGAGATCGATGTTGATGTGCTTGAAGCGACCAGCACGGTCAAACTCAACGCCAAAGAGCTCGTCATCACCGCCTTCTCGGCAACGAACTCGGCTGGCACTCGGCTCGATGGCAAAATCTCCCTCGACGAAGAGACCGAGATTGCCACAATTTCTTTCGACGGCACTCTGGGCAAAGGTGCCTGGAAGCTCTCCGCTGTTTTCACCGGCACACTGAACGACAAGCTCAAGGGCTTCTATCGTTCGATCTGGACCGACGAGCAGGGCAAGAAGCACACCATCGCCACCACCCAGTTCGAATCCACCGACGCTCGTCGCGCTTTCCCTTGCTTCGACGAGCCTGAATTCAAGGCCACCTTCGACGTCACCTTGACGGTCCCCGAGGAGCTCACTGCTCTTTCCAACGGCGCCATCATCAAGAGTGAATCGGTCGGCAATGGCCTCAAGGCTGTCAGCTACGAACGCACCATGAAGATGTCGACGTACCTCGTCTGCTTCTGCATCGGTGAATTCGTCTCCTCCAAACCGGTCATGGTCAACGGCATCGAGACCCGCGTCTGGTGCGTGCCTGGCAAAGAAGACATGACAGAGTTCGCTCTGTGTGCCGCTGCTTTCGCCACCGACCACTACGAGAAGTACTTCGAGATTCCTTACCCTGGCGGTAAGAAGATCGACCACATCGCCATCCCCGATTTCGCTTCGGGCGCGATGGAAAACCTCGGCCTGATCACCTACCGCGAAACCGCACTGTTGCTCAACGAGAAGACAGCCACCCACGCAGAGCGCACCCGCGTTGCTGTGGTGGTGCTGCACGAATTGGCCCACATGTGGTTCGGTGACCTGGTCACCATGGGTTGGTGGAATGGTCTGTGGCTGAACGAGAGTTTCGCCACTTTCATGGAGAACCTCTGCCTCGACGCCTGGCAGCCCACCTGGAATGTCTGGGACGAGTTCGGTCTCTCCCGCGCTGCGGCCTCACGTGTCGACGCCCTGCGCAGCACCCACCCGATCGAGTGCCCGGTCAACCACCCCGACGAGGCAGCTCAGCTGTTCGACGTCATCTCCTACGAGAAGGGTTGTTCGGTTCTCTATCAGATTCACCAGTACATCGGCGCCGAGACTTTCCGTCGCGGTATCGCCATCTACCTGAAGAAGCACAGCTACGGCAACACCGAGACCCACGACCTGTGGGACGCCTTGGAAGTAGCCTGCAAGGCTGCTGCTGCCGAGAGCGGTGACGCTCCGGTTCCTGTGCGTGAAATCATGGACCGCTGGGTCTTCACTGCCGGTCATCCGGTGGTCGAGGTCAAGGGTGACAAGGATGCCGGCTCAGTCGAACTGAACCAGCGCCCCTTCAAGTTCTTGAGCGAGACTGCCGACAACACTCTCTGGCCGATTCCCGTTACCCTGCGGGCTAAGGTCGACGGCAAGATGGTGGAACGCAAGTTCCTCATGTCGGAAAAGAGCCATGTGGAAAAGCTCGGCGACAACCCCGATTCGAAGATTGAGTGGGTCGTGGTCAACTCGGGAGGCTCCGGCTTCTACCGCGTGGTCTATGACAAGGCTCTGACTTCCGCTCTCAGCGCGAGCGTCATGGAGAATCTCTCTGCCATCGAGCGCTTCAACCTCGTCAACGACGCCTGGGCTTGCGTTCGTTCGGGCATCCTGCCCACCCCCGACTACATCGAGATGGTCAAGCTCTTCGGCGCTGAAGAAGACCCCAACGTTTGGGCCATCATCACCAGCTCGCTCGGTCACCTGCATTCGTTGGTCAAGGACGATCACCGCAAGGCCCTGGCCGAAGTGGTGCGCAACCTGGTCAAGCCCACCGTCGAGCGCCTCGGCTACAGCGCCAAGAGCGATGAGTCGGTGCAGAGCCGTCAACTGCGCGGTTCGCTCATCGGTGTTCTCGGTACCATTGGCGATGACGCCGAGGTGCAGAAGAAGGCCGCTGAACTTTTCAGCAACTGGAAGGCCGACAAGCAGTCGGTGGACAGCAATGTGGTGCCGGCTCTGGTTGGCATTCTTGCTCACAACGGCGACGAGGCTCGTTACGACGAGTTCTTCCAGCTCTCCCAGGCGGCTCAGTCGCCCCAGGAAGTGCAACGCTTCCTCTTCGCTCTGGCACGCTTCCGCGATGGTGGTTTGCTCGACAAGACCATCAACAAGTGCCTCACCGATGACGTGCGCACCCAGGATGCACCGTATCTCTATGCCAACGTGCTTGGTAACGAGATTGCAGCGGCCGCTGCCTGGAACTTCATGAAGGCCAACTGGGCCAACATGGTGGCGCGCTACCCTGAAAACGGTGTGGTGCGTATGTGCGGTGCTGTGGCCGGTCTCGACACCGCCGAGTTGGAAGCAGAGGTGAAAGCCTTCTTCGCTGCCAACCAGGTGAAGTCGGGTGACATGGCTGTGGCTCAGGCTCTCGAGCAGCTGCGCATCAATGTCTTGATGCGTGAGCGCGAAACGGCTGGTCTGCAGAAGCATCTGATTGCTACCACTACAACTGGTGCCGCCAGCACTGCCAAGGCAGACGAAAAGCAAGAGCCTGTCTCGGCTAAGTCGTAAAGCGACAGAGCTGAGACAAAAAAAGGGCTGAAGGTGGCAACCTCAGTCCCGAAATAAATGACCCAGGGGGTGGATCCGACCAAGTTGGATTCGCCCCCTCTTTCTTTCCCGCACTTCTCACGAGGGCAGCAATAGCTGCTCTCGGCTTTGTGCATGCCATCAACCTAACTCTGCCAAAACTCTCAACAGGAGAAAAGCTATGTGTAAGCTTCGCAATTGTTCTCATCACGGCCTCGCCGTCGCCGGCCAGTCCGTTCCCACTGGCAGCCAGTATCGCCTTCCCCGCGACATCTGGCCGCTTCACTACGAACTCGAGCTGACGCCCGACTTCGAACACCTGACCTTCTGGGGCAACGTTGCCATCGACGTCGATGTGCGCAACCCCGCTGGTACTTCCTCGATCACGCTCAACGCCAACCACCTCACCATCGGCAAGGCCTCGGTGGAAGACGCCAACGGCACGGTTCTGACCGGCACGGTGTCGCTCGACAGCGTTCTGCAGCGTGTCACCGTTTCTTTCAACGGCAACCTCGGCGCCGGCAAGTGGAAGCTCAAGCTGGCTTTCGCCGGCGAGCTCAACGACGAGCTGAAGGGCTTCTACCGTTCCACCTGGACGGACGATCAGGGCAAGGTGCATGTCATTGCCACCACCCAGTTCGAAGCCACCGACGCCCGCCGCGCCTTCCCCTGCTTCGACGAGCCTGAAATGAAGGCCACCTTCAAGGTCGCCCTCAATGTGCCCCACGACTACACCGCCCTGTCGGCGATGAAGGTTGAGAGCACCTCCACCATGAGCGTCAGCGCCCCGGCCGAACTGGCTGTGGCTACCACTCTGCACGACGGCGGCCACTCGCAGCTGCTCAAGCGCGTCGAATTCGCCAACACGCCGCTGATGTCCACCTACTACCTGGCTTTCACGGCCGGTGAGCTGGAATTCGGCGGATCGGTCAAGGTCAACGGCAAGGAGCTGGGCTTCTACTCCACCCCGGGCAAGAGCCACCAGCTCAAGTTCGCGCAGCAGATCGCTGCCTTCTCCCTCAGCACCTACGAAGACTACTTCGGCATCGGCTACTACGGCGGTGACAAGATCGACTTCATCGCCATGCCCGACTTCGCTGCTGGCGCCATGGAGAACCTGGGCTGCATCATCTATCGCGAGACCGACCTGCTCTGCGACGAAGCCACGGCCACCCAGGGTGAGAAGGAACGCGTTGCCCACGTGGTGGCGCACGAACTGGCTCACATGTGGTTCGGTGACTACACCACCATGAAGTGGTGGAACGGTCTGTGGCTGAACGAGAGTTTCGCCACCTACATGGAAAACAAGGTCGTCGACATGTGGAAGCCGGAATGGCACACCTGGGACACCTTCGCCGGTTCCCGCGCCTCTGCCTTCGGCCTCGACCAGCTGAACAGCACCCACGCCATCGAAGTGGCGGTGGAAAACCCCTTCCAGATTGACGAAATCTTCGACCTGATCTCCTACGAGAAGGGTTGCTCGGTTCTCCGCCAGCTGGAGCAGTACATCGGCGCCGATGCTTTCCGTCGCGGCGTGCAGATCTACCTCAGCCGTCACGGTCTCTCCAACACCGAAACCCACGACCTGTGGGACGCGCTCGAAGTCGGCTGCCAGGAAATGGCCGTCAACGTTCCGGTGCGCAAGCTCATGGACGCCTGGGTGTTCACCTCCGGTCACCCGGTGGTGTCGGTGGACGAAAGCTCGATGCCCGGTTTCATCGAACTGGGTCAGAGCGAGTTCAAGGTTCTGCGCGAGTCCGACAACCTGTCGGCTTCGCTGTGGCCGATCCCGATCGTGCTCAAGGCCAAGACCCGCAAGGGTGTGATCGAGCAGAAGTTCCTCTTCTCCGATCGCAACCAGACCGTCTATGTCGGCGAAGGCGTCGAATGGGTGGTGGTCAACGCCGGCGGCAATGGCTTCTACCGGGTCAAGTACTCGGAAGGCCTGATCAAGGGCATCATCAGCAACAAGAAGACGATCATGACCGAGGTCGATCGTTACAACCTGCTCAATGACAGCTGGTCGCTGGTTCGCTCGCGGCTGGTTTCGCTGGTGGACTACCTGAAGATGGTGGAGAACTTCACCGACGAGCAGGACCCCCAGATCTGGAGCAAGATCATCGGCTCGCTCAACTACGTTCACAGCGTGGTGGAAGGCCCGGCCCGCGCCGCGGTCGAGAGCAAGATGCGTCACGTTCTGCAGCCGCTGCTCGACAAGCTGGGCTACGCCAGCCAGCCGGGCGAATCGGTCAAGGTCACCGATCTGCGCTCCAGCGTGGTCTCGGCCCTCGGCACCACCGGCAAGCACCCTGGCGTGATTGCCAAGGCGAAGGAAATGTATGCCTCCTGGACCAAGGACCCGGCTTCGGTGGACAGCGATGTCTTCGCGGCCATGGTCTACGTTCTGGCCGAAAACGGCGACGCCGCGCTCTACAAGGAGTTCGACAATCTCCGTCTGCATGCTGCCACGCCGCAGGACACCAACCGCTTCATGTACGCTCTGACCAGCTTCACCGCACCGGAGCTGGTGGCGGCCAACATCAAGCTTGCCCTCTCGGGTGAGCTGCGTGTTCAGGACGCTCCCTACTTCCTGGCCAGCCTGCTCGGCAACGAGGACGCTTCGAAAGCGGCCTGGGAAGCGATCAAGGCCAACTGGGAAAAGATCAACGAGATGTGGCCCGCCAACAGCGTGTCCGCCATCTTCGGTTACCTCTCTTCGCTCGACAGCGTTGAGCAGGAAGCCGACGTGCGTGCTTTCTTTGCTGCCAATCCTCCCAAGGGCGGGCAGATGAAGTTGACTCAGGGTCTCGAGAAGCTGCGCATCAACGTGCTGCTGCGTCAGACCGTCGACGAAAAGGTGACCCAGCATCTGCTCCCGGTCACCGCCGAAACCTGCATTGCTCCCAACCCGCCCGAAAATACGACCAGTACGGCGGACGGTGAGAGCAAGTAACAGGCTCTCGCCTCTAAACCAGTCTCAGTTTCTGTCTCAGTCTCAGTAAGGAATAAGAGTAGCCCCGGGCCATACGCTCTGTATGTGAGCCCGGGGCCTACTTCTTAGTTTCCGACTACGTAACCCGTCTTGAAGCGACTCTACTTTGGAGTCGCAGAAATCACGGAATATCTACAAAGGATACCTATATGTTCTGGATCATTTTCACAACCTGCTCAGCTCTCCTGGGCGGCCTCGCTGGTTGGACTCTCGGAGAACAACCAGCGGCGCTAGCCTTCACCATCGTTGGTGCCTTCGTTGCTGTCGGCATTCGCGATCTGGCACGACACAAGCACGCCATCCTCTCGCTGACCATCATGGTCGGCACCATCGCCGGCTACTTCGGTGGCCTGGAAGTTGGAATGGTGGCAGCCCTCCTGGCCTTCCCGCTGCAAATCGCCGCAGCCGAGTTCACCCAGAGGCAGAGCCCGTTTCTGCCTCTTTCGCTGGCCGTGACCTTCCTCGCCTGGTGGCTTGGTTGGCACTTCTATAATCCGATGTACGGCCTGATCTTCGCCCTGCTCACCTTCCTCTCGCAGGTGGCAGTGCACGACGCCGTGATTCAACACACTCACACGATCAGGCGCAACTTCCCTCTGATTGGCTGGTTCCGCTATGGATTCGAGCTGATCGGCGACGAACTGCGTCAGTACTGGTTCATGAGTGACATCGAAGAGCGGCCCTACAACCGGGTAACGCGACGCTACATCTACCGCTCGGCTAAAGGCATCAACAACAACCTGGGTTTCGGCACACAGCGCGGCTACCGTGATGTGGGCGAGATTCACATGTTGCCATCGATGTTCCCTATCTCTGATGTGGAGCGGGTGGGCAATCGCCTGCCAGCACTGGTCATCGGACCGAAGCGCCGCACTCCCTACCACTGCCCGTGGCCCATCAATATCTCGGGCATGAGCTGGGGCGCCCTGTCGGAAGAGGCTGTGCAAGCCCTTTCAAGCGGTGCCAAGCTGGCCAACATTCACATGCTCACCGGTGAAGGCGGTCTCACCCCCTTCCACCTCAACGGCGTGGACACACGGCCTGACACCTACGAACGCGTCGCCTATCAGTTGAAGAGGCTGCGCGCCTTCTGCACCTTCGGCATGATCAAAGCTGGTGCTGCACCGGCTGGTCGTGTTGTTGGCGGCGGTCGGATCATTCAGCAAATCGGCCCGGCCAAGTTCGGCTTTCGCAAGTCGACCACCCGTGCCATGGCTGAGAAGCTGGTGCGCAGTGTCTACAGCGCTGTCGGCCACAACCCCGACGAGCCCTTCACCATGCTCGACATCGAGAAGGTGAAGAAGACGGCAGACAATCCGCAGATCGTCGGCTTCGAGCTGAAACTGGCTCAAGGCGCCAAGCCTGGCCAGGGCGGCAAGTTGCCGAAAGAAAAGATCACGCCGCAGTTGGCAGAGTGGCGCGGCATTCCCATGGGCGAAGACTGCTATTCACCCAACGCCTGGGACGAGTTTCACGACGTTCCCTCGCTGTTCCGCTTCGTCACCATGATGCAAGAGCTGACCGGAAAACCGGTTGGTATCAAGATTGTGGTGGGCAACGAAGAGTCGATTCGCGAAATCGCAAAGCACATGAAAGAGACCGGCGAGGCTCCCGACTTCATCACCATCGACGGTGGCGAGGGTGGAACCGGCGCAGCTCCTGTGGCTCTGGCAGACCGGATGGGCATGCCCATTCTCCACGCCATCCCGATTGTGGATACGATTCTACGCGAGTTCGGCGTGCGCGACGAAACCATTCTCATTGCCTCTGGCCAGATCGCCAAGGGTGATGATGTGGCTATCGCCATCGCTATGGGCGCAGATATGGTCAACATCGGCCGCGGCAACTTGATTGCCGAAGGTTGCATCATGGCCCTGCGCTGCCACACCAACCAGTGCCCGACTGGTATCACCACTCAAGACCCGCGTCTGCGCCGAGGTCTTGATCCGCAAGACAAGTACGTCAAAGTGGCCAACTACAACATGATCTTGCAACGCGAGTTGCTCATGTTTCTCAAGTCAGCCGGTGTGCGCACCCCCTGGGAGCTCACCCGTGCTCACTTGTCGGTGGTCACTTCGCCGATGGTGGAAGAGCGGATGGACAAGATTCATCCCTACCCCGACGGCTCCAACGGCAAGCGCAGTCCCAAGTTGGGCGAAGTTCCGCCTGACGACGCCAATCAGATTGATCGCTTCGGGCCCAAGTTGATCAAGATTGAACGGCGTTTCTAATCTGGCAGAGGACTGTCCTTTATCTGGCAGAACTCTGACAGTGCTGTTCCGAAGGCGACCCTGAGCTGTAAAAAGCTTGGGGTCGCCCTTCCGGGCAGTCTCACCTCTTTATCTGTGGGAAAATCACATGTATGACGGGATCTTCATTATCACGTTGTGCTCTCTACCTTGCTTTGCCAGCGCACTAGCGCTCTATCGCCTGGCACATCACGGTCAAGCAATCAAAAAGCTGGCACGAGGCACCACGCCATCAATTTCGCAGAGCGCCGAACTGATTAGTTTTCACAAGCAGATGAGCAATCGTTTCGCTGCTTTCGAGCTCTGTTCCTTTTTCTCGTTTGCCTGGGTGGCAATGGCGTTTATATTGCTATTCTTCTGCGGCAACCTGCTGTCGCTCAAGACCAGCCTGTTGCTCTACGGCTGCTTTGTCATCGTTGGCATCGTTCAATCGCTGGCGAAACAGCGAGAAAAAGCAACAGTGAACAAAATCGTCAATTCTCACCCGTGCTTCGCTCGAATGGAACTGTTGATGCAGCTGCAAGCCCTGCAAAAGCTGCAAATGACGCTCAAGGGAACACTAGACAAGCCAGCGCTGACACTGAAGCTGAACAACATACCAGCAACAGCACAGCACACCTTGGCCGAAGCAAACATGCTCAGACGAGCCCATCAAGAAGCTCTCAACGACTGTACTCTTGCAGTCGACGAGCCAATGCTGGTAATTTTCAAAAGCAAAGAGCAAACCCTCAAGATTTTCTTGGACAAAGCCGAGTTAGTCTGGCAGCCAACCATCGACGAAACTGGCAAGGCAATTGCCGGACGCGTCTACTGTGCCGGTGTCAATTTCAGCGGTGCCAAAATCGCTCACTTCGACCGCCTGGCTTGGCCCGAGACACAAGTAAACGCCTTCACCCATGGCTGGATTGCCACGAGGGAACGGGCGCACATTCTCTTATCTACCCTGTGGTGGCTCACCGATGACCAAAGAATCGTCATCTACGAGCTGATCAATCCGGGTCAACCCTTCCCTATTGATTGGCTGCCAACTGCTGCTAGTCGGGGATCGTGGCAATAAGCGCTAGCGCTTAGCCAAACCTCTCAGGATCACCCATGTCAAAACCTCCTAATCAAGCTCTGCCTGGCGCCAAAGGAGCAATCTGGCTTCTTGTCGCCATCAACTTGTTTAACTACATCGACCGCCAAGTGCTATCGGCGGTGGTGCCTGAAATCAAGGAATCGCTGTTAGTGAATCCGGAACACACTGGCATCATTGGCTTTCTCATGAGCGGCTTGACCAGCTTGCTGGGCTCCAATCCAGACAACGCTCTGGTCGGCCTTCTGGGCATGGCCTTCATGGTCAGCTACATTCTCTTCTCCCCCATCCTCAGCAATTTGCCAGTCAAACGCTGGTGGATCATCGCCGCTGGTATCACCGTCTGGAGTATTGCGAGCGGCGTATCAGGGCTGGCCATGACCTTCTCGGTACTGCTTTTGACCCGCTGCTTTGTCGGCATCGGTGAAGCGGCCTATGGTCCCATCGCGCCGTCGGTGCTGTCTGATTACTACCCGGTAGAACAGCGGGGCAAAGCGCTCTCATGGTTTTATCTGGCTATTCCGGTTGGCAGCGCCCTGGGCTACATTCTCGGCGGAGCGGTTGCTGCCTCGCTGGGCTGGCGTTGGGCCTTCTATCTGGTCCTGCCGCCGGGAATCATCCTTGCTGCCATCTGCCTCTTCATGCGCGACCCTGCCACCCTGAAGAAGCAAGTACAAGCACCCAAGGTCAACTCTCTACAGCTGTATAAGAAGTTCTTGGCCAACAAGAGCTTCTTGACCAATACCATCGCCATGACGGCCATGACTTTCGCCATTGGCGGCATCGCCTTCTGGATGCCGACCTACTTTCACGAGTTCAGGAAAGCTGGCAGTCTGGCCGAGGTCAACATGATCTTTGGCGCCATTCTGGTGGTGTCTGGTCTCAGCGCTACTCTCATCGGTGGCTACCTGGCCGACCATCTGCGCACGAAGATCAAGGGCTCGTACTTCAAGGTATCAGGCATTGCCATGCTCTTGGCCTTTCCCTGCTGCCTGGGCATGCTCTATGCGCCCTTCCCCACGGCCTGGGTGTTCGTCTTCCTCACTTGCTTCTGCCTTTTTCTCAACACCGGCCCAAGCAATACAGCCCTCGCCAATGTGATTGAGCCAAGCTCTCGTTCCAGTGCATTTGCTCTGAACATCTTGATCATTCACCTCTTTGGTGATGTGATGTCGCCTCTGATCATCGGTGTCATAACCGATGCCACCGGCAAGAACATGACCCTGGCTTTCCTTGTGGTCTCTGTTCTGGTGCTGGCTGGCGGTATCGTCTGGCTGCTCGGCGCCAAGCATCTGGATGAAGATACCAGGGCTGTGAGTGAGCATCACGACTAAAGGGTGCCAGTGAAAATTTCAAGAAAGAGCCATCAAAGCCAAGTGCTTGGTGGCTCTTTCTTTTTTAATTTTGATACTACTTTTTATAGTTATTATGGAGAAAATTTTCTAAAAACGAGAGAGAAAGCGGTTAAGAGAGCAACTGAGTTGCCACAGAACTAAAAAAAGTTTGTCCTAGAAATTGAGTAACTAAAAAGTAGGTGACCTGCGCTGCATAAATCAGTTTCCAAAACTGTCAGATTTTTTGAAGAAAAAATGACAGGTTTTGAAAAGCGAAAAGGAGAACTCGATAAGCCAAACCAAGCAAAAAAGCAAAGAGTAGAGAGACGGTGAAATCTCTCTACTCTCGCGCGTTCTGCCTGCAGCTAGTTACTTACTGGCAGCTGTTTTTTCTGCAACCGGACCCTCAGGCTTACCCTTAGGCTTGTCCTGCGTCTCGTCCTGAGTCTTGTCCTGAGCCTTGACGACAGCGACGACCGCCGTCACGTTGTCGCGAGCCTGAGCTGCCAGAGCAGCCTTAATCAGCTCCTCGACCATGACTTGAGCCGACTTGCCGCTCGACAAAATGGCAATCAGTTGATCCTCAGTCAACGAATTGTTCAGGCCGTCGGAGCACGACAGAATCACGTCACCAGCGGCGATCTCGACTTCACGGAAATCGACATCGAGCTTGTAGGCACTACCCAAGGAGCGAGTAATGACATTCGTGGTGTAACCCCTGCGGTAAGAGTTCCACTCTTCGTTTGAGATTTGACCAGCCCGCCAGAACTCGTATTTGACGACGTGGTCATCATTGACCAAATCAAGAGTACTGCCGCGCAGGCGGTAGACGCGGCTGTCACCGACCCAAGCCACCAAGAGCTTGCTGCCCTGGATCAGGGACAAGGTTGCAGTGGTGCCCATGCGCTGCAACCCGGATTGATTGCTATTGAGCTTGACCACCGCCTGGTGAGCATCTTGCAAAGCTTGGCAGAGCCAGGTTTTAGCAGCATCTGTCGAGTCGAAGCTCGCGGCAGCTGCTGTGGCGCTGGCGGCCAAGCTTTGGCAGGCAGAAGCACTGGCCATTTCACCGTTTTGGTGCCCACCCATACCATCGGCCACAACCAGCAGGTTGTTGTCGCGATGGATGGCGAAGGCGTCTTCATTGTTGGCTCGACCACCGATATCGGTCTTGCCGAAAGCGTTCGACGAAAGGACATTCATGTGTGTCTCTTCTTCTTGGGAAAAGGAACCTGTGTATAGGAACTTGAAAAACGAACTGTAAAGAGGGCAGCGCAAGCTACCCTCTTTGTTTTGCAATAATTTGCTGCTGCCGCCATGCCGAATAAGGCATCAGCTCATGGCGCAAGACTTCAACACCAGACCCAGGCTGCTGTAGCACTGCTGGGCCTGCTTGATGGCATCGCGCGCATGGCTGGCAGCCAGCTCAGCTGAATCGAGCAAAGAATTGCAGGCAGCAGCGGCCGCGACCTGGTACTGCAGCGCGTCATGCTGAACCGTTTCCAGAAAGCGTTCGTACGCATCTTGGTCCACTTGGGCCCGCTCCTCCAGCCAGACCTGCAGTCCAGGCGGGGGAAGAATGGCAGAAGCACGAGCACGCTCAAGGGCGTAGTCGAGGTGACGGACAGCGACCACCGCAGCCTCACGCTCTTTACTGTCCTCGCTAAAACGATTGGAGACGCAGACGGCCTGAAGCTTGGCAACGTCACTGACGAGGCTCAGTGCCGCTGCGCGAACTGCATGAAACCGACGGGTGAAAGACGCCATGATCCTACTCCTTAGTATGCGTGCTTGGTAGCTCAACCGAAAGGTTGAAAGATTCTACTTCTGCACTAATGCTGTTCGTTGGTTGGGCTGCTTTTTGTTGCTCGCAGACGAATGAGGGAATAATGAATATCTCTTCAGGATAAGCAGGCACCGCTGGTGATTGCAACGCTCTTTAGATCATTTCATCTATATGACTACAAGATTTTGCCTGCGAGAACCGCGCCACATAGCGCAACCGCGCTATACTCAAAACCCTTACACCAAGCCATTTTTGCCATCATGCCAGCACTATCAACTGCACCAATAGCGGCACCGCCACTGGTGTCGCAAAAGATTTTGATAGGCAATTGAAATTAGTATAAATAGCAATTGTTGCAACTTTGTTGCTAGCTTGTGCTGTGTTACAAATTGCAGCAAAACCGGCATAGCAAGACAGTTATGCCCACCGGGAGAGCTAAAGCTCTGCTAGCTAAGCGATAACAATTCAAGGGCGCTTAAAGCAATTACTCGTACAAATACGCACATTTATGTTGTTTTACGGCGCTGTATTTGGTTAGCAATAGATAGCTTTTCAACACCACCAACCTTCTGAGACAAACGAACAAAGAACCAAACACCAACAGACAAGCCCGTTACTTCAAGTTTGACAACAGTCGCAGACTGTTGAGTGGTGTCAGAAGCAACAGTGTCAAAGCATTTACAGCTGCCATTGTCGGCAGTTGGCTCGAACAGAACAAAAATAAGAACAAGAGCAAACCATGAACAGACAATTGATTCAGAACACAGCCAAAGTTGGCATCATCGGTCTCATGTGCCTAATCTACTTGGGAGGAAGCACCGCCTCCGCCCAGGCCAATCACCACTATGGAGCTGGTGCGCAAATTCGGCTGAACAGCGGCATTGGCATCACATTTGGTGGCGGGCGAGTGGGAGTCAATTTTGGCGGAGGCTATTATCCGTATCAAAACTACGGAAACTATCGCTATCCGTACTACAACCAGCGGCCCTACTACCCACAACACAACTACGGTCCGCGCTATTACCCAAGCCCTTACCGTCCAACCCCTTACATTCCAAGCCCTTACATTCCAAGCCCTTACCATCAGCCGAGATACCAGGTTCCCAATTACCGACCACAGCCACAGGTTTACGTCCCACCGTATCTGGCTCCAGGCTACCCAGCGACACAGTACCCAACACCCTACAACACGGCTCCGAACTACCAGGTACCGACTTCCCAACCAGAGCAACCCCAGTACTATGCGCCACGACCTTACAAAAGCGCCATCGAGAATGATGTGCCTGCAGGGCAAGGGTCAAGACCAGTGCAAGAACAAGTGCAGGGACAAGAGCAGGAGCAATTGCGACAGGAGTTGGAACGCCACCAGAGCGAAATAAAGCGCATTCTCACTGGCCGCTAACACCAGTTCGCGCGGCTGCCACCGCCGTGTGTGAAGTCTAAGTTAGCTGGACAGTCGATTGCCCAAAAGGCATCAGGCTGACCAGCTTTTCTGCAACAGTCTTGACTGTGGTACTCCCACCCAGTCAAGATTTTTTTGTTTCTGATTGCTACCTTGCGTAGTAGCAAAAGCAAAACAAAATATGAGATTCCCAATTCAAAAACTAGCTCACTCCACCTTCGCTGTCTGTGGCTAGCTGACCAAGAATGGTTCGAGCTCTAGAACTTAGGGCCCTTGCCTTGTCTGCATCTTTTAGTTCTTCGCACATCTCTGAATACTGCATCAATATATGAGCCAAGACAATGTGCTTCGGCCCCAGCCGCAGCTCAGCCATTGTTAGAGCTTGCTCAAACATCTTGGCGGCTGTTTCGAAATCCCCTCTCTTATGACCAACCTTAGCCCCCTCAACCAAAACCTTCCAACCTAACGTTCTTTCGGTATCTCTATCTTCTGGCTTAGTTTTCATAGCCTTTGAAAAAGAGTCAATATTCATTATTTAGAACCTCAATATTCGCTACAAAAACTACTGCGATGGTCCAGGGTTACCCGCAGCCGGATTTGGTGGACCAGGAAGAGGAGGAGTAGTAGGACCACCGCCTCCAGAAGAGAGCACCACAGGCAAGGTAGTAACCAAAGTTGATGTCGGGCTCTCCACACAACGGTAAGAAGTATTAGTTATGCTGACGTTAGCTCCAACACCTGGAACACTGCCAATAAACGGAACTGAAGCCAGATTACAAAACGGCTTGTATTGATAGTTGGCCCGAACCATAAATTCGTAGGTATTAGCCGACGTATCATATGGCTTAGGCGCAGAACTTGTCGGCCCATAAACAGTCACCGCTCCGCTAGGTCCGAGGCTTGTAACTACAGTGTAAAGATCGAAGCCACAATTTTGATAGCCACCCGCCGGAGTTAGATTGGCAAACTTGGCAATGCCACTTTGGTTTAGGGTTGTTGCTTCTGCTTTCATTGCCGCCAGGGCTTTATCAAACGAGTCAGAAACAGCGACATTAGAAGCTATCTGCGAACCAATGAAACTAGCTGAGCCTGTACAAAAGCCGTAAGCCAGCAAATTGATCATGGGGAAAACACAAAAGAACATCAGAACAAAAAGCGTAATTGAAAATTCAGCCATCTGCGAACCACACGCAGAGCGCCTACTTTTGAACCTGTTAAACGTCCAAATCTTAGCCATATTAGAGCACCACTTCAAGCCCACCCGCCTGTTATTACGTACCCCAATTCGGGGTAAGATAATCAAGCAGCAAGAGCATAAGTGCACTTTCGCGTCTCTTATTAAGGAAGAAACTTGTCAGTCATTAACAACCATGGATGAGACCGAAAAGCAGTCAACAACAGCAAATGCAGATGCTGAGCAAACAAATAGCGAAAATGAAGACCTTGCCGGTCAAATTTTAGATAATCACTTTCGCATTGACGAAAAGCTTGGCTCTGGCGGCATGAGCGAGGTTTATGCTGCTCTCGATTTGTCCCTCGGGCGCAAAGTTGCCATTAAGTTTATGCACCCTTGGTTAATTTCTGACAGCAGCTACCTTGATCGCTTTAGACAAGAGGCGAAAACAACAGGAAAACTCAAGCACGAAGGCATCATCAACATCTATCACTACGGTGTGGACGAACGTCACAGACCCTACATAGTTATGGACTTTATCTCTGGTGTTTCGCTTTCAGAGAAGTTCGGCAGCGATAAAAAAGTAGAAATCACAGAAGCAATTTCGATATTAAAACAAATAGTGCGCGCCTTAGCTTTTGCCCATTCTCAAGGTGTAGTGCACCGCGACATAAAACCTAGCAATGTCATGTGCTGGGATTCTGAAACCGGTGTCAGAGCTGTTTTAGTCGACTTTGGCATCGCAAAAATTGTGCAGAATAATTCGGGAAAAGCAGTGACTCAGCTAGCTAAAACCTCGACAGGAGAGGTCTTAGGAAGCCCGCAGTACATGAGCCCCGAACAGTGCTTAGGAGCCAAAGTTGACTCCCGGTCAGATATCTATTCACTCGGTTGCCTTATCTTTGCTTTGCTTACCGGCCAACCACCTTTCGAATCAACCAACGTTTATGAAATTTACTTTTCGCAACTAAACGATTCACCTCCCTCAATCAAAAAGCTTCGACCTGAGCTAAGAGAAGCATCGGCCTTTGATGTAATTATTTTGCGTTGTATGGCCAAAGATCCCAAAGATCGCTATCAAGATCTAAACGCAGTGCTACTTGCCCTGGAGCAAATAGAAAGCCACAAAGCTTCAAACACTCACTCAATTTTTGGTAATGGCGGTTCACTGTTCGGCAATACCGCTTCAACCATAGCCCTGCGCTTTAAGGCCGGTAAGCTCAAAATTCCCACCTGGAAAATTGCCTTGGCTCTTTTGAGCCTTTCAATCTCAATTTGTTCCACCCTCTGGTACTTAGGTGTCTGGAGCGTTTCAGGCACAAATAAAATGGAAACACTGTATACCAACGGTCAAAAATCGCTGGATACTGGCGACTACAATGCCGCCCAATCAGAGCTAGCGCAAGCAATTATCTTTAGCAAAACGAGTATGAACCTGCACCAATTCACACTACCATGCCTCAATCAAATGTTAGATTTATCCAGATGTTCAAAGAATGTAGAGCTAGAATCTGACACGGTAAAACAGTTAGATGAGCACAAGAAGGCTCGCCTGAGCAAAGAACTAGGCGATTTAGAAGTGCGCTTAAAAACCGCCGTAAAAGAGCCAAACAAGCTAAGCCAAGAAGAAAAAGTGGCATTGATTGAGGAGACCAATGACACCACCAATATTATTTCGGAAAACGGTAACCTGGAAAAGTCGCTAGCTTTGTTGCAAATGGCTGAAACTCTCGGTAACGCTTTGAACCCACCAGACATTGTTGCTCGTCGCACCTTGCACAATTTAGGCAATGCTTACGAAAAAACTGGCGATTATAAAGAAGCAGAGGCACATTTCAAAGCTGCTATAGAGATGATTGCTAAACAGCTCTCTCCCTCAGATCCAGCCACAATTGCAGAGCTTATCTGTTTAGCGAAACTGTGCAAAGACGATGGCAGAATAGACCAAGCAGCGAAATATCTAGCTAGGGCAATGTCCACAGCGAGAGTGGCCTATGGAGGCAATAGCGAGCAAGCCGCCTTCGTCAAAACTAGCTTAGCCGAAATGAAAATAGCCGCAAAAAAACCAAGTGAGGCTATACGAGAACTAAATCAAGCCAAAAGTTTGTTTGACGGCTGTACCAACCCAGATCCCTCCAAGTATGCACGCTGCATCACTCTCTTAGCCTATGTACAAGGCTCTCCAGAGCAATTGAAGCAAGCACTAGAACTACAAGAAAAAGCAGTAAAACAAGAGCCCGGTGTTCTAGCGTGGCTTTTGCAGCAAACCGGGGCCTTCGAAAGCAACAAGCTCAAAGATTTTGATGCTAGATACGAAAAAGCAGCGCCATACTATCGAAGAGCAATAGCAATTTTATTGCGCTCTAACTTACACAATCAGAAAGAGCTAAATAGCGCCCTTGATAACTACTTTCCTATCTGCACAGCCGCTAACCAAATCAATGAATCTGTCTACTGGATGAAAGTCAAAACTAAACTTGAAGCCAGCAATCCTAACGTTTCTATCGAACAAATCATTCAATCAAAGCTGCAGTTAGCAAAGCTTGAATCACAGGTAGGAAACATCCCAGAAGCCCGTCGTCTAGGCACAGAAGCCCTGGCCCAAGCAAGACAAGCACAGGCCAGCCAGACAGAGAAGAACTCAGACGAGAACTCAGACAAAACCGCTATTGAAGACTCCGCTAAGAACTCTGCTAAGAACTCTGAATGTCTAGCCCTTATTTTCCTTGTCCAGTTGTTCCAAACTCTACAAGAAACGCAGACCGCGCAATCATACGCAGCTCAACTAACCAGGCTAATGGAAACAAGTAAAGAATTGCCAGAGACAAGTCAGAAACAGGCCCAGGCACTCTTAAACAGCCTCAAGAAATGATTTAACCCTCAAGCTTTTTGAACTTATCATCTAAGTCATCAGGCTGATCAAGTGCGTCTTTCTCAGTAGTATAGATGGTGTTGTCTGGCCCCTTGGGTAAGCCGCTAAAGCGCACTTTGCGAGCCTCTAGAAGCTTATCGTTAAGTTCTGGAGTGGGATTTTTCAAAGCTACGGCAAAAGCCATTTTCTTATCGTTGCGTTCGATAATGCCATCGTTAATCAAACGAAAAATAGGAAAACGCAATGCCGGTATGAGGAAGAACAAAAGACCGTAGCCAAAGAGTATGTAGAGCAAAGGCTGCAGAGTATAAAGAACAGGCACAAGCGACATGTTGAAAATCAAGAATATACTGCCAAGCAGCACCACCAGACCAAAAGCAATGATGCCAAAGAGCTGGCCGCCCTCTACGCTCATGAATTGCCATTCTTTCTCTGGCAAGAAACCCTCTAAAGCAAGACCTCGACTTTGACTAGTTTTTATAGCTTTTTGTCGACCGATATGCTGATTGAACAAATGACTTAAATTGTCTGGAGCAAAGTCTTCTTGCTTGGCTGAACCCAGAGCTGTATTGGGTTGCTGTTGAGAGACGCTCTGAAAAGCAGGAAAGACATAAATGATATGGCCAGCCTCGGTCACTTCTGGTGACCCATTGAAGCGTTGCATCACTCCTATCATCCAATCTTCGTTCTTCGGGTCAAGACCTGTAAACGGTGCTATTTGTTCTGCGGTGACAACACCTTGATTGGCTTCCAAGACCTGAGCAATTGTCTGCCATTTGCTCTCTTCAAAGTTCTTGTTAGGGCTGCCATCGCCAAACAGATAAGAAAAGACACTGAACAGAAAGTTGGGCGTGGCTTTGTCAGCATTGCGCTGATTGCGATAATCGCCTTGAGCATCATAAGGAAGGTTAGAAGAACCGTAACCGACCGGCATCGGAGTAACGTAGCGCCAGAAGAAAATCCAATCCCAGAACCAGTCGAACATCCAGTACAGATAGGCCGGTCGATAGGAATAGCCCGAGTTGTAGCCAAAATCAAAGATATTGCCAAAATCGAAATTAAAGTCGCCGCCACCGCTGTCACTATCACCGCCTGTCAGGGCCTTCAAGCCAGCGATGATCACCACTACTACTAGCACAACAACTAACAGTGCACCGAGTACCAGAGCCAGTCCAAAAGAAATTCTGACTATGAAGAACATCAGAGCAACAAATGCACGCATAACAATGAGCGAAACGTTGGCTATAACCCGAAAAATAGAGCGCAATACTTCACGGGAAGCATTGGCGGCATAGGCTTGCTGTAAATTGCCAGCAAACTTGTAGGCGATGTTACCCGACTCGGTCACTTCGAGGTGAGCATTGGTTTCAGAAGCAATGTTGTTGAGCTCACTGACCACAAGGGGCAAAGCCATACCGGTATCAGCAGCAATGTCTACTGGCACAATGCGCGGCCCACGTGTGGCTATTGCCTCAAGAACTTTCTTCTTTTCAGGAGAATGGACCGGATTTAGTAATTCCGCAAAGGTCGCCATCACTGCTCCGCCAAAATCAAATGCACCAAGAACTAAAAAGCCAACATCATTTTGCCAATGCTAACTAGTAGCTATTGTGCATCAAAACAGCTGGCTTTTCATTTGTCTTTTAAAAATTCGGGACCGACGGGACTCGAACCCGCGACCTCCTACGTGACAGGCAGGCGCTCTAACCAACTGAGCTACGATCCCAAGACTAAGCCCACACCGAAGTGGCGCTCCAATCGAGACAAATAAGATACCACAGCTTGCATATGTCGTCAGACTTCAAAGGCAATATCGAGCAAAAAGCCTTTACACAAAACTGAACAATACAACCACCCCGGCGCTTGACAAGCCTTGTGTAGCAAGCTTTCGCAGTTGTGCTAGGTTCTCCGCGTTCGCTAGGTGCGCTAAGTACTGCCAGCGATCGAATTCTTGTTAATAGAGCTAGATACTAATCATGAACGGTTGAACTAGGGTTCTCTTTAGAACTAATCTCGTTAAAGTCTAATGCCTTACCTTTCTTCTGAACATAAAAACCAAACCTCAACCTTCACACCTACTTTGCCTCTCCCCCACCCAGTTCACGCTCAATCGCGTTGAGGGGAGAGCTAGACAAAATTTGGCAGCAAGGTTCGTTCGGCATTTTCTAAATCTTTCTACCACTTACCAATCACAAAGGAGAACACATCATGTTCCTATACGTAATGGGTGCGTCGGTGGTTTTGGCTGTTGCCATTGCCGTCGTTGCCCACTTCCGCAGCAAGGCCGCTTCGGCCCCTCCCGCAGACAGCGACGTCGACACTGAAGAGTTCGATGGCACGGTCGGCGAAGAGTTTCCCAACCCCACGAGCCCCCGCGCTGACCTGATCGAGCTCACCGACGAGAACTTCGAAGCTGAAATGGCGAAGAGCGATCTTCCCATCGTCGTCGAATTCTTCGCCGACTGGTGCTCCGCTTGTCGTACTCAGGGTCCGCTGATGGAGCAGGCTGCCGCCAAGTTTGCCGGCAAAGCTCGCTTCTTCAAGGTCGACCACGACAAGTTCAACTCGCTTCTGACCCAGGCCAATGTCGAGAAGATTCCCACCACGTTCTTCGTCAACCCGAAGACTCGCACCCAGATCGTCCATGTGGGCGTTCTCAAGGTCGATGCCGTGGGCGAGAAGCTCGACCAGCTGGCTACCAACAGCGACCAGGGCATCACGGTCGGTCCCGACAGCGCGCACATGTTCTTGCTGGACGCCACCGCCAACTAAGCCAAGCGAAAACCAAGTTTTCGTTATCGGCTCAAGCCAAGCAACTGGTGTTCAACAACCAAGGAAACGACCCATAAGGCGAAAAGTACCGGCGTTCGCGCTGATACTTTTCGCTCTTATGGGCTCGTTTTTTTGGCAACTGTTTTACTATATGTTTTAATATATAACAAAATCAGCAAAAGCTACAAGCCATACCTAGGGTTTACTCCACTTGACCACCCCGTACTCAAAAGTTACGATGGCTGCACCTTCTAATCAGCACTTTTACTAGTCCACAATCATCACCAATAAATACTGAGCTGGCATTTTCAGCTTGGCCTGGCCGTTGCTTGCAGGAACAAACAAAACGGCCATTGCAGGTGCTCCCCCACGCCACGTAGGAGTGATCATGACCAGTGCAAATTTCACCATCGGCAAATTCAGAGAAAGTAATATCTACCTCTATCACCCAATAATAGACCTATTGCTAGTCTGTGGCGGCTGGCTTCTAGCCCTAGCTAGCATCAATTACTTTTTTTCAGCGGCATCAGCCAACGCAGTCAATAGTGCCATAAATATCACACGCGACAAAGGAGCCACTTTCGACCTTGTAAAAATAATAGTGCTAATCGGCACATACACCCTCTCACAGCCGCATTCAGCGGCAACACTGTTCAGGCTTTACGGAGAAAAATCACAAAGAGAAAATCACAAATTCGTAGCCTACTTACTGCCACTTTTGCTCGGCTGCTTACTGTTGCTGGCGCTAAGGTTTCCAATCTTAGCAAGACTAGAAGCCACACTCTACATTGTTTTTGCCATTCATCATATTATTGCGCAATGCTACGGAATCACTCTGATGTACTGCGTCAGAGCGAAAATGCGGCTCAGCAGTTTCGAGCGCTACTTGCTCAAAGGAATAGTCGGGGCAAGCACTGCAGCAGCGGTTTGCCAGCAGCTCTCAAGCGACTGGCCAACTCACAAATTTCTTGACTTAAACCTCTTTCAATTTCCGTTTTTTAGCGCACCACTTATAGTGCTTCTACAACTTGCTATCGCTCTAATGCTTGCAGCAATGATAGTTTTGCAAATTCACCGTTTTGGAAAGCATGAGAAAGCGATGCCAGCTCCGGCTTTTCTTACCATGCTCACCGCTATAGCACTACTTACCATTTGGAATGGCGCCAATGACTTTATTTGGATATTCGTGCCGGCATTCTTTCATGCCAGCCAATATTTAGCAGTCTCAATGTCTTCATTCCTAAAACAAGAAGAGGCCGAGTTGGCAGTGGACCACCTATCACGATCAGCCAAATTCGAATTTATTATCACCCGCTGGGCCGAGCTTTTTGTTGTCGGTCTGCTTCTATTCATCGCCATACCAAAACTGCTATCGCTCACGGGTGCGCCATTTCAAACGAGTGTGGCCCTGGTATTTTTTGCCATTAGCCTGCACCACTTCGCCGCTGACTCATGTATCTGGAAATTAAGGGACGCCAATGTCAAAAAGACACTGACATAAGGGAGAAAAAATGAGTAGATCAAATTCGAGATTGCTACCAGCTCCGGTAGGGCTATTTCTAGGAGTATTGCTTGCCCTATCGACGGTCACAATAGCAGGGGCTAACGGAGTTAACACAGCCGGTACTGTAAGGGTTAACAACATGCTCCAGTTTCAAACAATGCTAAATATTGGCGCCTATACAATATCAGCAGTTGGCACAACAGTGGGCTCTGCCATAATAATCACCTGCCTTAAAAACATAACTATCCCCCATGGAAAACGATGCTTCAGAGTAGCCTTGGGCGCTCTGCTGCTGCTTGGCTCAGCATCTTCCCCCGCCATACTCAATTTCATGATAGTCTCTGCCCAAGACGCGAGCTGTTCCAGCTTATTCTAAGCAGCAATCTTCAAGCCATTTGGATCAAAGGTGCCGAAAAAAACTTGAGCAATATTGCTACTATTAGCGCATGATTTTCGCAATCGACAATTTAGTTATTAGGCCCTATCGCTCCAGTGACGCAGACTCACTAAGCCATCATGCCAACGACCGCGACGTCTGGTTAAATTTACGCGATCGCTTTCCCTATCCTTACACCAAAAAAGACGCTCGAGAATGGGTTGAGTTAGCTAACCGGCTACAACCAGTGACTAACTTTGCCATTGTCGTTGACGAGAAATGCGTAGGCGGCATCGGTCTCGCAATTAATCAGGATGTCCACAGAAAAAGCGCTGAATTAGGCTATTGGCTGGGCAAAGAGTATTGGGGCCAAGGTCTTATGACCAAAATCTTGCCTCCAATGACCGACTATTTTTTGGCCCATCACGATCTCGTTCGCATCTATGCCATGGTATTTGACTGGAACCCCGCCTCAGCAAAAGTACTAGAAAAAGCGGGCTATGAGTTTGAAGGACGCTTGAAAAAATCAGCTCTAAAAGACGGAAAATTTTGCGATCAGCTAATTTACGCCAAAATTATATAGCTATACCAAGTCCATCCGACCCAAATAAAAAAAGCAAGCGAAGATGACTAGCAACAAGTAAATGCAAAAGCTCACAACTGGCACCATCATCGACAACAAGTACTGTGTGCTGGATTTTCTTGGCATTGGCGGCATGGGTATTGTCTACAAAGTAGAACAACTCTCACTAAAAGCGATTCGGGCCCTAAAAATTATAGATACAGACAAGCTGACCGACGACTCCTGGCGGCGCTTTGAGCTTGAGGCAAGAGCAGCATCAACTTTTGAACACACCAATGTGATCAAAGTCTATGACTACGGGCTCTTTAACAAACTTACACCTTACTATGTCATGGAAGTAGTAGATGGCATGACCCTTGGCGAACGCATCAACATTGAGGGGCCGATAAACATTGAACAATTTTTCGCCATCTTTATTCCTGTAGCTCAAGCCTTAGACTACATACACAGCAAGGGCGTGCTCCATCGTGACATCAAGCCAGCCAACATAATGATTGTTGAAGATAGCAATGGCAAAATTAGCCATGTCAAAGTTCTCGATTTTGGCCTTGTAAAAATGTTTAGCAACAGCGATGCCGGTGCCGGGGCCCTAACAAAAGCTGGTGCATTAACCAAGGCCGGCGAAGTAATGGGCAGCCCTACTTTTATGAGTCCCGAGCAAACGGCTGGTCACAAACTAGATCAACGCTCCGATATCTATTCTCTGGGATGCGCCATGTTCGAAGCGCTTACGGGCAACCTGCCTTATCTCGATAGCAATCCAGTCGAGGTTATGATCATGCATCAGTCTGAGCCGATTCCCAGCCTGGCTGAAAAGGCCAATGAGTGCGAGTTTGATGAAAGAATCGAACTGCTAGTGCGGGTAATGCTGGCGAAAAAACCAATCGACCGCCATCAAAAAATGGCTGAAGTAGTTCATGACCTAATTGCAATTCAAGCAGGCCGCAAGCCACTCTTTGCTAAAGAATACTGGCAAAACACCAACAAAAAACAATCATACGAAGGCACAGAAAGCGACAGCAAAAGACTTGATAGCAACGGTAGTAATGATATCAATGATGAAATTGACAATGACGGCGAAGGTGAAGAAGAAGGAATTGAGAGAGATCACAGAAACGACAATAGAAAAAGCAATAAAGCTAGACTAAGCTTGATCACTTATGCCACTCTCGCTATCACCGCCATTCTCACAGTGACAGCTGCTTCTGCCATTGTTCTACAAAAATTGAAGGAGAAGAAGCCAGTTGACACTTATGCCTCGGTTCGCTCATTCTCACACGAATCGACAACGGCAGACGGATCAAAAGTTCTAGTATTCGATTTTCCTAAAGAGTATTCAATAGGAGAAATCTGTACGGCCAACTATGAAAACAGAGTCAACGCTCAAGGCCGTGTTACTTTGCCCACTAACGAGATTTTCCACTTCTGGGCAAACAAAGCCTGTATGAAAAATCCTAAGCTGCTAGAGCAATTCAAAAGCAAAGAAATTGGAGAACTCGATTTGAGCGTTCATCCAGGAGCCAACGATGAACACCTTGCAGCGATCAGGCATTTTAGTGAATTGAGCAAACTGAATATCAGTTATTGCACCCTTAGCCCAAGCGGAATAGCAGACTTAGACTGTCTTACAGCTCTTCAGGATCTCACTATTAATGGCGCCACTATCGATGATCAAGCCTTTTCAAAATTGAAGATACTGGGCCGGCTAATCACTCTCGAAGCAAAAGAAACTCCTGCCTTTGACAAAACACTAGCGGCTCTCTCAGGCTCGACGAATATCCAAAAATTGGTCCTCTGCAACGGCGCACTGACAGATCAAAATGTAAAATTGATGGGCAAAAACACCTCTCTAATCTATCTCAATCTAGCTTTAAATCCCGCTATCACCAGTGAAGGAGTAAAAGCTCTAGCAACTTGCAAGCAGCTAAAAAACCTCAACCTCATTCAAGACCCTATTACCCCCAGCGCAATATCAACTTTATCAAGCCTGAAAGAACTGAACAACCTAAAACTTTCTTGTTTAGACTGGAAAGAAGAAGACGAGAGCATTTTAAAAAGAAATTTGCCGCAAAACTGCTCACTGCAAATCATTCATATGAAATCAACCAAAGCTGGCAAAGACCTGGATAACCTTACTAGAATCGGCCTTTAAGCTGAGGCTCAATCTTTTGGAACAGCTCAAACCAGACACAATAATCGACGAGAAATACCGAGTAATTGACATACTCGGAATCGGTGGTATGGGCATTGTTTACCGAGTAGAGCAACTCTCTCTTAATAGCCAGAGGGCGCTTAAAACAATTCCTACAGACAAATTAAGCGACAGCGTCTGGCAACGCTTTCAGCGTGAGGCTAAGGCTACTTGCAGACTAGACCACTCTGGTCTCGTAAAAGTTTTCGATTTCGGTTTGCTTGAAACCGTAACTCCGTACTTTGTGATGGAGATCGTTCAAGGCCAGACCCTCTCTGCTCGAGTCAAACTCAAAGGCACACTCACTTTAGAGCAATGTCTCTCAGTTTTCATTCCAAGCGCTTTTGGACTGGCCTATGCCCACGATAAGAAGATCATTCATCGTGACATGAAACCAGCCAACATCATGTTTAGCGAAGACACAAATGGCAAAATTACCGAAGTCAAAATTCTTGATTTTGGCATTGCCAAATTAATTAGCGATGAGGATCTCACTAACGCACTAACAAAGCCAGGCGAGGTAATCGGCAGCCCTCATTTCATGAGCCCAGAGCAGTCATTGGGTGCGAAAATAGATGCCCGCTCAGACATTTATTCACTTGGCTGCTGCATGTTTGAAGCCCTTACTGGTTTACCACCATTCATCGCTAAAAATGCCGTACAAGTGATTATGATGCATCAAAACTCAGCCACACCCAGTCTAGCTCAAACCGCACCAGATAAGACTTTTAGCGATAGCATTGAACAAGTAATCAGAGTAATGCTGGCAAAAAATCCTGATCATCGCTATCAAAGTATGGATGACCTCGCTCAAGATTTGATATTGATCAAGAGTGGTAAACAGCCTCGCTTCGCTCAAGCCCAAGAAAAACTCTCTGGGCAAGAATCAAATTTAACCGCAGCCAATCAAGCAGCTAAGGCAATAGCGCCAATAACCCTTTCGCTAGAAAAGGCTGTAGCTAAGGTAACTCCAAAATTTTCAAAAGCAGACGATACAGGAGGTGAGATATCCGACAACACCTTCGACCAACTCTCTGAAAGCCAGACTGTCACGACTAAAATATGGAAAAAGTTCAACTATAATGCTCTAGTACTGGCAGCAATTCTCGTAGTCGGAACTATTGGAACCCTATTCATGCTGCGCCCAAACCAGCCTACCTATAAGATTGCAAAGAACTCTGCCAATGCCAGCCGTGATCCTTTAGTTTTATCGAACAAGCCATTCAGTCGTTCAAGTCAATTACCAACTGGTCAAAAAGTAATTGTCTTTGACTTTCCCAAAGAGGTCTCGCTGGGAACGATCTACTCATTAAATGGCGAGCACGTGATTAAAGCTCAAGGCGAGGTTACTATTCCCGAAGGTGAGCTGATTCGCTTTAAACCAAGTCGTGATTTTATGAAGCACACAGAATTGTTCAGAAAATTCAAAGCCAATCAGATAGGCGATCTCGACCTCAGCGATTGCCTGATATTAACTGATGAAGATTTAGCCAATATCAAACATTTAGTAAATATTCGCAAGCTTGATCTAAGCAATTGTAATGTCACACCTAACTGTGCTAGTTGCCTCTATGGCTTGAAAAACCTGACAGAACTCAACATCACAAACACAGATATAAATGACAAAGCCTTAGCAAATCTGCCAGCACTAAGACGTCTAGAAGTGCTAGACGCAAGAGAATTAGGCCATATGAGCAGCACCCTTAAAGCCATCGCTGGCTCAACCAGACTGCATAAACTCACTCTCTCAAATAGTGCCATAGACGATAATACGGTAAAGCTGATAGGTAAAGATCAAAATCTCGAATATCTCAGCCTTTCGGACAATCCAGCAGTAACTGCCAACGGCATCAAATACCTCGCCCCCTTAAAACGCCTTGGCCACCTCAATATACTTAATTGCCGCGTCGGTCCAGAGGTGATTGAAACACTGACTAGCTTTAGGCAACTGCACGAGCTAAAAATCAATACAGCCAAATGGTCTAGAGACAAGATTATCAACCTAAATGCTTCACTACCACCGGGCTGTCGGCTCGATCAAGGAGCGAAAAGCACAAAAGATAATCGATATGACTTTGACCATTTTAAAAGCCTGGGAACGATCGGCCCCTAAACAAAAGAGGCTCATCAAATACTTGGTACTGAATGGTTGTCTTCGGGAATGCAATCTTTAACTTCGCCTGACAAATATATTGGAACTAAAGCCACAAAGCGGATGTCATGTGTCTGTGGAAGTGTGTATTTATCGAGGTGGCGGGCTAATGAATCAGCTAGAACAAACAAAAATAGCTTTGCTACGTGAAGCTTCAAAGACTCTCAATACCATCAGTAAAGTGAAGAATGGTGGCGAAGAGTTTGTCAAATGTAAGCACGCCTACGACCATCCAGAAGAGATTAGATCACTCTACCTGCAAGCTCTAGACTCATTGATAGAAGACGGTGCCACTGAGCTTGTGTTGACCAATGAATATCTAGATTTATTTGAGCTAAAGCAAACCTCTCCGATTTCGACACTAGCTGCGGCAAAAGAAGCCCTTCTGCGACAACTAAAACAAGACGGCCGCATTTATAAAATTCACAGCCCCCAGGGTGAGTTTGTGCAGTGCAAGAAATTTGCCTTAGGCGGGGCCGATCGCCCCGATGAGAACGAAGAAGAGTCGCGCATCATGTTCTTAAAGGCTCTATCTGAATTGATGCGCTACGGCAAAATCGATCTGGTTTCAGAGAACAAAGAAATGACTGTGTTTGCTCCGGCTATGCAATACAGCAGTGCTGCCAATGCCACTGAGATCTACGAAGACTTGCGGCAATGTAGCTAGGGATTAGTCACACTTCAGTCCCAATTTTGTTTCATACTCTTTTTTACAACCACCCCAGTTGTGCTGTTAGTAAAACGTTGCTGCCACTGAAACGTACATAGTTTCAAGTGGCCTTCAAAAATCACTAGTATCGTCAAATCACACCCCAACCAAGCCCGCAGCAAAGAATAGGGAGTGTTCTTACCATGCCACCAACCAAAGCCATAGTCGAGCTGGGCGAAGCAATCGTAACGAGCCCAGCAGTAAAGTCTGCTGCTGAAGCCGCAATTAAAGCTGGTGCCTCCTTGATAGATGATTTTCTCTCAATCGGCGGTCGCTCAATAGCAAAATCGGCAGCCAGCACAGCAGAAACACAAATGGCGACAGCAGCTAAATCGGCCGCGCCAGGTTGGGGTGCAAGCGCCGAAAGACTTTTTGCCAATCCTAATGACGACAAAGCAGTCACCAGCCTTATCAATACACTTGAATCGCCCTTGCAAAAGGCCGCTGCTCAAACTACAAAAGAATTGGGTGTGCCTTTAACAGAAGCGCATAAAACAGCCATGACCGAACTAGCACAAGATCAAGTACTAACAACTCGCCTTGGACTGTTATCGGGAGAGCTTCAACCACAGTCCGTTACCGAGCTACAACAATACCTAAAGACTTCAGTGGCATTGGATTTCAGAGCAACTTTTCAACGCTTTCTACAAGGAAGGAGCGAAGCTGCTGAGAATTTCGGTCTGTTGCGCAACTACGTTTCAGATCCTTTTGAGAGTCTGGTATTGCAAGACCGGCAACGAATTGTAGAAAAGGCGTTGAAGGCACTACCGGAAAGACAAGTAGAAGCTCTTCAGAAAAGATTTTTCGATGGTCTGTCTATCAACCAAACAGCTGAAAGCATGGCAATAACGAGCGGTAGGGTATCGCAGCTAGAAAAGTCTGCCATTGGCAAATTGCAACGGCCTATTCTACAAGAGCTTACTCCTTCTAATATGTACAGCCCTACTCAACTACTGCGTGACAAACCTTCTTGGAGTGACTTAGTCTAGTGACAAAGACAGATAGTCGGAGAGTAACCCTCACTTCACCAGGGGCATATCAATAATTTGTGCTACTGAAAGTTCAGGAGCGGCTCTGCCACTCTCTAAATGAAGCAAACCAAGTTGCTCATATTTAGGTCTAATTCGCTCTGACATCAGACCTAGACGTTTCAAATTTGGAATGATCATACGGAACATCGAACTTCTGAAGAAGCCCATCAAAGCTGACTCGCTGACAAATTTATCCCAGGCCTTAGGGGTGAATAAATGAGTGTAATACTCATCATAAATTTCATGAGCAAGAAAACGTCTTTGTAAAAGTAAGCAAACTTCAAAGGCCCACTCTTCGCGCTCACGCAATTCGGCTTCATTCAACTCGGTTTTGTAATAGCGCTCTAAGGCCAATACACCGTAGTGAACGTGGCGAGCTTCATCACCGATGACATATTTAAGACAGTCTTTGAGAACCGGCTCACCGGTGACTTTGCGTATGGTTGAGAAGGATCCCAAACCAAAGCCTTCAATCATAATTTGCATGCCGAGGAACTTAACATCCCATCTTGGATCTTCCATTAGAGCTTCGGTCAGCACATACAAGTTCTCATTGATCTCGTAGACCTTCTCCATTTTTTCATGGAGATAACGGTGAAAGACTTCAATGTGTCTGCCTTCATCCACAACCTGGGTGGCGCCAAAGAGTTTGCCATCAAGCCATGGCACTGCTTGCATTACCTGCGCTGCGCCATAGAGAGCTGCTTGCTCACCATGCAATATCTGACTCAAGAACCAGCTGAGCAGTGAATGTCGTTGCTTTGACTTTTCCAGTGGGCTAAGTTTGCTCCACATGGGCAAAACATTGGCTGGACAAAATGCATCAGGCAAGAGCAGCCCGTTTAGATCTAATGGATCGACATCTCTACTCCAGTCGATGCTCTCGGTGGCATTCCACTGCGAAGAATTGGCGGCATTGTAGAGTTTGGCTAATTCAGGATAGTCACGGGTGTACTGCCAGTCAAAATGTACTTTGTGTGACGGGTCCATACTCGAAAATGGAGCACCTTTGGCACACTGTTGAAAGAGGCCACGATAGGCTGGACCGAGAAAAGACTTGAGCATTTTGATGTTGCCACGGCTTGTTGCATCAGCAACAACGGGCCAGGTACGACCGACGGCCGTAATTAGTTGAGGGAGAGATTTGATAGCCAAGTGATACCGCTTTGCCTTTTCTTTTACAAGAATAAAATTGCCAAGACCTAAGAACTGTGAATGCTAGTGACCGGCATTCAGCAAATAAGTTCCAGCTTGAACAGATGTTTGTCAGTTTAGTCGCTTAAGAGCAGCTATTGCCCTTCAGTTAACTTGGCGCCTGCTAATTGATCCAATTCAAAATATGGCCACTGGACCAGCTACGAGCGCTGATTGGCGGGCGGCTTCTATAACTTTCATGCAAACTAAGGCATCTTCGATTGGCACAGGCACAGGGCCTTTACCGCGGATAGCATCGCGCATTTGTTCATAAAAGTTCTGATAAGAACCAGGCTCTGACTCAATATTCATCTTGTGTTTGACGCCATTGGTATAGGTAGTCAATTTGCCATGATGATCTGCATGCTCACGGCCCCAATGCCAAAGACCCGGCCTATGGCCATCCTTAAGCGAATTCTCCTGAGGGTCCAGGCCCCATTTTTCATAGGCACCTTGAATTCCTATCAACCGAAATCGCGGGCCAACCTCAGGCGCCAGCATGCTTACCCATATATGGACAACCACAGCATCAGGAAAGCGCAAAGCCACAAAAGTATCGTCATCACCCGCCACACCTGGGCGTCTGTGCAGAATTTCGGCATAAACCTGCTGGGGTTTGCCAAAGAGAACCAGAGCCTGGTCTATAAGGTGACTGCCTAAGTCAAAGAGTAAACCACCACCTTCTTCAGGCGATGTACTTTCGCGCCAACCACCCGGTTTTGGTTCCAAGCGATAGCGCTCAAAGCGCGACTCCATGCGGGTAATTTTTCCCAGCTGACCCCGCTCAATGAGCTTTTTGATCGTCAAAAAATCATTGTCCCAGCGCCTATTTTGAAAAACTGAAATGGCAACATTAGCCTCAGTACTAGCGGTTATCAGCTGTTCAACTTGGTCTGAAGAAATAGCTACAGGTTTATCTATAACAACGGGAATTCCAGCGTAGATGCTAGCCAGGCCCAAGTCCATATGGGTATCGTTGGGCGTAGCCACCACCACTAGGTCATACTGGTCAGCGGCCTTAAAAACTTCGTCGACCTTGCAACAAATTTTGGCCTTAGGAAAATCAGCTTGTGCTTGTTCTTGCCTACCCTGGCTACGGGTGACAATAGCTGACACTTCCATGGCGGCAGTAGAAGCAATCAACGGTGCGTGAAAAGCGGCACCGGCGAGGCCATAGCCAATTATGGCCGTGCGAACTGGTTTATCTTCAGGCACTATCATGCTCCCTATTTTGCAATTTAAGATAGCTTTGCCCTACCCAGTGGTCAAGGGAATAATCACAAAATCATATTCTGAAGACCAACAATGTTGCGCCCAATACCCTATGGGCTGTAAACTGTCTCGATTAATAGGTTTACACTTGGTCAAAATAGGGACTGATTACCTTGTTAGGACCTATTACTACCGACTGATAATTTTTTTTGACGAAGGGCTATACTGGCTTTCATGGATCAAGACTGGGACAGATACAGAATTTTAGGCGAGCAAGCTGAGGCTTCCTCCAATTATCCCTACGCGGAAGCAATGTGGGCGATGACTGTTTTGATTGCGCAGCATTTCGGCGACAAAGATCCGCGCACACCATACAGCCTAGACTCTCTTAGTCGGTCGCTTATGAGACAGCAGAAGTTTAGTTTAGCCGAGCATTTTCTCAGCAAAGCCTGGACTATAAAGACCCAAGTAATTGGCGCCAGCGCCCTTGAAATTGCTACGACCATGAACCTTGTAGCAGAGCTCTACTACCGTCAGGGTAAGTATCCGGATGCCATACAAATGTGCAAGAAAGTACATGGAATCTATGGCAGCGCTTACGGTCCAAATCATCCCAAGACCCATGAAATAGCCGGCAATATAGCCATGTTAGAAAGAATGGCCAATCCCGCCCCAGCCCCTCAGGCGGTCGCAGCCTCTCCTGTAGGTAGTACTGTTAGTCAGCCTGCTGTTCAAATACAAGGTCAGGCGCAAGCACCAGCTCAAGTCGCTGCCCCAGCTACCACTCCCGCAGCCGTCAATCCAGCGCCTTCAACTAACAAGAAGCGCTCAGGCATGCCCCGTTGCGAAGTTTGCGGCTCAGTTATGGAAGCCGACTGGTGTTTCCGTTGCACTGGCAACAGCGTCAAAGCCGTTAATCCGGGTCAACAGCTTACCTAATAAGTATTACAAAGTGTTTTTTTTGATTTTGTATCAGTTTTCAACAGGCAAACACAAGTAGTCCACTTGGAAATTTGTAAGCCAAAAAGATTTACCTTATCTTGATAAAGATAAAAGCTGTAATCAAATGTCATCATTGACTATACAGCTAACGACAATATTTCATTGATACTCTATATGGTGCCAAACACATTGTTTTTTACAACCTTGTTTTGCCCGATAATTCTTGGACAAAAAGAAATTGGACCCACAGGTAAACAATTAGTCGCTAATGCAAGTTAGTAAATGTATATTAGTAGAAGAATAGCTCACAGCACAAATAACTAATCGGTTTGTAAAACTCTTCAAAATAACTGGGAGAGAGGAATTTATAGATGCCTTTACGCAGAATCAAAATTGAAACTTTGACTGAAGCTCCTGATATTCGACAGCGAACGCCGCTTTCTGAGGAATTTCCTGAGATAGCGGCGATGTGGCACAAGACAAAAAACCGCAGCTTCAAGCCAAGCCAGTTTTCGGTTGGTTCCAATATTGAAGTTTGGTTCAAATGTCCGGAAGGACCAGAACACGTCTTCCAAAAAGCAATTTCATCAATGGTTTTGGCAAGGCGCAAAGGCGCAAAAGGTTGTCCTGCATGCAAGGGTGATCTAGTAACCAAAGACAACAGTCTGGCCAAACGTTTTCCAAAACTGGCCAAAGAATACCTAGAAAAGAAAAATGGTCTAGCACTCTCTAAAGTCAGCTATGGCTCAAGTCGCAGAGTGTGGTGGCACTGTTCCAAATGTGATCATGAGTGGCAAACTGCCATTTCTAATCGAACCCAACTGGGCTCCTCATGCCCGAATTGTCGCAAAGCACCGTTACTCAACCTGAAGCACATAAACAGATACCTGCGCTTCTTTGACAAAAAAGCCAACAAAGGCATCGATCCAGAAAAACTACCTTCGCGCAAACCAATTTGGTGGAAATGTAACCGCGGGCCAGATCACGTATGGAGACAGGCCTTTAAAGAAAAAGTCGGTGAGTTTTGTCCATTTTGTCGAGGCTCGCGACCATCAATCACCAATAACCTGACATTGATGCCTGCGTTGGTGAAAGAGTTTCATCCCACCAAGAACAACAAGATGAAGCCTAAAGATATCTCCATTCGCAGTTTTAGAACGGTTTGGTGGAAATGTCCCAAGGCCCCCGATCACGAGTGGGAAGGCAGGATCTATGAGCGCACCTACGAAGGTGCAGGTTGTCCTTTCTGTCGCAACCATCGCCTCTCTGTCTCAAACAGTTTGGCTAAACTGGCTCCAGATGTTGCTAAAGAATGGCATCCCACTAAAAATGGCAAGTTAACGCCCAAAGATGTAGTTGCCTTCACAACTAAACCAGCCTGGTTTAAATGCCCTGCTGGTCATGAGTACGAAAGACAAGTGCACCTGCGCATTCGCTTTGGCCTGACCTGCCCAGAGTGCAAAAAAGCTGGCATTAAGAGAGCAAAAACAAAAATACTGAAAACGCCAGAAACAGCTCAGCACAAGGATAGAAAGAGCAATAAGTCCAAAGGAAAATAGCTGTCACGACGAATTCGCGCTAGCAATAATTAAATGCATGGCCCGAAACGGCCCAGGAGCCTGTGGTATACTCCTGCATTGGTGCATGACAACATATTGGAACGCGGATGAACGGAAACAGTTTTCAGCTCAAAGAGCCAGCTCTCAGCGATATCAAAGCTGAGCTACAAGAGCAATCAGACCGCCGGCGAACGTTTGCGATTATTTCGCACCCTGACGCTGGTAAGACTACTTTGACTGAAAAGTTATTGCTTTTTGGGGGCGCCATCGAAGAAGCTGGTGCTGTTAAATCGCGCCGTGAACAGAGAAGCGCCACATCTGACTGGATGGAGTTAGAAAAGCAACGGGGCATTTCAATCACTTCGACCGTTTTGCAATTTGAATACAAAAACTGCTGTCTAAATCTACTGGATACACCGGGCCACCAAGACTTCAGCGAAGACACCTACAGAACTCTAGCAGCCGCCGATAACGCCGTAATGCTGATTGACTCAGCCAAAGGTCTTGAGCCGCAAACAAGAAAACTCTTTGAAGTTTGTCGATTGCGTCGACTGCCACTGTTTACCTTTATAAACAAGCTAGACAGGCCAAGTCGAGAGCCTCTTGAGCTGATCGACGAAATCGAAAAAGAGTTCAACCTTGCCACTTATCCAGTCAATTGGCCAATTGGTACAGGGGATCAATTTAAAGGAGTTGTCGACAGACAATCCCAAACAGTCTACTTATTTGAACGCACAGTCGGTGGCCGTACCCGCGGTGAAGTAGCTACCTATAAACTTGACGATCCGAAACTCAAAGAGCTAATTCCCAAAGCACTTTATGCTCAGCTCAATGAAGAATTAGAGATTCTAGATGCTGCAGCGGCCCCATTAGACCTAGAAAAAATACACAGCGGCGAACTAACCCCTGTTTATTTTGGCAGCGCTATGAATAACTTCGGTATTGAACTGTTCCTCAAGTCGTTTATTCAGTTGGCTCTCCAACCAGGTTCCTTCCCTTCTAGCGAAGGTGACATTGCCCCGACATTCACTGACTTCACGGGCTTTGTCTTCAAACTACAGGCCAATATGGATCCGCGTCACCGCGACCGTATTGCTTTTGTCAGGGTTTGCTCAGGCATGTTCGAGAAAGACATGAGTGTGATCAATAGTCGCACCCAAAAAAGTATTCAGTTAAGCCAACCAAAGAAACTCTTTGCAAAAGAAAGACAATCAATCGAAAAAGCCTATCCAGGAGATATTGTTGGCTTCAGCAACCCTGGAGCTTTTGCTATTGGTGACACTATTAGCAGTGGCAAACGTCTGTCTTATCCAGGCATTCCAACCTTTGCTCCTGAACTCTTCGCCTTCCTTGAAAATAAAGAGCCAAGCAAATATAAACAATTCCACAAAGGCATCATTGCTCTGCAAGACGAGGGTGCTATCCAAATCTTGTGGATGACCGAAAGAGATACACGCTATCCTCTCTTAGCTGCTGTGGGTGCCTTGCAATTTGAAGTTGTGCAGTTCAGACTACAAGCTGAATACGGCGCTAATACTACCTTGCGCAACGTAGATATCCACAAAGCCCTCTGGGTGGTGGGCGCCTGGGATACACTAAAAACCGCTCCTAATCTGACAAGTTGCACTGTGGCTACCGATAAATTCGAAGACCCAGTTCTATTGTTCAAGAATAAATGGGATCTCAGTAAGTTCAAAGAACTCTACCCAGATATTCACTTGAGCAAAGTAGACCCACGCACTGGACCCGTTTCAGAAGCCTACTAAAAGCTGACACAAGGTAAAAACCAATCCAAGGATAAGGCTTTGTGCAGCAGCAATACTGAAGAATTGGACAGCAGCAAAAGGAGCAAGGATAGTTTCTTTCTCTGGCTCGGCCTCGCTTGTCTAGTACCTCTTGCCTGCCTTTTTCTTGAAATTTTGAATTACCCAACCCTCATGTCTGGCGGGTTAGCAATGCGCATAGTAGCAGCTAGCCTACTCATTCAAGGCGAACAACCATACTATGATTTTTGGGATTGGTCACAACCAATTATCTATGAATTTCTGAAATACCCCTACATGCTATGCACAACTCTGCAAACCATACATGTACCAATAACCCATGGGGTTTTCATCTCACTCTTTATATTTTGCCTGATACTTGGCTCTACTTTACTGACCACTAGCATATGCGCTCAGGCTCTAAAACAAGCAGACAATGAGGCAAGCAAAGAAGACTCTCGTAGTTTTATAGTGTCGTGCCTTATAGGCCTGGTATTAACCACCCTAATTGCCCGTTTCGATTTTGGCGACTTACAATATCTCTTTCTTCTCACTGTTGTGCCCTGGCTTGCGCTGCGTTGGTTTGCCCACAGGCAAATCAAAGTCAATCCCGTGCTGGCCAGCGCTACCGGTGTAGTAGCTGCTATTGGTGCTTGCCTCGATCTTCCATACGTCGCTGTCTTTCTCATTTTGGAACTGATTCTTACATTACAATCTGGTCGTTGGCGCTGCCTTATATCGCGAGAATGGTTAGCTTTCACAATCACTTTCGCAACCAATCTTCTCATTCTCAGTCAACTAGCTGAGCCTGTTCATACGGCCTTCTGGAAGTGGACCATGCCTCTCAAATGGTTCAACTATTCAGTTTTCAATTTCACGATTTATGCTCCACATGCCAGTCCCAATCGATCAGATGTAATCTATGGCATGGTGACTGCCGCTGCTATTTCTTTTCTGTTTGGAAAGAAACACAGCATCTATATCACTATGCCCAGTCTCATGTTCGCAGGCTTTGCTCTATATCTGCTAGAAGGTCAAGGCTCATCTAAAGACCTCGTTTTAACGATTTTCAGTATCACTGCAATTCTAGCTAATACAATATTGCTCGCTTACCAACAACTAGAAATCAAACTAAAGGAGAAGTACGCGGCCATAAAGCTAAACCTGTCATATCAGTCAGCCGCCTTGATCTTGACCATAGCTGCAACAGCAGCCATTTGGCAATTACTCGATCGAGATAGAACCCAGCTTCAAAATTACATTTGCACCAATTCCAGCAAGGAGAAAGAGCAGTTAGAAACACTGCTCGAGCAAACAACCAAAGTTGGTGATGGTGTCACTGTAATCAGTGAAAATATTGAACCAATCTATCCACTCGTCTTTATCTCTGGTAGAAAACCGGGAAGCTACTTACTGTGGTCTAGACCGCTATGGCTATTTGCCATACTCAAGGCAGACTCAAAATTGACTGGACCAATGAAAGATTTTTACAATCATACCTATAGCAATATTTGCTCGGAACTAGAGCAGAAAAGCACAAAAGTAATCATTCTCGAAAATCCTGAACCTTGCGATAGCTCGTATCGAGAGCAATATTTAAAAACAGCCGAACAAAATTTTCAGGACCTGCAAAAAAGTGGCTATTACTTCAGCTACGAAAACCACCAGCCTCGAGAATATAACGGTTTCAACTTTCCTTTTAGATTCTTGGTGCGAAAAAGAGACAAGGGCATATGAACTTGCTAAAGGCTATTGCTAGCAAACTATTCAACAGTACTACCACGTTCATGTACCTAGCTTTTGCCATCATGATTATTGGCAAAATTATTTTCTGGTATGGCCATCCACTGCTAACCTATCCTGATCAAGCTGCCTACTTAGAAATGGCTGAACTAATTGCCAGTGGAAAACTACCATACCTGGATTTTTTCGAATGGAATCCACCGCTGATAATGTATCTAAATTTGATACCACTGGCATTTGCAAAGCAATTGCATGTGCCCGTAATTGCTGCCTTTAACTATTCAGTAATTGCGCTCTGCGCCTATAGTACCTTAATGAGTTTGCACATTGCCTCTAAGTATATGAGCAAGCAACAGTTAACTGTATTTCTGCCATTCATATTTGCTGCGGC
>Ga0209480_10000096_pt1 | contig 84091 bp, 55 predicted proteins | sample JI61114C2DNA_FD_187501 | JGI IMG/M metagenome (GOLD analysis project Ga0209480, IMG submission 187501) | Wastewater effluent complex algal communities from Wisconsin, to seasonally profile nutrient transformation and Carbon sequestration -... | ecosystem: Engineered > WWTP > Effluent > Algae...
CTTTCTGTAATGTCTTCCAGCACTTCAACGACACCAAGTTCTACACAGACATATTTCAGACCTAGCTTGTGAAGTTCTTCCTTCACCATCATCTTGCATCTCAAGCTCACCATGTACTTGATGTACAGCTTCATTTAATGGTTATTTTAAGAATAATGTTTACACAAAAAAAAATAAGAAGAGAAGGCACTAAAGGAATATTTAGGTTTTTAAAACCTCCATATTGTAATTAGACTCATTTGGATAAAGTCTGGAAAGTAAAACTAAGTGTGTTTAGTTGGGAAATAATGACCGGTTTTTTGATTTAATATTTTTGAAGTCAAAGGAATTTGTCTGAAAGTGAGACAGGGCATCATAAAATAAATTGGAATGGCGTGCTTGGTTTTTGGGTGAAACTACATGGGATAAGGGATTCTTTTTTTTCATGCAACTCAAAGAGTACTACCCAAATAATCGTGAGCATTATAGAAGTTTTAGTAAACAAGCTAAAGGGCAGTTCAACCTCTGGCTCCTTAGGCGACTTCGGGTTCAGTATTCTAATTAAGTTAGAGACGCAAAGTGCTTTCATTGTATATAAATACACCGTTTGATATTTTAAAGAAAGCAGAGTAGCCTGTGTCGCCCAGAGTATATAGAATGAATAATGAAATTAAAGGGCAATTCAACCTCTGGCTCCTTAGGCGACTTAGGGTTCAGTATTCAAATTAACTTGGATGCCCAAAATGCTATAATATGCTGTTTCTTAGGATAAATACAGCGTTAGACATTTTTATAAAAAGAGAGTAGCCAAAGTAGCATAGAGTCTAAGGAATATCATTATGAATTTAAAGGGCAATTTAACCTCTGGCTCCTTGGGCGACTTAGGGTTCAGTATACTAAAAAAATTGGAGATTCAAAATAAAAATAAACAATTGAGTTAATTGTTTATCATTTAGGTCTTTATGCCCTTTAAGCTCCTTTCCTTATTTGCGTGAACTCTTTTAATATACTTTTTTTAATTCCTTAGGTTGAAGCAACTTTAGGTTAATCTTTTACAATTCCTTCACCATCACCTCCTTATACCATACCATATTTCCATGGTCCTGAATACAAATGTGACCTTTCTTGAATGCCCCAAAACCTTGCCATTGCTTGAATTTACTATTGGCGATCAATTCTTTCCAGGCATCGTCCCACATAGTAGTTTGAACTACAGCTGTGCCATTGAGTTTGAAAGTAAGCGAACCATGATCACAGATGATCTCGGCATGATTCCATTCGCCAACAGGTTTAACTGTCTTTGTGGAGCAAGAGATCAGGTCGTATAAGTCACCGGCATGATGTTTGAATATCTTACCATCGGGATGGCCGTCATTGTCCAATACTTGCATTTCAGGACCTGTTTCGTATGAAGCCTTATATTTCACAGAGTCATCTTGAACATAAAACATGACGCCACTATTGCCATTTTTTGAGATCTTCCAGTCATATTTTAAATGAAAGTTTTCATACTCCTTATCAGTTACTATGTCACCACCTTCCTTGATCTTCCAATCTGCTTTAGTCAAAGTATCCAAATATAACTCACCATCTTTGACTTTCCAGGCAGAGCCGACAGCGCCACCTCCATATTTATGCCATCCTGCGGTAGTCTTACCGTCAAAAAGTTTAGTCCAACCTTTTTCATTTTCTTGCATAGAGCAGCTTATTAATGTGATGAGTAAGAGGGTGGGGAAGAGGAGGAATAGTTTTTTGTGCATTTTATCTGGTTTTTTTAATTTTAGTTTGGTTGAAAAAGACTCCCCCTAGCTCCCTCTGAGAGAGGGGGAAAGTCACTACGGCTGCGTCAGAGTTAACCAAGACCGAGTAATTTTCTGTTTATTTTTTCATCGGTTCCTGAAGATGCAAAGTCGTCGAATGCCTTGTCCGTGACAGGAATTATGTGATTTTTGATAAATTCAGCGCCTTCTTTCGCGCCTACTTCCGGATGTTTGATGCAGCACTCCCATTCCATAACCGCCCATCCGGCGTAATCGTATTGCGCTAGTTTGCTGAAGATTGTTTTGAAATCTACCTGGCCATCACCCGGTGATCTGTATCTTCCTGCCCTGTTTAGCCAACTTTGATAGCCTCCGAAAGTGCCTTGCTTTCCTGTCGGATTAAATTCTGCATCCTTCACATGAAATGCCTTTATTCTTTCGTGATAGAAATCTATGTACTGAATATAATCCAATTGCTGAAGTACAAAGTGTGAAGGGTCATATAATAAGCAAGCTCTTGGATGATCATTAACTTCTTTGAGAAACATCTCATAGGTGATGCCATCAAATAGGTCTTCACCCGGATGGATCTCATAACAAACATCTATACCATGGTCCTCATAATAGTCCAGAATCGGTTTCCATCGTTTGCCCAATTCCTTAAATCCTTCTTCTACTAACCCTGCAGGCCTTTGCGGCCAGGGGTGGAAGGTATGCCAAAGAAGAGAGCCACTAAAAGTAGGTACAGCATTTAAACCTAAATTCTGAGAAGCTTTGGCTGCATATTTCAATTGTTGGACGGCCCACTCTTGTCTTTCTATAGGTTTATTTTTTAATTCTGCGGGTGCAAATCCTTCGAACAAAGCATCATAAGCAGGATGAACCGCCACGAGTTGACCTTGAAGGTGGGTTGAAAGTTCAGAGATTTCCAAATTGAATTCGCCAACAATTTCTTTGATTTCATCGGCATAATCTTTGCTTTTGGCAGCTTTTTCAAGATCAATTAAACGGATATCCCATGTTGGAATCTGTACTGCTTTGAAACCTAATGATTCCGCCCATTGGCAAATGGATCTCAAATCATTGAACGGTGGCGCATCACTCATGAATTGAGCAAGGAAAATTCCGGGACCTTTAATGGTACGCATATGCAAATGATGAATGGTAAATTATAAATTATAATAATAAATGAAGATAGGAAAGAATTGGTAATTGAAAATGAATAATTGACTGGAAAAATTATGAACTTCATACTTATTGATAGCTACTACTGATAGTTCGGTTAAGATAAAAGTAGAGAAACCTAATGCGTAATTACTGATTCTATTCTATGTGAAGAGTTGGTTGAAATCTATCTCAACTTAGCCAAATAATCTGGTTTAGTAATCTTATAAACTAGACTTTCAGCTTGACCTTCCACATCATTAAGTTTATCAAAAAGGACCATTTCGCACTTTTCCAATACTTTAATTGATGCTAAGTGACCTGGCCTTACAATGGCAAATATTTCTTCTGTATTAAGCTGATCAAATCCAAATTCTATTGCCGCAAATGATAATTCAGTAGCATATCCTTTTCCCCAGGATTTTGCATCAAATCTATACCCAAGATTTAACTTAACTTCTTCACCATATAATCTATCAGAAAGACCGCCAACTCCAATGACTTGATCCGGATTATCTATCTCCCTGATAATCCATGCACTATAACCTGGACCCTTCCATTGATTTATCATTTCCTCAAATACTTTTTTTGCTTTCGCAAGGTCCATCGGGCCGGCCGGATTAAATAAATTAGTCTGAGGATCTGATTGTATCTCATAGAATCTATTGAAATCGGATTCAGTTGGTTTATCTAAAATTAATCTTTTGGTTCTCAGCATTTAATATTGTTATAATATTTAAAATTATATGAAAATATCAAACTACAAGATATTTTTTGAAACTTCGGTGCAATTAAATTTATATTAATCAATTGATATCAATCAACTTAAAGCTAGAAATGAGAAGTTTGTCCATACATTGAATCGAAGGTGCTAGAATTCTGATAATTGAGAATCTAAGGATTATTATCTGGGATAGAACCATTTTTTTCTGCCTGCACCGTAGATTTTCGTATTCCAGTTCTATGAATCTCGTTGATATATTGATCTTTTAAGTGATCGTAAAAGGAATGCCTGCTTGATGAGGAGGCGATTAAATTGGAAATTAATGCTGTCAACATAATGTAAAAAATCACGTTATGGCTGCTGGTCATTTCAAGGACCAAGATGGAAGACGTGAATGGACTTCGTGTGATACTGGTCAAAAAGCCGGTCATTCCACATAGGATTAGCAGATTTGTTTCGGTGCTTGTTACATTAAAAAATTCTGCAAAAACAGCACCTATGCTTGCTCCCGCACTGAGTGAAGGTGCGAATATACCACCGGCTGCACCAGTAGAAAAAGAAATTATAGGACCTAAAATTCTTAAAATTGGCAAGTACCATGATACATGTTTGTCATCAGTAAAAAGTGTATTTACCATTATTTCTTTACCGGAACCAAGTGTATATTTATCTAAAAAGGAGGCGAGTGAAGCAATTATTAGACCACAAATCGAAACATACAGAATTTTATGAAAATTGGTTTTAAGTACATTTTTCTTTTTTGATATATATAAAACAGCGCTGCCCATGCCGGTTCCAGCTACACCTGTTATAATTGCAATGGGGAGAATCAATAGGATGATCCAAGAAGAAATATTGCTTAGGTCAGGATAGCCTAAATACAGATAAGGTCCTAAGAAATTTAGTGCGGTGAGTCCAGCGATAATCACGCCAGTTAATAAAGCAGATTTAAAAAAACTAAAATGAATTTTGGTAAGTTCCTCGATAGCAAAAACTATACCACCTAAAGGTGTATTAAAGGCGGCTGCAAGACCTGCGGCAGCTCCTGTAACAATCATATTTCTCTTCGAAATCTTTGGATACCATGCGGGTAGAAAGTCATTGATTTTTTTGAAAATTGTTGCAGAGATTTGGATAGTAGGACCTTCTCTCCCAATGACACCTCCTCCAAAAACCATAATTAGGCTGGAAAGTATCTTGATGAAGATGACTTTAAGGCTGAGTAGCACATTTACTCTGTAAGAGTTAATTGGATTGGATAATTCTATTGCTGCGGTTACTTGAGGAATACCGCTTCCCCTTGCATATGGTGCATATCTCTGAACGATCCACCATGCCAATACAAAACAGATAGGAGTAATTATAAATAAAGCCCAACTTATGTTTTCGAAAATCAGATGCGTTCCGTATTCTGCCCATGAAAATAATTTTGCGTAAAGGACTGAGATAGAGCCGGATATAAATGCACCAATCCAAAAAGGCAAGGCGTTAAGTAGATTTTTCTTGAGCCTTTTGTTTGTTATTAAATCGAACTTGGATTTTAAGAATAGCCTTACTTTGTATAATAAATTCATGTGCAAAGATAATGTATAATAACAAAAGGATTGGATTTGCTTGTTAAAGAGAATGTTAAACGGCCGGGCCCCATAATAAGATTTCTCTTAGAAGTTGTAGAATGTTATTATTAAAATGGCTTTTGAATTGTGTCAACGGAATAGCTGGTAAAAAAAAGTCTTTAATCCACTTAAATTATTAACACATAAAGCGGTTGAAATGGCAGTAATTTTATATTATTGGTTCTAATTTACCTCTGGGTGTATGGGATTTAAACATAAAACATGAAGTATATTTTGTTCAGATTTAAAGGAATGCTTCTTTTGCTTCTTTGTACTTGGATTTCCATTTCCTTATCATATGGGCAAATCCATACCGCACTTTTTACCTCTTCCGACAAAGAAATAGAGGGCGCTTTTGAATGGGCCAAGGGCATGGCAATGAGCTACAAAGGGGAAGAAAATGATCATGTAGGGCCTTGGTATGAAGCAGCGCTCCCATCAAGATTTGCATTCTGCATGAGAGATGCTTCTCATCAATGTATTGGTGCCGAGATTTTGGGTTGGAGTGAACAAAATTTGAATATATTCTCGTTGTTTGCCAAGAATATTTCAGTCTCGAAAGATTGGTGCTCTTATTGGGAAATAAATAAATGGAATAAACCGGCTCCTGAAGACTACAGAAACGACAAAGAATTTTGGTATAATTTACCGGCTAATTTTGATCTTCTTTATGCAACATGGCGATTGTATCAATGGACAGGTAATAAGTCTTATATTGAAGAGCCCAACTTTATCTATTTTCAAGAAAAAACAGTTGATGATTACATTGATAAATGGGTATTATCGGCAGACTCATTGTTCTTTAGGCCAAGTCATGTAAATGTGCCGATTCCGTATAATGAGAAGGATTATTTTCATAGTTGCCGTGGGTTGCCATCTTATACAGAAGGGATTCCTGGTATGAAAATGGGAGCAGATCTTGTCGCAGCATTATACCGTGGTCTCATTACTTATTCTGATATTTTAAAGACAAAAGGTCAAACTGGGAAGGCCGACATATATGCTAGAAAGGCGGAACAGTATAGGAATTCCTTGGAAACGGAATGGTGGAGCAATGAAAATTCTCAATACTACTCATATTATTGTGATGATGGGAAGTTTAGGAATGATGAGCCGGGTACTTACTTGCTTTGGTTTGATGCACTTAATGATATCAAAAGGAAAAATCTTACAGTAGAACAAATTATTACATCAAAAAGTAATGTGGAAAATATGTCATATTGGCCATATTTATTATACACTAATGGGAATTGGACAGAGGCAAGAAATATTATTCTTCGACTTTCAGACTCAACTACAGCTAGAAGGGAGTATCCGGAGGTCTCGTTTGGTCTACTGGAAGGTGTTGTTAAAGGCGCAATGGGTATTGATCCTGATGCGGAAGAGTATTCAATTAGTACTTTATCTAGGATCATTGGTGGCAACTCTGCGACTATATTAGATTTGCCAATCTTACAGACATTTGTGGATCTTAGTCATAGAAGTGATCATCAATCAGAAATGACTAATAAAGGGAAGAAGTCTTTTATTTGGAAAGCTAAATTTTCCGGAATTTATGCTTCGATAACAGTAGATAAATCTTCCGCTCCAGTAAATAAGGAGTTTGACAGTCAAGGTAAACCAATAACTTTTGTGATGGTGCCAATGGACCCTGGAAAACATGCATCAGTTGAGGCATTCAAATGAGATGGTAATTTTTTTATTTTTATAGGTTACTTCCATCTCTTTTTTTCAATTTTTCATTGTTTATTTAATCAAATTAAATCGGTCGTCACATCAACTGCAAAATGGCTCTATGAAATCTTCTAATTCTTTCATTTTTATAGGGGGTAATTTATTGTAAATTTCACGACCATTTTGTACTTGAGTTAAAATTTTGCATTCGGTCATAATTTGCAAATGCCTAGAAATTATCTGTCTTGATAATTAGATATTTACTAAAATAGCTGTTGGAGTAATAGCCTGAAGTGCAATCGAGGAAATATTTGCTCGTCGAATTGGGTCCGCCAGTGCCTGAAATGCATATCCTCTTATTTCCATAATACAGCAACTTGACCTCATAAAATAATTTATAGACTTTTTAACCAATAAATTTATAAATATGCCTGGTGTATTAATCTATGTGCTTAAAGCAGCAAAAAGAAAAATTTTGAGTTGTGCCGAAAGGTGTCACATGATCATGATTTTTGCATTGAATTGTTGTAAATGCTTCGATGAAGCATTTGGATAATTGGTCTGTACTATAATTCTTGATATCCAGTCCACTGCATTTCTGTGGGCCGTTTTCTGAGAAAGTCCCTAAAATCAAATATCCATTGACATATTTATTCACAGTATCAAGGTATTTTTTTATTTCTAACTCGTTGGTTAAGAAATGAAAGGCGGCTCGATCGTGCCAGAGATCAAAATTTGAATGTGGTATATATTCATTAATGTCGCTGACGATCCAGTTAATTTTTTCAGCTCGGCTTCCCAGCCTCTTTTTTGCTCTTTCTATAGCTGTTGAAGAAATATCTAATATCGTGATATTTATAAAACCCTTGTCCAATAAATAATCGACAAAATTACTGTCACCACCACCAATGTCTATAATGCTTGCATTCTTGCTCAGACCTATTGAATGTATGAATTCAAGGGATATTTCTGGAATTACTTGTGTCCAACTTACTTGATCGGGTGTTTTAGTTTCATAGATTTTTTCCCAGTGTAATTTATTTGATATGCTCATAGATCGCAGTATTACTAGAGTTTGAGTAAGAATATTGGTGGTTCTTAAGCTTTAATTAGCATTTTAAGTATAATTCTGTTTCACAAATTTAGTTCAGAATACCTACACAATATAATTTGTCGTATGTTTGCACGGGCAATATAGCCTAAATCATTTAATTTAATTAGTAATGTACAGCGGAGTTGTAAAATTTTTCAATTCAGAGAAAGGCTTTGGTTTTATCGTAGATAGTAGTTCCAAAGAAGAATTCTTTGTTCATGTTTCAGGCCTTATTGACGATGTCGCAGAAGGAGATTCAGTAACTTTTGATACTGAAAAGGGAAGAAAAGGTATGAATGCAATCAATGTAAAGTTAGCGTAAGCCTTTAATTTTGCCCGTATCAGTTTGGGTTGTTTTGGTCGATTGACTTAACTTCCCAAACTGATTTTTTTTTTTGGAGTATTTTATAAAATAGCTTCAAATTTGTAATTGTTGGTCCTTCAAATCTTTTCATAGAGTTTTTTCGAGATAGATTTTACCGTGTTTGGGAGCAAATTTCATTGTAACTCAGACTGGCTTTTCTTGTTTGGTCTAATGCCTTCAATTACTTGAATCACTTAAAGAATATTAAATCTTTGTAAACTCATTGCTTATTCAGTCTTTTAACTGAATAGATATCTGTCCGACGGTCTTTCAAATTACGGACGCTTCCAAACTGATTTAATTCTCTCAATAGATCTAAATCAACATCAGCGATAAGGATCATTTCACTATTTGGTGTTGCTTCAGCTTTGATGCCATTCGTTGGGAATGAAAAGTCACAAGGAGTGAATACCATCGATTGGGCATATTGAATGTCCATATTGTGCACCTTTGGAAGATTTCCAACGCTACCCGCGATAGCCACATAACATTCATTTTCTATTGCTCTGGCTTGCGCGCAATTTCTTACTCTGGAATATCCACTTTGAGTATCTGTTAAGAAAGGAACAAACAAAATATCAATACCATCTTCCGCTAAAATCCTACCCAATTCAGGAAATTCTACATCATAACAAATTAATATTCCAATCCTTCCACAATCAGTATCATAAGTCTGAATCGATTGTCCACCCTGCATACCCCATACTTTGGCTTCATCAGGTGTGACATGTAATTTTTCATAACGTTCTACTCCACCATCCCTCTTGCATAGGTATCCTGCATTATACAAGTTATTATTCACGATTTCAGGCATGCTGCCTGTTATGATGTTTATGTTGTATGAAATAGCCAACTCTGCGAATCGCTTAGTTATAGCTTCTGTGTAAGTAGCCAATTGACGTATAGCATCCGGTTCTGAGAGGTGATTATATTCAGACATTAAAGGAGCATTAAAAAACTCAGGGAATAATGCAAAATCTGCTCTGTAGCCTGACACAGCGTCAATAAAGTATTCCGCCTGCTGCATTAATTCTTCAAAGTTCTTATAAAGCCTCATTTGCCACTGGATCAAACCAAGTCTGATTACCGTCTTCTTGATATTGGCGGAATTAGTTTTTTTCTCATAATAAACATTATCCCATTCCAGCAAAACTGCATATTCTTTGGATTCTTTATCTCCTTCGAGATATCCTTTCAAAACCCGCATCGGGTGAAAATCATTTGACATCTGAAAGTCCAACACAGGATCGTGGATTTCCTTGTTTCTTACATTCTCAATGTATTGGCGAGGAGTCATCGTAGCTGAATATTGATGATAATTCGGAATACGTCCACCGAAAACTATTCCTTTCAGATTCAGTTTTTCACATAGTTCTTTCCGGTAATCATACAGTCTTCTACCTAATCTCAACCCACGAAATTTAGGACTCACGAAGACATCTATACCATAAAGTTTATCTCCAAGAGCAGTATGCGTACTAAATGAATATGCTCCGGTGATCTCGCTATATGTATGCTTATCATCAAATTTGGAATAATCCACTATAATTGATAAGGCACAAGCTGCCAGCTGATTATCTATTTTAATGCCTACCTGACCTTCAGGGAATTTTTCTATGAGAGATTTGATGTGATGTTCTTTCCAATAAGCATTAGGCATGTGAGAGTAAACTTCCTTCATCACATCTCTAATCTCATCATAGTCCTCCATTTTTAGAAAAACAAGTTCAATATTATCGATTGAATGAGTATCATTTTTATTGTCCATGATATATTTTATTTGTTTTGAGTTACGCTCGTAAAAAGTGAGATTCCAAATTTTACAAGTAATTACAACAACTCATACATTTAGATTGAATGATGACGTAAAGGTACAAAATATTAAGTGAGGGGGTGAGAAGGATAAGAAGGTGAGGAGGTGAGAGGGTGATAGGGTGATAGGGTGATAAGGTGAGAGGGTGAGAGGGAAAGCACATTTCTAACTCAGTTCAAAATTAGAGACTGATTTTGTCTCTTATAAAACAAAATTATTTCGTTTCCACTTAAGAGCCAACAGCTAATGGCCAACAGCTAATAGCCGAAAAGTAAGGTATGAGTTCGTTTCAGAAGAAATGTCAATATTATTCAAACATGTAAGTTTCATTTCCTTCAGCCATTTTCCTCACATTTTCCAACACTCGTTTCATATAAGTTTTCCAGAAGGTGTTTGTGAAAAGCCAGTTGAGCGGATAGAAAAGCGGATTTCCTGAATGCATTGTGTAAGTGTAATCGATTTGAATCTTATTGGGTTCAAGTTCAGTAGTCTGCCATTCTCCAGTAAATTTTGTAAAACCGAGCATCCAGGCTTGAAAATTGCTCACTTCGATCTTCCAATATTTATTTTCGATGCGTTCCAGGACAGTATCATTCGATGCCCAACCACCTTTTTGAGTCAGCGACTTTGCCGCATATACCTTTTTTGAAAAACCGATTTTTCCCCAATTTTCATCATCTGTGGTATGGGTGACGGCAGGCATGATTCCATAACCAGTGTGGACTTTCGCGACATCACAAAGCATTGGTGTCTTAAAGGCTCGTTCGAGGGAACAATGGTAGATAGTTGAAACGGAGATTTGGAATGTCAAATTATTTGCTTTTGATATCGTAAATTTAAAAAATTACTTAAATAATTTAAAAAATAAAGATTTTTTTAATTCCTTGAATTAAGCGAATTTCATTTTTTAATTTCAAAATTACTTTTGCAACGCTTATTTATTAGGCTCAAAGGTATATTTCAGCCTTATGCGCCTTGATTTTATTAATAAAAATATTAAAGACTGAATGATGATTGCCCTGTACATCTGCCATTTTTAATTGCTCTAGCATTCGTGTTAATGCGTTTTGAATATAAAGATCGTTCATGCCATAATCCCAAATTGGACCATAACATTCTTCAAAAAGCTCCTCGAAAGTCCATTCAATAGTTACGACTCTAGTCACATTATTTTTGTCTTTAAAAACCGTTTGTGAATAATGATTCAACCTATGCAAAAAGAGATCAGTTAATGCATGAATACTCAATACAGCAGTTTCAGGATCATTAATTCCGGGACTTAATGCTTTAATAGCTACTTCGGCAAGTTGATGATATCCATAATAAGGATTTATTTCCAAAGGTTGTCCTTTATAAAAATCAATTGGCATTAATAGTAGTTTTGCATCTTTTTCGGTTAATTGTTGATCGCTATAAAATATCAAGAGTGGAGAGCCTTTCAAAAGATATTCTCCTGCAGGATGTAAAAAATGCACTATGCCTTTCTTTTCGGCGGCAAAATTTATCAATTCTATTTCATTGAAACCCTGATAATAACCTGAAGAAACCATAGAGATCGACTGTCCTTTTATCTCAGGTGGAGTATACATTTGGGGCTGATCGGAATTCCATATCAATTGTAATGCATCCATGGTTGTTCTATGGACCCTAGATATTATGGTTTCATATTTAACCGATTGGGTGACGTAATGTAAAAAATAGATAAACAAAAAAATATCAGTTATGGTAAGTAATAATAGTAAATAGATACTTAATGCCGGAACATAAATACCGGAATCAATGTCACGAATTGAGCTTAATGAGAATAAAGCATAGACAATGGTACCAATATAAAAGCCAAGTGTTAATTGCTGAAATCTATTGCCTATCATACTACTAAGCATTCTGTTACTCATTTGCGAGGCTGCCTGGTTTAGCAAAATCATGACCATCGAAAAGCTAAAAACTGTTAGTGAAATTATTCCACCAATAATTGTCGATATAATTGATCTGGCAGTTGTCGCGTCTTTTAGTTTTATCCAATTAAAGTTGGCCTTAAAATGCTTTCCCACATTAGAATAGTCAAGCTCAAGCATTAACCATGAAAGGATAAGAAATCCTATTGCTATGATGGCAGGGTAAAATGCAATACTACCTGTAATCTTACTGTATGTTTTACGAATCCATTTTGAAAATTTATTCATATTTAATTTTAAATGATTAATTTGTAAAATTAATTTATTCTGCTGTTTCTTTTAATGCGCAGTAAGCTGGGAACATTGATGGCGGGGTAGTTTTATTCCTTCATTTGAGTATAAAGGAGTTAATGAGAATTGCCATATTTTTTTCTATCAATATACATTCCTTTCATTACAAGCAGCATAATCACTCCCATTACAGAGATACCCAAACAAGCCATGTAAAATCGTGTCATGCTAAAATAAACATGGTCCAAAGCATATGTATTCAAGTACATTGTAACATACATAGCCATAAAAGAGAGTGCTAACATAATAAAGAATTTGGTATAGCTATTTCCGCTTTTCTTTTTTATCGATTCCATTATTTTTGTTTTTAAAGGTTAGATTGTATTTAATGGCAAGACTTTTTTATTAATAGTTAGTTGAAAATACGTTGAGAAGTTAAATTTATAATTTAATATTTTTCAATCGCAAAGAATTAGCAATTACTGAAACTGAACTGAAACTCATCGCTGCGGCTGCTATCATTGGGGAAAGAAGTAAACCGAAAAATGGATACAATATTCCTGCTGCAATTGGTATACATAATGCGTTGTAGCCAAATGCAAAAAGCAGGTTTTGTTTAATGTTTAGCATGACTTTATGACTAAGGTTTTTTGCTTTTGCAATGCCCATCAAATCACCTTTTAACAAAGTAATTGTTGCACTTTCGATTGCCACGTCTGTTCCTGTACCCATCGCTATGCCAATGTCTGCCTGAGCTAGTGCGGGGGCGTCGTTGATACCATCGCCTGCCATTGCCACGATTTTACCCTGAGCTTGAAGTTTCTTAATTTCCTCCATTTTATCCTGAGGTAAACACTCTGCTTTAAAATGAGTTAGGTTCAAATCAACGGCAACAGCTTTCGCCGTATTGTGATTATCGCCCGTGAGCATGATTACTTCCACGCCATCATCCAGTAATTTTTGAATAGCATCTTTACTACTCGATTTTATTGCATCAGAAATGACTAAAAAACCCTCTAATTTCCCATCAATAGCAAAATAAGAAACGGTTTTTCCTTTTTTCTGCTCGTTTACGATTTGTTGCTTTTGATCTTCTCCAACGGCTACATTTTTATCTTGCATCAGTTTTTCGTTACCAATAACAATGCTTTTACCTTCTAGCATCCCCATAACACCTTTTCCCGATATAGCTTCAAATTCGGATATGGTTTTAATTGCCAACTCTTTGTCCTTTGCCTTTTTTACAATGGCTTCTGCTAATGGGTGTTCACTTTGTGCATTGATTGATGCTGCCAATATCAAGAGTTCATCCTCAGAAAAAAGCTGAAAAGAATGAATTATCTCCAATGACGGTTTGCCTTCAGTAATCGTTCCAGTTTTGTCGGTAATCAACACATCTACTTTATCCATTTTTTCCAGAGCTTCTGCATCTTTAATCAATACACCATTTTGGGCACCTTTACCTACGCCTACCATTACACTCATGGGAGTTGCCAAGCCCAGAGCGCAAGGACAAGCTATAATTAATACTGCCAATGCATTTACAAAAGCATATACATATGAAGGTTCAGGTCCTAAAAATTTCCAAATTAAGAATGTACTTAAGGAAATTAACATTACTATCGGAACGAAATATTTTGAAATGGTGTCTGCCAACTTTTGGATAGGGGCTTTGCTTCGACTGGCATCATTCACCATTTTAATAATCTGGGCAAGCAGGGTTTCATCGCCAACTTTTTCGGCCTTAAAGATAAAAGATCTATTGCCGTTTATAGTGCCCGAACTTACCTTGTCATTTACAGTTTTTTCAACAGGAATTGGTTCACCAGTAATCATGGATTCATCTATGTTGCTGCTACCATCAGTTATACTGCCATCCACAGGGATTTTATCTCCCGGCTTCACACGCAAGAAATCTCCAACCTTAATATCGTGAATAGAAATAGTTTTTTCAATGCCATTTTCAACCAAAATAGCCTGCGTGGGAGCTAATTTTAATAATGCTTTTATAGCTCCATTGGTTTGGCTATGCGCCCTTGCTTCTAGTACTTGACCCAATAATACCAAGGTAAGAATCACAGTTACAGCTTCGAAATAAAGATAAACACTGCCATCATGATTCTTGAACTGGTCCGGAAATATATTCGGGAAAAGTAATGCCACCACACTAAAAATAAATGCGGCTCCTGCACCAACTCCAATGAGGCTGAACATATTTAGATTCCATGTTTTGAAGGAATTCCACGCTCTTTCGAAAAACATCCAACATGCATAAAAAACTACGGGTAGAGACAACGCAAATTGGAGCCAATTTTTAAAATTTACGCTAAGCCAACTATTTATAGGATTGTTTGGTATCATTTCTCCCATTACTAGTATGAAAATGGGTAAGGTAAATGCTACAGCAATTTTAAATTTTCTAACAAGTTTTTGATATGTTTTATTTTCTGCATCCTCAGGGATCAAAGGCGCGAGATCCATTCCGCAGATTGAACAATTTCCGGGGCCATCTTCCATTATTTCGGGGTGCATAGGACAGGTGTATTGTGTGCTTTTGACCACACTTGCTTGTTGCAACAGATCCATTCCACAGACGGGACAGTCTCCTGCTTTAGGGTACATTTTATCACCTTCACAGTGCATTGGGCAATAATATTTTCCGTCATTATTGGGTTTGGGAATATGTTTTTCTAGTGGTCTTTCTTCCATTGTTTCGTGCATCGACCCAATACTATATTTTCCACCATCATTTTCCAAAGCGTCTTTAAAAGCGGCTAGAGGAATATGTCTATCCATTTCTATAGTAGCCGATTTCTCTTCAAGACTTACTTCAATTTTGGTTACACCCTCGACTTCGCTAAGCGTTTTTAGGACATGATTGCGACAGCCGTTGCAGCTCATTCCTGATATTTGGTATGTATGTGTCATTATTTGTAAAATATTAGCAAGAAAGTAGCCGAAGCAACCCTCATTTTAATTGATTGTGTTATTTTTTACGCATTGCTGTCACAATAAACTAATTAAGTATTGTAAATAGTTAGATTATGATTCTCTACAGGTTGTTATTCTTGTGAAACTATTGTTAACCTTTAACTATAATTTGCCAACCTACCATAATGTTTTCATTTTATGTGAAACGACCTTAATAAATTGACTAACGGTCCGCCATATAATATAGATCTTCCCGATACCGTGTTCCATTCAGTAATAGAGAGACTTCTCTAATAATACCTAAGGCGCTTATGGGTTGCATGGACTGATAGCACGAAAATTCCTAATTCTACTACTTTACCTTCACCACCGGATAAACATTAGCCCATGGCTCCCCATACTTAGAGCGCTCATATATAAAATTCAATTGGCCAAAAGCATTGGTTTTAAGTGCTGGGTCAGCTTCGATGGCCTTATCGAGTGCTGTGCGGAGGGGTGGATCCTTTTTAAGTAATTCGGCAGCTTCATCTTCAAAAACATAATCTGAAAATCCTTCTTTTCTATTTAATATACCATCAAAGAAATTCCAATTGAAATATGAGTCGGTGGCTTGAGGTTCCAGCGTTTCTACGATGTATCTTTTGGCTCGTTGATCTGTTGGAATAATGTAATCCCCTTTCAAAAATTGTTTTGTGACTTCAATCGGCTCCACTTGTGTATTGTAATGTCCAAAATGACTTTCGTAAGGATTTTTAATGCTCTCTGTTTTTATAATTTTGTAAGCCTGACCTTTTATCACAGTGTCCTGACCGATTTTAACCATTTTTACACCATTCATCTTCATTCTTTCTACTACCTTATAATAGGCTTGCGGTAAAATATAAGAAGTCGGCACATCGACCATTGTTGTTGCATTGGCATACCCATAATATGGCACCTTCCATGTAACAGGTTTATCTCTGAAATATTTTAAGCGAGGCAGACCTGAAACTTCACTGTTGACATAAGCATAGTCATAACCTTTGAAATTGAAAGTATCATTTTTGGTCTTGTCCATTTCCCATGCGACAGGCATTTTTTGTGCCACTTTCATGTCGCGTATTGCTTTAGCACGTTCTATTTTAATTGAAACATAATTTTCAGCATTGTATTCGATCATCGACATCATGAATGCATAAGTTGCCTTAACACGTTGATCATAAAGTTTCAACATATGTGTTTCGGGTACAAAACAAAATGATTGAAACAAACTGCCGTAACCTGAAGCATAGCGGGGACTATCAATGAATCCCGGTAGTCCTTTGTCGGGTGTTGTCCCCCAAACATTGACATATGGGCACATCGGAAACGATTTTATATCCATCCTTTTATAAAGATCAGTCAGCATTTGTGTTCGTAGAAATGCTGCTTGTCCATAACCCAGTTTGTCAGGATGGCTCGCCAGCATTGTCATAGTATATGTATAGTCTGCGCCATTGGAGACATGATTATCAATAAAGATCTCAGGATCCCATTTGGTGTAGAGTTCTGAGAAACTCATGGCATTTTTTGTATCACATTTGATAAAGTCGCGATTGAGGTCGAGGTTCTGACCATTGCCACGGAATCCGTATTCCGCAGGGCCATTCTGACTCGCTCTAAGTGAAGAATTTCTGACCAAAGCTCCATCGATGTTGTATACAGGAATGATGACAAGCACCAGCCTTTCTAATAAAGCTGCTTTTTTGGGGTCAGTGAGAATATCCTGAACTAACCAAAGCGTGGCATCGATACCATCCGGTTCGCCGGGATGTATGCCATTGTTTATAAAAAGGACGTTTTTCTTTCTTCTACGCGCATCTCCCGGATTAAAATCGCTATTGATATCTACGATTACTTCATGAAGTGGAATTCCGACATCCGTCATGCCGACTTCATTTACCTGGATCCTTTTGTCTTTTGCCGCCATAGCTTTATATAATTCAATGGCTTTGGCATAAGTAACGGAGCGATTTGCTTCGACTTCTTTCTTGAAAGGGTAGGGGGTAAAGGACTCCTGAGCTGAAAGAATATTAAATGTCAAAAAAGTAGCAATAATTATAGCAGAAAACTTGTTCATGGAAGCGTATTTAGATTTAGGTGCAAGTTAGAAAAATATGAAAAGTTTTAAGGTTAAAAAGTGAGGAGGTGAGAAGGTGATAGGGTGATAGGGTGATAGGGTGATAGGGCAGTATTGATAAATTTGTTCTTGACTAAATATTAATCTAGACAGCTAAAGGAGATTTCGAAGTCATAATTACGAATTATAAAATAATTAAGAAACTATAACCCAGCTGAAGTTCCGAGATTGATTATCACGACTGCAGGGATTAGATAATCTTACTAGAATTAGAATATGACTTGGAAACTTCACTATTCTTCAAAAGCATTGGATTACCGGATGCCGACTTTTTTACCACACAGGCTATTTGCTTCAAAACTAGCACCCAAAAGAAAAAATCATTAATCCAATGATGTTCATACTGAGTTGAAATATATTAATACCCATATTCTATAAAAGTTAATACCCACGATAATTTGTCTTACATTCAATGATTTAAGAAAACAAAGGGAATTTAACCTTTGATTAAATTTTGTGCGCTGATGGAACCATGTATTTAATAATTGAATTTTAGATTACTGATTACTGATTACTGATTACTGATTACTGATAACTGACCACTGATTACTGATAACATCTCCAACATTCTTATATTTGTCCCAAATAGAAAATATCAAAATGCAAAATATACAAAACTTTATCGCCGGACAGTGGATTAGTGGGGATGGCCCAGGTCAACCATTGATGCACGCCATCACAGGTGAACAATTTGCGACGGTGTCTTCTAAAGGGCTGGATTTTCAAGGCATGTTCGACTTTGCGAGAGATAAAGGCAATAAGTCTTTAAGAAAAATGACTTTTCAAGAGAGAGCTTTAATGCTAAAGGCACTTGCTTTGTACCTCATGGATCGAAAAGAAAAATATTACGAGGTAAGTTATAAAACCGGCGCTACCAGAGTAGATAGCTGGGTGGACATCGAAGGCGGAATAGGTAATTTATTTGCCAATGCAAGTCTGCGAAGAAAATTGCCGAACCAACCATTCTGCATTGATGGTGAATATGCCCCACTCTCAAAAGAAGGGAGTTTCATCGGTCAGCATATTCTTGTGCCAAAACTAGGTGTCGCCTTGCACATCAATGCCTTCAATTTCCCTGTTTGGGGCATGCTCGAAAAAGTAGCAGTCAATCTACTAGCAGGAATGCCCGCTATTGTTAAGCCGGCTGCCATTACTTCCTACTTAACTGAAGTAGTTTTTAGAGACATCATCGAGAGTGGATTGCTCCCAGCAGGTGCCTTGCAACTTGTCACTGGTTCCGCACACAATTTAATTGATTTTGTCAATGAGCAGGATGTGGTCACATTTACAGGATCCGCTGATACAGGACGTTTGTTGAAGAGACATGAGAATATTATTGAACATGCAGTTCCTTTTAATATGGAGGCCGATTCATTGAATTGTTGCATTCTCGGCAGTGATGCAGTATTTGGAACTCCTGAATTCGACTTATTTATCAAAGAAGTCAAACGAGAGGTTACCACGAAAGCAGGTCAAAAATGCACTGCAATCAGAAGGATCATTGTTCCTGAAAACATGGTAGAAGACGTTAGTTACCATCTCACAGAAGCGTTGTCGCAGGTGATGATCGGAGATACAAAGCATAAAAATGTGAGGATGGGTGCATTGGTCGGTAAAGGTCAGGTCGAGGAAGTAAAAGGTAAAGTCGTTCAGTTATTAAAAGACTCAGAACTTGTCTATGGTCTGGATGAATTAATATTAGTAGGAGATAATACCCAAAATGGTTCATTCATGGGACCTGTTCTGCTAAGGGCTACTAATACCGAAGCAGATAGTCGCGTACACGATATAGAAGCATTTGGCCCGGTATCGACAATCATTGGTTATAAGGACATTGATCATGCAATTGAATTGGCCAATAGGGGTAAAGGCTCACTTGTTAGTAGCATTGTAACTTATGATGATGCCATAGCAACACAATATACACTTGGAGCGGCTCCTTATCATGGAAGGATTATGGTTCTCAACAGAGATTGTGCAAAGGAGAGTACAGGTCATGGAAGTCCGATGCCTTTGCTAACACATGGAGGTCCTGGTAGGGCAGGAGGTGGTGAGGAAATGGGTGGATTGAGAGGTATCAAACATTACATGCAGCGCTGTGCTGTGCAAGGTTCACCTACGACTTTAACTGAAATAACTCAGGTATACCAGCCCGGCGGGAAATATAAAGATCCGGGCAAACATCCATTCAGATTGCATTTTGAAGAATTGACTGTGGGAGATACGTTAATTACACACAAAAGAACGATCACTGAGACAGATATTATCAATTTTGCCAATGTGAGTTGGGATCATTTCTATGCTCATACAGACATTACAAGTCTTGACGGCACCATATTTACTGAAAGAGTAGCACATGGATATTTTGTATTATCTGCTGCGGCAGGCTTGTTTGTAGATCCGGGAAAAGGCCCTGTATTATTGAACTATGGTCTTGAAGAATGTCGCTTCTTAAAGCCGGTCTATGCGGGAATGACCATAGGCGTAAAACTCACAGTCAAAGAAAAAATCGACCAGGAGAAAAAGACGGACGATGATATTGCAAAAGGCATTGTAAAATATTATGTGGATATTTATGATGAATTGGACGAGAAAGTCGCTGTGGCGACAATATTGACGATGGTTAAGAAAATAGATAATTGATTAAGGAGTTTGGCGTTTGTTGTTTGTGGTTTGAAGCTTTATTTTCAAATTCAATAAACCTGAAAGCTTGCCGGACTGAGTAGACAGGGTTGATATTATGAAATGAAATAATATGTAAAGCTCTTTAAGAGCGTTTCCCTCCAGCGAATTGCGAAAGCTGTTCGATATGTAAAAAACAAATTGCGAAAGCAATTTCCATTTTTAAAAAAATAAAATATCCATGAGCGATAATCAAGCATACGTTAGATCCCAAATAAAATCAGACAGAGTCGAAATAGAATTTTATCACCCTGCAGGGAATTCACTTCCGGGCTCATTATTAGCACAATTGGTACGTGCGATAAATGATGCAGGTAATGAAAAACCAAATGTCATCCTACTAAAAAGCCATGGAGAAAGAACGTTCTGTGCAGGAGCTAGCTTCGACGAATTGTCGTCAATCGGAGATGAGGCAACAGGGCTAAAGTTTTTCTCAGGATTTGCAAATGTCATCAATGCCATACGTAAGAGTTCAAAAATCGTCCTCACTCGAGTTCAAGGGAAAGCAGTAGGCGGAGGAGTGGGCATCATGGCTGCATCCGATTATGTCATAGCCAGCAAATACGCTTCCGTAAGATTAAGTGAATTGGCTGTTGGTATTGGCCCTTTCGTCATTGGCCCTGCTGTGGAGCGGAAGATCGGACTGTCTGCATTTGCGAAGATGGCCTTGACACCGGATGAATGGCAGACTGCTGAGTGGGCACTACAAAGAGATCTTGTTCAGGAGGTTTTTGAAGACGTGAAACAGGTCGATGAATACATAGATTTTCTGATCGCAAAATGGAATACTTATAGCCCTGATGCTATGGATGAGCTCAAGAAAGTTCTGTGGAAGGGCACAGAAGATTGGGATAACCTGCTGGCTGAAAGAGCAGCTATCTCTGGTAGATTAGTGTTAAGTGAATTTACAAAAAATGCTATTAATTCGTTTAAAAGTAAATCATAAAAGATGGGTACGAAAATTAAAGAAGTTGATATAATAATCGACAAAGCTGCACCATTCGCCCAACCCATCATGCGTCATTATAGGAATCTCATTCATGATAATTGCCCAAATGTGGAAGAAAAGATAAAATGGGGCATGGCCTTTTTTGACTATAAAGGTCCCATGACTCATATAGCAGCCTTTAAAGCTCATTGTGCAATTGGGTTTTGGAAAGCACCATTACTAGAAGAATTTAGCAATACCTTACAACTCGAAGAGCGCACCGCAATGGGACATTTTGGCAAAATTGGAGGAATGGATGAAATGCCATCCGATGAAATTCTGATACCGATTATCATGGAAGCCTGGAGGCTAAATGAAGAAAATGTCAAACTCCCTGCTAAAAATAAAGTTGTCAAAGAAATAGATGACTCAGTTCCTGAAGAATTGAAAATTGCTTTGTCAAAGGCACCTCAAGCTCAATTCAACTTTGAAAAATTTAGCCCTTCACACAAAAGAGAATACAGCAACTGGATCAGAGAAGCAAAAACAGAGGCGACTAAATTAAAAAGGATTAACACTGCCATCGAGCAATTAAATGAAGGTAAGAGTAAGGATTGGAAGTATCAAAAATAGGTGAGAGGGTGAGAGGGTGATAAGGTGATCAGGTGATGAGTGATCAGGTTATCGAGTGATGTGTGATGTGTGATAAGTGAGAAGGTGAGGAGGTGAAGCGTATGACTTGGCCGTGACTATTCTAATTTCTAACTTCTAATTTCTAATTTTTATAATAATGTCTGAACAAAATTACATAGATATAAATCGCCAATCCTGGAATAACCGGGTTGACAGCCATTATGATTCTGATTTCTATGATGTGAAGGGATTTATCGAAGGAAAAACGTCGATTAATAATGAGGAGATGGTCTTGCTCGGAGATGTCAATGGAAAATCCATACTTCATCTTCAATGTCATTTCGGTCAAGACACACTCTCGTTGGCAAGATTAGGAGCAAATGTAACTGGAGTAGATCTCTCAGATAAGGCCATTGACAGAGCAAATGAATTGTCAAACGAGATCGGGGTAGATGCAAGATTTATTTGTTGCGATATTTACGATCTACCTCTTCATCTTGATGAGCAATTTGACATAGTTTTTACATCATACGGCACAATCGGATGGTTTCCTGATTTGGATAAATGGGCCGGATTAATATCCCGATATTTAAAACATAGCGGCAAATTTGTATTCATTGACTTTCATCCGGTACTTTGGATGATGGACAATGATTTTATAAAATTTGAATACAATTATTTTAAATCAGATCCTATTATAGAGTCTCAAACCGGGACATATGCTGAAAAAGAATCTGATATTCAGGTAACTGATGTCTCCTGGAATCACTCACTTAGTGAGGTGATGAATTGCCTCATGGATCAACATTTGAGAATGACACATTTTAAGGAATATAATTATTCTTTGTATAATTGCTTCAGTCATATGGAAGAATTTGAAAAGGGAAAGTACCGAATAAAACATTTGGGAGAGAAGCTACCGATGATGTATTCGTTAGTTTTTGAAAAATAACCAGATGATATGAAGGCAAATTTTAGCTGGAAATAAGAAAAGTATAAAAATTCAATTGAATGCAATATCAAAAAATAATTTCGGGAACTACAGTAATCGAATTTCATAACAGCCTTTGGGGTGAAGAAACGATCAAGGTCAATGGGCAGGAAGTTTCCAAAGCGAAGTCAATAATGGGAGCCGAGCACTTTTTTACAGTCGTAGAAAATAATGAAGAGGCGAGATATGTTCTTGTTACAAAAGTTGATTCTCAGATGCAACCTTTACTAGACTTATTCAGAAATGGTATACCCATTAAGCACAATTTAGTCATCAATTACGGAAAGCCGCCGCAGAATGAATATAAAAAGAAAGGAATTTTGTTCCTTAATAAGTACAAACTTGAAGAAGCAGAGGCTCAGTTTTTAAAGGCAATGGATATAGATAGTTTTGATGCTGAGTTATATCTGTATTTAGCTTGTATTTATTCTTTAAGAGAAAATAGTTTGAAAGGTTATGAATATTTGCTGAAGGCTAAACAGAAAAATTTGTGTGATCTCTCTGTCTTTGAAACAAACGACATGCTTGCTTTTCTTAGAATTCAGGAAGCATTTGAAGGATTTAAGTCAAGTGGGTATAATTCGTACGATGTCAGTTTGATGCCGACCATATCTAAAGGTGATTCAGGGAAGGAGGTCAAATAAATATAAAAGCAAATAAAGTTCAAGTTTTTATAAATAAAAGTTAGGTGTATCTAACATTTATTTATATTTGTCTTTGTAAAATAGTCAGGCTGTTGCTTGAACAGGATATTTTTGCTAAGCTGAATTAAAAACAATGAATAAAGGCGATGATCGATCCTTATCGGAAATCAATTCCTCTATTGAGGTGGTAACTAAAAAGGGTTTTTGGAAAAAGTTGTTTTCTTTTATGGGTCCAGCATATTTGGTCAGTGTTGGATATATGGACCCGGGAAATTGGGCTACTGATCTTGCAGGTGGAAGCCAATTTGGTTATAAATTAATTTGGGTGCTTTTGATGTCAAATCTGATGGCCTTACTACTTCAAAGCCTCAGTGCCAGACTTGGCTTAGTCCAAAAGTTAGACCTTGCCCAAGCTTCTCGCGCTAATTATCCCAGATTCGTAAATTTTTGCCTTTGGATACTTGCTGAAATCGCTATTGCTGCTACAGATCTCGCTGAAGTACTTGGTATGGCTATAGGTTTGCAGTTACTGTTTGGCATACCTTTGTTATGGGGTGTGAGTTTGACAGTGGCAGATACCTTCCTTTTTTTGTTATTACAAAATTATGGTGTGCGAAAGATGGAAGCATTCATCATCTGTCTCATTGCTATTATAGGAGGATCTTTTTTAGTTGAAATGATACTCGCCAAACCAGACATGAGTGAGTTGGCAGCCGGATTTATTCCTTCTATACCAAATAGTACTGCACTTTATATTGCAATAGGTATTATAGGTGCTACTATCATGCCTCACAATTTATATTTGCACTCAGCATTGGTGCAAACCCGGCGTTTCGATTCAGATGAAAAAAGCGTAAAAAGTGCCATAAAATTTAATATTATCGATTCGGCAATTGCGTTGAACCTTGCGTTTTTTGTCAATGCTGCAATTTTGGTATTAGCTGCATCGACCTTTTTTAATAATGGAATGTTTGAAGTCGCGGAGATTCAAGATGCACACAAGTTTTTAGAACCCTTATTAGGGAGTAAATGGGCGCCTATATTATTTGCTGTAGCATTGATAGCGGCTGGGCAAAGTAGCACTATTACTGGCACTCTAGCTGGGCAGATTGTGATGGAAGGATATCTTAATCTACGCATACAACCATGGCTAAGACGACTCATCACCCGTTTGATAGCCATCATTCCTGCATTACTGGTTATATTGATCTCAGGTGAATCCAAGACTGGAGAATTGCTGATTTTTAGTCAGGTCATTCTTAGTCTGCAGCTAGGTTTTGCAATCATACCTTTAATTCATTTCGTATCCAATAGGGAGAAAATGGGTGTATTTGCTATTGGTAAATTAACAAAATTTACGGCGTGGCTCATTGCTTTAATTATCGTATCTCTGAATGTTAATTTGGTATTTAATGAATTGTTAGGTTGGCTTGAAAGTGCAGGAGACGAAGCTTATGTGCTATGGCTGACAGTCGTCCCGGTAATGATCGCAGCAGTCTTCCTTTTATTATATCTAGTATTTAATCCGCTTTTCAGAAAACATAAAAAAGAAAAATTAATTTCTCCTCACGGCCTTTTACAGCCTCTGGTTATTAATACGGATATAAAATTTAGACGTATTGCAATCGCCCTGGATTTTTCAGATACAGATGCAAAGGCTGTTAATGGAGCACTCGCACAAGGTGGAAAAAATTCTAAATACGTACTCATACATATTGTGGAATCAGTCAGTGCATATATTATGGGTGGCGAGACAAGTGATCATGAATCCTCTTCAGATCTTAAGTATCTTGAGGACTATACAGCTCAATTAAATGCCTTAGGCTATGATGTTGGATACAAATTGGAGTTTGGAAGTCCCAAGAAAAAGATACCACAAATTGTGAAGGATTTTGATGCCGATCTACTTGTGATGGCAGCACATGGACATCAGTGGTTTAAAGACATACTCTTTGGGACTACAGTGGATAGTGTGCGACATAAGATCGATATACAAATGTTGGTAGTGAAATGAGACGACTTTCTCTATTTATTTTTTGAAAACATCGACTTATTCGCAACAATTTGTTAATTAAATTGTAATATTCAAATTGCATTAATATTAAACAATTGTTTGTTTTTTGTGATTATTTCATATAATACATCAACTTTATTCACTTTGCTTAATTATTTTGTAATATTGAATATCTCACCATTACCTATTTTGTTAATTTTTTTATTAAATAAATAACCACTTTATATGAATAAAGCTAGCTTCATTAAAGACTTATTGGCAGGACTTACTGTTAGTTTTGCAGCTTTGTCTTTAGGTGCTGCTTTTGGAGCAATGTCAGGCAGAGGAGCCTTCGCCGGTATGATCGGAGCGGCAGTAATCCCTATTATTACTTCTATATTTGGTGGTACAAGACTTCAAGCTTCCGGTCCAACTGCACCAATGACTGCTGTAACGGCACTGATTGTTGCACATGCCTATGATGTATTTCCGGAAAAGATATTTGCAGAGCAATTTATTACATTGATATTTATATTATTTGGTGTCACAATTATACTTGCCGGTGTATTCAGAGCAGGAAGATTAATTCAACTCGTTCCGAATACCGTTGTTTTAGGTTTCATGAATGGGATTGCTGTGCTAATTTGGTATGATCAGATTGCAAAACTATTTGGTATACTTGGCAAAAAGATGATTGAAGGCAGTCTCTGGCTTAACTTAACCATTGCTTTAGCCACCATTTGCTTAATATTTTTAATTCCTTACCTCATTAAGAAATCAGGGATCAAAGCGCAATACCACTCCTTTTTTTCGGGACTTTTATTTGCTATATTGATCATGACCATACTTGCCAATCTGATGGGATTAGATGTCCAGAAAGTTGAATTAGGTAATACCATAGAATCATTTAGCGAATACTTTGCCATTATTTCAAGTTATTTTCCCTCTTCACAGATAGTTACACAGCAGAATTTAATTCTGGCTTTACCTTATGCCCTTGAGTTAACGATGCTATGTTATCTCGACAGCTTGCTTACAGCATTGGTAGTCGACAAGATGACAGGAGAGAAGACTAATCAAAACAAAGAATTGATGGCTCAGGGTCTGGCCAATGGAATCAGCGGAATTCTACAGGGTATACCTGGTGCACAAGCCACCATTCGTTCAGTGCTGCTCATCAAAGAGAATGCGCAGACAAGATTGGCTGGTATCATGCTTGGTATATTTGTTCTGATCAGTTTGGTGTTCTTTAAAGATTTCATTACTCTAATTCCAGCAGCTGTATTCGCCGGAGTGCTTGTGAAAGCAGGTTGGGATGTTTGTGACAGAGATTATGTTGAGGCTTATTTTAAGAATAATTGGATAAAATCAATTAACAGAAATTTTCAGGTTTTAATAATTGTATACACAACAATCATAACTGTTGTAGTTGACCTGAATGTCGCAGTGATCACTGGTACCATACTTTATTATATAGGAGTAAAACTTTTCAAGAAATACGACTTAAAAGATGTGGAAGATCAATATGAAGAAAACATAGATTAATATATATAAAACATTATGATAGAAAAATTAAAGGCAGGCAATGAGGCCTGGATAGAAAAAATTAATGCAGAAGATCCAACTTTTTTTTCCAAAATGGCTGTTGGGCAATCACCTGAAATCTTGTGGATAGGTTGTTCGGATAGCCGAGCTCCTGCGAATGAAATCACTGGTACACAGGCGGGCGAAATATTTGTACATAGAAATATTGCCAACATGGTAGTCCATTCAGATATGAATTTACTAAGTGTGCTCGATTATGCAGTGAATGCACTATTGGTTAAACACGTTATTGTATGTGGGCATTACGAATGTGGGGGAGTCAAAGCAGCTATGGGTGGACGTCAGCATGGACTGGTAGACAATTGGATCCGACATATTAAGGATGTCTACAGATTGTATGAAGATGAACTCGAAGCTATTGAGGACAAACAGGAAAGGTTTGACAAGTTTGTAGAATTTAACGTTTATGAACAAGTATTTGATCTATCTAAGACTTCAATTATTCAAAATGCATGGGAGGAAAGAAAAAGCCCTACTATACACGGCTGGGTATTCGATGTCAGAACAGGCAAGATAAAAGATCTTGGAATATCCTTCGACAGCAATACAGAAATCCCGAAGTTATACAAGATTGACAGCGAAACTGTATTATTCTAATCTCATAAATTGAAATTTGTCACCATCAAACAAGCCCTTGTCACTTAGTTTTAAACTTGGGATGACAAGTAATGCCATGAATGATAGACTCATGTAAGGTGCACGAAGAGTCGAACCCATAATAACTTTACAATATTGGTCAAGATCTGTATATTTATTAGTCACTTCCCATGCATCTTGGTCACTCATCAATCCTGCAACAGCTAATGGCAATGTTTTAATTTCATTGCCATTAGCAGCAGAGAGTGCTCCTTTATGATGTATTACTTCATTGATAGCATTTAGAATGTCCATATCATTTGTGCCGGTAGCAATAATATTATGGCTGTCATGTGCTACAGAGGATGCCATAGCCCCTCGTTTTAATCCAAAATTTTTAATAAAGCTTATCGCTGGTTTTGTTTGATTGTAACGATTGACCACCACTAATTTCAATATGTCATTTTCAACATTGCAGTGTTTGCCTTCTATGATTAATTTATTAGTAATTAATTGCCCATCCAGACATTCTATTACATTTTCGCTTTCATTAATAATATATTTAATGGATTCCAGATCTATAGGATCAATATTAAATTGATTAATATCATCGATGGCGATTCTCGGGATCAAGGATTGACCCTCATTTGCAACTAAATGTCCTTTAATATATGTGGCAATCGTTTTAAATTCTTGAAGGTCCGATGTAATAATAAAATCCGCCGGATCCCCCACTTGTAAGGTACCGACAGGAAGACCATAATGAAGGATAGGGTTAATACAAGCTACTTTAAGCACATCAAAAATATCATGACCCTTTTTCAGGGCTCTTGTGACGAGTTGGTTAATGTGTCCTGAAATGAGACTGTCAGGGTGCTTATCATCGCTACAAAACATGAGCATATTTGAATGATCTTTCATTAGTGGAATCAATGCATCAAAATTTCTTGCGGCACTTCCTTCCCGAATAATGACCTTCATTCCTAAGGCTATTTTACCCAATGCTTCCTCATAAGTAAAGCACTCATGATCTGTGGAGGGGCCGGCCTCAAAATACCTCCTTGCATCATCTCCCATCAATCCTGGGGCATGACCATCAATAGGTTTGTTGTATTTTTTAGCGATTTGTAATTTAGCAAGTACACTTGGATCATTGAACAAAACTCCCGGAAAATTCATCATTTCTGCAAGGTACCAAATGTCATCATTTTGCATTAATACTTCTACTTCCTGGGATTCAATGGTTGCTCCTGCAGTCTCATATATAGTAGCAGGAACACAACTTGGAGCTCCAAAGAAGAAATGGAAAGGAACCTTTTTGCTGTTATCAATCATATATTCCACTCCTTTAACTCCACACACATTTGCTATTTCGTGAGGGTCGCTCACAGTTGCAACGGTGCCATGTAATACTGCCATACGTGCAAATTCTGAAGGAACTAATAGAGAGCTTTCTATATGGATATGTGCATCTATGAAGCCAGGAAGAATGTATGACTCCAAATCTTCTGAAAGTCTTTCAATCGAAGCGATTATTCCATTCTCTATAGTAATGCTGGCCGGATATATCGTTTTCTGATGTAAGTCTACAAGATTCGCTTTTATATTCATCATGTGTTTAAGTTTGAACTAATAGTATTGACATGCCGATAAATATATTGACCTATTGGAAAGGTATTTTCACGGCTTCGTCCTCGATTCTCATATTAATATTTATAATGTTATTAAGTTTGAGAAAATTAAATCCACAGTTTTCTTCGTCAAATATTTTATAAAAATGGCAAATAAAATATCTAATATCCTTAAATATATTTTAGCAAATTCTATTTTGATTCTGAAATATTTCCTTTTTGACTATAAATCTAATTCAGGAAATGATAATATTCTATTATCTACCAAATACAATTTCTATTTAATGCAGTTAAACTTAATATGATTCATGCTAATTCCTACTAAAAATAAAATTTATTATTTGAAATTGTGATCAAAAGAAGTATAGATCGGATATTTGATTTTATTTAATGTAAAATACATTAGGTTTATTTTTGAAGATGAGTTTTAAGAATTTTGTCTTGTTTCTGACATTAAAAATATAAAAACAGCAATAAAACATATATATAGAAAATTGTACATGTGTTATCGTTTTAATGGATTTTAGAGAGTTATCAATGTTACCAAATAATTTTTATTAAAAATTTAATATCTTTACCTCTTTATCGCACTTAACTATACCCTCATGAAAAAGCTAAACCTAATATTGGGATTATTTTTTGTTTTTACTGCTTTATATTCTCAAGAGATCTCAAACCAACTAGTTAGTCCAGGCGGGCAAACTTCAAAAACAAGTCTTATTAATTTTGACTGGTCATTAGGCCAAATTGCTTCAACGACAATCAATACCTCCGGGGGATTAATTACTCAAGGTTTTCAACAACCAACAATCACAAAAAAAGGAGCAACACGCCCTGTCTCTGTTGCTTCTTCAACTATCATTGATGCTTGGCCAAATCCTACCAATTCTCAATTATTTTTAGATATCCAAACGAAAAATAATGATAAATTGAATTTTGAGCTTATGAATAATCAGGGAATTAAACAGCTTGATTATACTCAGGAAAGTTCTGAAAGCCGCATCGCACTAAATTTAGAAAAATTACTTCCTGGTCTTTATATTTTGTTGATACACAACTCCTCAGGTGAATTAATTGATTTAAAGAAGATCATCCGTTCTAATTAAGCTTAATTTTTATAAATATTAAACACTTACTAATGAAGCATTTTATCCTATTCATTTTCATAGCTTTTTTCGCTGTGAATTCATTTTCTCAAGCGCTACCCAAAGGTATGAACTATCAGGCAGTGGCCAGAGACCAAAAAGGTCAGGTAATCGCCAATGAAGACATTGAATTAAAAATCGAATTAACTAGCCTGCAGTCCGGGCATGAAAAAATCTATTACTCTGAAAGTCATAATGTGACTACCAATCTTCTTGGTCTTTTTTCTTTGACTATTGGAGAAGGCAAATCTGAAAAGGGCGGCTATGATTTAATACCTTGGTCTACTGAAGATATATTTATGAATGTTTCAATAGGGGACAAAGCTACACAATCATTTACCAACATTAGCAGCAGTAAACTATTGGCAGTGCCATATGCATACTATGCTGTTACTGCCTCACAGATCTTGGGAGGAGATGAGATTGAAACCAGGGGAAGTGACGAAGCTTGGATGCTGGCAGGAAATCTCACCGCAGGCAAGCCAAAGGCTAAGCTGGGAACAAGAGATTGTGCTGATGTAGTGGTAATCACGAATAGTATTGAAAGGATGCGTATACAATGTGATGGCAATATTTCAATGGAGAATAACCTCACAGTTAAAAATGACTTGGAAGTTCAAAATGATATGAGCGTTTGGGCTGATGTTATTTTAAATTCAAACTATAAAAATAAGCTTTCACAGACAATCAATAATGGACCATTCTCGGTTTTAAATAGATCAGCGACATATCTGTCAGGCTCGCTTACTGTAGATCTGAACACCTGGCTAAAAAGCAGGTTAAGGGTAGACCTTCGGACAGATCTTAATGATTCATTATTTGTAAATAATGGTGCACCAACATACCTAACAGGTTTGCTGACTGTTGACAAAAAGACATGGCTCAAAAACAGATTGAGAGTAGACCTTAGAACGGATCTTAATGATTCATTGTATGTTAATAATGGAGCTCCAACTTATTTAACAGGGAAACTTACTGTTGATCTTGCTACTTGGCTAAAAAATACTTTGAGAGTAGATGGCATTACGGATCTAAACGCTGCATTGAATGTCAATAATATGGCACCTACATATTTGAGCGGAACACTTACTGTAGACAAAAGAACATGGCTTAAAAACAGATTAAATGTTGATCTTAGAACGGATCTTAACGATTCATTGAACGTCAACAATATGGCTCCAACATTATTGACAGGTACTTTACAGGTTAATAAGTTTTCTACTTTTAAGGATCAGGTTTTACTTGATAATCCATCTTTCCAATCTACAAGCATCAGTACCGGAGCTCTGGTAGTAAATGGTGGCGTTGGTATTGGTAAAAATCTTTGGATCGGAGGAGAATTTCATACGCTCGGTCCGGTTAAGTTGGAATCTACTCTAGATGTTCAAGGTGCAGCCAATTTCTTTGGAACATTAACTGGTCATAAGTTTACAGAATTAAAAGCCGGATTAAGAGTTCGCGGTGCGACAAAATTAGATTCAATTCTTACAGTGGATGGCGCAACTACGCTTAATACGACATTAAATGTATTAGGTACCACTACAACAAAAGCAATTAATGCCAATGGTCAGGTGACAATCTCGGCTGCATTGGGAACCGACGAAGGAAATTATGGCGCACATCCATTACGAGTAGAGGGAAGTGGACAAGGAATAGCAATAAAATTAACTGCAGGAACTCCTGATAATGGAAGTAATTTTGTAACTTTTTATAATGGTTCCGGAAATCCGGTAGGCGCAATTCAAGGAGAAACAGCAGCAGAAGTTGCCTCAGATCCTGAATTTATTTTCAATCAGGCTATTCTAATCGCAACTGAAGTTACAGCGGGTATTAATATTGGTCTTTCACTTATTCCTGTTGTAGTAGCTGGACTTGTTGCTTCGACTGGTCCATGCGGTGCATGTATTGGTATGGCAGCAGCAGATTTAGCACTGGCCACTGCAAATTTAATTGCATTTAATGTTTTTGCATTTGAGAATTTAGGAGTTAGCTACTCATCTGGATCTGCTGATTACGCAGAATGGTTGGAACGTGCTAATCCTTCAGAAAGAATTTCTGCAGGCGAAATCGTAGGAGTTACTGGAGGAAAGATTTCTAAAAATACAGTGAAAGCGCATCAATTAATGGTGATTTCCACTAAGCCTGCTGTCCTTGGTAACGTGCCAAAAGAAGGAACAGAACATCTATATGAAAAAGTAGCTTTCATGGGTCAAATTCCTGTTAGAGTAAAAGGCCTAGTGCTTACAGGAGATTATATTCTTCCTTCAGGATTAAATGATGGTCAAGGAATTGCGGTTTCTCCTGATGATATAAAGGTTACACAATATAAAGAAATTGTGGGGGTTGCTTGGTCTGCTTCTTTAAACACAAATGGTATTTCTGTAGTTAATATGGCTATCGGTTTGAATTCTAATGATATGGCAAGATTGGTAGAGAAGCATGATATTAGAATTTCAGAAATGGAAAACAAATACAAATCTTTAGAAAATCGTATTACTGCAATTGAAGATGGAACTATTGCTGATCCTAAGAAAGAGGGAAGAGGAGTTATTGCAAATAATGCACCTGAAATCCAACAACCTAAGACATCAAGAGAGGCGCTTGCATATGCTAATATGCCTCCTGAATTAAGCGATGAAGTAATGGAAGAAGCAATGTCTTATCTTAAAAACCAATATTTAAATCATGGTGTTAAATTAGAAGATTATCCGGCATTGAATAAGCTTTTTGTAGACGAAGCTTTCAGAAGTGAAGTAATCAGAAAAACTCAATCAAATTACAAGATATCTTATCAAAGTGCTATGGCATCTTTAGATAAATAGTAATTTAATTATTACTGTCTGAAATAATGTATGAGACCGGCCTGACAGCCGGTCTTTTTTTATTGATTTTGGATGCATCTTATAAGCAACGGAATTATATAATTGATTAATATTTTTCCGTAAAATGCCAATCTTAAATTCGGTTGATAAAGTATAATTTGTCAATTACAAATTTCCATTCGGCATTAGTGCTATTTTATTGAAATACTTATCTTTAAAAAAATATTACAATGTCAAAATTCCTTGGGCTTAGGACAACTATCTACAAAGTGAAAGAAATCGAGAAAGCTCGCGATTGGTATGCTGAGGTTTTTGAGACACAGCCATATTTTGACCAGCCATATTATGTTGGATTTAATATAGGGGGATATGAACTAGGCTTGCAGCCTGTCAGTCAAAGCCCTGAAATACAAGTGGATAATGTAGTTGTATACTGGGGAGTCGAAGATATAAATGAAACTTACAATTGGATGTTAAAAAATGGAGCAGAGCCACATGAAACACCTGAAAATGTGGGTGGAGATATTGAGGTAGCTACTGTTGTAGATCCTTGGGGCAATGTAGTAGGTCTCATTTACAATCCATCATTTAAATTAGTAAATAGTAATGATTAGAGTGATAATAACAGGCAGCACAGGAATGGTAGGTGAAGGTGTTCTATACGAATGCCTTAGATCTGACCAGGTGGAAGCTGTTTTAGTAATTAATAGAAAACCATGTGGGTACAGTCATCCTAAGTTGTCGGAGATCATTCATAATAACTTCTACAACTTAAAACCAATAGAGTCTGAATTGAAAGGATATAATGCTTGCTATTTCTGCCTGGGAGTTACTTCTGTGGGAAAGAATGAAGAAGAATATACAAGGTTAACCTATGATTTAACATTACATGTATGTGAATTGATTTCACAGAATAATACAGATTTAACTATTTGTTACATTTCTGGTGCAGGCACTTATTCTGATGAAAAGGGAAAGTTGATGTGGGCAAGAGTCAAAGGAAAGACTGAAAACGATATTATGCGGCTAAAAGAAGTGAAGGGTTTCGCATTCCGACCCGGCATTATAAAGCCAATTAAAGGTTTGAAATTTACACATCAAGCCTATAAATATTTTCTATGGGTTTTTCCTATTATAAAGTTGTTTAGCTCTAATGGTTTTTGCAGTTTGGAACAAATTGGTAAGGCTATGATTCAGGTTAGTATGGTTGGTCGAAAAGATCCCCGACTTGAAGTCAAAGACATTATAGAGGAAGCAGCAAAATATGACGCTGCATACAATGAAGTAGTTTAATAGCTTACATAAATTTTAAACTATTTTTGTTTTAATTAGTTTAAGGGTTTAAATAATCGAAATATGAAATTTACTAAATTTGGCAGTGCAAACTGGAAAGGCACAGGTAAAGAGGGAGTTGGCACAGTAAGTACTGAGTCTAATGCGCTTGACAATGCAAACTATGGCTATAAAGCAAGATTCGAAGATGGTCCCGGAACTAATCCGGAAGAACTAATAGGTGCAGCGCACGCCTCTTGTTTTAGCATGAAGCTAAGTTTCGTTTTAAACGCTCAGGGCTTTACACCTGACAATATTGATACTAAAGCTGAGATTACGTTTGAAGATGGAAAGATCACTAAAAGCCATTTAATTCTAAAAGCAATAGTTCCAGGAATCACAGAAGAACAATTTCAAACAGCTGCTGCTGAAGCAAAATCAAACTGTCCAATTTCATTATCGTTGAACTGTGATATCTCATTAGAGGCAACGCTAGAATTTTAAGGAATTCAATTCATGAATAAAACTCTCAACAACCAAATTGGTTGGCTACGTCTTATTGCTTTGATAGAAGGGATTTCTTTTCTGTTGATTTTATTTGTTTCGATGCCCTTGAAATATATCTGGAACATACCTGAGCCAAATATTTATATTGGGTACAGCCATGGTATTTTATTTATGCTGTACATTATTACAGTATTATTTATGTCCAGAATATTAAAATGGTCTAATAAGGTAACATTTATGGCTCTTTTAGTTTCAGTGATTCCGTTTGGGACATTTTGGGCCGACAAGACTATATTTAGAGCCAAGTCAACTTTGCCAAAAAACTAAATTTGTCAAAGTCATATTAAATAAGTACCTTTGCGGCATAAATTTTATTATTATATTTATTTTAATCACCTACCCACCTAATCTATATACAAGCACATATATATTTAGTTAATCAAAGTGCTAAATAATCTTTAAACAAAACTAATTTGTTATTTACAGAATTAAATTTAATCGAGCCAATCCTAAGTGCGCTCGAAGCAGAAGGATATACAAATCCTACACCCATTCAACAAAAAGCTATTCCACCCGTACTTGCCGGTAAAGACCTCTTGGGTTGCGCTCAGACAGGTACTGGAAAAACTGCGGCATTCGCAATCCCAATGTTACAATTGCTTTCATCCAGAAAACCTGAACTTTCTGCTCAGGGTAAAAAACCTATCAGAGCACTTATCCTTACACCTACCAGAGAATTAGCTATCCAGATACAAGAAAGTTTTGACGCATATGGCCAAAACCTTCGCATGCACAATGCAGTGGTATTTGGGGGCGTAAATCAAAATCCGCAAGTTGAAAAATTGAGAAGGGGGATTGATGTGCTTGTAGCAACGCCGGGCAGGCTTCTTGACTTAATTGATCAAGGTTATGTTCATCTTAATAAAATTGAATTTTTTGTTTTGGATGAGGCTGATAGAATGCTTGATATGGGATTCGTTCATGATGTGAAAAAGATCATTACAAAGTTGCCTAAACAGCGACAAACATTATTTTTCTCTGCAACAATGCCTAAAGAGATCCAATCTCTTGCTGACAGCATTCTCAATAATCCTGTGAAGGTTGAAGTTAGTCCGGTATCATCAACAGCTGATACGGTAGCACAAGCTGTCTATTTTGTCAAGAAAGACAACAAGAGATTATTGTTGAATGATATGTTGAAGGATAGGTCAATCGAGACAATTTTGGTTTTCACCAGAACAAAACATGGCGCAGACAAGGTAGTTAAAGATCTAATTCGTTCAAATGTAACTGCAGAAGCCATTCATGGAAATAAATCTCAAGTGGCAAGACAACGAGCTCTACAAAATTTCAAAAATAGAACTACCAGAGTATTGGTTGCAACAGATATTGCTGCCAGAGGAATTGACATTGATGACCTGACGCATGTTTTGAATTATGAATTGCCAAATATTGCAGAGACCTACGTACATAGAATAGGTAGAACCGGTAGGGCAGGTTCATCGGGCATAGCTTTGTCGTTTTGTGATGATGTAGAAGTAGCATATCTTAGAGATATACAAAAATTGATCAATAGAAATATTCATATAGTGGATACTCATCCGTATCATGAAGAATATGAGTTTATCAAACCTACTCCGGCAACTGTCAAACAGCAAGGACAAAGAGGTGGTGCTCGTCAACAGGGAAATGGCGGCGGAAGGAATAACCAGCGTCCAAAATCATGGAAAGGATCAAGACCAAATAGGTCTATGTCTGAATCGAGATAGAATTTTAAAAGTCAAATAATCGGGCAACCCATAAATTGATTGAATACAATTTATTTATATTCAATGATTTAAGTAAGTATGATTTGGTTATGTGGGCTGGATTTTATGCGTCAGTGAAAGTACATTTGAAAATAGTTTGATTTTTTTTTGAACTACATATATAAAATGTCAAAGTTAGTATTATCTTTGCAGTCGCTTATGGAAAAGTCCAATAGTTTTTGATTGAAACGACCGTTTGGTGCTTATGTTAGCACTGATAAAAATATAATATTGAACTTCTTTTTAAATGTATTTCAAGTAAATAAGTAAAAAGAAATTCAATGCCAGTGTAGCTCAGTTGGCCAGAGCAGCTGATTTGTAATCAGCTGGTCGGGGGTTCGAATCCCTCCACTGGCTCTAATTATTTTGTCGGGTAGATGGCCGAGTGGTTAAAGGCGGCAGACTGTAAATCTGCTCACGTGAGTGTACGTAGGTTCGAACCCTACTCTGCCCACAAATTAATTATTGTCAATTTCAATCATTTTGTATTTTTTGCGGGAGTAGCTCAGTTGGTAGAGCGACAGCCTTCCAAGCTGTAGGTCGCGGGTTCGAGCCTCGTCTCCCGCTCCATCCTTTCAGGTTTTCCTGAAGAAATACGGTTACTATCGTATATGTGTTAAGGAATTGAGATTGCAAATTGGATATTCCCCATAACGTATGCTGATGTAGCTCAGGGGTAGAGCACTTCCTTGGTAAGGAAGAGGTCGAGGGTTCAAATCCCTTCATCAGCTCTAAAATATGTGTGCCTGATTTGGCATGATATATAAAGAAAACTTTAAGCGGAAACAGTTGTCTTCCGCCTAATTTTGTATTAGTTTATAATTGTATAATTTAAATATTTTTTAAAAAAAGTTCATTCGATGGCAAAGGAAACATTTGACAGGAGCAAGCCACACCTTAACGTTGGTACAATAGGTCACGTGGATCATGGTAAAACCACTCTTACGGCTGCTATCACTTCAGTGTTAGCTGCTGATGGATTGGCTGAAAAGAAGAGTTATGATTCAATTGATGCTGCTCCGGAGGAAAAAGAAAGAGGTATTACTATCAACACTGCTCACGTAGAGTATCAGACGGTTAATCGTCACTATGCTCACGTTGACTGTCCGGGTCACGCCGACTATGTTAAGAACATGGTTACAGGTGCTGCTCAAATGGACGGAGCGATCCTTGTGGTTGCAGCTACTGATGGTCCTATGCCTCAAACAAGAGAACACATTCTATTGGCTCGCCAGGTTGGTGTTCCAGCGATTGTAGTTTTCATGAATAAAGTAGATATCGTTGACGATCCGGAAATGCTAGAATTAGTAGAAATGGAAGTTAGAGAACTACTTGATCAATACGAATTTGACGGTTCTAACGCTGCGGTTATTCAAGGTTCTGCTTTGAAAGCTTTGGAAGGAGATCCTGTTTACGTTCAGAAGATCAAAGATCTTATGGAAGCAGTAGATACTCAGATTCCTGAGCCTGCTCGTCTTGTTGACCTTCCATTCTTGATGCCGGTAGAAGACGTATTTACTATCACAGGTAGAGGTACAGTAGCTACAGGTCGTATTGAAAGAGGTGTAATCAACGTTAACAACCCGGTTGAAATTATCGGTATGATGAAAGAAGATGAGAAGCCTCTTACATCAGTTGTAACAGGTGTTGAGATGTTTAGAAAATTACTTGACAGAGGTGAGGCTGGTGATAACGCTGGTTTACTTTTGAGAGGTATCGATAAAACAATGATCAAAAGAGGTCAAGTTATTTGTGCTCCAGGTTCAGTAAAGCCACACAAGAAATTCAAGTGTGAAGTTTATGTTCTTGGAAAAGATGAAGGTGGACGTCATACTCCATTCTTTAACGGTTACCGTCCACAGTTCTACTTCAGAACGACGGATGTAACAGGTGACTGTGTACTTCCTGCAGGTGTTGAAATGGTTATGCCAGGTGACAACGTAACTCTAGAAGTTACATTGTTGAACACAATTGCAATGGATAAAGGTTTGCGTTTTGCGATCCGTGAAGGTGGCCGTACAGTTGGTGCTGGACAGGTTACTGAGGTGATTGCATAAGCAATTTTAAATAAGAATTGTAATGATATTAAGCACCTCATCTTGATGGGGTGCTTATTTCAATTATCAACGGGAATAGCTCAACTGGTAGAGTGCCGGTCTCCAAAACCGTAGGTTGCGGGTTCGATCCCTGCTTCCCGTGCAAATTTTAACAAAATGGACAAATTAACAACATACATTAAAGATAGTTATGATGAGCTAATTCACAAAGTTGAATGGCCGGAGCGTAATGTCCTTCTTGAGAGCACCATTGCAGTCATTGTAGGTTTGTTGATTATCACTGTTTTCGTCTTTATAATGGATGGTGGAATTAATACACTTGTTGATTTTATCTATAAAATTAAATAATGTCCGATAGTCCTGAAATATTGATCCCAAATGATCGAAAGTGGTATTCCCTTCGAGTCATCAGTGGTAAAGAAAAGAAGGCTAAGGAAGCCATTGACCTTGAATTGACCCGTTCAGGTTGGAAGGAAATTGTTACACAAGTAGTGGTTCCAACTGAAAAGGTCTACAAAATAGAGAAGGGCAAAAAGGTGATTCGTGAAAGAAACATCCTGGGCGGATATATTCTAGTAGAGGCAGTATTTAAAAAGATGACTGGAGAAATAATCCAAGCCATCAATAATATACCAAATGTAATTCACTTTCTAGGTGGACAGCAGCCGATACCAATGCAACATGCAGAAGCTAATCGATTACTCGGGAAGATTGATGAGTCTCAAGATATGGATGAATCGATGTTGGAACCATTTATCGTTGGCGAAACAATTAAAATTGTCGATGGGCCATTCAACGAGTTTGTTGGAGACATCAAAGAAGTTAACGAAGAGAAAAAGAAACTTAAAGTGATCGTTAAAATATTCGGTCGTGGTACAGAAGTTGAGTTGAACTTCGTACAGGTTGAAAAGAAATAATTAAACATTGTATCCTTGAGGGTACAGAATATAACAATTAACTATTATGGCAAAAGAGGTTGATATAAAAATCAAATTGCAAGTCAAAGGCGGACAGGCAAACCCTGCTCCACCAGTAGGACCGGCTTTAGGTGCAAAAGGTGTAAACATCATGGAATTCTGCAAAAGATTTAATGCAGAGACTCAAGATAAAATGGGTAAAGTTTGCCCGGTTATCATCAATGTTTATAAAGATAAATCGTTTGATTTTATCATTAAAACATCTCCTGCTTCAGTTCAATTATTAGAGTTGAGCGGAGCTAAAAAAGGTTCTGATGAGTCTAATAGAAAAAAAGTTGGTAAAGTAACCTGGGATCAAGTACAAAAAGTAGCTGAAGATAAAATGTCGGACTTGAATGCATTGACTCTTCACTCTGCTATGAAAATGGTAGCTGGTAGTGCCCGCTCATTGGGTATAACAGTGGAAGGTACTGCACCTTGGGATAATTAATTCAAATACGAGGATATTTATCCTCAATTTTGAAGTTATATATTTTAATAATAAGGGAGCTGACTATGTGGTCAGCGTTTTACCTAAAAACATTTTGAGATGTCAAAACTTTCTAAAAAACAAAAAGCTTCTCAAGCCAAAGTTGATGCAAATAAATTGTATCTGATTGAAGAAGCTATGGCAGTCGTTAAAGACGCCAACTATGCAAAATTCGATGCTTCTGTCGATTTGCATATCAAATTAGGAGTAGATCCTCGTAAAGCTGATCAAGCGATCAGAGGAACTGTTTCCCTCCCTCATGGTACTGGTAAAAGCAAAACTGTTGCTGTTTTTTGTACTCCGGAAAAGGAGGATGAAGCTCGTGCAGCAGGTGCGGAATTTGTAGGACTTGACGAATTGATTGAAAAAGTTGCTGGAGGATGGACTGATGTGGACGTTGTAATTGCAATGCCTGGCGTAATGGCTAAAATGGGTAAAATAGCAAGAGTTTTAGGTCCAAGAGGTTTAATGCCTAACCCTAAGACTGGAACTGTAACTAATGACGTAGCAAATGCTGTCAATGAAGTTAAAAAAGGTAAAATCTCATTCAGAGTTGATAAATATGGTATCGTGCACTCATCAGTAGGTAGAGTTTCATTTACTCCTGCGCAATTGGTTGACAATGCTAACGAACTGTTACATACTTTGAACAGAATGAAACCTTCTTCTGCTAAAGGAACATATATGAAGTCTATAACTATAGCTTCAACGATGAGCCCTGGTGTGAAAATCGATACCCGATCAATTAAATAATTCTATCAAGAGAAAGAGATATGAATAAAGAACAAAAAACACAGGCAATAGCGGACTTAACAGAGCAGTTTGCCAACTCTACATTCTTCTACCTTACAGATGCATCATCTCTGAGTGTAGCGCAAATTAACAATTTCAGAAGACTTTGTTTTGCAGAGAATGTACAAATGCAGGTGGTTAAAAATACACTTGTTAAAAAGGCTTTAGAGGCTGCTGACGAATCAAAAGGTTATGCAGGTCTATATGAATCACTTACAGGGCCAACCGCAGTATTGTTTACCGAAACGGCAAATATACCTGCGAAGCTTCTTGAGAAATTCAGAAAAGCAAACAGCAAACCGGTTTTAAAAGCAGCTTATATAGATTCGGCAATTTACATCGGTGATGATCAAATAGAAGTTTTAACAAAACTTAAATCAAAAGAGCAATTGGTAGGCGAAATACTTGGTCTATTACAATCTCCTGCGAAAAACGTTATCAGTGCTTTGAAGTCTGGAGGATCCACAATAGCGGGTCTGTTGAAGACTTTAGAGGAAAGAGCAAACTAATTGCATTTGCTTTGGTAGCTTGAAGAAGATTGATCTCTGAATCGAGCTACTATTAATACGGCTTCCAAGCTTTACGCAATAATATATTTATTGACTAAATTTTAAAAATTAATTACAACATGGCGGATTTAAAATCTTTCGCAGAACAATTGGTTAACTTAACCGTTAAGGAAGTTACAGAATTGGCAACTATACTTAAAGATGAGTATGGTATTGAACCAGCAGCAGCTGCAGCAGTAGCAGTAGCAGGACCAGCAGCAGGTGGCGGTGACGCTGAAGCAGCTGTTCAAACTGAGTTTGATGTTATTTTGAAATCAGCAGGTGCTAACAAACTAGCAGTTGTTAAAGAAGTGAAAAACTTATTGAACTTAGGCTTGAAAGAGGCTAAAGACATAGTTGACGCTGCTCCAGCTCCTTTGAAACAAGGTGTTTCAAAAGACGAAGCTGATTCAATCAAAGCAGCTCTTGATGGAGCAGGTGCTGAGGTTGAAATTAAATAATAACATTTAATTCTTACAAACCGAAGACCATAGTTGGTTGTTTGGTAAAAACATAGTGTTGCTAATAAAAGTAATATTGTATATCGATTAGGCTTAGTTGAGTTATTTATAACTCTACTAAGCCTATGGTTATATATGAACTTTCATCGTAACTATGTGTTTTAGAGGCTTATTTTATGTCTCTCTCTTTATTTGAAAACTTCATTCATATTGCAGTAATCTTAGATTACTTTATTACTAAAAACAGATCGATCTAATGGGTTCAAAAGTAGCTTCTAAAAACAGTGAATTAACTAGACATAATTTTGGTAAAATCAAATTGGCAGATCATCAACCGGATCTTTTGGAGATCCAGTTAAAATCTTTCAAAGAATTTTTCCAACTTGAAACAACACCTGAAAATAGAATTAATGAAGGTCTATATAGAGTATTCCAGGAAAATTTTCCAATAAGTGATGCGAGAAGCATTTTCGTATTGGAATTTTTGGATTATTATATAGACCCGCCAAGATATGATATAGAAGAATGTATGCAGCGCGGTCTGACATATTCTCTTCCTTTGAAAGCAAAACTTCGTTTATCTTGTAATGATGAGGAACACGTCGACTTTCAAACGATTGTTCAGGATGTTTTCTTAGGAAATATTCCATATATGACCCCGAAAGGTACTTTTGTGATAAATGGTGCACAAAGGGTTGTCGTTTCACAACTGCATAGATCACCTGGAGTTTTCTTTAGTCAGACATTCCACCCAAATGGAACTAAGATCTATTCAGCCAGGGTAATTCCATTTAAAGGAGCCTGGATGGAATTTGCTACAGACATTAATACTGTCATGTATGCTTATATAGATAGAAAGAAAAAATTCCCTGTAACAACGCTTCTTAGAGCTATTGGATTTGGTTCTGATAAAGATATTTTAGAAATCTTTGGCCTTTCAGAAGAGATATCAGCTAAGAAAAAAGATCTTCAAAAGGCAGTTGGCAGAAAGCTTGCTGCACGTGTCCTCCGCAAATGGACTGAAGATTTTGTCGATGAGGATACTGGAGAGGTGGTGACAATAGAAAGAAATGAAATCATCCTTGAAAGAGACGTGATTTTGGAAGAGTCTCATTTTGATCTTATTCAAGATGCAGGTATAGAGACAGTCATCCTTCAAAAAGAAGATGTTTCTGAAGATTATACGATCATTTACAATACCCTTCAAAAAGACCCTGCAAGTAGTGAAATTGAAGCTGTAGAATACATCTATCGTCAGCTAAGAGGTGCAGAGCCACCTGATGAAGAGACTGCAAGAAGTATCATTGATAAATTATTCTTTTCAGACAAAAGATATAACCTGGGTGAAGTTGGTAGATATAAGATCAACCGAAAACTAGGACTTTCTACTGATCTGACTACATTGGTATTGACAAAAGAAGACATTATTCTTATTGTTAAATATCTAGTATCATTGATAAATCAGAAAGCTGAACTCGATGATATCGATCACTTGAGCAATAGAAGAGTTAGAACAGTTGGTGAACAATTATTTGCTCAATTTGGAGTTGGACTTGCTCGTATGGCCAGAACAATTCGTGAGCGGATGAACGTTCGTGATAATGAGGTATTTACTCCCGTAGACCTTATTAATGCAAGAACACTTTCTTCAGTTATCAACTCATTTTTTGGTACATCTCAATTATCTCAGTTTCTGGATCAAACCAATCCACTTTCAGAGATCACACATAAGAGAAGAATTTCAGCACTAGGGCCAGGTGGTCTTTCCAGAGAGAGAGCAGGTTTTGAGGTGCGTGACGTTCACTATTCTCACTATGGTCGTCTTTGTACTATTGAGACTCCCGAAGGACCAAATATTGGATTGATTTCTACACTTTGCGTGCATGCGAAGATTAATAAAATGGGATTCCTTGAGACTCCTTATAGAAAAGTAAATAATGGGGTTGTAGATCTTACGACAACAGTTGATTACCTTTCTGCTGAAGCGGAAGATTATCAAAAAATTGCTCAGGCCAATTCCCCTATTAATGAAGATGGTTCGTTCGTTAGTGATCGTATCAAAGCAAGAGATCAGGGTGATTTTCCAGTACTTGAACCTTCAGAAGTTGAATATATTGATGTAGCTCCAAACCAGATTGTTGGTATTTCAGCTTCATTGATTCCATTCCTTGAAAATGATGATGCAAACAGAGCCTTGATGGGTTCGAACATGCAACGTCAGGCAGTTCCTTTGATTCGTCCGGCTTCACCTATCGTAGGTACAGGTCTGGAAGGCAAAGTGGCCAGAGATTCAAGAATGCTAATTAATGCTGAAGGTGATGGTGTGGTAGATTATGTAGATGCTGCAAAGATCATTATTAGATATGACAGAAGTGAAGAAGATCAATTGGTATCTTTTGAAGACAATGTTAAAACATATACATTAACTAAATTCTTACGTACCAACCAAGGTACTTGTATCAACCTTAAGCCAATCGTAAAGAAAGGTATGAGAGTGAATGCAGGAACAGTACTTTGCGAAGGTTATGCTACAGAAAATGGTGAGTTGGCATTGGGTCAAAACCTAAAAGTGGCTTTCATGCCTTGGAAAGGTTACAACTTTGAGGATGCTATCGTGCTTTCTGAAAGAGTAGTAAGAGAAGATGTATTTTCATCTATCCATATTGAGCACTTCGAGATGGATGTAAGAGATACAAAACTAGGTGAAGAGGAATTGACTCCGGATATACCAAACGTTAGTGAAGAAGCTACTAAAGACTTGGACGATAACGGGATCATTAGAGTTGGTGCTTGGGTTAACGAAGGCGATATCCTTATAGGTAAGATCACTCCAAAAGGAGAAAGTGATCCTACTCCAGAAGAAAAACTACTTCGTGCCATTTTCGGTGACAAAGCTGGTGATGTGAAAGATGCATCATTAAAGTGTCCTCCATCTGTAGAAGGTGTAGTAATAAACAAACAATTATTCGCAAGAGCGAAAAAAGATAAGGTACAGAAAGTTCATGAAAAAGACTTGTTAGACAAGTTAGATGATGAACATGAAGTCTTACTGAATGAATTGAAGACGAACTTGATCGATAAGCTACTTGTTTTGGTTAAAAACAGGGTAACAAAAGGAATCAAATCAATCTACAATGAAGAGATGTTGCCTAAAGGATCTAAGTTTAATAAAACTGTTCTGAAAGCAATCGAATTCAATACCGTAGATTATGCAAACTGGACTGACGATGATGCAACAAATGCTTTGATCGTAAGAATGTTACATAATTATAGCATCAAAGTAAATGAAGAACTTGGTCGCTATAAAAGAGAGAAATTCAATATCAGTATTGGTGATGAGTTACCAGCTGGTGTATTGAAGTTAGCTAAGGTTTATATCGCTAAGAAGCGTAAGCTGAAAGTTGGAGATAAATTGGCGGGTCGTCACGGTAACAAGGGTATCGTATCTAGAATAGTAAGGGTAGAAGATATGCCTTTCCTTGAAGATGGAACTCCTGTGGATATCGTTTTAAATCCACTGGGTGTACCTTCAAGGATGAACCTAGGTCAGATATTTGAAACAGTATTAGGCTGGGCAGGTGAAAAGTTGAACATAAAGTATGCAACTCCAATCTTTGATGGTGCTAAATTCTCAGAAATAGCTGACGAATTGGTTAAAGCTGAGCTACCTGAATTAGGACAAACATATCTATATGATGGTGAGACCGGTGATAAATTCCACCAAAAAGCAACTGTAGGAGTTATCTATATGTTGAAACTTTCTCACATGGTAGATGATAAGATGCACGCAAGAAGTATCGGACCATACTCATTAATAACACAACAACCTCTGGGTGGTAAAGCTCAGTTTGGTGGTCAGCGTTTTGGAGAGATGGAGGTATGGGCACTTGAAGCTTACGGAGCATCAAATATTCTTCAGGAATTATTGACTATTAAGTCGGATGATATCCAGGGTAGAGCGAAAGCTTATGAGGCGATAGTGAAAGGTGATAACCTTCCAGAGCCAAATATCCCTGAGTCATTCAATGTATTGGTCCATGAATTAAGAGGATTAGCACTTGACGTAGGATTTGATTAATAATTAAATCCATGTTTCGAGATTCAACTTAAGTTGAATAAATTAATCATTATTTGAACCCATTAACTTTATTATAATATGTCATTGAAGAAAAAGAATTCAACACCAAAGCAAAGTTTTTCATCGATTACTATTCGTTTAGCTAGTCCTGATGAGATTTTGGAGAGGTCATATGGGGAGGTTTTAAAGCCTGAAACAATCAATTATCGTTCATACAAGCCTGAGCGTGACGGTTTATTCTGTGAAAGAATATTTGGTCCAGTTAAGGATTATGAATGCTACTGTGGTAAATATAAAAGGATTCGTTACAAAGGCATCGTATGCGATCGATGTGGTGTAGAAGTTACAGAGAAGAAAGTACGTAGAGAGCGTATGGGGCACATCAAACTGGTGGTTCCAATCGTTCATATTTGGTTTTTCAGATCTCTTCCAAACAAAATTGGATATCTTTTAGGTGTTTCTTCTAAGAAACTTGAATCAATCATCTACTACGAAAGGTACGTTGTTGTTCAGGCTGGTGTAAAAGAAACCAGTGGAGTCAATAGATTGGATCTTTTAGCAGAAGAGGAATATTTCGAAATTCTTGATTCGCTTCCTAAGGAAAATCAATTGCTTGATGACAGCCATCCAGATAAATTCATCGCAAAGATGGGTGCTGAAGCAGTTCGTGAATTACTTGTAAGAATCGATCTTGATTCATTATCATTTGAATTACGCCACTTAGCATCAACAGAAACTTCTCAACAAAGAAAGTCTGAAGCGCTAAAGAGATTGAGAGTAGTAGAATCTTTCAGAGAAGGGATGTTAACTACTGAGAACAAGCCTGAATGGGCTGTTATTCAGTATTTGCCAGTGGTACCACCTGAATTGAGACCATTGGTTCCTTTGGATGGTGGCCGTTTTGCTTCTTCGGATTTGAACGACTTGTATCGAAGGGTGATCATAAGAAACAACCGTCTTAAGAGACTTTTAGAGATCAAAGCGCCAGAGGTTATCTTGCGTAATGAGAAAAGGATGCTTCAGGAATCTATTGACAGTTTGTTCGATAATTCAAGAAAATCTAATGCTGTAAAAGCAGAAGGTGGTAGAGCGTTAAAATCACTATCTGATATCCTTAAAGGTAAGCAAGGTCGTTTCCGTCAAAACTTATTAGGTAAAAGGGTTGATTATTCAGGACGTTCTGTAATTGTTGTAGGACCTACCTTGAAGTTGCACGAATGTGGTATTCCTAAAGGAATGGCTTCTGAGCTTTTCAAACCATTTGTTATCAGAAAACTGATTGAAAGAGGTATTGTTAAGACCGTAAAATCTGCAAAAAAATTAGTAGAAAGGAAAGACCCGGTTATTTGGGAGATTCTAGAAAATATATTAAAAGGCCATCCTGTAATGTTAAACAGGGCACCTACACTTCACAGACTTTCTATTCAGGCTTTCCAGCCTAAATTGATAGAAGGAAAAGCCATCCAGTTGCACCCATTAGTTTGTAGTGCATTCAACGCCGATTTTGACGGTGACCAGATGGCGGTACACGTACCATTGAGCCAAGCTTCAATAATTGAAGCACAGTTGTTGATGCTATCCTCACACAACATGTTGAACCCTCAGGATGGTTCTCCGGTGACCCTTCCTTCTCAGGATATGGTACTTGGATTATACTACCTTACTAAAGCAAAGGTGTCGAAAGATGATCTAATTGTTAGAGGCCAAGGAATGAAATTCTACTCTACTGAAGAAGTAGTGATTGCATTGAATGAAGGAAAGATTGATCTTCATGCGGAGATCAAAGTAAGAGAAAGGGTAGAAGTAGATGGCAAATTAGTCATTAAATTGATTGATACAACTGTTGGTAGAGTATTGTTTAATAAAGCTGTACCTCCTAGTGTTCCCTACATTAATGAATTGCTTACAAAGAAAAACCTTAAAAAGGTAATCAACGATATCATTAAAAGAACGGATTTTGCTGTAACTGCTGAATTCCTTGATGGAATCAAAGAGTTAGGATATTTTTGGTCTTTCAAAGGTGGTCTTTCTTTTAACTTGGGTGATTTGATTATACCGAACATGAAAGTTACGGCTATTAAGAGCGCTCAGAGTCAGGTAGATGAAATCATGGAACATTACAACATGGGTCTAATTACCAATAATGAGCGTTATAATCAGACGATAGATAAATGGACTTTTGCGGATAACTTGATCACGAATACGTTGATGAAAGAGTTGGCTTTGGATAAACAAGGTTTTAATTCTGTTTATATGATGTTGGACTCAGGTGCTCGTGGTTCTAAGCAGCAGATCAAGCAGTTGTGCGGACTAAGGGGACTTATGGCTAAGCCTAGAAAATCAGGTGACACCGGAGGTGCGATTATTGAAAACCCGATCTTGTCTTCATTCATAGAAGGGTTATCAGTTTTGGAATACTTTATCTCTACACACGGTGCTAGAAAAGGTCTTGCGGATACAGCTTTGAAAACAGCGGATGCTGGTTACTTAACTCGTAGATTGGTGGATGTAGCTCAGGACGTTGTTATCATGGAGGTGGATTGTGATACTTTAAGAGGTATTGAGACACTTGCATTAAAAGACAATGAAAAGATCATCGAAACATTGGCTAACCGTATTATAGGACGTTATTCACTTCACGATATTTTCCACCCTGACACAGATGAAATTATCTTAGCTGCAGGTGAATATATCGATGAATATGTAGCTGAAGCTATTGAAGCAGCAGGTATTGAAAGCGTTACGATCCGTTCAGTACTGACATGTGAAACTAAACGTGGTGTTTGTAATAAATGCTATGGTAAGAACCTTGCTACAGGTAGAATAGCAGAAATGGGTGATGCGGTAGGTATCATCGCTGCTCAGTCTATCGGGGAGCCGGGAACACAGTTGACGCTTCGTACATTCCACACAGGGGGTACCGCCTCAATGTCTAAATCAGATTCTGAAATCAGATCTAAGTACGAAGGTAAATTGGAGTTTGATGGCATCAGAGTTGCTATTCAGGAAAATGAAGACGGAACTCAAAGTGAAGTTGTTATTTCCAGAACCGGTGAGATCAAAAACGTTGATGGTAAGACAGGTAAGCTTTTAAATACAGAGCATGTTCCTTATGGTGCTAAATTGAAATTGAGAGATGGAGATAAAGTTGCTAAAGGCGATTTGATATGCGACTGGGATCCATTTAATGCAGTTATAATCTCAGAGTTTGCCGGTAAAGCACAATTCGATGCAATCGAAGAAGGTGTGACATTCCGTGTAGAACGTGATGATCAGACTGGATTTGCTGAAAAAGTTATTATTGAAAGTAAAAATAAACGTAAGATTCCAATCATCCGTATCGTAGATAAGGCAGGAGAAGAATTACGTAACTATACACTTCCTGTAGGTTCGTACATGCAGGTAGATGACGCCTCCAAAATCAAAGCAGGCCAGGTTATCGCTAAGATACCTAGAAAGTTAGGTAAGATTACGGATATCACGGGTGGTCTTCCAAGAGTAACAGAGTTATTCGAGGCGAGAAACCCTTCTAACCCGGCTGTAGTAGCAGAGATAGACGGTATCGTAAAATTTGGTATGATCAAACGTGGTAACAGAGAGGTTTCTATCACATCTAAAGATGGTCAGGAAAGGAAGTATCTTGTTGGATTGTCCAAACACGTTCTTGTACAGGACGGCGACTTTGTAAGAGCTGGTACACCACTTTCTGATGGTGCTATCGCGCCAAAAGATATTCTTGATATCAAAGGTCCGTTTGCAGTTCAGGCGCACCTTGTCAATGGTGTTCAGGAAGTATATCGTTCTCAAGGTATAGCTATCAATGATAAGCACATCGAGGTAATCATCAGACAGATGATGAGAAGAGTGGCTATCATAGAGCCGGGAGATACAACTTTCCTAGAAGGAGAAGCAGCAGAAAAATACGAGTTCCTTGAGCAGAATGACTTTGTATTCGATAAGAAGGTAGTAATTGAGGCTGGAGACAGTACTAAATTTAAACCAGGACAATTGGTTACTATACGTCAGATCAGAGAGGAAAATTCAATTCTTAAGAGAGATGACCTTAAGCCGGTGGAATTCCGTGACGCTGCTGCAGCCACTTCTTCACCATTATTACTTGGTATCACCAAGTCTTCATTGGGTACAGAAAGTTGGATATCTGCTGCATCATTCCAGGAGACAACTAAAGTATTGAGTACTGCCGCGATAGCTGCTAAGAAAGATATGTTGAAAGGTCTTAAAGAGAATGTGATCATAGGTAAGAAGATCCCTGCAGGAACAGGTATGCGTAAGTTCAATCAACTATTGGTGGGTGTTACTGCTGATGGTGCGATCCTGGAGCATAGCCCTGAAGAGATCATGAATTAATAAGATTTATCTTAAAATATTGAGACCGTAAGACGTAAGTTTTACGGTCTTTTTAGTTAATAGTATGATAGTATATTAGTATGACAGTATATCGTTATGACAGTATTAAAGAATTAAGTTGAACTGTCCTATCTATATCTTCGTCCATAACTAATTCTCGATTACCTATCAATATCAAGTCAATCCGACTGAACTTTGATATCACGTATCACCATCTTATCATTTATTATTTACCATTTATCATTTTTTCGTATTCGTTTGTAAATATTTATACACAACTATTGTATAAGTAAAAAATATATTATAGCTTTGTTGTAATGAAAACTTGAAAAGCGTGTTTGACAATGAAAATTGTTAGCGAGATATCTTCTCAGGATTCAAATTTTAATCACCAATTAAAATATTTTTTCATGGAAACAACAACCACCATAAAGGTATGTCTAAGCTGTTCGAAAAAAATCAACGGAAGAGCGGACAAAAAATATTGCGATGATTTCTGTCGTAATTCTTACAACAATCATTTGAAAGGTCAGATTAACAATGTCATCCGCAATGTTAATAACGCACTTTTAAAAAATCGGAGAATCTTAGAATCACTCTTACCACCGAATGAAGAGATGAAGATGGTAGGGCAGGACAGGCTGATTAGACGAGGGTTTAAATTAAAACATCATACCCATCTCTTTAAAAACCACAAAGGACAAACATACTTTTTCTGCTACGACTATGGTTATCTAATCACCGATAAAGAAGGAGTACTCATCGTAAAAAGTAAGTAATAAAAAAGGAGCAATTGCAGCAATTGCTCCTTTTTTTAATTTTAGCGAATCAGTGTAACATCCCCTTTGAGTATTCTTATCCCTTCACCAGGAATATTTACCTCAACTACCCAGGCAAATACTGCAGGATTCATCTCTTGATTTTTAAAAATTCCGTCCCATCCTTCAGATTCTATATTAGGTATAAAGTTTGATCTTTCAAATACTAATTCTCCCCATCTGGAGAATATCTTTAGATTGTCAATAATCTTAATATTATCGTCTGTAAATACTGTGACAAGATCATTCACCCCATCACCATTTGGAGTGAAAATGTTAGGTACGAAAATATTAATTTTCTTTCTGATCACAACCCTTACTGTGATTTCATCTTTACAACCCTGTTCATTAGTGACTTCAACGGTGTATGTTATTTCCTTCTTTGGTTTACATCTTGGAGTAAGGCAGGTTGTACAAGAAAGATAAGTCCCCGGTGTCCAGATAATGCTAGTATATGGGCCACTGATCTCAGGGATTAGTGTCACTTCCTCACCTTCATCTACCACATAAACTCCCTGAATATCAATATCTATATTGGAAGACTCCGTGATAGAGAAGTCATCTGTTATTTCGCAACCTTTGCTATCAGTGATGATAAGTGTATGGTCGCCGATTGATAGATTATCAATTTTAACAGGTAATTTGCTGGTTGTTACCATGAGATTATTATCTACATAAATGAAGATCGGCATGGTCATATTCTGAGTGGATAAGACATCTATAAAGTTTGTCAAAGCACTTGTACAAGCTTTAGATGTTAGTTTCCAATTGGCAGTAACTACTGGTGGCGGATCAATCACAAAATTTGTACTAGATTGACAACCTGAGATTGGTTCTTTATAAATCAACGTATAATTTCCTGGAAGTAATCCTTTAAATATGGGAAGTTCAGTAAAAGTACCCCCATCATCCACTGAGAAAATTAGGAGATTAGATGCCGGTGGCAATACTGTAACACTTCCTGTCGCTTCCAAGCAATCCGTATGATCTACTAATAAATCGACATCGATTAATGTGGTTATTCTTACTGATATTTCATCTTTTTTGGAGATACAAGGTCCGGCGCCATCAGGATCTTCTGTTGTAATCGTAAGTATTATTACTTGGTTTAATCTATCTAATGTTGAAGGTATATATTCCGTTGAAGCGTAATTTTTATTGACGAAGGTACCTGAACCTGACGTACTCCAGGTGAAATTGGAAGTTCCGGTTACTTGGGCATTTATTAATATTTTTCCATTTTCACAAATGCTTAGATCAGGGCCTGCATTTACACTAATTAAAATATTGCAGCCACAATCTGTTACGGATAATATTACTGAATCTATAGAGCTACAATTTCCACTTTGAACATTATAATAAATTGTATGTGATCCTAGGCCGGCAATGCCAGGATTGAATGTACTTCCACTTACACCATTGCCTGACCATGCTCCATTAGATGGATTTGCACTTAAGTTGATTGGATCATCATCTAAGCACAATGATATGGGTGAAGTTAGAATATCTATATTTGGAGAGGGAGTGATCGTTAATTTGAGCTCATCCGTAAATGAATGACAAGGGCCACTGCCATCAGGATCAACGGCTGTAAGCATCAGGGTGACTGAACCATTGATAATATCGGATGCACTAGGATTATAAACAGTATTTAACGATGCCGGATCATCGAATGTACCTGTCCCTGATGTTGTCCAAATAGAATTAGTTGTCCCACTGATAGTTCCGTTTACATTATACTTTTGTCCGGCACAAATAATACCGTTAGGGCCTGCATTTGCGGAAGCAGGATTGGCACAACCGCAGTCGTTAACAGCAATGTCAATGGAAGCAGAATTAGTACAACCATTATTGTTGATAAATACATATCCAATAGTAAATATTCCAGCTTGAGTTGGATTGAATGAATTATTTGTAACTCCTTGACCACTGAAGGTTCCACCACTTGGGCTTCCGTTCAAAGTGATTGGAGCATCATCAATACACAGTGGTCCTGCAGAAGCAATGGACACTAATGGAAGTGGATTTACAATAATAACAAATGTTTTACTTCCGGGACAATTTCCACCTATTGTATAAGTTATTGTGTGGCTGCCCTGACCGGCTATCGCCGGATTAAAGATATTTCCTGAAACTCCTGCTCCTGAGAAAACTCCATTTGCTGGAGTAGCTGAAAGTGTCACCAGATTGCCATCGATGCAGACATTTTGAACTGGGGTTATTACTATCTGAATTTGACTAATAGTGATTACTACCAAATCAAGTGCGGCATGGCATGGCCCACTACCATCTGGATCTGAAGTGATTAATGATAAGGTAACTGAACCGTTTGCTATATCTAAGACACCTGGAGTATAATCTGAACTTAAGCTTTGAGAATTACTGAATACTCCATCTCCGGATGTAGACCATATCGCATTAGTTGATACTGTAATTATACCATTAAGTGAAGCTATTTGCCCTGCACATATATTTATATCATTTCCTGCATAGGCTGTAGCCGGATTTAGACATCCGCAATCCTCGATAAGTATGTCAGATGTTATCGAATTGGTACATCCATTTCCATCTGAATATGAATATTTAACTGTAAATGTGCCAGCATTTGAAGGTGTAAATATATTATTCACTATGCCACCACCACTAAATGTTCCGCCGGAAGGTAGACCAACTAATAAAACGGGATCATCATCTATACATAATGGTCCGACAGCGTTAATATTAACTATTGGTAGGGGATTTACAGTTATTAGTGTGGTTGTGGATGCCGGACAGTTGCCATTCAATGTGTAATTAATCACATGGTTACCTACGCCGGCCATCAGTGGATCGAAATTGTTGCCAATGATGCCTGCTCCTGAAAATATTCCCCCTGATGGAATTGCTGATAGTGTTATTATTCCGCCATCAATACATAATGGACCTGCTTGATTTATATTGACCGGGATTGTAGTTATTGTTAAGGTCATCTGATCAGTAGCCTCATGACAAGGCCCATTGCCATCCGGATCCGAAGTGGTCAAAGTAAGGATAACCGCACCGGATAATATATCAGAAGGTCCTGGTGTATAAATAGCATTTAGAGCATTTACGTTGTCAAAAGTACCATCTCCTGACGTTGACCATTGAGAAGCTAAAGCTATTCCAATGGAACCATTCAATTGGTAGTCAGATCCTTTGCAAATACTTGCATCAGATCCTGCATTCGCAAGGGCGGGATCAAGACAGCCACAATCATTGACTGTAATATTGATCATTGATTCAGCGTCACAACCATTAGTATCCGTGTATTTGTAGGTGATTGCAAATACTCCTGCGCTTGAAGGTGTAAATATACCAGCATTAACATTTATTCCTGTAAAAACACCTCCTGTCGGACTTGCTGTAAGGGTTATGGGACTATCATCAATGCACAACAAACCTACATTGTCTATATTAATGATAGGTAAAGGATTTACAGTAATAGAAATCGTAGCAAACCCGCTGCAATTTCCCGATACTGTATATGTTACGACATGAACACCTGTTCCGGCTATCGAAGGATCAAATGTGTTGCCTGAAACACCTACTCCCGAGAAGACACCTCCAGATGGAGTGGCGACTAATGTTACCAATCCTGCATCAATACATATAGGAGCTTGAATATTGATGTTAATTGATAATTGTTCAAAAGTTAGTGTGATATCATCTGATACTGGACTGCATGGACCCACACCATCAGGGTCTGATGTAGTCAACGCTAAGATCACAGATCCATTCGCAAGATCATTGGATCCAGGTGTATATATGCTATTGAGAATTAAAGGATTATTAAAAGTACCATCACCACTTGTTGACCATGATGCTGATGCGGCTACTGTAATTGAGCCAAATAGCTGATAAGTATTTCCTTCGCAAACTATAGCATTTGGTCCTGCATTAGCAGAAGCTGGATTGGTGCAATTACAGTCAGTGACGCCAATAGTGGTTGAACTGGCAGCTGTGCAGCCATTACTATTTGTATATGTGTAATTAATCGTAAAATTTCCGACAGAAGAAGGAGTAAATACATTGCCAACAATGCCGCCTCCACTAAAGGTGCCACCTGCCGGATTACCTGTCAGTGCAACAGGAGCATCATCAAGGCAAAGATCAGCAATATTATTTATACTCACTAAAGGGAGCGGGTTTACGATTATGGTAATAGTTTTATTTGATGGACATGGAGTACTGATTGTATAAGTAATAACATGACTACCAGGACCGGCAGTCATTGGATTGAAAGTATTTCCGGAAACACCGCTTCCAGAGAAAGTTCCACCTGATGGTAATGCATTTAAAGTAACTATTGCATTATTCGAGCAGATTGGATTTACCGGATCGATCTGGATACTTATAATATTAAAAGTAATAACCATATCATCAGAAGCAGCTATACAAGGACCTATTCCGTCTGGATCTAGAGCTGTCAAGGTTAATGTGACACTTCCAGCTAATAGGTCAGCAGCACTTGGAGTATATGTCGTAATTGCATTTGAAGCATTTGCAAAGACCCCGGTTCCCGATGTAGTCCATAGAGATGAATTTGAAAATGAAATTGAACCAGTTAGATTATATGGAGTGTTTGGACAAATATTAGCATCGGAGCCAGCGTTAGCTATTGGTGGATTGATGCAATTGCAATTGACCACTACGATAGGAATTGTTGCTATATAACTGCATAAATTACCATCAGTATAAAGATAGTCTATATTAAATGTGCCGGGAGTAGAAGGTGTAAATACATTGCCGGTGATACCCGGGCCAAGAAATATACCTCCAGCAGGATTACCTACAAGAAATACAGCAGGATCGTCGGAACATAATTGAGCTACCGGATTTATCGAGACATTAACTCCGGGGTGTACTGTAATATTTATGGAACCCGAGCCAGTGCATCCACCGGTCAATGTATATGTTACTGTATGCACCCCTGCCCCTGCAGAAGCAGGATCAAAAAAGTTGCCTAGGACGCCTTGACCTGCCCATATTCCTCCAGGAGGAGAAGCATTTAGCATAAAGGATTGATCATTGGCACACAATGGTTGAACAGGAAAAATATTAACTGGAGTATTTGTAATTGTCAAGACCATTTGATCTGAAGTCGCACTACATGGCCCAGAACCATCCGGATCGAAAGCAAGTAAGGTCAAAGTAACTGATCCCAATGCGTAATCGGCCTGACTTGGAGTATAGGTTGTTATAGGGTTAGATACATTACCAAATATTCCAGTCCCTGTTGACGACCAAGTCGAATTGGATGAAATAAATATCTGTCCGTTCAGGTTGAAGGTTCCTCCTTCGCAAATACTGCCATCTGGGCCGGCATCAGCACTCGCTGGATTCATGCAAGAGCAATCATTCACCACTACATCAGTCGATGCAACATTCGTACAACCATTACCGTCAGTATAAGTATAAAATATGCTAAAGGTCCCACCAGCTAAAGGATCAAAAGTGTTACCAATTACGTTCGTTCCTGACCAAGTACCGCCAGCGGGCGTAGCAGTAAGAGTTACTGCGGCGCTGTCTATACACAATTGTGGAACTGGGCTAATATTAATCTGTGGAAGAGGGTTAATAATAATTGATAGGGTATTAATTGAAGCGCATTCATTTTCATTTGGCGTAAAAGTATATATAGAGGGTCCGTTTACAGTTGTATTAATAAATGGTGGATCCCAATTACCCACAATCGGAGGGTTGTTGGTACTTAATGCTGGCAAGGACGGAGGAATCTCGCCATTACAGAAAGGCCCTATACCATCAAAAGATGGAATTGTGGGCGCCGTTATATTAATAGACATTGTGGCCGGACCGGCACATTGACCAGGATCAGGAGTAAATGTATACACTGAATTACCTGCGTTAGCAGTATTGACTACAGCTGGGTTCCAGATTCCTGTAACTGTTGGATTATCATTAGAGAAATTAGGAAGTGTCACTCCAGCGGAATTTTTACAGAATGGACCCAGCTGAGTAAAGGTAGGCGTAGGAGGAGTAAAAATTGTTATTGGAATATTAGTCGGAGAGGTGCATTGTCCCGGATCAGGTGTAAATGTATAATTTATGACACCAACTGCCGAAGTGCTAATTACTGATGGACTCCATGTTCCTGTTATTGGCGGCACATCATTTGAAATTAGAGGAAGGTTTGGCGGAATAGAGTTCAGACAGAAAGGTCCGATTGTGGATATAAAAGCTTGTACTGGTTTATTAATAGTTATTACCATGGTAATAGGCGGTGAACAGATTCCAGGCGTTGGTGTAAACGTGTAAACAACCGCGCCTGTGCCATTAGGGTCTATGACTGATGGAGACCAGGTGCCTGGTATCGGAGGAGTGTTTTCTGAATTTGTAGGGAGCGGGTCTAGAGGATCACCGTAACAATAGGGTCCTAATTGAGTGAAAACAGGCAATATCTCAGGTAAGATTTCTATTTGAACTGAGATAGGAGTAGCACATTCTATTGCTGAAGGTGTAAATGTATATGTTGTTATTCCCGGAGTGGATGTGTTCACTACTGAAGGGCTCCAACTTCCTGTGATTGGAGGTGCATTAGTGGATGAACTAGGAAGCGTGATTCCTGCCGAGTTTTGACAATATGGACCAAAGGGGCTGAAAGTAGGAACAATTGGTGGTTTAATAGTAATATCCATTGTAGTCGGCAAGGCACATTCTCCTACATTTGGTGTAAAGGTATAGGTAGTTGTTCCTAGAGTGGAAGTATTGACAGGGTTTGGATTCCAACTACCAGTTATTGGAGGGCTATTGGTAGAGTTGTTGGGCAATACGACAGGAGTAGCATTAAGGCATATGGGTGGGATTGGCACAAATGTTGGAAGTACCGGTGGATTGATTACTACACTCATTGTAGCAGGATCGGCACATTGACCTGCATCTGGAGTAAATGTAAATACAAAGGTTCCAGGCGTTGAGGTGTTAATAATTGCAGGTATCCAGGTCCCAGTTATTGCAGGGCTGTTGGTTGAGGATAATGGAAGAATACCCGGAATAGCATCTTTGCAATACGGACCTAATTGGGTAAACGTAGGTAAAATAGGTGCATCTATCGTGATCATCATTGTAACGATCTTGGCGCACACTCCGGCATTTGGTGTAAAGGTATAAGTAGTCGTACCCGGAGTTGATGTATTAATAACTGCTGGATTCCAGGTTCCCGGTATTGGTGGAATATTGTTTGAGTTATTGGGTAAAATATCAGGAGTAGCATTCTTGCAATATGGCCCTAATTGAGTAAAAGTAGGTGTGATCTCAGGATCAATTACTATCGACATCGTAGTTGGAAGTGCGCATTCACTGGCATTGGGTGTGAATGTAAAAATAAACGTCCCTGCCGTAGATGTATTGATGACAGAAGGAACCCAAGTTCCCATGATAGGAGGAGCGTCATTAGAAGATGTTGGTAGTGCAGGTGCAGAGCTGTTTTGACATAGTGGTCCTATAGGTGTAAAAACAGGGACTATCGGTGCTTTTATAGTAATGTCTAACGTAGTTGGCAGTGCACACAATCCCGGAGTTGGGGTGAACGTATAGGTCGATGTTCCTACTGTAGAAGTATTGACAGGCATTGGACTCCATGTACCGGTAATACCTGGACTATTATTAGAAGTATTAGGTAAAACAATTGGTGTAGAATTCTGGCAAAGTGGAGCAATTGGTGCAAAAGTAGGTATAACTGGTGGGTCGATTACAATAGTCATTAATGCAGGATCTGCACATTGACCCGCTGTAGGAGTGAATGTATATACAAAACTTCCCGGTGCGGAAGTATTAATAACTGCCGGATTCCAAGTTCCTGTTATAGGAGGTACATTGGTAGAACTATTCGAAAAAGTACCAGGTACAGCATCTTTACAATAAGGGCCTAACTGTGTGAACGTTGGTTGGATTGGTGGATCTATAACGATGGTCATAGTTACTACTTTGGCACAGATTCCCGCTGTGGGAGTAAATGTATAGACAAAACTTCCAGGTTACTGGTGTTTATCACTGAAGGGCTCCATGTACCTGTAATTGGTGGAGCATTAGTAGAACTGCCAGGAAGTGTAGGTGGAGTAGCACCTTTGCAATATGGGCCCAGCTGAGTAAAGGTCGGTGTTATCTCAGGATCTATTGTTATAGACATTGTGGCTGGCAATGCGCATTGGCCGGCTGTAGGAGTAAATGTATAAGTTACTGTTCCCGGAGTGGAAGTGTTTATAACTGCAGGACTCCATGTACCAGTAATTGGTGGTGCATTGGTGGAGCTTCCGGGAAGAGTTGGAGCAGTCGAGTTTTGACACAATGGCCCAATAGGAGCAAAGGTTGGTAATACCGGTTCATTTATTACGATGGTCATCGTAGTTTGTGTAGCACATATTCCTGCGCCGGGAGTAAAGGTATAAACGGTCGAACCTGAAGCTCCAGTGCTTATCACGGCTGGGGACCATGTACCGGTGATTGGCGGACTATTGGTAGATGAGCCTGGCAAGGTTCCCGGTACAGCACCTTTACAGTAAGGACCAAGTTGATTAAACGTTGGTATTATCTTAGGATTTATAGTGATATCAATAGTGACTGGCAATGCACAAACTGAAGGGTCTGGGGTAAAAGTATAAGAACTTGTTCCGGCTGCCGAAGTGTTTATTGTTGGAGGAGACCATGTTCCTGCCAGAGGCGGAGTATTGGAAGATGTGCCAGGAAGCGAAGGAGGTGTATCGCCAATACAGAAAGGCCCTATTGGTGCCATAGTCGCTTGAATAGATGGATTTACAACCAAATGCAGATTGACGATCTTGTCACAACCCGGAGGATTGGGCAGTGTATCTAGTGGGGCATTTGTCGATGTGGTATATGTAATTCCATTGAACACGTAGCTCTGACCTTGGCATATGGCTACATTAAGTGTTTCATAAGTGTAAGGCAGGAAAGTAACAGTGATTTCATTGCTTATTACTTTATTTCCAGAACAGTCAGCAAAACTATTTATTATACAAAAGATCTTATCTCCATTATGCAAATTATTCAAAGTGAGCGTACTGTTATCTGTGCCTACAGATGAATTATTCAGATACCAAGAATATACTATTGGAGGTACACCATTAGTTACATTAGCCGTAAATGTGGCAGAATTCGTCGGGCAGGCAGGGAATACAGGATCACTTGTGATATCCAGAGTTACGACTTCAGAGCTAAAGCTGTTGCTTTTGATAAATACACCAGAGTCTAATGCAGAATCAGAAACATCGGAAATGGCTAATTTAATAGTATAAATCTGGCAGGATTGAACTGTTTGAGTGGCTAATAATGTAGTGGTGAGGCCGTTAAATTCTATAGTTGTACTACCCGAATTGTTGATGTAATATGCGGTAAAAGGGCTTCCGGGGCCAGGACTGGTGCAATTAAGAATATTTCCGCCTGGACCTGGTACACCATTATTAATTGTATTTATTGTAACAGGTATATTTGTTCCAGGTACTAACGCCAGATTCTTTTTGCCTACTATGCCTGGACCACTTAGGAAGAATCCAAAAACATCATTAAAGCTAGTACAATTATATTGAGGATATTCTTCTGATCCGAAGACAAATTCAAAATTGATTTCTGTGCCTATGGCTCTGAATTGAAATTCAAGATATGCGGCATCATTTATACTTCCTGTGCTCAAGAGGTCGAGGTCAGGATCGCTGCCACCCGATGTATTTGCGCTCATGACAGGCCCTCCTGCAGGCGCACCAATTGGAGTTACAAAACCACTTGATAAAACGACGCCATTAGTCATTGGTAAGGAAGTCGCAAATGCTGTAAAAATACCTTTGGAATTACCATCACCAACGTATGTGGCAGAAATGACATCAACACCTGGACCAACCAATTCCTGGGCCATTTGCATGGCTGTAGCTCCGGTATTAACCGAGAATTGACTATATGCTGTGTTTAAAAATAAAAGAAAGATAGACCCAAAAATGAATTTGTAAAAAGGGGCATAACGATACATAGGTAAATAAATTTAAAAGAGCAAAAAAAGGCGGTCAAAATTCTACTTTGTATCTTTTGTAAATTGTTTGTTAAAACACCTGCGAATTTAGGAATTATTGTGCAATTTTGTCACAATTCGTTAATAATATCTTTGAGATTAGTTATCTATTGAAATAATTTCGAATTTACAATATTTATTTGAAGTTTTGTTGTATTGGTTAGATTATTTCTATTTATTTATTTGTATTATTTTGATTGTTTTAAAATTAAAATTGCCAATTTTGTATATTTATGACATTTAACATCGATATTATTGCTTTTTTAAATTTTTTATTTAATTATTCATTCAGATATTTGTTAACATATGGTCTTTTTAAGATGAATGGTCATTTTTTATTTGACCAAACAAATTTTTTATATGAAGGATAAATTTAATATATATACCTTAGCAAAATTATGGAGATGAAGAATGAATCATGCATTTTAATCAACGATCTGAGTGTTCAGGTTGAAACGGCAGAACTCAACAAGTTGATAAATACACAAATAGATCAACTTTTCAAATCAAGAGGACCTATTGTTATCAGCGTGCTTAATGATCAGGAAATACTTATTACTCCTATTTCTAACGCGGATATTTCGATAAGTAATGATCGCATACATGGTTATCTTCCTGTTAAAATTGAAACAAATCTAAGAGTACCTGTAAAAGCCGTCAAAGTAGAAGCTGAACTCATGGTTGAATTTGAATCTACCTTGATTATTGAGGGTGAAAGCAATATTAAAGTAACATCTAGTATAATAAATATTGAGTGGACAACAGGTCCGGATATCACTCCCAAATTAGTTGACTTTATTGTTCCTGATGAAATGGTCAAAGATATTGTTCAAGACTCATTGCCAACCATTAATGAAAAGATTAACGAGACACTTGCGGAAGTGGTGAATCTCAGCTCTTTACTAACAAAAACTGTTTGGCACAAAATATTAGAAATACCTTTAAAAAATGAAGAATCAATGTTTCTTTCTGTCAAGCCTGAATACATTGAGATTTACAAGGTCAATATCCTGGAAAACTTAATAAAGTTAGCGATTAACACCAGAGTCATAGTTAAGCCGATTGAATCCTCAGAACGACCTGATACAAAATATCAACCAAAGGTGACATTTCTTGAGTCTTATGCTGATAATAAACCTCTTTATATTGAAGTCCGATTGGACCTTCAGTCTCTTGATCTGCCTGCATTGAAAGTTGTTAAATCCTTGGGAAGTATTGAAAAAGCGATTGGATGCACTATTGAAAAAATCTTAGTCAGACCGGTAGGGGAGGATGGAGTTGCAATAGCGATGCGACTTAAAGGTACTTTGAATGGAGGTCTTTCTATCGCTGGTAATCCTGTGGTGGACCAGCAAAACTTAATGCTTGATATTGAGAGCCTGACTTTCAATTTTTCAGGTAAAAATGTACTCTCTTCTTTAAAAGGCAATATTGCTCTTTCTGTTGCCAAATCATTTATGCGCAAACAATTTCCAATAGCACTTAAGCCTTATATCGATAACCTAATATCGACAGTTAATGAAATGATGTCAAATCTTCAATTGGCCAATGGATTGTTTTTAAAAGGAGATATCCATGAGTGGCAGTTGTTAAAAATGGATATTCATAATGGACAGGCTATTATGATAGTTAACTCCAATCTAACCATGGAGCTAGTTCCAGAAAAATAATTAATCAACTAAAGTTTCGGAGCAAAATAATTTCTATAAAAGTTTTGATATCATTTAACTTGAAGTTGGAAGGTTCCCCGCCGTCATTGCACTTAGTCTGGCAAGCTTCTAATTTCTAATTTCTGACTTCTAAATTTAAGGTGAGTGCTGAATATCTTCTGGGAAAAACAAGTGTCCCCGAAACGAATAAATTATAGATCGCCTAATTGTGGTCTAATTATTATTTCTTCTACACATGCTGCAGGGCTAAGTTGTGCAGCATTGAATATACATTTTGCAATATCCAGGGCATCCATCAATCTTTCATCAGGAAGATCAGCCCCTGCCCATGAGTTGGACCAAGTTGCTCCAGGTAATACTGCAGTTACCTTTACTCCAAAAGTCTTTAACTCCTCTCTTAAGTTCTGAGTCAATCCATAGAGGGCAAATTTTGAAATTGAATAAGAACCTCCATTACTATAAGCTTTGAGGCTAGCTACTGAACAAATATTGAATATATGACCTGTCCCCGCGGATTTCATTGAAGGGATCAGCCTCCTACACAGTGTGTAAACTGATGAAAAATTGACCATCATCATTGTCTGATGATCTTCTAAAGATTCTTCAAGGATATTACCGGGAAGAAAAATTCCAGCATTATTAACAAGAATGTCAATTGTAAATTCTAGGTTGGATACAAAATCACAGAAGTAATTCACTTCCTCAATATGCGAAAAATCAGCAGCAAGAATGTGAACTTTTAATTCGGGATACTTTTTCTGTAATTCAATTTTCTGGTCTTCAAGATCAATTAAAGTCCTTGATGTAAGAATGATCTCGGTCGCAAAAGGGGCAAACACATCAGTGATTGCTTTGCCAATGCCTTTAGTACTGCCTGTAATTAAAACTTTCATATGTGGATCAGCCTTTTAGCTTCATTATTTTCTGAGTCGTTGGTCTCAAACCTGGTTCGACCAATGAGAGGATATAAACTCCTCTGGGATAAACTGCAAGATCAAAGTTGATAACATCGGTAAATTCATCGAAATGTATCTGCTCATTGGCACAGCCGACTATATCCTTCAACACGAAATATGCTCCCGGTACCAGATTATTCTCTATGTGAATGGCCAATTGACTTTCGTCAGATTGTATGACTGTAAATTTTTTAATTTTGGGAAAGAATGTCCCTACACCGCCCGTCATTGCAGTATTGTGGACATAATGTAAAAGCGAGTAATCACCATCTTCTCCTATTGCATCCTGACCTATTTCCCACAACATTACACCTCCACATTGTTGTTTAGCCAATTGTGTTTTTTCAATGATTGTCGGAATACTGTTGTAATAAGTCTTTTTTGTATTGTCTGCAAAAGCAAGCTCAGGATCCGCGCTTATAATTGAAGCAAAGGTCTTTCCCCGAACTGGTTTTTTAGCAAAATCATAGCCATAAAAAGGAATTCCAAGATTAATTCTCGAGCGCGGTATATTGCAAGTATTCACCCAAAATTCTATTGATTTCTCTGCGAGATCGAATGAGGAATGTTGTCTGATGACATTAGGTTGCCAAGGTCCCGCATTGTCATAAGCCATGACATTTATATAATCAAAATTATCGAAGTCCGCATTAGTAAGGACATTGTATCGTTTCATTGCAGGGAAGGCCGCACTGATTTCAAAATTATTAATTCTTATCGAATCACTTAATTCGGCTACGAATCCGGGATAATCTGAGGTAATATTGTTCCATTCAAGATCCACATCAACACCATCAAGATTGTTTATCTTCAGAAAGGTTACGATTTGATTAATAAATGCACTGCGATTACTCAGCAACATATATTTTTTCCAGTAGGCAAATTGTGCTCCATTTAATCCACCACCTGCCAGAGAAAGTATAACTTTTAAATCGGGATTTTTCTCTTTGGATCTTCTGATCACGTATGGATAGTCCCCTTTTAGTGTAATTTTACCATCATAAGTAGCTTGCCCAAAAGCCAGGTTCAAATGGGTCAATTTCTCTACTTCTAATTCCTCAATTGTAGAAAATCGATAGGTCGGTAGATACCCAATAATCCGAAAATTATCGGCTTTTAATATATTTGACAGGATAAGAAATGAAGTAAAAACTAAATAAAATCGATAATTCATTTGGGAAATGCTTTATGACAAAGCACAAATATAGACAAATTTTATATATGAAATTATTATATTTGTCTTTCCTGACCATTATAGATATTATAACCGGTATCTTTAAAAAAACCGATCAAAGTGACATTAAATTGAAAGGCTGTTTCAATGGCAAGACTGGTCGCCGCTCCGATCGAAATAATCGTAGTACAATTCATCCTAACGGCTTTTTGAATTAGCTCATAACAAGACCTTCCACTCAGACAAAGTATGTATTCATCTGATGCTAGAAGCCCATTTTTGAACAGGTAACCGGCGCACTTATCTACGGCGTTGTGTCTACCGACATCTTCTCTTAACACAATTAATTTTCCTTTATAGTTAAAAACTGCCGCACTATGACTGCCGCCTGTGAGGACAAATGATTTTTGATTTAATCTGATCTCTTCATACATACTTTTTATAATCTCCGGAGAGAATAATTTATTTACCTTTTTTGGCTCTGAATGCATTTTAAGTGCATCTATACTCGACTTACCACATACACCACAACTAGATGTTATATAGAAGTTGCGCTCAGTATCTTTTGTGTCAGTTGAAATATGGTCATTAAAATAAAGATTAACCTCACCATCGCCTACTGTAGTTTTGACGATATCTCGTGCTTCATTTATTATGCCTTCGTTAAACATAAAACCGAGTGCAAGTTCGTCATCATGCCCTGGTGTTCTCATGGTGATACTTGATGGTTTTTTTCCTAGATCTTTACTAATGGTATTGATCTGAAGCGGTTCTTCGATCATGACATCATCCATAACAGCTGTTCTTTGATTCTTTTTAAATTTAATGATATCAACTGATTGTATTAAAATTTTTTGCTCCATCAAAAACTGTTTGTGAATTAGAATTTTAAATATAATACATTTGCCAAAATATTGCGATTGAAGAGAATAAATCCAATAAACAAATTCTGATCTATGGATAATAAAAAGGCTTGGATTGCCTTAGGGATTATATGTATTATTTGGGGTACAACTTACTTATTTCTCAAAATTGGGGTGCATGAAATGGCCCCTTTTCTGTTTTCAGGAATTCGTCAAGTAACTGCAGGGATTTTGCTTTTTATAGGACTCAGGATATTTCTACGACTGGAAAAACCATCTTTAGAGAATGTGTTGAAGCAATCAGCCGCTGGCATACTAATGATTACTGTAGGGAACGGTCTTGTCGCATATGGTGAAGTAAGTATTCCAAGTAGTCTTGCAGCAGTCATCTGTGCTTCTATGCCAGTTTGGGTTAGTTTGATTAATTTGGTCACCCCAGGAGCGATCAAGCTTACTTGGGTTGGATATTTATCCATACTGCTCGGGGTGTGCGGAATATTTTGGTTGTTTTCTGACTCGCTCACTAGTCTAACAGATATGAAATATCTATGGGGGACTATCCTTACTTTATTAGCTACTTTTGGTTGGATCGGAGGAAGTTATATTATTAAAAGAGGTTCTGGAAATTCCAATCCTTTTCTAAACACAGCAATCCAGATGTTCTCGGGAGGATTAGGTTTATTACTGGTCAGCTTAATAATAGGGGAGGAGCATACTTTTAATTTATCTTCATCAGGATGGGTTGCCATGATTTATCTCATTTTGTTTGGTTCAATTGTAGCCATGATGTCATATGCTTACGCATTGAAGCATTTACCTTTGCCTATTGTGTCTGCATATGCTTATATCAATCCTGTGGTAGCTATTATTTTAGGATGGATAGTCCTGAATGAAAAGATGTCCCTCAGTATACTAGGAGCATGTTTGCTAATTATCTTGAGCGTAGTCCTCCTTAACTTGCCTGTTTCTAAAAGGAAGACAGTATTATATTAATGTAAATTTGATTTCATTTTGGATGGCGAAATCGAAAATATAGTGCGGAACGCCGTCTGATGGCTTAAAGTCATCTGATGTTTTCGATAATATCTTCTTTAATAAAACGAAAACATCAAACGACTCTTTATTTGAAAGAGCATCTAAATTTGAAATGTAGCATTATGAAGATTGTGATACGTCGGATGGCGTAACCAACTCATTCTACTAACTCTTATTGATAGTATTGATCAGCACAACCAGAGTCAATATCGCAGTAGCTTGAGCAACTGATTCAGCAATGACCTTAGCCCAATCTGTCTTCTCTCTCGGTGCTACAGGAAGTAATTTTTCATCCTTATATCCTACTACGATAGCCGAACCTTTATTGACTTTCGGATACTTTTTAAAGAATAAAAAGGACTTAACTTTGGATTTTTTACCATTCGCATCCTGTACATATATTTTACTTTTATCTGCTTTGTCAGAAAGTCCTCCGGCGAATTCATCAATGTAGTATTTGACATTTCTGCCAGACATGTAAGCCACGTTTATTTTGTAATCATTGTTCAATTCTGCAGCGTTTGTGATGTCACCTATATTCACTGCTCCAGCTATTGAAACCAATTCTTTATTCTTAGGAATGGTAAGAATATCCCCATCAGAAAGAGAAATGTTATAACTGGCGTTAGGATTCTTCATTATTTCTCCTAGTTGAATGATGACCAGACCGATATTGTCGAAACTTCTGTTCAATTTGGCACCTCCAAGAAATGCTTCCGGATTTAATCCTCCTGCTCTGCCAATCACTTCATATATAGTTTCATTGTCCTTGATAAGCGCATATGAACCGGGATATCTTACTTCACCTTCTATTTTTATCATCTTTTGGAGACTATACTTAGGTAAGGACCTAACTTCAATGATATCAAATGGTTCCAGATAAGTCTTATTCAGCGCATCTGTGGCCATGATAAGGTCTCTAGGAATATCGAATGTGGCTGCTACTACTTTGGTAGGCTCATTATTATTTAGAACTATCCTGAAGATCTCCACTCTATTAGTCGCTGCCTCAGTTTTTAATCCCCCGGATAAAGTGATGGCATCCAATAATGTCATTGAATAACCATACTTAAATTGACCAGGATTTTTGACGGCTCCTCCCACGCTTACCGTACTTTCATTTTTGATAATGGAGTTGGACAATATGACTATGCGGTCAAGTGGTTCCAATATAAAATTATCAGAAGAATTGATATCTGTCAATGCATTTTGGATATTGAATAAAGCATAGTTTCTTATTCCTGTCGCTGTATCTGTTCGAACTACATATGCTTTTGATAGAGCATCTACTTTTAATCCTCCCGCTAAAGTGACAGCGTCTTTTACCTTAATATTCTTTGCTGGATCAAAATCAAATTCACCCGGATTTCTGACTGCACCACTGACATTAATCTTATAGTACTGTGTAAAATCAATTTGTGAGAGTATGATTAATTTGTCATTGGGACTCAACAAATAATTCTTGGTGGAATTTTTATCTTCTGTAATAGAGTCGATATTAAATGATCGCAAGCTATAGCTATTGTCTGAATTAAGGCTTTGAACAAAACCTATGTTTCTTTTGGTAGTTCTTTTGAGTTTGGCTTTGTCAAGGAGGTCTGTAACTTTCATTCCTTCTTTCCACTCAAAATTCCCCGGCCGTTCGACGTCTCCACTAACTTCCAGCCGGTTTTTAACTTCTTCTGATGATTGAATCACTGTGATTTCATCACCATTTTGTGGTATGAATGATTTGGCGTTGGCAGCACTAACCTCATATATTTTTCGGGATCCATTTTCGAATCTGATTATTTGGATCAATTCTTTATCAGCATCAGCAGCATAGCCACCTGCGTATTTAACAAGGTCTCCAAGATTTTCTGTTGGTAGCAATTCATATCTGTAAGGTCTTACAATTGCACCAATTACTGAAACAACTTTTTGAGCAACGGGGACCTGTACAAAATCATTATTTTGAAGATAGATGTTTGTTGCTAAGGTTGGATTCATCATTGATTTATATACATCGTATATTTTAATTCCTCCACCTGGACTAACTATTTGAATATTTCTGACACTTCCCAGATCTGTAATTCCTTTTGCAAGAACAATTAGGTTATATGCGGTATTGGCTGCAGAAGAAGTAAAGGAACCCGGATTTCTGACTTCACCGAAGACACTGACAGTGATCGATCTTGATTTTTTTAATGAAATAGCAATTTCTCCCGTTGAAAAGGAATATCGTTGCTTATATCTTGCTTCAATAAGTTTTTTCGCTTGGCCCCATGGAAGACTTTTTAGATAAATCTTTGGTAATGATTTTGGATCTATATATCCCTGGTCATCTACTTCCAGATCACCATCATATAATGATCTTCCGAAAATGACAATACGAACTACATCGCCTGGTCCTAGGAGATAATCATTGGCAGGAGTCTGATCCTGAGGGTTGGTGAAATATTCCGGATCGCTATTTAAAAATAATTGTTGACCATATATTGCCACCTTAACTTTCTCAAGATCCTTTAATGAATCTGAAAGCATCTTTGCCTCCTTTTGCTTATTGTTAGGGTCAATCTCAAAAGTTTCCTCAATTGAATTCGAAAACTCATTTTGAAAATCAAAATCATCAAGTTTGACTGTTTTTTTATCTTTATCAGCCTGCTTTGCTTTTTTAAGATTCTCCTCTTTATCAAACTTCTTTGTATCGTTTTTCTCCTTAATGATTTTAGATTTCGCGTCCTCCTTAGCTTTATTTGATGCTTGTATTTTTTCCTCTTCAATTTCTTTAATGGCATCTTCCACCACTTTATCCATGCCCTCGATCTGGTCTGGCCTTAACTGTTTAAGATTATATCCCTTATCGAGCAATTTTGCATTTAGCTCCGCTTCTGTAATGCCTTTAGATTTGATTTCTGATTTAACTTCCTCGATCTTATCGGCATTTTGTTGCATCATTTTCTTTGGATCATAATTAGGATCTGAGATTTGACTGTAGCCAAATACAGGGATCATAAAAACCAAAAAAAGTAAATAAAACTTATTCATTCGTTATTATTTAGGGTTACGCTTTGAATGCGAAAGAGTCAAATTTAATATCTAAATCTAACTATTAGTTCACATCAGTATTTATATTTAATGTGTAACCACTGTTTTAAAATATTCATAAGTAGCTTTTAGGCCATCTGCTCTTGATACCTTGGGCTCCCAATTAAGTAAATTCCTTGCAAGTGTTATATCAGGCTGTCGCACCTTTGGATCATCCTGTGGTAATGCCTGATAAGCTATTTTTACTTGTGTATTTCCTACTAATGCAAGCACTTCATTAGCACATTGATTCAGTGTAATCTCTTCTGGATTGCCTATATTGACAGGTAAATGATAGTCTGAATGTAATAATCGGTAAATGCCTTCTACAAGATCATCTACATAACAGAATGACCTAGTCTGTGAACCATCTCCAAACACCGTCAAATCCTGGCCGCGTATGGCCTGACTAAAGAAAGCTGGAAGTGCTCTGCCATCTTCAACCCTCATCCTCGGCCCGTAAGTATTAAATATGCGAACGATCCTTGTCTCAAGTCCATGAAAATTATGATAGGCCATTGTAATAGCCTCCTGAAATCTCTTTGCTTCATCATAAACACCCCTTGGCCCTATCGGATTCACATTGCCCCAATAGTCTTCCTTTTGAGGATGCACCAATGGGTCGCCATATACTTCAGAAGTTGACGCAATCAACATCCTTGATTTCTTTTCCTTTGCTAACCCTAATAGATTATGAGTGCCTAGCGAACCTACTTTTAACGTTTGAATAGGCATTTTTAGATAATCGATTGGCGATGCAGGTGATGCAAAATGTAGGATATAATCCAAATCACCTTTGACGTAAACAAATTTCGACACATCATGATGATAGAATTCAAATTGTTCTAAATGAAAAAGATGCTGGATGTTTTCCACAGAACCGGTTATGAAATTATCCATGGCCACGACAGCATAACCTTCTTTTATAAACCGGTCACAAAGGTGTGAACCAAGAAAGCCTGCAGCTCCTGTTATTAGGATTCGTTTCATAAAATATTCGTTATTTTCTCGATTTGTGCTCTTGTTAGATCCGGATATATGGGCAGTGATAACACTTGTTGGCAAAGTTGCTCAGTCACCGGAAATGATTTATTTAATGAGTTATGACCACTAAATGCTGGTTGAACGTGCAAAGATAAAGGATAATATATAGATGTGGAAATATTATTGTCTTTCAGATGACTAACCATCTCGTCCCTCCCCTTATCCAGTTTTATTGTGTATTGGTGAAAGGAATGTGTGCTGTATGCAGCTCTAGCAGGTCTGGTTATATGTTTTTTTGACTCAAGAAGTTCATCATAAATGGCTGCAACTTCCATTCTTTTGTTGATATCTTGGTTCAAATATTTCAGTTTTACTTCCAGGATAGCAGCTTGAAGGCTATCCAATCTGGAATTTACACCTATAATATCATGATAATACTTTTTGCGAGCTCCGTGATTACATATCATTCGAAGCTTGATAGCCAGTGATTCATCCCTGGTGTATATTGCCCCACCATCGCCATATGCACCAAGATTTTTTGATGGGAAGAAGCTTGTAGTTCCGATATGCCCTATCGTTCCGCTATGGACACTACTACCATCATTCATAAGCACTTTCGATCCTAACGATTGTGCGGCATCTTCCACAACGATAAGATTATGAGCTTCAGCGATTTTCATTATTGCTTCCATATTGGCACATTGACCAAAAAGGTGGACGGGAATAATGCATTTTGTATTCGGGGTAATTGCTGCTTCTATGTGGTTTTCGTTTAAGCAGAATGTATCAGGATGGATATCTACAAATACCGGTTTTAATTTTAAAAGGCAGATCACTTCTGCAGTGGCAGCAAAAGTGAAAGGTGTGGTAATGATCTCATCACCAGGGTTGAGGTCGCATGCCATAAGAGCAACCTGAAGGGCATCTGTCCCATTAGCGCAGGCTATGACATGAGCTCCATCCAGATATTCAGATAAATTATTTTCAAATTTTTTAACAGGGTTACCACCAATGAACTGTGTAGAATCTAAGATTTGTTGAATGGCCTCATCTATTTCGACTTTGTATCTGCTATACTGCGCCTTAAGGTCATTCATCGGAATATTCATATCCAAATTTTACTGGTTTTTATTGTGGAATAATCTAACGAGGAGCAAAAGTAATCTATTATACGTTCTTAATTTACTCAAGTTTCGGGAGGCAAATTACATAGTCGTAAACAACAATCTGAATATTAATAAAATATTGTAAGGTAGAAGGTAGATTTTAGATGGAATTCATCAATTAATATGAATTTTGCCTATTTAAGTAATTTGGAGGAAAAATATCAATCAATTAACTAAATACCATCTACCTTCTAATCCCGCACTTGCGGGACCATCTACCATCATTTGTCAATTAACGAAACTTGAGATATTATATTATTAAAGGAAAAGCAATTTATTAACTTTGCACTATGATTCAATATTTAAGGTACCTTTCAGCAATTATTTTCGTTGCTCTAGGATCAATTAACTCTCAGGCTCAGATTAAAAAATCTGAACCTAAAAATGCCTTGATGCTCCATATACATTATGGGTATCATGCCCCGGGATTTGATATGGCTAAGAGATTTGGTAACAACTTCTCTATCGGTGGCGATATTGAATACAAACTGAAAAGTGATTTTTTTGTTGGATTCTCTTACTCCTATTTATATGGCAAAAAGATCAAAGAGAAGGTTGCCTATAATCTCATAAATACCAAAAGTGAAATCGTAGGCACTGACAATCATCTCGCCTTATTTACATTATCGGAAAGAGGCTTCAATAGCGTGCTTTCAATTGGTAAGATATTTTATCCAAGCCCCACTTCCAAAGGAGGTATAAAATTTTCAATCGGCGGTGGGATATTGCAGCACAAGATCCGCATCGTGGACGATTATACTGTAGTCCCTCAGATATTTGGCAATTATTTAAACGGTTATGACAGAATGAGTAACGGCCTTATGACACAGCAATATATTGGTTATCAATATCTTTCTGACAATAGGAGAATCAATTTTTCTATTGGATTGTTATTTCAACAGGGATTTACCAAGAGCGTCCGAGGTTATAATTACGATTCCATGATGCCCGACGTGGCGAAAAGGTTCGATATGCTCAATGGTATTCAGGCTTCCTGGATCCTTCCATTTTATTTTAATGATTATTCTGAAGAAGTTATTTATTAGAACAATCCATCATGGTTCCACTATTGTATGATGTTCTGATTTGGCTGGCAGATCTCCTTTTTAAAGTCGTTGCACTTTTTCATAAGAAAGCCGCAAAGATCGTTTCAGGAAGAAAATCAACTCTCCAGATTATTAATAATTTTACCACCGATCCACTTCTTCCGGTTTATTGGTTCCATTGTGCATCTCTTGGGGAATGGGAGCAGACAATTCCAGTAGTAGAGCAAATAAAAAATGTTAAAAACAGCTTTGTCCTTGTATCCTTTTATTCGCCATCCGGTTTTGAAAATGCCAAGCGAACAGATCTGATAGATTTGAAGATATACCTTCCAGCGGATACTTCAGCTGGTTATAATGTCATCTTTGAGAAATTTAAAATCAGGGCTATTATTTTTACCCGATATGATATCTGGCCAAATTTAGTGAGAAAAGCAAGTCTTTTAAATATTCCATTGATATTGATAGGTGCAGAGTTTAGACAAGGTAGCCGCTATTTAAACAAATCTTCTTTCTTTGGTAATTTACTTAAGCGATTTGCCTACATAAGTTGTAATGACCTCAATTCATATGATTTAATAAAAAAAGCAGGTTTTCTGAATGCTTCATTGGATGGATCCCCAAAGATAGAAAGAGCATTTGATCTGACTGCTCATCCTCAACATAATGATCATATCAGCTCATGGAAAGGAAATGATAAAGTAATTGTCGCAGGAAGTGTGTGGCAGGAGGAAATTACTTTAATACATGATTGTATTAAAGGTGAAAACCTAAACAATTTAAAATGGATCATCGCACCACACGAACCTTCATCAGCAATGATAGCATTACTGAAAGCAAGATTTGGAACGGAAATGATTCTTTATTCCGAATTTATTCAGCATCCTTCAGATAAAAAGATCATCGTAATTGACAGCATCGGTCTGTTGTCAAAACTATATTATTATGCAGATCTTGCAGTAATTGGAGGAGGATTTGGAAAGGGTATACATAATATTTTAGAACCCGCTTGCTATGGAATACCAGTCATCGCCGGTCCCAATTATACTAAATTTTCAGAAGCATCTATTCTCATTGAACTTGGAGTCTTCAACCCGGTGAATAACTTTGAGCAATTTAGAAATACGCTCGATGGTTTATTATCTAATGAGTCTCGTTTAGATTCAATTAAATCAGCAATTAATAAATTTGCCAAGAATAATAAGAACGTCTCAGAAACGATCAGTGCACGCATCATAAAAGAAAGTATTGAACATGTTTGATAAATTTAAATCCTTACATATTGCCGTATTGGGAGACCTGATATTGGATGAATATATATATGGTGATGTCCAAAGGATCTCGCCTGAAGCACCAATACCAATTGTTCGATTGCAAAATAAAGAGTGGAGGCCGGGAGGAGCGGCTAATGTCGCCTTGAATCTGCACAATCTTGGTATTCGTACTTCTTTGATCGGAGTGAATGGCGATGATAAGAATGGAAATAAATTGAACGCACTTATTGAGTCTATTTGCCTTACAGGTCAAACAAAGATCTGCCTTATCGATAAAAGAATCACCACCTGTAAAACTAGAGTAATAGCCCAGAATCAACATATCGTGCGTATTGATGACGAGGAAACAACTCCTATTTCTGATCATGTGACCTCGGAAATCATTGAAAAACTTAAAACCATACATTCCAAAAACTCTTTGGATGCTGTAATATTTCAGGATTATGAAAAAGGTTTATTTCATCCTGGAAATATACCCACTTTGATAAAAGCCTGCAAGGATTTGGCTGTAAAGATCATAGTAGATCCAAAGGATAAGAACTTCTGGAATTATAAAGGAGTAGATCTAATAAAACCCAATAAAAAAGAAGCTGAAAGTGCACTCAAAGGTAAGCTGGGGCTGTCTGAGGAGTTATTAACGGATGCTGCAAAAAAAATAGTGCATAACTTGGAAAACGAGTTGACCGTGATTACCCTTTCTGAAAACGGTATATTTATAAAGTCAAAAACTGATAGTATCTGGCAGCGTTCAGTTACCCAAAATGTTGTTGATGTATGTGGCGCCGGTGACGCGGTCATTAGTATCGTCGCTGCAGCCTGGTGTTCGGGACTTGGGCTGGAAGATATGGCCACCTTAAGCAATCTTGCCGGGGGTATCGTCTGCAGTGAAAGAGGTGTAGCAGCTATCAGCCTAAATGGTTTAAAGTTGGCTTATGAAAATAGGTAGTCACCTAAAATGTTTTTATGTAAATAAAAAATCACTCTAAGGTCTTGATTAAGGTCCTTGATTTTCCACTTAGGCACAAAGCATAAATAAACCCCATTTAGACGCCGCAAACAGCTTTCGCAATCCGTTATGAGGAAACGACCTATCAAGCCTTTCTGCTTTCCCCTTATTTACTTCAATAATAGCCTGCCCACCAGATCTTGAGATCATGCCAGCTCGCCTGTTCACTGTTCGCCGCTCGCTTCTTAACCTTCTCACCTCCTCACCTCCTTACCTTCTCACCTTTTCCCTTCTCACTTCCTCACCTTCTCACCTCCTCACCTTTTAACCTTCTCACCTTCTCACCTCTTCCCCACATTCCCCCATTTTTTCCGCTGCAATAATCCGTAGAAAGCAATTAATATTCTACTGTTTGATATAAAGCCCTAATTTTAAAATTAAGTTAAAGTATAAAATTTCTTCTGCAATCTTATCCACTTTCAACTCATTTTCCGTATAATTGTACTTTTAAAGAATTCATTTAATCTTATTACATTAATAAAAAAGTTTAGTATTATGAGAAAATTTTTAACTCTAAGAGTTTCTTTTTTCTGGATGCTGTTGGGTTTGCTATCTTTTGCAAACACTGCCAGTGCTCAGGATTATTACATTGTTATCACACAAGGTGATGATGCGATAAAGGGCGATACATTTAAAGTAGGTGTTGCAGCATATCGTGATTTTTGTTTGGAAGGCATTCCTGCTGGTGAAATTTCAACACAAATATGTGAGCCAATCCTTGCAGGTGATGCAGCAAATCCAGCTGCTTTGATCGATCTTGATCCGATCACTGCACAAGCAGGATATTGTGAAAGAGGTGGTGGTATCGCATTTGACACCAAAGCTATGAACATTCAAAATGCTGGTGCTGAAGGAATGTTATTGGCTAATAATGACCAGGCAAATCCTAATAATGTCCTTAATTATGGTACTAAAGGTGCTGTTACTAATTTCTGGGGATTGAGCGTTTCTTACAATTCAGGACAAATCCTTAAGCTTTATCCTGGCTTTTCATTTGTTATCATCACTAAAGCTGTTGCTGCGGACACAGATGTAATTATCTGGGAAGGTGAAGGTGAATTTGATGGTGGATTAGCTCCTTGGACTACTGTAGGTATTTCTTGTGGTGGTGCTGACCAAGACGGTGCTCTTGCTGTTTGGAATTGGGCTGCTGATGGATCTACTCAAGGTCTTTATGGAGGAACTAAAATCAATTCTCCAACAGTGTGTAACGGAGCTGCATTTTTTAACTCTGATCTTTATGACACAAATGCAACAGCTCAAGGTGACGGCCCATGTTCAGCTAACCAGGAAGGTGAATTGATCTCTCCAATCATTGACTTGAGTGCTTATCCAGAAGAAACTGCTATTACTATGAAGTTTACTCAGGTGACACGTCAGTACCAAAGTGAATATTTCGTTGGATGGTCTAATGATGGTGGTGAAACATGGACAGAAATTCCAATTAATACTGGAATCGTTCTAAACTCAGGCTATGAAAATTCAACTCAGCGTATCAAGTTAACAGGAGCAGTTCCAACTGCTAATTTTAGAATAAAATTCAGATATGTAGGAAACTACTACTTCTGGATAGTTGATGATGTTAAATTGGTAGAGCCAGAGGATTATAATGCATTGATCGATCCTAACTGGATGACAACTGCACCTTATCCGACTATGCCTTTAAGTCAGGCCGTACCTGTACAATTTATGACTGATGTTCATAATATTGGTGGTAAATCATTGACTAGCACAGAACTTAAAGCCGTAATCACAAATGAAGCTAACGAAGAGGTTTATTCTGAAACAGTAGTTCTTAACAGTGTTGGTGCTGCTGCAGGTACAGTATTTAGCGGTGATACTATCCAGAATACTATATTCGGATCTTACCTACCAACAGAAGAAGGTGATTACAAAGTAACTTATTCTGTATCTACAGAAGAAGAAGATTTTGATGCTACAAACAACTCTTATTCCAAAACATTCACTGTCACGAATGCTGACAATGGAGAATGGGGTAGAGAAGACGGCATCACAAGAAACATATCATTGGCTTTCGCTGATGGTGTAAGAATTGATTGGGCATATTCAAATGTATTCAGAGCTGAGAATGCTGGTTCTGCTAAAAATGTTAAATTCAACATTGCCAATGCTGATGACTTAGGAGAAATTGGTGGAACTGCACAGTTTTATATCTATGAGTGTGAAGACCTAAATGGTGATTTCATTTATACTGATGATGAGCATGATGTAGTAGGATTTAATTACTTTGATGTCCCTGCAGGTTCTGCAGCCAATCTTGAAGTTGATCTTCCGATCAGAGATTTCGGTACAGAAGAAGTGATCAATCTTGAGTTGAAAGAAGGCAAAGTGTATGTACTTTCTCTTGTTTATCAGGCTCCTGAAAGTGCACCTACGACCAGCTTATTCTGGTCTTCAAGTGATAAGATCAACCAAAGAGCTACTGAATTCATCGGTGAGGCACAAGGTGACTATGTTTGTACACACGAACTACATACACCATGGGAGTTGGATGGTCCTATCGATTGCTCTACTGCAAGAAGTGTATTCTCAGGAACACCGGTTCCTTACGCAAGATTCGGTGTAGGTACTTTGGCTAAGAAGGATCTAAAACTAGCTGACAATACATTCACAGTGTTCCCTACGAATACGAGAGATAATGTATCAGTGGCATTTAACTTTGCTAATGCAACAGATGCTACAATGGAAGTTTATGATATCAATGGTAAGAGATTGTCTAACAATAAACTAGAAAATCAAAAGGATCAAACGAATGTGATCAACGTTGGGCAATTCGCTCAAGGTACTTACTTCGTAAGAGTTACAACTCCTAACGGAACGTTGTCTAAACCTTTTAATGTAATCAAATAATCTTTGATTAGGTGAAATGAGAGGGGCTGCAAGTTTTGCAGCCCCTTTTTTTTTATTTAAATTCAAAATTATTCATATCGCGGTAGACTTCACATAATAAGGTTATTATAAAAAAGCATAATTTAGTTATTATTCTCAATCAACTAAAAACCCTTATAGGGGTTGAATAACAATAGCCCCTGGTGCAACTCGGGGTATAAAGTAGTCCCCTGCCAACTCTGATTTGGTTGAATAAACTCAACGAATTTACTATTGTATAATCTCCGGCTTTTGATGCCGACAAATGGCATTCTTTAATATTATTTCTTTCAAGTCTTTATAAAACATAAGATCCACTGACTCATTACCTTAGACTTTAGATTTAATTCAAGTTTCCTTTGTGAGTAAAAATCTATCGTGAATACAATTGAGAATGAAGGAGCTGCAAGTGGTATTTATCTTCAGGAATAATTTTTCTACTCTAGCATTTTTGTTATATTTAACATCGAATCACACCTTTCTCAAATACTTGCCATGAAAAATAACTACCTGTCTTCAATTTTACTTTGTTTAGGATTCTACTTATTCATTCATAGCAATGCAAATGCGCAGCATTTCATAGAGATCACTGATGGACCGCTCATGGGAACTAAAATGGAAACGATGGTTGGGTGGCATAAGAAATACTGTGATTTAAAACTGAATACTGAATTTAATGCACGATTCTGCAGTCAGCGATATGGCGCTAATCTAAATGATATTACAAGTGAAATTGATCTAGGATTGGAGTTGGATGATGTAGGAGTTTGTTATCGTGGAGGTGGTGCCTCTTATGATATAAAAGCACATAATGTTAATTATTCTGAAGGTAGTGGCATTATTATTATAAATAATCAGCTAAATGATCCGGATGATGAAATGTTCATAACCGGAACCGAGATTATTCCTGACACAAATTTCTTTTCCATAAGTTTATCCTATAATAGTGGAAAGATTCTAGAAAATGCCGGAATTGCTGCATTTAAGTTTAAAGTTTTATCTGTAGAAGACAATTCGTCTGATGAAGTTATCTGGGAGGACGGACAGTTTGATGGTGGCATACAATCATGGTCAACAGTTGGCATTTCTTGTGGTGGGATCGGACAGGATCCTGCTGAGGCAATTTGGATCTATGATGCCGAGGGAGCAGCTTACAAAGGAGGGTCCAAACTATCATCTATAGCTTCTGTTACAGCATGCAATGGAGCCATGGTATTTAACTCTTTTATGTATGATACCAATGGGCAGCAACCGGGAGATGGTTCATGCACTATATATCAGATAGGTGAATTAATTTCTCCTAATATAGATATCTCTTCTTTACCTGCTGGGGCACCTGTGACACTTACTTTTTATCAAAGTGTCTCACATGGAAATAGTGAATACTTTGTTGCATGGTCCAATGATGGCGGAGCATCTTGGCAGCAAAAGCTCATCAATGATGATTTAGAATTCGGAGATTTTATAGCCGGAAAGAAAATGAGGGTTAGATTAGAAGGAACCGAGGCTTCACCAAATTTTAAGGTAAAGTTTATTTACCACGGTAATTACAATTATTGGATAATTGATGATGTAAAACTTGTCAAAGCGGCACAATTTAACATTACTACCAATGATGACTGGATGGCCGGAGCTCCTTATCCTACCGTTCCTTCAAGCATGAATGTCCCCATCACCTTTATGGCCAACGTGTCAAATAGCGGATATGACCCTATGACAGGGACCACACTCAGTGCAAGGGTTTTTAACGATTTTGGTGAGGAAGTGCATTTAAGTCAAAATTCTATCACAAGTCCTGGTTCCATTCAGGGTACCATAATTCCAGGATCTGAAATTAACAATTCGGTATTCGGCTCTTATACACCGGATCAAATAGGTGATTATATAATTGTATATAAATTGACTTCGAATGAAGAAGATGAGGATATCACTGATAATACCTTTACCAAATCCTTTTCAATAACTACAGAGAATGGTGGACAATGGGGTAGGGAGGATGGCATCACAGGAAATATTGCCATGAAATTTGAGGAAGATGAACCGGTGGATTGGGCCTACTCAAATGTTTTTCGTGGTGAAAAGAGCGGTTCGATTGTTTCGAATGTGACATTCCAAGTGGCAAATGCCGATGAAATAGCGGCAATCAATGGTACTGCCCAATTCTTTATATATGAATGTACTGATAAAAATGGCGATTTCATTTACACTAATGATGAATATGAAATAGTGGGATACAATTTCTTTGACTTTCCCCTAGGAATTACGAAGGATGCTCAAATAACCTTGAACATAATCGATGTCTCAACTCAAGAACCCAAGGATGTAAAGATAAAAGAAGGAAAAATATATGTTCTGTCATTAGTTTTTAAGGCACCTAAGGATTCGCCATATACTGATCTATATTGGGCATGCAGTGATAAGAACAATCAAAGAGCGATTGAATTTATTGGGCAAAAGAATGGTGATTATGTATGCACACATGAAATGCATGCTCCATGGCAGATGAATGGCCCTATTGACTGCACACCTCAGAGGACTTTATTTCAAAATACACCTGTGCCGTATGCAAGATTTTCTGTTTGGACTGCTTCTTCAAATAATTTACAACTTGATCCTCTTTCATTTAATTTATTCCCAACAATCACAAATAATGTAATAAATATTAGCTATAACATTAAAACGGATAAAGCAGTATTATTGGAGATCTACGATATTAATGGCAAGCTGGTATCTGCAGAAAAGTATTTCGCAAGAGCCAAAGAGTCCAAAGTAATCAATGTTGGTCAACTAATACACGGTACTTACATCGCAAAGATTACAACCTCAGAAGGCAGTATTTCTAAGCCTTTCAATGTAATTCGATGAGGATAAAAAATTAGAAGTTAGAAGTCAGAAATTAGAATGGACGCCGGATACAATTGAATGTCGACCAAATAATAATTCCCAATCTTCGCGTCATTTTCAATTTTTAATTTTCCATTCTCAATACAATCCTTGTTTTGAAATCAAGTCAATCCAATTTCCACAACAAAGCCATCAGCCAACAGCCAGTAGCCATTTCCCATTCGTCTGAACCACTGATTACTTTCCAAAATTAGAAGTTAGAAATCAGAAATTAGAAATCAGAAATTAGAAGTCAGAAATTAGAATGGACGCCCGAAACAATTGACTGTCGACCAAATATTAATGCCCAATCTTCGCGTCATTTTCAATTTTCAATTTTCCATTCTCAATTCAACCCTTCTTTTGGAATCAAGTCAATCTAATTTCCACAACAGAGCCATTAGCCAACAGCCAGTAGCCATTTCCCATTCGTCTGAACCACTGATTACTTTCAAAAATTAGAAGTTAGAAGTCAGAAATTAGAAGTCAGAAATTAAAATGGACGCCCGATACAACTGACTGTCGACTAAATAATAAGGCCCAATCTTCGCGTCATTTTCAATTTTCAATTTTCCATTCTCAATTCAACCCTTCTTTTGGAATCAAGTCAATCTAATTTCCACAACAGAGCCAGATGCCTATTGTCTGAACCACTGATTAAATTGATTACACTGATTGCACTGATTTTTTAGCTAGACTTGAAGGTTATAGTATGAAAGCGACTCTAATTTCCACAGCAGAGCCATCAGCTATCAGCCATTAGCCATTTCCCTTTTGTCTGAACTACGCTTGCCTGCCATTTAAGGCAGGGATTAAATGTATTACACTGATAGTACTGATTATTACCATGTGCAATTTGCCCAGATTTTTCCCTATGTTTGCACTTTATTTGAAAAATATTAGAGAAATAACGGGAAATGTCACAGACACAGGAAGATTTTAAGAGAATTATATCATTTGCAAAGGAATACGGCTTTATCTATCCATCAAGCGAAATCTATGATGGACTTAGTGCAGTTTACGACTATGGTCCACTTGGTGTAGAACTCAAAAATAATCTCAAACAATACTGGTGGCAATCTATGGTGCGCCTAAATGACAATATTGTCGGTATTGATAGTGCCATATTTATGCATCCTATGATCTGGAAAGCAAGTGGTCACGTCGACGCTTTCAATGATCCGATGTTGGATAATAAAGATAGCAAGAAACGTTTTAGGGCGGACGTTCTTATCGAAAATCACATTGAGAAGGTAGAAGATAAAATTACTAAGGAAGTTGATAAGGCTGCCAAAAGATTCGGTGAAACCTTTGATGCTGCTATGTACAAGGAAACCAATCCGCGTGTCATGGAATACCAAAATGAAGTGACTACCTTAAGTAAAAGACTTGCTACTGCGATGAGCGAAGGAAATATGGCTGAACTAGGCAAGATCATCGAAGATCTACAGATCGCTGACCCTGATTCCGGTTCGCGCAACTGGACAGAAGTTCGTCAGTTTAACCTGATGTTTTCTACTCAACTAGGCAACATAGCAGGGCAGGAGGAGAAGTTGTACTTGCGTCCGGAAACGGCTCAAGGTATATTTGTCAACTTCCTGAATGTTCAGAAAACCACCAGACAAAAGATTCCATTCGGTATCGCTCAGATAGGAAAGGCTTTCAGAAATGAGATCGTAGCGCGTCAGTTTATATTCCGTATGCGGGAATTTGAGCAAATGGAAATGCAGTTTTTCATAGCGCCTGGTACAGAATTGGATTGGTTTGAAAAATGGAAAGCTCAACGAATGAAGTGGCACCTAGCTTTAGGGACACCTGCGAATAAATTAAAATTCAAAGATCATGACAACTTGGCCCATTATGCCAATGCCGCGACTGATATCCAGTTTGAGTTTCCATTTGGGTTTAAGGAATTAGAGGGTATTCACTCGAGAACTGATTTCGACCTCAAGAGTCACCAGGAATTGTCGGGTAAAAAATTAACATATTTCGATCAGGAGAAGAATGAAGCTTATGTGCCTTACGTCGTTGAGACATCTATTGGGGCAGATCGTATGTTTCTTGCTATGTTGAGCAATAATTTGAAAGAGGAATCTGTACCTGATTCTAAAGGGGAAGATTCTACAAGACTTGTATTCAAGATTCACCCGGCACTTGCTCCTGTAAAATGCGCAGTATTGCCATTGGTTAAAAATAAAGAAGAGCTTACTTCTAAAGCTAAAACCATTTATGACAAACTAAAATTGCAATTCCAGTGTCAATATGACGACAAAGACGCTATAGGCCGTCGTTACAGAAGGCAGGATGCTATTGGAACACCGATTTGTATTACGGTAGATTTTGAGACTTTGGATGATAATTGTGTTACTGTGAGGGACAGAGATACCTTGGTTCAACAGAGAGTTCCTATCGAACAATTATCGGCTATCATCGCTGAGAAAACTGATATGGCAAGAGTTTTGGAGCAATTGGTATAATCCAATAAATCAATTTTTTTTCTATAAATATCGACCGTTAGTCTATTTTTACCTACTTATATATAAATAATTTATATATTGGTCACTTATATATGATTCAAAACACTTGTGGTATGAAGAGTTAACATTTACTCCAATAAACACACATTTTAACATAATAAACAAAACCAAATACAATGTTATTCAAAAAAAGAAAAATTGGCATAATGATCTTATTACTTATTATCACTACGGCTTATGTTTTTCAGGCAGAAAAAAGTGTACCTCCACCATGCGAATAT
>Ga0209480_10000098_pt1 | contig 83581 bp, 72 predicted proteins | sample JI61114C2DNA_FD_187501 | JGI IMG/M metagenome (GOLD analysis project Ga0209480, IMG submission 187501) | Wastewater effluent complex algal communities from Wisconsin, to seasonally profile nutrient transformation and Carbon sequestration -... | ecosystem: Engineered > WWTP > Effluent > Algae...
TGGCATCACCATATCGCTTCAACTTAGCCTCGCCATCGGAGCGAATCAGATATGCATCTCGCAATTTTGGATTATTCTTAAGTAGCTTATTCGCTTCTGCAACCTCCTCTTCGGCCCTCATTAATCGGCCCATAATTGCAGCATGCTGCAACTGGTAAGTTACGTCATTAGGCTTCTTCGCTAAATTCGCCTCTATAGTCCTCAACAAAGCCAGGTTCTGCTCTTGCGTCGCACCTTCAGCGCACAAAGCAGGTTCGCCCAAACCTGCCACCGCTATTACCATTGCAGCGACCATCACCAAACTAGAAAGTCGTTTTAAGAACATCCAGGGCCTCTAAAAAGCTTCGAATCCGAATATTATAGCGGCTAGCCAATTAGCATGCTATCGACTCTACAATCCAGCGCATTCACATTAGACTAAGAATGACAGGAAGGGCAGACAACAAAGAACACATCTGCTCTCGGTGCAGAAAATTAACACCATTAGCGGTGCACGATAGGCATCTCGATTTCGGCCCCAATTCACTATCTTGCTGGGCGGGAAGTCTTGAGCATAAGCTCCTTCTTCAAATCTGCAACCAACGCCTTCGCCTTCTCGTCCGATGGATCGAGAAGTACAACCTTCTCCATATCCTTCAAAACCTGGTCACAAGAGCCATACAGGAAGCGATAGCAAAAGGCCCTGCAGCCATAAGCACTAACGTTAGATGGCTCTGCTTCAATTACCCGATTTAGAGTCTCAATTGCCTCACCATACCTCTTCTCATTCGTCATAAAATTAGCCTTGGCCAACAAGAGCTTAGGCGTGGGTGCGCCTAACTTAAAAGCTATATCAAGCGAAACAATGGCATCACCATATCGCTTCAACTTAGCCTCGCCATCGGAGCGAATCAGATATGCATCTCGCAATTTTGGATTATTCTTAAGTAGCTTATTCGCTTCTGCAACCTCCTCTTCGGCCCTCATTAATCGCCCCATAGTTGCCGCATGTTGCAACAGAAGGGGAACATCGTTCGGCTTCTTCGCAAGATCTGCCTCTATCTCCTTCAACATAGCCAAATTCTGCTCTTGCGTCGCAGCTTCAGCGGCCAAAGCAGGTGCGCTCGAACCAGCGACAGCTATAACTATCGCTACGCTCAAAGCCAAACAGAAGAGTCGATTGAAGAGCATTGTGTCCGTACCTATCTTGACGGAATGACAGGTGAGTCTGTAATTCTTGCTTTCATAAAGTCTAAGAGCTTTCGGACATTCGGGAGATCAGGGTCAAGCTTTAAGGCCTGCTCAAGGTCATGAACTACTTCTGCGGTGGCACCATGCTGCTTGTAAAGGCATTCCGCGCGGTTAAAATAAGAACCAGCATCAGATGAGTCTCTCGAAATAGATTCGTTCAAATCAATCAAAGCCTCTGGGTAACGCCGTAATCTAGTAAGCACTGTCCCCCTTATTGCAAGCTCCGATGGCGATAACTGTCCAAGTTTTCTTACCTGCTCAATTGCAGTCATTGCTCCTGACCAATTTCCCATACCAATAAGAGCAAACATCTGGCCTTTGTATGCGGCCCTCAAATGAGGATACTTTGAAGTCAAAATCTCGGCTTCCCTAAGTTGATCTTGATTTCTGCCAGCAACTCCCAATGCCTGCATGTGCCGAACCTGAAGATCTAAATCATCAGGCCTCTTCACAAGATCCGTCTCTATTTGCTTCAACAAAACTAAATTCTTCTCTTGCTTGGCAGCATCCCAACACTGCGCCGGTCCGATCGAACCAGCAACGGCAACTGCTATTGCAGCGACCAGCGCCAAACTAGGAAATCGTTTCAAGAACATGGAGGGCCTCTCAAGAGCTTCGGTCCCAAATATTACAGCGGCTAGCCATTGAGCATGCTATCGATTGTGGAATCCAGCGCATCCCTGTTAAATTCGGACAAAGCAAGAAGGAAGAAAAAAAGACAAACTATAAACCAACCAAAACTTCGGCCAAGAACATTTGCACCACCAATGGTGAATAGAATCGAGTACTAAACCCGCCCGGCGTCACTATCTAGCCGAACTTGTAGTCTTAAGCATAAGCTCCTTCTTCAAATTTACAGCAAGTGCCTTAGCCTTTTCGTCCGAAGGATCGAGAAGGACGACCTTCTCGATATCCTTCAATGCTTGTTCACAAGCTCCGTGTAAGCGTCGATAACAAAAAGCTCTGCACTCATAAGCGCTAATGTTAGACGGCTCGGACTCAATTACACGATTTACAGTCTCAATTGCCTCAGCGTACCGCTTCTCATTCCTCAGAAACTTAGCCTTTGCGAACAGAAGCTCCGGCGTGGGTGCGCCTAACTTAAAAGCTATATCAAGAGAAGAAATGGCATCACCATAGCGCTTCAAATTAGCCTCGCCATCGGAGCGAATCAGATATGCATCTCGCAATTTTGGATTATTCTTAAGTAGCCTATTCGCTTCTGCAACCTCCTCTTCGGCCCTCTTTAATCGCTCCATAGTTGCCGCATGTTGCAACAGAAGGGGAACGTCGTTCGGCTTCTTCGCAAGATCTGCCTCTATCTCCTTCAACAAAGCCAGATTCTGATCTTGAGTCGCAGCTTCAGCGGACAAAGCCGGTGCGCTAGAACCAACGACAGCTATAACTATCGCTACACTCAAAGGCAAACAGAAGAGTCGATTGAAGAACATGGTGTCCCTGCCTATCTTGCTGGAATGGCCGGTGAGTCTGCAATTCTTGCTTTCATAATGTCTAAAAGCTTCTGGGCATTTCGAAAATTCGGATCAAACTTCAAAGTTTGCTCAAGGTCATGAACTACTTCTGGTGTGGCACCATGCAACTTGTAATGACAATCTGCACGAGTGAAATATGCACCGGCGTCCGACGAATCCCTTGATAAAGATTCATTCAGATCATTTAAAGCTTCCCGATATCGCCCCAAACTTGTAAGGATTGTCCCCCTTGTTGCAAGCTCCGATGTCGATAACGGTCCAAGCTTTCTTACCTGCTCAATTGCAGTCATTCCGCCTGACCAATCTCCCAGACCAATTAAAGCAAACATCTGTCCTTTGTATGCGGCCCTCAAATGAGGATGCTTTGAAATCAAAATCTCGGCTTCCCTAAGTTGATCTTGATTCCTGCCAGCAACTCCCAATGCCTGCATGTGCCGAACCTGAAGGTCTAAATCCCCAGGCGTCTTCACAAGCTCCGCCTCTATTTGCTTCAACAAAACCAAATTCTTCTCTTGCTTGTCAGCTTCCCCACACTGCACAGGTCCGATCGAACCAGCAAAAGACAAAACTATTGCAGTGACATTCGCAACAATAGAATGACGACTAAAATGCATGAAGACCCCTCGGAAGCTCCTGCCACTCTTATTTTGGAGGATAACTGGCCCAATCACCTAGGTTCACTCGCACGAGTTGACGGCTTGACTGCCAGTTCACGTTTTAGTGAGGCAACAACAGTCTTAGCCTTAGCATCAGACGGATTGAGAAGAACGACCTTCTCCATATCTCTCAAGGCTTTATCACAAGGTCCATACATTTGAAAATAACAGATTGATCGTAACTTATAAGCTTCGAAATTTGACTGCTGTGCTTCAATTACTCGATCTGCAGTTTCAATAGCTTCCTTGTATTTCTTTTCATTCTTCAAACAACTAGCCTTAAACAGCAAAAGATCAGGCGTGGGCGCGCTTAACTTAAATGCCAAATCAAGAGTCAAAATGGCATCCTGGTACCGCCTCTGATTGGCTTCACCATCTGCCCGAATCACATACGCACCCACCAATTTTGGGTTTTTCTTAATTAGCTTGTTGGCTTCGGCAACCTGCTCCTCAAAGCGCCCTAATAGACCCATCATTTCAGCATGCTGAAGCTGAAAGAGTATGTTATCCGGCTTCTTTAGCAGGTTCGCATCTATCTCCTTCAGCAAGGCCAAATTTTGCTCTTGGGTCGCAGCCTCAGCGCAGAGAGCAGGTGCGCTCGCAACAACCACAGCAATAGCTACTGAAGCGCCAATAGCGAAACTAGAAAATCGAATTAAAAACATCTACGCCTCTCAGAAGCTTACTGTATTTTTCATGCCTACTTACCCTTAGTCAATGCTTGAGATTTAAGTTCTCTCTTCAAATCGGCAACCAGGCCTACAGCTATAGAATCCGACGGATTCAGCAAAACTACCTTCTCCATATCCTGTAAGGCTTTATCACAAGGTCCGTAGAGGTAAAAGTAGCAAGCTGAACGACACTTGTAAGCATCAATATTAGACGGCTCCAACGCAATTAATGGGTCTAGAACTGCAATAGCTGTCTCATACTTCTTCTCATTTCGCAGATAACGGGCCTTTTGTAGCAATAGCTTAGGTGTGGGTGCCCCTAGCTTGAACGCTTTATCAAGCGAAACCAAAGCCTCAGCATAACGTTTCTGGTTTGCCTCGCCATCAGACCGAATCAAATATGCATCTCTTAAATTCGGATTTTTCAAAAGTAACTTGTTCGCCTCAATAATTTGCTCATCATAACGCTTCAATAGACCCATCATTTCAGCATGCTGAAGCTGAAAGAGTATGTTATCCGGCTTCTTTAGCAGGTTCGCATCTATCACCTTCAGCAAGGCCAAATTCTGCTCTTTCGTCTCAGCTTCAGCGCCGAAAGCAGGTGCGCTCGAAACAACCACAGCAATACCTACTGAGATGGCAATAGAGAAACTAGAAAATCGATTTAAAAACATCTACGCCTCACAGAAGCTTACTGTATTCTTCATGCCTACTTGCCCTTAGTCAATGCTTGAGACTTAAGTTCTCTCTTCAAATCGGCAACTAGGGCTACAGCTTTAGAGTCTGATGGGTTGAGTAATACTACTTTCTCCATATCATGCAAAGCTTGCTCACAAGGTCCGTTAAGTTGGAAATAACAGACTGAACGGAAATTATATGCAATGACATTCGACGGTTCTGCATCAATGACCTGCGTTAGCGTCTCAATAGCTTCTTTGTACCTCTTCTCATTTTTTAGATAACTTCCCTTAAACAGCAAAAGCTTAGGCGTTGGTGCGCCTAGAGCAAAAGCTTTATCAAGCGAAGCTATCGCCTCAGCATATCGCTGCTGATTTGCTTGACCATCAGATCTAATTACGTATGCTTCTCTTAATCGCGGATCTCGTTTGAGTAGATTGTCAGCCTCAACAACTTGCTGCTCATAGCGCTTCAACCGGCCCATCATTGCAGCATGCTGCAGCTTGAATGTTATGTCGTTTGGACTCTTTGCTAAGTCTGCCTCTATTTGTTTCAACAACGCCAAATTCTGCTCTTGCGTTGCTTCCGCGCACCAACCAGGCCCTCCCGAAGCAACGACTGCTAGGCTTGCCGCAGCAACAATCGCAGCACTCAAAACCAAACTTAAGTATCGATTGACGATCATAGAAGTCCTTTCAATCAGGGCGTGGCAAGTTTCCTTTTCAGCTCCTGAATTAGTTTCTTGGTCTCTTCGTTCTGCGGCTCCAGGCGAGATTCATGCTCCAGATCGTCAAGGGCGAGTTTGCATGGACCATACAGACGATAATAACAAACTGAACGACAATCGTACGCAGCCGAATAATCTGGATGTTCGTCAATCACTTTACTTAGAATTTTCACAGCTTCTGCGTACCTTTTTTCTCGACGCAAGTGAGTTGCCTTAAGCACAAGAAGCTCAGGTGTTGGCGCTCCTAAACTAAAAGCAGTATCCAGCGACTTGATGGCATCAGCAGAGCGTTCCAGATTGCCAAAACCATGAGCTTGTATCAAGAATGCATCCCGTGATCGAGGATTGCTTTTGATTATCTCAGACGCTTCCTTTACCTCGTCATCGTAGCGATGCAAACGCCCCATCATTTCAGCGTGCTTGCAAAGCAACGTCACATCCCCTGGCTTTCTACGCAGCTGAACGTCTATCTCCTTCAGCGCAGTCAAATCTTGCTGCTGGGTCGTTTCATCTCCACACCAACCAGGTGCACTGACAGTAGCTATAGCTAGTACTAGAAATAGTGATAGAACTAGACCTACTTTAGCAAGCGATGTAGCGGACAAGGCCAAATTGAAGTATCGATTGAAAATCATTGAAATCCTTTCAAGAAGTACTCTCAAACATGTCAAACCAATTTCAGCAGTACCTGCTTAATCTCATCCACTGACCTTTGCCGATCATCGGGTTTCTTCTCAAGAGCTTGCATCACCATTTTTCGATATTCAGGTGGAACAGATACAGAAGCCGGGAAATCGGGAGCCGGATCAGTAACCTGCATCGTCAGTGTCTCGTAAACACTGCCACCAACGAAGGGCGACTTACCAACCAGGCACTCGTACAAGATACAACCCAGAGCATAGATGTCCGTGCGGAAATCCACAGACTTTGACAGGCACTGCTCGGGGCTCATGTAAGGAGGGCTGCCGTGACAAGCTCCGGTTTGAGTAAGTTTGACTACATCAATATCGTCGCGACCGGTAATCTTGGCCAACCCAAAGTCGACAACTTTGACGTCCATTTTGCCATTCGGACCAGGGCTGCACATAATATTCGAAGGCTTCAAATCACGATGCACAATACCTTCACCATGGGCGTGCAGCAGGGCGTCACAGACTTGAATCATTACTAAGGCAGTCTCTTGAACGGTCACGCCCTTACTCCGCTCCAGCAGATCAGCAAAAGTGAACCCTTTGATATACTCCATGGCTAAAAATGCCTCACCACTGGCGGTGAATCCAAAATCTTTGATTGCGATAATATTTGGATGATTCAGAGTACCAAGAGCCTTCGCTTCTTGCTGAAAGCGCTTCACGTCTACAATACTGCCTGAAACAGAAGCATGCAAAACCTTTACAGCAAGCTCTTGTTGCAAGTACAAATGCTTAGCCAAGTAGACGCTAGCCATGCCACCATCACCGAGTTGCCACATCACCTCATACTTATCAGCAAAGATTTGACCGACCAGCGACTTATTGATTAAGCGCGTCAAAACCGAGTCACAGAAGGGGCAAACATCTTGGTCTCTGTCGATTTCTTTCTCACAGGCCAAGCAAACTTTTCGCACATGGCTTGAAGAATGCTCAATTTGATCTTGTATAACACCAGCGCCGAGATTGATTGAAAATTCCAGATTTCCCGGCTGATTTATGGCCATCGAACCAGTTTGACTAAAAAGTACTGATGGGCTCAAACCAGCAGCAGATGCCATCAGTTGCTCCGTAGCCTTAACGCCGGTTACGACCAGAGCAACAGCCAGAGCAATTGCACCAAAGGCAAATATAGCCCATCCCAAACCATTATCGACAATCTTGTATTGCACCAGTGCGAAACGCAAGGCGAAGAGCATAGGCAAGAAGACAACTAACAATGTGGCACGTCTAGCTACCAAAGCTGAAGCAGTATTTGAGCAGAGAAAGCCTGCTAGACCTTGATCCGGCTTTAGCAAAAAGCAGGCACTGCTTAAGGCAATAAAAAGAAATGAGATACCTTCTGACATACGCAAGCAGCCAAAGAAGGTGCACAACGATTCAGCGCCGCTGACTGATCCAATTAAAGGCAAAGAAGTTATCATCAGAGCGACAACACAGAGCCACTGAGCCAGCTCCATGCGCTTGTTCGCAAACCAGGTTTGAATGGCCAACGCTAAAGTTAAGGCCATAAAGGCACATGATACATCTGGAGTCATCGGGCCAGGATAAGAAAGGCCAGAAGAGTCTTCATTTGCACGATACCAAATATGGTTCAAGCTAAGATCTAGACCAGCTAGTGTTTCCACCGCAGTGCTCAGCCCAGCCAGAAATGCCAGCAAGCAAAGCAGGCTGGCAATAACCTTTAGAGAATGGGTAAGAGTTTTCGGCAGTTTGCGATCTGCTACCAATAAGAGACAAATCGCAGTGCTTAGAAAAACGGTGTTGATAGCAACACTCGACCAAACTACTGGGCCATTGAGAAACATATGCTTAAAAGCAGTGTTGTCAGCGATCCAACCGTATGCCACGGCGGCACCAAGCACAAGGCTGGCAACAGCCAAGAACATTGCAGCAGAGGCAGCGAAACCAACCAAACGTTCATTGAGATAGTTAGTGGGTTGAGCGATTGGCATTTATTGAGTTGAGAGAGCTTTTGCTATAGCGTCTGCGTAAATCTCTTTCTTCTTAGGGCCAACTAGCTCTTTGAGCAGCTTCCCCTTTGCCGAGAAAACACCGATAACTGGGGCATAGTCGGCATTCTCACTGAGAAACTTAGAAGCGCCAATCGCTTTAGCTGTGATTTTGCTGCTACTTATTTGATCACTAGATGTATCTAGAGCAACGAACTGCACCTTAGCCTTGTATTCACTTTGTAACTCCGCAAGGATGGGCTTAACCTGGCCGCACCAGACGGCGCACTCATGGTCATAGATCATCACTACACGGGCCTCGTATTGGCCAGCGACCTTCTTAGTTAGAGCAGAGGGAGCATCAGCCAATGCCGGAGTTTGCCAAAGAAAAGCATTGACGAAAGCCCCTGCGAAGGAAAACAGGCACAGCATTGCGGTCAGAGAAGCTAGTGAATTTTGAAGACATAGCGGAGCACGAAACACTCTGATATTCAAAGCCTGTAAAGCATCCATATATCAACCTTCATAACTATAGCCGTAACTCACAAGGAGACAATTTTATTCCCGAATGCTCTAAAAAGAACACCTGCTTAGATTCGAGAAAACCAAAACGAATGTCAATTACTGCTGGCACTTGAGCTAGCCGTTGCGATAGACGGAGAGCCCGGTTCGGGGCCATCAGAAACAAGCATGTAGCCGCGGTTTCGTACAGTCTTAATCAAGGTTCCTTCTGAAATACCCAGGCTACGACGCAGAAGTTTGAAGTGGGCCCTGACCGTATCAGTGGAGACCATGGCGTCATCAAGCCATACTCTCTCTAAAATCGCCTCGGCCGAAAATACTTGATTTTGATGGCGCATCAGAAACTCCAAAAGGCTGTAAACCTTTGGCCTAAGCTTAATTTCAGCTCCATCAAGGGTGACGATGCAAGTGGCCGGGTCAAGAGTTATATTGCTGACGGCTAAAACCGTGCTGGCGAGTGAACTGGGGCGACGCAACAGCGCTCGCACCCGAGCCTGCAGCTCACGGTGTTCAAAAGGCTTGGTCAGATAGTCGTCAGCGCCAGCATCTAGGCCCTGCTCTTTATCTTCAAGGCGGGTCTTAGCTGTAAGCATAAGAACCGGAATCTTGCCGCCAGCCTTACGATAGGTGATTAAGACTTCAATGCCGGTCTTGTCAGGCATCATCCAGTCAAGAATGACCACGTCGTATTTATTCACGCGCAGACTTAAGAGAGCATCATCACCGTTAGAGGCGATCTGAACCATATGGCCCTGACTTTCAAGACCAAATTTGGTCACTTCTGCCAGCGCCGAGTCGTCTTCTACTAGTAAGATTTTTGCCATTAGAATGTAGATAATAGCAGTAAAATAGCTGCGGTCGTTCACTACATATTCACAGTGCAAGCGTAGTTTAAGTATGTGAGTGTGCCTTCAAGCGAGAGATATTATGAAAATTGCTATAGCCGGTGCCAGTGGAATGGTAGGGAAGGCTCTGACCAAGAGCTTGACAGGGAAAGGCCACACTGTGACTGCCTTGAAGCGCGGGAGCAGTGCAGACCAGGTCTTTGTTAACGTGACCCCCGAGTATCTAGAGGGCTTCGATGCCGTTATCAACTTGGCAGGTGAGAACATCGCCGCTAAGCGTTGGTCTGACGAGCAGAAAAAGCTGATTGTCGACAGCCGAGTATCGACCACATCCTTTTTAGCCAATGCCTTGAGCAAGACTAAAGGCAGCCCCAAGGTGTTCATAAACGCTTCGGCGATAGGCATCTACGGCAATCGTGGCAACGAGTCTCTCACTGAAGAAAGTTCGCCAGGAGCCGGATTTTTGGCCAGCACCTGCAAGAAATGGGAAGAGGCTGCTAAACCAGCCAAGAGAGATGGACTTAGAGTCGTTATTGCCAGATTGGGCGTAGTTCTCAGCAAAGAAGGTGGCGCTCTTAACAAGATGTTGTTGCCCTTCCAGCTCGGAGCCGGTGGAGTTCTCGGCAGCGGTCGTCAGTATATGAGTTGGATTGAAATCAATGACCTGGTAAAGGCTTTCGAGTTTCTACTGGAGAACAACGTTGAGGGTGTAGTCAATATGACATCACCGAACCCAGCCACAAATGCAGAATTCACAAGCGCGATGGCTAAAGTACTGAGCAGGCCTGCAATTTTGCCAGCCCCTGCCTTTGGACTTAAGCTGATTTTGGGAGAGATGGCTCAAGAAATGCTTCTGGATGGCAGCCTTGTCCTTCCTGCCAAGCTAGAGAAGGCTGGATTTAAGTTCGATTATGCCAACCTTGAAAAAGCTTTGAACCATGAACTCAAGGCCACGGCTGGCAGCGTTGCTTAGAGCGAAATCTATGGCGAATGCGAGGGCCATGGAGAGAGAGAGCCATGCGTAAGAGCGAGAACATGCCCAAGGGCGAATTTCTGCGGAGAGCAGAATCTTAGAAACAATAGGTATTCCGTGGACAGCAACTGCGCCGGTAAAAATGAACAACTCCTCCTTTTCAAACGTGCCGTTGAATCTGTGCGCAACGGAATTTGTATAACCAATCCGCGCCTGCCCGACAATCCGATTGTCTATGTCAATGATGCCTTTTTAGAGATGACCACTTATCAAAGGCATCAGGTAGTGGGCCGCAACTGCCGTTTTCTACAGCGCGACGACCGTGACCAGATTGCTATTGAAAATATCAGAGAAGCGATTCGCACAGAGCAGCCGATCACGACAATACTGCGCAACTACAGGCGCGATGGTTCTATCTTCTGGAATGAGTTGACGGTATCACCAGTGCACGACGAAAACGGTACATTGATCAATTTTGTCGGAGTACAAAACGATATTTCAGCCCGCAAAGAAGCAGAGAAAAGGGTTTCTGAATTTTATTCGGTAATCTCTCACGAACTGCGCACTCCACTCAGTTCCATTAATGGCGCCTTGAGTGTCATTGCCGATGGCTCGGCAGGAAAGGTCAACGCCCAGGTAATGCGCATGGTCAGCATCGCCCTAGAAAATTCTGAACGCTTGATTCGTTTGATTTCAGACATCTTAGATTGGAAGAAAATTGAATCAGGGAAATTCAAACTGAACACCAGCAATATCAGCCCAGAACAATTGATCGATAGCGTGATAGCTGCGGTGAAGCCCCTGGCTTGCTCGGCTCAAGTCAATCTAAAAAAGGAAATTTCAACAGCGGCAGAACTGTCTGTCGACGTTGATAGAACCATGCAAGTGCTAACCAATCTTGTCGATAACGCCATCAAATTCTCTCCAGTTAAGAGCACAGTTACTGTCAGTGCCGAACTACGTGGCCTGGACACAGTAAGATTTTCAGTGGTTGATCAAGGCGAGGGGATTGCCCCTGATCAACTAGACAAGTTGTTCAAAGTTTTTCAGCAGTTAGACTCTTCTGATAGCCGCAAGGCTGGCGGAACGGGTCTTGGTTTATCCATCAGTCGTTCACTAGTAGAATTGCACGGTGGGCAGATTGGCGTAGATAGTGTAGTGGGCAAAGGCAGTACTTTCTGGTTCGAGTTTTATACCGCAAACAGCAAAGTACACAGCTAAGTTAGAGGCAAGAGAAGGCTTATGAATCAATAAAATGAAAATCGCTCCCAAATTTCTCTAGATGTTGGCGCACTTGAGACTTTCAAAATGGTGAGCAAAATGAACGAATTAGACACATACATAGTTGATTTCCCGCCCAGCTTATATGACGGCGGAAGTTTAGAGTTGCTCGACAGAACAATGGCTCTGCCGTTAGACGAAGACGAGGTCGAGGACGAAAAAGAATCGAAACAAGCCGAGAAAGATGCCCAAGCGGCAAGTGGAGAGCCAGCCCTATATGCTTACCTCCACAACATCGGCAAGACCAGCCTGATCAAGGCCAACGAAGAAATTGAGCTAGGTCGTGCCATTGCTAGCGGAGATGATGCGGCCTTATCTAAACTAGTAGTGAGCAATCTCAGATTAGTTGTTAGCATCGCTAAGCGCTTTCGTAACCAAGGCTTAGACATGGAAGACATGATTCAAGAAGGAAACTTGGGTCTAATTCATGCGGCGCGAAAATTTGACCCATCCATGGGTAACAGATTTTCGACATACGCCACCTGGTGGATACGTCAGGCCGTGATGCGGGCTATCGCTAACAAGGGTAGAAGCATTCGAATACCGGTTCATGTCAGAAGTCAGATTTCTCGAATCAAGCGCTATGCCAAAGAATTCCGCCAAAGTCATGGCCGCTTCCCCACAGAAGCTGAACTGTCGGTTGCCCTTGAGCTTCCACCAGAAGAGATAACTCGCCTTGTGACCAGCTCCAGCAGCATCGCCTCACTTGATGAAACCATGCCTGGTTCAGACAAGGACACGATTGGCAGCTTTATCGAAGACCAGTTTTCAGCTCTACCTGAACGTATGGCTGAACAAACAATGCTGCGACGAGGTATCGACCGTCTAACTCGCTATCTCAGTCCATTAGAGAAAACGGCAATCAGCTACCTCTATGGACTGGAAGGTGATGGCTTGTATGACTCGAAAATGGTAGCGGCAAAGCTCAACATTGACGTGGCTGAGTTGCGACGCATCCAAAAGCGCTCTTTGAAAAAGCTAAGACGGCACCTACACAACAAGTCTCTAAGTGACTTCATTTCTTAGATTTTATCTTGTCATGAGCAGGCGGTGAAAGACGTTCACCGCCTGTTCACTCTTGCCATCTAAACTGTAAATGCCAACATTTAGGGGTCGAAATCAGAAGACTGACTTAATTTCAGCTCTGTAAAGATATGTTTACTGTATGCACTATAGTCACTTTGCAGCATAGATAATAGGCTATCCCTAAGGAGTGCTCGTTTTTTTATGACTCTCGCCAGTTTGGCCATTGTAGTCCTCGGCACAATAGTTTTTACCCTTATCAACGATTATCTGCCCGTTGGCGGAGATTACATCGAAGATAATCCGTAGCTTTCTTTTCTAACAAACTCGAATCGGACCTGCAAGTGACACCATATATGATGCAGGCGGTTTAGTTCATAGTTTAGTATATTTGCGCTTGACAGAGTTGTGCTTATAACACTATGCTGTTTTCATGTGCCAGCTTAAATGACTGCACTTTCAAACCACGAAGGAAGAGAGGTGCCCCATGGGACCATTCTATAAAACCAAACGAGCCGCCAGCACTACTTGTGCTGCCCGCCGGATTGGCACCTTCGCAGGGGAGAAGCTAGCGGTGAACAACTTCTCGGTCGAGAAACTTGTGAACGGCAAAAGTTTCAATCTCTTGAAAGCAGCGAAAAATCAGGGCGAAATGCCGGATAGCGCAATCAATTAACCAGCTGAGCAAGCGGCAAGAGATCAACATAAGAAGGCCAGAACAAGAGACGTTTCTGACTAGTCTGACAATCTAGTTTTGATGCCAAAACCCTCTGAATTCAACCTTATAAGGTAGTGCATACCGATTGAACCATGAGCATTTTGTATTGCTCATCGGTTAAATGGAACGCCTATAACTTCTCATCAATGCACCATATACGATGCAACAGCTTTGCTGCGACCAAATACTGGTCGAGTAAATATTAGCCGAATAAAAATTGGCCGAGCCACTTAGATTTTCCACCCGTCTATTTCAAAGCTCATCACCGTTGAGCCATAAAAAGGAGGAACCCCAAATGAGGTTCATGATCGAAGCAATAAACTCTCCACGTCCTATCCGGCGTTTCATTGTCGAACACATCTTCGTCAATGCCTACCGCCAATATGGTCGATGCCATAGAGAATTGCGTGAGAGCGGGAACTCTGAACTCCTTTGCCAGCCAATAAGCAAAGGCAGGGAAATAGAAACCAGTGAAATTGATGGCGGTGAGATTGATGGCAGTCAAATTGATGGTAAAGATGTGCCGGCATTTCGAGCAAAGCCAAAAGCCCTTATAATTTAGACAACAAAAATATCAAACACAAAGAGAAACAAATGAAAATCGAAAAAATTCACTACGATCCAAACGACCTGCCATACGAAGTAATTAGAATTCACGAGAAGAAACCAATCAAGGCTTGGGTCAAAGGTGTTGCACTAGAAGCAGCAGCCTTACAGCAACTGATTAACTTGGCGTCAATGCCATTTATTCACAAGCACATCGCCGTGATGCCAGACGCTCACATGGGCAAAGGCACCACAGTCGGTACTGTCATTCCAACTTTCAAGGCAATCATTCCGGCCGCAGTTGGTGTTGACTTAGGCTGCGGTATGATTGCCATGGCCACGACACTCAAGGCCACCGACCTGCCTGACAATTTGCGCCCAATAAGAGCAGCAATTGAAAAGGCCGTTCCTGTAGGTAAAGGTTTCTGGCACGATGACTTAGCCGCTAGCCATCCTGCCGCCAAGCCAATTAACAAGGCTTGGTCAACCTTGAGTGATAGATGGGATGTTATTGCTGCTAAGCACCCCAAAGTAGACGATGGTAACTACAGCCGCAACCGCTTGCAGCTTGGCACCCTTGGCTCGGGTAATCACTTCATCGAAATTTTGCTTGATGGAGCAGATAATGTCTGGCTGATGTTGCACTCAGGTAGTAGAGGAGTCGGTAACCGTATCGGTACTTACTTCATTGAACTGGCGCGCAAAGAGATGACGAGAAATCAAATCAATTTGCCTGACAGAGACCTGGCCTATCTTTCTGAGGGTGCCGATTACTTTGACGACTATCTCTATGCTGTTCAATGGGCACAAGACTATGCCTACTTAAACAGACAAGTGATGATGGGACAAGTAATTGAGGCTCTTAGACAAACAGGTGAACTACCTGAGTTTGAAGCCCAGCTGCAAGTGATCAACTGCCACCACAACTACGTGACCAAAGAAGATCACTTCGGTGAGACTGTTTGGGTAACCAGAAAGGGTGCAGTAAGGGCAGAAGAAGGAGACTGGGGTATCATCCCCGGTTCTATGGGTGTGGGCTCTTACATCGTCAGAGGAAAAGGCAACCGCGAGAGCTTCAACAGCTGCTCTCACGGAGCTGGTCGAACTATGTCTCGTAGCCAGGCGAAAAAAGTGATATCGCTTGATCGTCACGCTGCTGACACAGCTCATGTTGAATGCCGCAAAGATGAAGGCATTCTTGATGAGTCACCAGGCGCCTACAAGCCACTTGATGCAGTTATGGCGGCACAGGCCGATCTTGTTGAAATAGTTCACAAGCTAAGGCCGCTGGTCTGCGTTAAAGGGTAATTCAAAAAAAAAGAGGCAAGTCATATAAAATTATGTCTTGCCTCTTTTCCTGGCCTCTAACCCTGACGACAACCAAAAAAGCAACAACTCACTCACGCAATATTCACGCCCCTTCTCCTATTCTCCTTAAATAGAGAAGAAGAGAATAATTTGGTTATTAGCATTTCTAGCAACAGAATCATTGACCAGCGCTACCAGATTGTCACCACAATCGGGCAGGGTGGCATGGGCAAAGTCTACCTGGTTGTTGACTTGGAGAAAAATAGACAAGTTGCCCTTAAGACTCTTGAGCACGACCTGAACGACCAAGCAGCTTGGGGACGCTTCGAACGTGAGGCGCGAAACGCCAGTAGACTGAACCATCCCAATATTGCCAGAGTCTATGATTTCGGCAAGCTCACTGGCGCAGTGCCTTATCTTGTAATGGAGCTAGTGACCGGTCAGACTCTGCACGAGAGGATTAAAACCAAAGGGCCCCTGGGCGAAGAAGAAACACTTACCGTTTTCCTCGCAATGTCTGCGGCACTGCAGCATGCCCACCAAATGGATATTCTGCATCGTGATATTAAGCCATCCAACATCATTGTCATCACAGACCAGGTAGGCAAAATTGTCGATGCTAAGTTAATCGACTTTGGCTTGGCCAAATGCTTTGGCGCAGATGAATTTGCCCAATCATTGACTGCCACCGGAGAGATTATCGGCAGCCCTTATTATATGAGCCCAGAACACTGGAATAGTGAAGCTCTCGGGCCTGGCTCGGATATCTACTCTTTGGGAATTACACTATTCGAAACCCTCACCGGCAAAGTGCCTTTCTCTGGAGAAAATGCCTTCGCCACGGCAATTTCGCACAACACCGCAGATTTGCCGCTGCTGGCTAATTTCGATACCACTCTATTAGACGAAAGCGACTGGCAAATCGTACTTAACAAAATGCTGGCCAAGTCTATCAATGATCGCTACAGCAGCGGCTCTCAGCTTGCCCATGACCTGCATTGCATTGCCAATGGCGAAGCGGTCAACGAGCAGCTTGAAACAGCAGAAATTAGCAGTCCGGGTAAAAGCTCAAAGCTAAACCAGATCTGGCTACTCGTGGGCGCCTCAGCCTTATTTCTCTTACTCACGAGCCTAGTCTCTCTCTACTTTTCTCTTACCAATAAACCAATGGCTCGGATGCCCAATCATCCCGATCTTTTTGACCGCATGCCCAGCCACGTAGATAGGGCAGCCGAGGCGAGGCCAAATTTTACTGTCTACAGACATAAAAAGCGCACGGTGTTTAAGTTTCCGCAGAAACAGAGCCTTGGCACTATGACAATCGGCAAAGGTTTTGTCGACGCAAAAGCAATGGGCAATATCGAAGTAATGCGCGACGAAGATATTCAATTTCGTCCCAATGAGCTCTTCTTAGCTCATCCCGAATTGTTCCAAAAGTTTGGTGCAAATGACCTAACTAGGCTTTTCATTCAAGGCGAGCCTACAGCGATTACCGATGAGATTTTGGCTAACATCAATCACCTCACTCGCCTACAAACTCTAGTTCTGCGAAACTGCTATCTGACAGAAAAAGCTGTGGCAACTTTCAATTGTTTTCCACATCTAGACAACCTCACTCTCGTTGACACTGAAATCAGTGGCGATGGCATTGCTAAATTCAGTCGGCTGCGGCAACTAGACACTCTAACAGCTAACGACGTCACAAATCCCAGCGTTTTCCTGACAAGGTTGAGCGGCCAATCGCAGCTACGCTCTCTTTCATTGAAAAATGCTGGCCTTAAAGATAACGATCTCAAACTAATTGCCCAGATAGCCAACCTGAGAGACCTGACTATTGGCGGCAATCGAGACATCACCAACCAGGGCCTAGCCTATCTGGCTGACTGTAAAAAGCTGAGAAAGCTCCAAATAAAACATATTCCTATTAAGCCAGGATGCGCTGAGGTTCTTGCCAAAATTAAGGGGCTGACGCTGCTCATAGTGCCGACCCGGTCATTCAACGATGCCGAGGTGAGCGCGCTGCACCGGGCACTGCCAGAGTGCAGAATTCATTTTGGTGAATCTGAGGGGGAATAGAGCCAACAGGGTTAGGTTTCCAGGTCAGCTCGAGTCAGCTTAAGTCAGTTTAATACCGTCACGTAATTTTCACGCTCCATCGAACAATAATGAATCTCCCCTTTCGATTCAGAGAAAGCACCCCTGGGAGACATTTACTATGAGCCTCGAATCCGCTTCAGATACCGCGCCCCAAAAGCACAAGCCAGTTGAACGTGCCCATGAAGGCAATGACAATACAAAGAGCGCTGTGCATGACCAAGTTAATGGTCTTCCAGCCAAAGATCAATTGCCAGCCAAGCCAGATGTGGCTTCTGACAATGCGGCCATAGCAAAAATGGGTTTTCCCTCCCCTCTGTTACATGACACTGGTTTCGGTCAGCTCAAAGGCTCGCTCTTTATGAACGACCGCGATCGCAAACTGTTAGAAGGGCCGAAGAAAGAACTGGAAGCGCACCTAGGCGACACTCTCAATGACCGTGTCGTTAAGACTGTGGCTAGCAACGAAGGTAAGTTCAATACAATAAACCTCAACGATGCTGGCCATGGCATCTCAGTTGGTGTCAGACAGTGGAATCAAAAAGCTGGCGAGCTACCAGACTTACTCAAAAGCTTCCATGATAAAAACCCCGAAAAGTTCGACAAAATTTTTGGCAAATATGCCGATAATCTATTGAGCGAGAAATATGTCAGACGTACCAACATGGCTGGTAACAAAGACATGATGGGGCGAATGAAAGAAGCTCTAAACGATCCTGAGTTTCAAGAAGTACAAGTTGATAAATTCAAAAAATTCGCTGAAAAAACTGGAGAAATGGCCAAGAAATATGGCCTAAAGTCAGAGCTAGGAGCAGCACTGGTTGCAGATATAGCCAATCAAATGGGAGAAGGCGGTGCTCGCCGCATCATGCGCCGGGCTGGCCTCAAACCCGGTGGTGAAGTCGAAGATGAAGCCGCAGTGCTAAAGAAAATGGAAAAACTAACTCACCGGCCCAATTCAAAAGCCCGCTTTGAAATGCTGGCAACAACCTTCAGCCCCGATAAAATAGATTCAAAAAGAAAACCAGCTACTAACCCAATTAGACAACGCGATAACAACAGCTCAACCTATGTGGCTGACCTCGATCTTTCACCAAGCAACGTCGCTTAGGCAGAAAATCTCACCAGGAAATCAGCGCTTGTTGGTTTGATTGTTGGTCAAGAACCATTGCTGACAGCTTAGGCCTTGCTCACCAGTTTTAGGATGTAGCCTTAGGTAGCGACCATCGCTTTGCATGATACGTGACTTGTTGGTATCAAACAAATAAGTCTTGAGCACAGCGTCGCGTACAAACCGGGCCAATCGTTCGTCTTCAATGGGGAAGAGCACTTCAACGCGACGATTCAAATTGCGCGGCATCAAGTCGGCACTGCCACAGAATATTTCGTCTTTGCCACCATTGCGGAAATAATAAATGCGACTATGCTCAAGGAAGCGACCAACCACACTAACTACCTGGATGTTCTCACTCACACCCGGTATCCCTGGGCGTAAGCAGCAAATTCCTCGCACAATTAGATCGACTTTTACGCCGGCCTGAGAAGCGCGATAGAGCAACTCAATAATGCGCTCATCAACAAGGGCATTCATTTTTAAAATGATGCGACCTTTGGCACCACTTTTAGCGTGTTCAATTTCTCTGAGAATGAGCTCTTCAAATCGCTCACGCAGATTGATTGGAGCAACCAACAATTTGCGGTAGTCACGCTTAGCCGAGTATCCAGTGAGATAGTTGAATAGGTCAGAAATATCTGTACCAATTTTGTCATCACAAGTAAGCAAGCCAATATCAGTATAGAGATGGGCTGTCATCGGATTATAGTTACCAGTGCCAAGGTGCACATAACGGCGAATGCTGTCGCCTTCTTTACGCACTACCAGTGCCACCTTAGAGTGAATCTTCAAGCCAAGTAAGCCATAAACTACATGCACGCCTTCAGCTTCAAGAGCCTTCGCCCATTCAATATTGCTCTCTTCATCAAAGCGAGCCTTAAGCTCAACCAGCACGGCCACTTGCTTGCCACGCCCTTGCGCTTTTAGCAATGCTTCTACCACTGGAGAATTCTTGCCGACTCGATATAGAGTCATTTTAATAGCTAAGACATTAGGGTCACTAGCTGCAGCATTGAGGAAGCTTACAACTGGCTGGAATGAATCATAGGGGTGATGGAAAAGAATGTTGCGCCGGGCAATCGCAGCGAAAATATCTTCGTCTTTATCCATGGTGTCTGGATCAAGAACGGCAGGTATTGCCGGAATGAATGGTGGATACTTAAGATCGTGCCGATCTAGATTGGCTACATACTTAAGCGAACTCAAAGGCATGCGCCCTTCAATCAAATAGACATCGTAGGGTTCTATTTGAAGATTGCTCATCAAAATTTCAAGTATATAAGCGGGCATGGCATGGTGCACTTGTAAGCGAACCACGTCACCGAAGCGCCTCTGTCTAACACCTTCTTCTGTTGTTTCAAGCAGATCGCCAGCTTCCCACTCTTGAATTTCCATCTCTGCGTCACGGGTAACATGAAACGGATAGACTTCAACAATAGACATGCCTGGGAATAGCTGCTCAATGTTAGCCTTGCACAAATCATCAAGCCAAATATAGGTATTGGGCTTGCACTGAATAACACTTGAACGCGCGCCTGGTGGCTCAGTTTTACCAATAGGAACTAACTGCGGCAAACTATCAGGAATCTTCACTCTAGCAAAACGCTCATCAGAAACCTGATCACGAATCAATACAGCCAAATTGAGGCTGAGATTGGAAATGTGAGGGAACGGATGACCAGGGTCAAAGGCCAGAGGCGTGAGAACAGGAAAAATTTTCTTGCGGAAATATTCGCGTGCATCAGTCTTCTGCTCATCTGTCAGTTCATCGAACTGCAAAATTTGAATACCGGCCATTTTCAATTCGGGCAGAAGAGCTCCCTTCAAACAATCATGGGCGCTGGCAAGCAGTCGAGTCACTTCAGAACTAACAGCATCTAATTGCTCAGAAGGGCTGAGGCCATCAGGACCAGCACTCGGTGTGCCTGATTCAATTTGGCGCTTAAGTCCTGCGACTCTTACCATGAAAAACTCTTCTAAGTTTGAGCCCAGAATAGACAAGAAGCGGAAACGCTCTAACAGAGGGTTAGTTCCGTCCATGGCTTCTTCGAGTACGCGCCACTGGAAAGCCAGCAAACTCAATTCGCGATTGAGGTAATAAGCCGGGTCGGTAAGAAGAGGCTTGGCATCTTCAGGAGCATCAACCGGAGGCTGTTCTTGGGTAACACTAACCATGACATTGTCCGGCGGCAGGTCAAGGCGTGATGTGTCGGGCATGGCGAAACCAGCGGGTGACGGCACAGGCACTGGTACGGGAACAGAAGGAATATCTTTCGCGCCTGCAGCGACAATCGCTTCAAGCGCCTCGGACCGTTTGATTTCGGTGGTTTTACGGCTATTTGCCGTGTCTGGTGATTGCATACATTAAATTGTAAGGCATCCAGCCTCTTGGCGACAAGGCTGTCAGGCGCCGGTATGCAAATAGTGACAAAGATCTCAGCGAATATCTGCCAAGATCGCAGCATTTTGTTATCTGCTTAACGACAACAGAGCTCAAGTGACGAAATAGTTAGTGAAATCGAGGCTTATGGGTGATTTAGTGCAATCAGTGAAATTAGTGCAAATTATAGAGATTGATAGCATTGCTGCGCAGCACGGCCCGTTCCACTTCTTCCATCTGAGCTTTGAGTAAATAGCCTTTTTCGGTCAGTTCTTTAAGTGCTTCACTGAGGCCTCTTCTCAAACAAGTAGCTCCGTACCAGAATGACTCTGGCTGGCTATTGCCGCCGGTTCCAGCAAGGAGCTTAGAATACGGCGCAGCAGAGAGAGCCTCATAGTAAAGGCGCGTCAAATCAGGGGCGAGCAAACTGTTGGCCAGAGACAAATCGAAGAACACCCCAGGATAAACAGAGGCAAGATAGGCTGCCTCACGAACAAAGGGATAGCTGTGCAAGAACACGACTTTGAGATCAGCAAAGCGCTGCGCTCTCAAGATCGGCTGGAAGGCCAGCGGATTGCTATCTGCCAGCATCGCCTGGTGGTCACCACTACCGCGAATCTGAACGGGAAGGCCACGTTTAATTGCAAGTTCTAAGATGACAGTGAGCAAATAATTGTAAGCCGCAGTGCGTCCGAGACGACCAGTATCTAGTACTTCCTTCCGAGCCGGATGATAGGCAGTACGGGCACTGGCGATAGTTGATACCTCAAGAGCAAAACCACCATTTGCCAGGGTTGTCTTCAGTGCCACCACTCTAAGATTGTACTGGGCACTTTCTTCAATTGCTGAGTCGAGAGCACGTTCAAGACTACGCAAGGCTAAATCAAAAGTATCGTTCTCGACAAAGAGACGCTCTAACAGTGGCTCGATACCAAGCACTCGATTGATATTCAAATTAGTCAATTGAGCCATCTGCGCAGCAGGTAGAAGCTTGTCGGTACTGTTAGAGGGCGAGTCATCAATCAAAACAGTACCAATGCCAGCATCGGCAAACAAACCACCAAGGTGATCACTTTGCTCTTGCATAGCTCTCGTCTTCAAATAATCATCTAAGTCTGTGCAGCGAAAACGGGCTAGCAGTTTTCTAATCATGCACTGATAGAAAAGAGACAATGGTATATGCCTACTAAGCATGTCAGGCAAGCGGCTCTCACAGTAAGGCTTGGCGAAATCAACTAGTGAACAACTGCGATAATCAAGCAGCAAACACTGTGCTTGATTGTCTACCATTTCGATCAACTGCGGCTTCCTCTCACTAATTATTTTCCTTTCGACTTAATCAGTTTTTGCACGTCAGCGGCTTTCTGCTTCAAGTCTTTGGACAACTCTTTTTTGCCAAAATGGACGGCCTCGTAAACAGTGAAAAACTCGCCAAGAGCAGCAGGCAGGTCTCGATCTACCTTCATACCTTGCTTCAAGCGATCGGCCACAAGTTCACCAACACGACGAACAAATTGCTCACTGCTTTCAGATTCTATTCTCTCAATTTTTATTTTCTTGAGATCTTTGATGATTGCTAAATAAACTTTCCATTCCGGACCACGCCAACTGTTAAGAGCAGCTTGTCGCTTTAAATGACGGAGGAAGAGAATAACACCAAAGATAATACCAGCCAGTAAGAAAAGTAACGAGAGTATGATTGCGATCCAACCGGCAATTCGTCGAGGGCTGAGCCCCTCCTGGTCGGAGAAATTCATACCAGCTTGGGTTTCAAGCATTTTCTGAATACCAGACAGACTGTAGCCCTCTTCCCGTGCCTGAGCTGGCAAAATGCCATCCGGGACGGAATCGAAAGGAACCCAACCATATTCAGGGACAAATACTTCAGCCCAGAAGTGCAGATCATTGGTACGCACTTCGCGAACGCCAGAAACTTTATTGGTAGAACCAATACCATAACCGCTGACCAAGCGAGCAGGCAATCCGACACTGCGGCACAGCACAACGAATGTCGAAGCGAAATCTTGACTATTGCCGAGTTTACGCTCAAGCAAGAATTGCTTGATGCGATCTTCTGCTGGCGTAAAGCCTTCGGGTTTAGAGGCTTCGTAAGCTGCCTGGGTACGCAACACGTGACAGAGTCTATCCGCCTGACTAAACCAATTACCGGTGGTACCAACTGCCTGATTAGCGAAGTCAATAACTTCGGGAGAGACATCTTCTGGCAATTGCAAGTAATTAGCTAGCGTCTTGCGCAGCGAGGTTTCTTGGTCGGCAGTGAGACCAGGCTCAACACGCATATGATTGGTGTCATAGAGAGGTAGCTGTGAAACCACCTTAAAGGTGGTGCCTTTTTTGATTGGATCAGTGGCGAAGACCATGCCGTAATCGTTGACAGTAATTTTCTTAGAATCAAGACCGACGGCCTGAGGTATCCAACAGACAGGAACGATATTATCAAGGTCGCTTACCATCTCATAGCCCTGAGTTAGCTCAACTACAGGCATAATCTTGGGGACGATGAAAGCGTTTGCTTTCTTGAGATCGAAGCTAGGTTTGTCCGGACGGAAGAAAACAAAGTTAATTGCAGAATCGGCGCCATATCCACTTAGTTGCCCATCAAGCGATAGCAAGCGCTCTTGTTCAATCTGACGTTCCGCTTCGGCGTCTTCCAATTCAGCCTTCTTAGCTGGATCATTGACATTTTCTGCGGCACCAGCCGGATTACTACTAGAACCATCATTAGTATCACTGCCAGTATCGTCGACTAGTTCGGCTCCAGGGCCAGCAGAACTAGTCTCGCTCGGATTATCAGATGTCGACTTGCTTTTTACAGGCCTTATGTTCATATTTCTCGCTTTCAAACCGTCTTTAGAGCGGCTCCAATAGCGACCATCAAAATTATCAAAGACGGCTCTTCTTTCCCAGAACAGCCTGGTCGAACTAACCTTGAATAAGATTTCGCCTTGTTTCTGAAACGGATTGACGTCCATATCGATTACTTTGGCTGAAATAATTCCAGGCGGCAGTTGGTTCTTATCTTTGGCGTTCTTATCTACACCACCGCCAGTCTTGCCAGAATTATCTTTAGAAGATTTAGCTTTGGCATCAGCCTTTGCCTTAGCTTCTTTATCCTTGGCATTCTTCTCTTTAGTGGCCTTGTCATTAGACTTGTCTTTAGACTTAGCGTCAGCTGTCGCTTTCGCGCTTTCACTAGCAGCATTTTTATCTGCCTTAGCGCCTTTGCCTCCTTTAGCTGTACTCTTTTCTGGTACTTCTACTGCGTGCTTTTCAGGAGCTTTCACTGGAGAAAAAGGTGGCTTATCTTTGTCTTCACCGGGCTTGGCCATTCCCAAATTGCGGATCGGCGCTGTGTAAGGATTCCTCGCTGGTTCCTTCTTGGGAGAATGATCAGAAAAATCAGGAAGCAACCTCAGTAAATTGGCGAAACTGAGATTGTGAATACTCGAAGTAATAATGTCGATGGTGTCATCTGAGCGCGGCACGAAGAGAAAAGCCAAAATAGTGATAAATGGCAACATTGCTAAAGTGAGCTGGGCACTCCCTCTTGGCCTACGTCTCTTATCTGTCAACGAAGATGGCACCAGCGGCGCTGCTTGCATTGGTTTGTCGAGCCAATTAGTCAATGTGCGCGACATGCAATCGTAGTAGAGCATCATGGTGCCTAAACTGATATATGTCAGCACTGTGACTCCGAAGTAGATACTACGGGCGACAGGTGACAAACAACAAAGAATAAGAGCCCCCAACATAGCCGATAAATTGATATCAGACCGTGACTTCAAATCAAAAGTATGCAGGGCAAAGGTGCCAGCAATGAAGTGCACCACCGGCCCCCAGAAATCAGCAGGACCATTGATTGGGTTTAAAAACTCAGCCAAGGCATTGGCGCCTACACCAAGAACGCCGACAATGACGATGCCTTGCATCCATTTCTGGCTTTCATAGCGATATTGGTAGGCCACAAGACTACCAACGGTACAAAGAGTGAAAGCCAAAACAATAACTGGCCAAGACGTTCTTATGAAGACACAGCTAGCAACAATGCATGTCAGAGTCATGCAATAGACAATTACCCGCAGGGCAATTGAATCTTCAGGAGATTGATTACGATTGCTCATAAGCCTTCAAAATCTCCTTCCCATTCAATTCTGGCCAGAACTTTTCCTGAGGTCGGTCCTAATTCGGTACGCTCAGCTCTCTCAGTCTTTTTAGCTGCTGCACCACGACTCTTTGCATTAGCTGACTTCTCTGTCTGCACCTCCATACCAGGAAGGGGCTGATCATCATCTTGCCAACTAGGCGAAACTTCAACCACTTCGACAGGAAGGCAGACGACATCACCACGCCCAGGGCTATGTTTCACAATCTTTTCAGAGGTTGGTAGCACAGTGACAAGGGGGCGATCGTTGACATGGTCCCAAGTCTCAGAAGGAGACTGAGACTCTTCATCAAAGGTCTTGCGGTTAGCAGCAACTTTGGTAATTGGCTCGACTCGGGCTAATATCTCTGCAGTTAGTGCCAGACCTGGGGGTATGTGCGGCAGGTCAATCAGCAAGTCTTGTAGATCGCCAGACTCAGTAGACGGGTTGAGCAATAGCCTGGGCATGTGCCCTAAATTATGACCAAGGTGAACTAAAGAATTGATCAACTTAACGGTCAGCTCAAATTGTTCCGGACTGCGATAGTTGGCTCTCAAGTTCAACAAGATATCAAAAACAGGTAAGGTCTCAGAATCAAACTCTCGCACCAACATCTTGCCTTGCCGAGCGGTTGAAGCCCAATGAATGTGCCTCATGCTATCTCCGCTGCGAAACTCGCGAACACTGCGGAAACTGCTTGATTGATGGGTGATTACGGAGGTAGAAGTAGCATGACCCATGGGCGAAACGATGCCACTAAGTAGATAGAGAAAATTACCTGATATTGGCAATACGTCAGGGTAAACAGTGATGCTCGGTTTGGTAGCCGACGCTTCTGTCATTTTGACAGTACGCGACCACCAAGTAATACCGAGGGGGAAACAGGTAGATAGCTCTACATTCTCAAGGAAGTAAACACCGCGCTTCAGCGATGGCGTAGGGAAACTAAACCACTCGTCATTGTCGAGTTTTTCTATATAGACCGGGTCTGGTGCAACCATGACATCGCTAGGTTGACCATCAGCCGCACGCTTAGTCATGTTGACTGTCATTCTAAGAGCGCGAGTAGGCACCACCCACGATATCGGCCCCAACTTAAAATGACGCTTAATATTAACGCGAATGGTAGCCGTTTCTTGAGCGGCGACCTCTTGCGGCAACAAGTAGCCAGCTGAAAGACCAGCCAATTCGAAAAAGGGCAAGAGAAAGCCCAATATCAATGCGACCAGAAAAGCAGCAGAAAGTAAGTAAATCCATTCGCTAGCTACAAAGGCGGCAAAAATATAAAGTGCCACAGACAGCATCAGTAGCCCAAACTGACGACCTTCTAGGAAGACCGTGTAGCCGAATCCAACGGGTATGCGTAATCGACGACCACCTGATGTGCCAAAGACTGGCTCTTGAGAGATAGGACGACCTGGCGCCATACCTGATGAAGCCGAAGAAACATCAGGACCCGCAGAGAGAGCCCCAGGTTTCTTGGTGTTATCACTTGTCCGACTCTTGCCACCATCACCGGATGAACCAGGACCTTTTTTAGGCTGGGACGGGGACGGTCTCAAGGATTTTTTCGATGAGTTCTGCATGACTGACCCGATTGGTCTTTACTTTTGGTAAAACACGATGACCGAAAACTGAAGGGGCAAGCAACTTAATGTCGTCTGGAGTAACAAAATCTCGTCCGTCGATAAAGGCATTGGCTTGTGCAGCTCTAACAAGCAGTTGTGACCCCCGAGGGCTGACCCCAAGTAGTACCGATGGGTGTTTTCTCGTAGTTTGAACAATCTGAACTACATAGTTGACTAAAGCATCATGCACAAAGATCTTCTTGACCCCGGCACGAGCGTTGAGGACATCTTCTGTGCTCAGTATTGAATCTACATGGAAACCACCTTCACGCATGGTTTTTTTGATGATTTCAGCTTCTTGATCAGCTTGTGGATACCCTAACGACATCGACATCATGAACCTGTCTAATTGAGCTTCCGGCAATGGGAAAGTACCGTGGTGCTCAATTGGGTTCTGTGTAGCGATAACAAAGAAAAGTTGAGGCAGTGGCCTAGTAGTACCGTCACTGGTGACTTGGCCTTCTTCCATAGCTTCTAAAAGAGAAGATTGTGTACGTGGAGTAGCACGGTTGATTTCATCAACAAGAAGAATATTGGTGAAAATCGGTCCTGGAAGGAAGTGAAAGCTGTTGTCCTTCTGGTCAAAAATATTGACCCCGGATACGTCAGAAGGTAACAAGTCTGGCGTGCACTGTATCCGCTTGAAGTTCGCAGTTACCGAATTGGCGAGGCTCTTAGCCAAGAGAGTCTTACCTACCCCGGGCACATCTTCCAACAAGACATGACCACCGGCAAGCAGAGCAACAACAGCCAGTTTAGCCGGTCGAGCCTGACCAACCAAAGCTTTGCCCATGTTTTGGACCAATGCCTTCGCTGCTCCACTGTAAGCCGAGGTTGGACCAGGGCTTGTGTTAGCAAAAGCTTGCGGTTTATTCACGTTCTCAGACCCTTCTTTTAGTGAATGACTTAAACCCAGTAACAAGGGCTTTCATACCCAGCTATAAGTTACACCTAAACGGCCCGAAATTAGCTGCTAGTGGAAGTCAAGCAATTTGAATCCACGATTTTGGCGATTTATCAGCCTCCTGCACCTATGCAAGGTTTGCTATTCTCTTATAATTGCAAAGGAAGCGAGCAATCTAAGATTTACGGCTTACATCACTGCAGGAAGCGACGGATGTCAAACAACACCAAGTTAATTTTGATAGGGCTAGCAATTTGTGTCGTCCTCGGCGTCTTGCTGCAAAACACTATTTTCAACGCACTGAATCAAGATCTAGGCGGCAGTAATGAGCTACTGCCACCAGACCAAATGGCCAAAAAAGCTAAAACTGAAGCTCTTAAGAATCAGAAGAAGTTCGAAAAGAGTCATCAAAACCCCTAGTTTTAGAATTAGCTTTGTAATGATTCTTAAACTAAACCTTAAACCAGGCCTTCATTAGAGCCTTCACTTTTGTTTTGTTCTGCTTCTGGTTCTGACTCCAGAAGCATATAACGATAGACAACATTAAGAGCGCTGGCTACTGGTATGGCAAAGATAATACCAAGCATGCCATCAATCTTGGCACCAATCATGATCGCAATAAATATGACAACTGGATGAAGTCCTATTTTATTGCCGATATAGCGAGGCGCCACCAAATTGTCTTTGAGCCACTGAAAAATATTGAAAACCAATAACAAGACGACCACCTGACCAATACGATTGGTCGGGATATTGTCTAACCCATTCAATGCCACCACAATCAGAGCTGGCAAGAAACCAATAGGCGGTCCAATCACTGGCACAACTTCCCAAATACCTAGCAAGACACTGAGCACTAGAGCAAATGGCACACCAATTACAAGATAGACCACTAGCATCACAACACCAAAGAACAAACCAAGCACCAATTGCCCACGAAAGAATGCCTGCAAACTAACGTCAATTTCGGCTGCCATATTCTTTAGTGAGTGGTGATAGCTCCTAGGGAATGCCGCAATAACCCAGTCGGTCATGCGATAACCGTCCAACATAAAGTAGAAAGACACCACCAAGATACTTAGGGCATAGAGCAACCAAGTCATAGTAGACATGGCCACTTCACCAACTCGAGAAAATATCATTGAGGTGTCTGGCTTAGGAATATTCTGCGCCACAGTCGTGACCAAGTCGATCGCCCGTACTTGAATCTGAGCAGCATGAAGACGCTCATCTAGGGGTGCTAGGGAGCGACCGAAGCTCTCAATCGTGCGCGGCAATTCATGAAAAACCGACTCAATTAACTGATTGACCTGCACTAACAGCGATGGCACGACGGTGAGCGACAAAATTACTAAAACTACAGCGACTATGGCGTAAACAACGAAAATCGAAAAGGCTCGATTCTTCAGGAACTTCTCTAGCCAGTCGACCACACTGATAAACAGATAAGAAATGAGAATAGAAATGCCAAGAATTCTGACTATATCTAAGAAGTACAAAACAAACTGACAAGCAGCAGTGAAAATAATTATCGCCAAAACTGCGATGACAAGCTTTCTTTGCAGTGTTAGCAGAGGATCTTTCGGTCTGTTCAAATTTGATTCTGCCACTAAATAGCGCCTTTGTTTTAAGGAGTAGGCTTTGATGCCTTAATGAAATCGATTTTTGATTTTAGTTCACCGGGGATAGTGGCAGCAGTATAGCCTCTGATCTCCACAACCTTCTTATATTGATTAAAAGCTTCGTCTAAATTCTTCGATTTCAGGTAGATGTCGCCAAGTAGCTCACAATATTCAGACCGATCTGGCTTTAGCATCAAGGCCAGCTTGATTTCTTGCTCAGCAGCCTCTGTAGAAGTGTTCTCAGAACCATCTTTACCGGCTAAAAGAATTTGGGCAAGGCGAAAATGCGAATCGGTATCAGCAGGATCAAGCTGAATAGCCTGGCGAAAAGATGCCTCGGCTTCAGGCAACCGTTTCTGCCGCTGCAAAATTATTCCGAGATTAAAGTGATAGTCAGCTCTCTGAGGCCTGAGCTTAAGAGCTAACCGAGCTTCGCTCTCAGCCAGTTGAAACTGGTCGAGATCTTTGAGAGCAAGAGCAAGATTATTGTGATAGCCAGCCGCTGAAGGATTGATTTGGATAGCACGGCGATAACATTCCACCGCCTCCTTTAGCTTGCCACTAGACTGCAGCTCAATTCCCTTTAAATTTAGCTCTCGCGCTTGAGCGGAAACTCCTGAAGAGGAAACTGAATTCGATTGCTGGGCCGAGCCTGGCACAGCAAAAGCAAGACCAAGATGTACAGCAAAGGCCATACAAGATATATGGCGAACGAAGCTAGACCTAGTTATCGCAAGCATAAACACAGATTTCACTCTCTAAACCAAATGCATATTACTCTGCTAAGCTTCACAGGTAAAGATAGGAAAGGTATCGTGCGCAATCGCCTTTTGATTTCAGTACTAATTATCGCGCTCTTAGTAGACATTGCAGGCATAGTCTTTTTCATTTTGTTCTTGACCCAGTCTGGCAAGCTCCACAAAGTGCAAAAAGAAAAACAGGTCATGGCTGATAGCCTTGCCGCCCTGCGCAACCACCAGGCCTTCACAGTAGACAAGCCCCTTGAGCTACCAGAGCGACATACCTTCATATCAAAGCTGGACGGGGTGCACGATCTCTACGCTCTAGCTCCACCAATGGTTTTTGATGGCAGCAAAGATCTAACTCTTGTAATCTATTTACATGGCATGGGCTCAAATGATCTTGAACCATTTGTTTCACCAAAACAAAGCCCCATCGCCCAAAATATTCAAAGTCACTATCCCGCCGCAATTGTTGCCTCGCCCAATTATCGCGCCACCACTTCATGGGCCAATAAGGCAGCGATTGCTGACATTGATCAAAACATTCACGAATTGATGGAGCGCTATCCAGTCAGCCGTATAGTAATCATGGGTACTTCCATGGGGGGCTGTTCCGCCCTGGCCTATAGTTATCTGGCAGCCGAAGACATCAAGGCTAAGATTGTAGGAGTGGTAGCCTGCGAAGGCGCTGGAGATTGGCTCACTCTCTATCGCAAAACCCCTTCCCGCCTGGTTAAGACCGGCATGATTATCGGTCTTGGTGGTCCGGCAGAGACGGTCCCGAATATGTATCAAGAACGCAGCATTAATAACAACCTAGAAAAAATAAGGCCTGGCACTAAGTTTGCCTTGATTTCAGCCAATCAAGACACTGTCATTCCGCCAGCCTTTCAAAAAGCTCTAGAGGAAAAACTGAAAGAAGCAAATCTTCCCACTAAGCTAATTGAGGTACCCGACAAGCACGGCGTGCCAGGCTCGGAGTTTTACCTGGAAGGCCTAAATTTTGTGCTGGGCAAATAAGTTAAGAAGAAACCTTTTTCCAAAGCCCCTGGCTATGAAGCTCTTTCCATTTATCGCCTTCTTTGACAAACACTTTGGTGTCATGCGACTCAAAGACCACTGGATGCTTGCCGCCCATCACCTTACGCAAAACACAAGTGACGGTGGCCATGTTGCCGTGTACTTTGGCATAGGGCTGGTAGATGGTATATGACACAGCGTGGGCTTCAGAGGCCTGCACTGACTGTTCATAGCGCTCTTTAATACGGGCAATAACTTGCTTCTTTCCCACTAGCAATTGCTTGGTGATGTCGTCAAAAGTCGTGACATTTTCATCGAAGTACTCAGCGAAATGTTCGAAATCACCTTTGTTTATAGCCTTGGCCATTTCATGCAAAGTATCAATCACCTTTTGCGACTCAACACAGGCAGCATGAGGATCCACACAGGTAACATCGCACTCATCTTTAGTGTCTTTAGCTATTTTTGTGTCTTTTGTCTCAGCGGCCAAACTGGGATAGTTCAGAGGAGAGCAGTAGACAAGGCCCAAGGCTAAGAGAGATAGGATTGGAAGCTTGAGAGCCATTCTAGATTGATTATTTAACATCATTATTCTCCTTGGCCCTTACTGTGCACGGTTCATAGCAGTTTCAACATCACGCAGCGCTCGATCGTTATCACGCAAATAACTGTTGACCGTATCGAGCTGAGTTTGCAAAGCAGATATTCTTACAGCTAGACGATTAGCTTCGCCCTGTAAATAATTTCGTTGGTCAAGGAGAGCATCGCGACTACGTTGGAGGCTACCGTATACTTGCGAATTGGCAGCAACTGAAGCAACGCAGGCAACCACGAGAAACTCAACTACCATGATGGCAATCACAGTTGTTACCTTCAAATTTACGGTGGTAGCCACCGCTCTTTCAAGCTTCATATCAACTCCATAGACCCAGAGCCAGCGAAGCTTATAATATTAACGCACTCTCAACTAGAATACAAAGGGCCGCGAAAGTATATGTCATCCGTAATATCAACGAAAATTACAGCCCACCTGCAAGAAGAGCTAATCGAGAAGCTTCTTGATCTGGCCTTTTTGGAAGACTTCGGCGGCATAAACGAAGACAGTGAGCAGCCTTTCGACCTCACGACCTCGGCAACAGTCAGCCCCGACCTGCAAGCAAGCGCTGATATTCTCTTAAAAGAACCCGCAGTGGTAGCAGGATTACCATTCTTAGCTCGAGTGATGGAACGCCTGAGCAAAACAATTGAAACTGAACTGCTGGTGGCCGATGGTACTTATATAGAGGATGTAAAAACCCCTGTGGTGGTAGCTAAGCTAAGGGGACCGGCCCAGGCTATCCTCAAGGGCGAAAGGCTAGCCCTCAACATCATGCAAAGGCTTTCAGGTATTGCTACTCAAACAAGACGCTACACCAGCCTGGCTAGCCCCAAAGGCATCGCCATACTTGATACAAGAAAAACCTCTCCCGGCCTGCGTGTACTTGAGCGCTACGGCGTTCGAGCTGGAGGGGGCACCAACCACCGCTTTGGCCTCTTTGATGCAATTCTCATTAAAGACAACCATTTAAAAATTGCGGGCGGAGTAAAACCAGCGTTGCTGGCAGCCGAGAAGTTTCTCAAGGCTCATCCGCATCTAAAGATGAGTCAAATACTGTCGGTTGAGGTCAGTAGCTTAGACGAACTACAAGAAGCATTAGACCTCGGAGCCAAACGGGTGCTGCTTGACAATATGAGTCCAGATCAGGTGCGCCAATGCATCCAAAAGATATCGATCAATAGCAGCAACGGTACTGGTGAGTATTTTGTCGAAGTATCCGGTGGCATTACTTTAGAAAACCTCAGCGGTTATCTCATAAGCGGAGTAAATGCCATCTCAACTGGCGCCCTTACTCACTCTGCACGCAATGTAGATCTATCGTTGGAATTTACAGACTAACTATTGACTTGCTCTAAGCAGGCAAAAGGCTGATTAAGTTTCTTGCATCTTATCTCTTGACAGCCCGGCTTTCCCTGCGCCATTTCAGGCTTTCCAAGCATGAGACCATGGCAATTGCCAGACAGAGCATGACATTCCAAAAAGCTAGCTAAGGGTATACACTTGCATACATCTTCAGTTTGTCTTTATTTTTCAAAACGAGTTAATGAAGCAGTTGGGCTGGTAGTTCTACAGTCTATTGTTCTACTTTGTGCATGTAGCTTGTGATGTTGAATTTGTACAAACGCAAAGATACAAATTGAAGATTGCCCCCCCACTTCACTATCAAATTCAGGCAACCCGCAGGTCAGGTAAGGAAAGAACTTATGAACCCGCCCACCAAAGTTTTCATCGTCGACAGCGACCGTCTGGCACTGGTTACGCTGAGCCTTTGGCTTGAGCAACACAAAGACTTCGAAGTGGTCGGCACCGCTCTGCCAACAAGCAAATTAGAGCAAAAAATTCGCGAAAGCCAGGCCGATCTAGTAGTCCTGAGCCTTTCTACAGTTGGAATCGAAGCGGTAACCACCCTGCGTCGCGTCAAGCATACTTACAGCGATATTCCAGTCATTATTCTGCACCAGGGCGATGCTAAAGCGATTGAAGGGCCGCTGACTTTTGAGTCAGATGCGCAACTATCACCTGATGCAAGCTTGAAAGATTTAGTTGAGACCATGAGAAAACTTGGCCTCCGTCAAAAAGTTGTAACTGGCTCAATGCCCGCAAGCATGCTCACCAAGGCTGGCTAACCAATTTAGTGTATTTCGTCGAACTAATTGTAGTTTGCATAACCCTTGTGGTTCTGCGAAGCTTTTTGTCAGGTGAACATACAAAAGACAACGGCAGCTCTGGAGAGCACCTTGATTTGGAACCAGTGGAGATTGCCTATCTGTCACGCAACGGCGACACCACTTTTGCGTTGAGCATACTAGTATTCGACATGCTACATAAAGAAGTGAAGAGCCGCTTGAACAACTCAGGCGATTCTCTATTAATAGCTACAGCATCTTCATCGGCATCTTCTTCAGCTGTACCGGCACTGCCAGCTGCAAGTGCGAGTAAAAGCTACTTCGAAACCAGGCTGCAAGAAATAATTAAGTCGTCACTGAGAAATTGGGGCGAAAAGACAATTGACGCGGCCGGTTTAAACTACAAAAAGGACCCTATCGGCTTTATTCGCCGACTGCCGATACTTTATCGATTTCTCTCCAATGCCCTAAAAGGCACCGCCAAAGAAATCTTGAATGACCCCCGCCAACTGAGCAGATACATTTCAAAAACTGGTCTAATGCGCATTCTTGCCCAAATAGGTTCATCAGGGCTGAAACAAGAGTTCGAAGTCGAACTACAAGCCGAGTTGCTAGCTAAGGGTCTACTCTTGGAAGCGAAGCCAAGAAAAAAGCTAGCAACAATCTACTCGGTCTGTTTCGTTATTGCCCAAATAATATTTGTCACCCTGCTACTACTGGCAATACCTAATCATATCCATGCTCTTATTATTTTCGCCGCTTCAGCCTTAACAGCATGCACAGTAAAAGCCGCTATTGGTGCCCGTTCGTTCATACCACTCTATGAAGATCTCTGTGAAGTATTGAACCATGCTACCAGGCACAATTTTCGCATCACAGCACTGCAATATTTTATTCATCTGGTCAATGCCATTCTCAATGGTTTGAGCATTTTTGCATTTTTTATACTTCTGTTAATGGGCTCATTAGTTCTCTATTTGACCCAAACTGTGGACAGTCCAGCCACCTATTTGATGCTACTGAGCATGATGCTAGCCCAATACATAGCGGCCGGTTATTTGTTAGAAGCCTACCGCCTCAGCCTGTCAGAGTGCAGCTCACCTCTGGCTCAAAGGCACATAAAATTATTGAAGACACGCTACCGCAGCTCATCTTCGATTGATGCTCTCAAGTCAGTTCTGCTCAGCACAGAGTATGATGCAGAGTTGTCTTACTTGCTTTCGATTTATGGTATTGAAACTCTCTTCTTCATATAGAACAAAAAATGGCAAAAACAATAGAAAAAAACACTAAGGTCATAATCACTGGCGCTTCAACAGGAATTGGCCGGGGCCTAGCTTTGCTTTTAGCAGAGAAATACAAGGCCCAGTTAGTCCTAACTGCCCGCAGTGAAGGTGACTTAGCGAGCGCAGCAGAACAAGTAGTCGCCCTTGGCGGCAAGGCCGAAACTGTTGTTGGTGATATTGCCGCCGAGGGGATGATTGATAAACTCGTAGAAAAATGCCTCACTGCCTATGGTGGCATAGACATTATCGTTAACAACGCCGGCATGGCCATACCGGGGAAATTTGAACATCTCTCTATGTCAGACTGGAGGCGGCTCTTTGAAGTCAATTTCTTCACCCCACTGGCTCTCACCTATGCAGCCCTGCCTCATCTGAAGAAATCGAATGCTGGCAAGATCGTCAACGTGGCATCGGTAGCTGGAAAAATATCTTTTCCTGGCAGTGTCAGCTATTGCTCAAGCAAGTTTGCCCTGACTGGGCTTTCTGAAGGTTTGGCTGCCGAAATTGGCAATCTCATTGATGTCGTTACAGTTTGCCCAGGCTGGGTGCGCACCGAATTTTTTGAAAAAAATGCTGTGGCCGGGCAGAAAAATCCAACTCTGATTGCTGAGCGCCATGATCTCAGCGGCGTGCTCATGAAGCACGTGCTCAGCATCAGTACCAAGCAATGCGCCAGCGACATAGAAAGAGCACTCGCCCGCGGTGGATCTCACGAGCTAATTCTTACTCTTCCTGGTCAATTTGCCGAACGCCTCCATGGCGTGGCACCAGGCCTAATGCGCTTTATTGCCCGAGGCATACCGGCCGAGTTTCCAAACAAGAATAGCTAAGCTATTCCATATACTTCGAGCGAATCAACTGCACCCGACGATCCAGGGTCACGGCTTCCGTTGAGCGGTTAGTCTTGCGCAAAAGTTCTGCATAATTCTCGAGGCAAGCCGCTACATAAGCGTGCTCGGGTCCAAGGGCCCGCTCCCAAATTTCGATGGCACGCCGGTACAGACTCTCAGCCCGAGCATGGTTGCCGTGTTGATGGTAAAGCCAACCCAAATTATTGAGACTTTCAGCTACTTTCGGATGATCGGGGCTAAGCACCCGCTCGCGAATGGCCAGAGCACGCCGATGCATCGGTTCAGCTTGCTCAAACTGCTCTTTTGCTAAAAACAATGAGGCAAGATTGTTCAAGGCATTGGCAACATTAGGATGATCATTGCCATGAACCCGCTCTTCAATTTTTAAGACCCTTCTGAATAGAGGTTCAGCGTCAGCTCGGCGCCCTTGCTCAGCATAAATATTGGCCAAAGAATTGAGAATTTCAATCAAACTACTGTCTTCCAAGCCCAAATAGCGCTCTCTAATTTTCAAGCCCCGGCGCAAGACTTCCTCTGCTTCATTAAAGCGACTGAGAGTCATATAGAGATCACCCAGATTACTGAGGGCGGAGGCTATATTAAGGTGCTCAGGGCCGAGCACCTTTTCTTGTAAACTCAAAGCCCTCTTAAACAAGGGCTCAGCGTCAGCATACTTGCCTTGAGCAAGATAGACCAGACCAAGATGATTTAGGGCCGCCGCCACGTCAGGGTGATCGACGGCGAGAAGCCGCTCGCGCATGGCCAGAGCCTTAATAAATAGCTCTTCTGCCTCCTCAAAACGACTGTCGTGATAGAGCAAAAGGCCAAGCGAAATATAGTAATCGGCCAAATCTGGGTGATCTGGGCCGAGCGACTGCTCCATATCTGGTAGAAGCCGCAAAAGGGCGTCTACATTCTCATCGATGGACATGACTATCGTGGGTCCGCGGTTACTTTCCTCTACCTTCATTTATTTTCTACCAGTGCAAGGGGATCTTCTAAACCTTTCTCAGTCGATGCGTTCATATATGAAGGCACCCTTTGGTTTTGCCCAAGTAATTTTTGAAATATCCCTATGCCCTGAGCGCTTATAGACTTTATCTATTTATCGCGCTCACCGCTCACCAGGGTCGCTTGGGCCGCGGCCAAACGTGCCACTGGCACACGGAAAGGTGAACAACTAACATAAGTAAGGCCCAGCTTATGAGCAAAGGCGATCGACTGCGGTTCACCGCCATGTTCGCCACAGATGCCCAGCTTCAGGTCAGGCTTTGTTTTACGACCCAAATCGACGGCTATCTGCATGAGCTTACCGACGCCGTCAAAGTCTAAAACCTCAAAGGGATTGCTGCTCAGTACTTTTTCTTTAGTACCAAGACAATCAACTCCATCAAGGTAGCGCTGCAGGAATTTGCCTTCAGCGTCATCGCGGGAATAGCCGAAAGTCATCTGGGTGAGATCGTTGGTGCCGAAGCTAAAGAATTCAGCATATTCAGCAATGGCATCAGCAGTGAGGCAAGCACGAGGAATCTCGATCATGGTGCCGAATTTGTAGACAATCTCGCAGTCTTCGCGCGCCATAACTTCTTTAGCTACGGCTTCGAGCTGCAGTCTGGCAAATTTTAGCTCGTTAACATGGCCAACAAGAGGAATCATAATTTCGGGCAAGACTTCTAGGCCTTGTTTCTTCACGGCAATAGCGGCTTCAAATATAGCCTGCACCTGCATCTTATTGATGCCAGGGTAAAGCAAGCCAAGTCGGCAACCGCGCAACCCCATCATCGGATTAGCCTCTTTCAGCTCACCAACTTTTTTAAGCAGCACTTCTTTTTCACGCAGTTGCGGTCCGCTTACCCCTTTGGCACGCATGGTGGCAACTTCATCGATGAGGTGTTCTTCTTTGGGCAAGAACTCGTGTAATGGCGGATCAAGTAGACGGATGGTGACAGGTAGCCCGGCCATGGCCTGGAAGATACCAGTAAAATCTTGTCTTTGCATAGGCAAAAGCTTAGCCAGGGCCTCTTCCCGCTCTAAATCAGTATTAGACAAGATCATCTGTTGCATTACCGGAAGCCGATCTTGGGCCATAAACATGTGCTCTGTTCGGCACAAGCCAATACCTTGAGCACCGAACTCACGAGCCAGTTTGGCATCTTCAGGAGTATCAGCGTTAGTGCGAATCAGCAGTGTTCTTACCTGATCAGCCCACTGAAGCAATGTTTTGAAGTCTTGTGAGAAATCGGGATCGTGGGTGATGATCTGTCCTTCGAAAATCTCGCCAGTTGAACCATCAATTGAAATCAAATCGCCTTTCTTGAAGAGCTTAGTTCCAACATACATTTCTTCGCGATCAAGATCGATTTTCAAAGCCTCACAGCCAGCAACGCAGGGCTTGCCCATGCCGCGAGCAACTACAGCTGCGTGGCTGGTCATGCCACCGCGGCTGGTGATCACACCTTGAGATGGAACAATGCCATGGATATCATCGGGACAGGTCTCGATTCTAATCAAGATAACCTTAAGACCTTGACTGGCCATTTTTTCCGCTTCATCAGGATTGAAAATAATTTTACCGATAGCCGCGCCAGGAGAGGCATTGAGACCAGTGGCAATCAGTCGATTTTCTTTCTTAGCCTTAGCTTTGTCTTCAGCAATAAACGAAGGCAGAAGCAATTGGTTCAATTGCATAGGTTCCACTCGATTGAGAGCTTCTTCGCGAGTGAGAATGCCTTCAGTTACCATATCAACAGCCACTTTAACAGCTGCAGCGGCAGTGCGCTTACCACTTCTGGTCTGCAATAAGTAGAGCTTGCCTTGCTCAATCGTAAACTCAATATCTTGCATATCACGGTAATACTGTTCAAGTCGTCCGACATTGGCTAAGAGCTCTTCGTAGACGCTGGGCATACCTTTTGCCATATCAGATATTTTTAGTGGAGTGCGAGTGCCTGCCACCACATCTTCACCCTGAGCATTTACGAGATACTCACCATACAGAAGCTTTTCGCCAGTACTAGGGTTACGAGTGAAACATACACCGGTAGCCGACGTATCATCAAAATTACCAAACACCATTGACTGCACGTTAACAGCAGTGCCCAGGTTGTGGTCAATCTTATTGAGATTGCGATAATAGATTGCCCGACTGTTATTCCATGATCTAAATACAGCTTCAATAGCGCCTTGCAGTTGCTCTTTAGCATCTTGGGGGAAAGGCTTGCCTGAACGGGTTTGCACTAGTGCCTTGAACTGCTCCACCAAATTTTTCAAATTTTCGACAGTGAACTCAGCGTCACTTTCAATTTTGAGCTCATCTTTCAAATCTTCTAGCAAGTCTTCAAAACTGTCCTTGCTAATCTCAAGCACCACACTACCGTACATAGCAATGAAACGACGATAGCTATCCCAGGCAAAGCGGGCATTGCTAGTCAAAGCAGTTATTGATTCGACCGTCCTATCATTGAGACCGAGATTTAAAATCGTATCCATCATGCCTGGCATAGAGAACTTAGCGCCTGAGCGAACGGAAAGAAGCAGCGGATTTTTCAGATCGCCAAGGGTACGACCAACTTTCTTCTCGACATGGGCTAGCTCGACCATCACCTCATCAAACAAACCAGGAGGCATTGTTTGTGAATTCTCGGTATATTCACGGCAGCATGAAGTGAGTATGGTCAAACCCGGTGGAACGTTGACCCCTGAGTGGGTCATTTCAGCCAGTCCAGCCCCCTTACCACCAAGTAAGTCTTTCATAGCATCACGATTGCCAGCAAAAGCATCAAAGCCTTCCTCAAAAAGATAAACGCGCTTGGCTAATTTGAGCTGCGCATATTTATCCTTCAATTGAGCTTGACTGCTCTCTGTCATACTCACCATGATTTCTCTCTCCATTGTTGGTTTGGGGCTAGATTCGGGTCAAGATTCTATGTTTAGTCGTCGCGGATATTCATATAAATTTCGGAAGATGTTTCTTCTATGGCCTTAGCTGAAACGTCTAGGATATGGCATTTTAGCTCTCTGAAAATTTTCTTGGCATAGCGACTCTCTTGCATAATGCGATCGGGATCAGCATAATCACTGCTGCCCGGCATTCCAAGAACAGCTGCTCTTGTACTTCTAATTTCTTGCAATTGATATGGGTCGATTTTCAAGCCAAAGATGCGCTTAGCCGGTACTTGAAATAGGGCTAGTGGTGGTTCGACACCGTAGACTATTGGCACATTAGCCGCCTTAAGACCGTAGTGATGAGCCAAATACATGCAGTTAGGAGTTTTGCTTGTACGCGAAACTCCAACTAGAACCACATCGGCTTGCAAGATGCCATCAGGATTTTTGCCATCATCAAAGCGTATAGCAAAGTCGACAGCCTCAATGCGCCTGAAATAGGTTTCGTCGAGTAAGTGCAGGCGTCCGGGCTGCGAAAGTGGTTGAGCTCCGGTCAAATTACCAATTCGTGCCATCAAGCCACCAATTAAATCGATGCTCGGCACTTTGTATTTATTAGCCTCGGCCTCAAGGGTTTCTCTGTATTCAGGCAAAACCAAGGTATAAGCAATTATTGAACGACCCTGAGAAATTTCCTTGACCATGGCAGGAATTTGCTGCGAACTGCGCACCTGTGGCAATCTATAGATAGAAGCATGGCCAGGCGGAAACTGCACAAGAGCAGCTCGAGCAACAGACTCAGCGGTCTCACCGCTTGAATCAGACATAGTGTAGATTATCAGCTCGCTAGAATTTGACGGCAGCTTAGGCTCATTAGCCAGTGTCTTACTTGAGTCATGGTGTGCGTCTTTCACTTCTCACTCACGGCGGTGCTGACGGTAAATAAGTAACACATTTTGCCTCAAAAATGCCCCTACGATATATATGTTTTATAGTTGACTTCAGTGCAAGCCAAAATCTATGGGCAAATCAGGATAAAATAGGGACTATATCTAAGGTTAGCTTGAAGTAGACACCTGAAGTAAGCATTTGGATCCCCAAGAATTTACTGTTAAACAAGCAACAGTTGCCGATCTTATCGGCACAAGGGTAGGTCACGCCTATGTACTGACCGGTGTGCTTGGCACCGGTGGAATGGGCAATGTCTTTAGGGCAAGTCAAGAAACCATTGGCCGTGATGTCGCTATCAAATTCTTGCCCCTTGAGATTGCTACTGATGCCACGGCCGTGCAGAGACTTGGCCGAGAAGCCAGGGCCTTAGGACAACTGAACCATCCAGGCATCGTTACAACCTTCGACTTTGGCTTTACCGAAAAGAGAGAACCTTACTTAGTTTTGGAGCTCGTGGAGGGCAAATCACTCCAAACAATTTTGGACCAAGAAAAGCGTCTAGAAATGGCCCGAGCACTGCAGATATTCGTTCAAATTTGCGAAGCCATGAGCTATGCTCACAGCCAGGGAATTATCCACCGCGACCTCAAGCCTCTCAATATCATGATCGGCATACGCGAGCAATTCGAGTTCGCCAAGATACTTGATTTCGGTATTGTCAAACTGACTTCGGAGGTGCAGCAACTAACGAAGTCTGGAGAAATTTGGGGCTCACCATTTTATATGAGTCCCGAACAATGCACCGGCGGAACGGTTGACAACCGCTCGGATATTTACAGCCTAGGGGTGGTAATGTTTCGCAGCCTCACCGGGGAAGTGCCACACCGTGGTGCCAGCTTCCCAGAGACGATTGCGCGCAAATTGTCAGAGTATCCACCCTCTTTCGAGAGCATTGCCCCCGGGCTAAATCTTCCTGAAAAGCTAGAAGCAGTTGTGCTGAAATGCTTGCAAAAAAATCCGGACGAGCGCTTCGCCACAATGCAAGAGTTGCGAGCGGAGCTGCTTAAAAACTATCCTAATCGCCTTGAGTCAGAGGCAACTCTTACTTATGAAAAACTAGACGCCGTCACTCAAGCCAGTCAAGCTAGAACAGATCAAAAGAAAACCGATCAAGCTAAAGCTGGTCAAACAAAATCTGACACGCCTCAAGCTAGCAAAAACTTGGAGACAAATTCCAGCAGAGCAAGCAAGAGCAAAGCAAACACGAGCAAAGGAAGCGCTAGCGCATATAGCACTGAAAAGGAAAGTTCTGGCAACTCAAGAACTTCGCATCCAAGCCTGAAGCAGTCCAGCTCAGATAAAGCAGGAATAAAGCAACTGGCCATAGTTGTTCTATCTCTTTTGGTCTTCCTGGGAGCCATGGCCGCAGGAATATTTTCGCTTTACCAAAATCAGAAAAGTGCCGCAGCAAAAATACAGCCACAAGCTATTACTAATTTGCAGCCGAATAATGGCACCACAAGTGGTGCTGACAATGCCAATAATACACCAGGCCAACTCAACCGGCCACCTTCCAGCAAGAATCCAGTAGAGCAAAGCTCAATCACGCCTGCCGAAAGCACCAAACCAGACATTAAAGCCGTGAAGAAAGCGCTGAAAAAAGCCCCAACCAAACCGGTGAGAAAGAAAGCCAGTCAAGCGGCAGCCACTCCAAGAAGCAAGAGCCTGCGAGAGATTCTGCGTCACACGGGCCAAGCCGTCATGCACGAAATTAGGCCCCTAAGGCGATTGCGCCAAAACGATCCCAACAGCTTCTACCGAGACTTCGGCGGCCGTTAGCTCAGTTTATCTATTTGACAACATTGAGATTCAAAGACTTGAGAATCAGCAGGAGATCAACACCCTCGGATATGACTTTAATCAAGTTACCCTGATTAACTCGCGGTACAGAAATCGAGGGACTGAACTTGAGACAACCGAGATAAGGAGCATTTGTGCGAGAAGCAAGCAACAATGCCACTTCAGTTCTGGTTAGTTTACTCTCTAGCACCTTACCTTCATCGGCCTGAGTTTCAACAGTAACCATGCCGGTGATGGGTAGATCGTTCAAATAGCTATAGGCCAAGACGAGTTTTTCAATGGCTTCCTGGTTGTGGTGGGCAACAATAACGCATGAATAGCCAAGCTCGCGAGCGAAATCACGGGTGTCTTTCCATGAGTGGGCCAAAGTACCCACGCTATTCTGCTCGAAACTCATAGGTGAAGCACAACCACCGGGAGTTTCTACAAACATAAATTGAGAGGAGTCACGGCCAATCGAAAGCGAATGCTCCCATTGAGCTTCTGAGAGATTCTTTGCTGATGAAATAACGGTAGTAGCATAGTTGCGGGGAGTGCCACTAATGGAGCAAATAAACGAGATTTCAGACTCAGCGCGATCCTTGCTAGCAAAAGAGATTGGCTTAACAGCGCTCAGCGCCACACCTTGTTGTCGCAACATGGCCGCCAAGCCTGTCATAAAGACAGTCTTTCCACAACCAGCCTCAGTACCAATGATGGTAAGACCGCTGCTAATTACTTGCTTACCAACTTGAGTATTTTGAGGATTCTTTCCAGTTGACATAAATCAACCCATCTAACTGAACAACTAGAATATCAAGTTGCCTGCCACTGTTGACTATGCCAAAAGTAGAAATTTGATTTTATTATCTGGTCTTTCTGTTATCTGATTCTCTTTGTTATCTGATTCTCTTTGTTATCTCACATGCACGGCCAGGTGATCGGCATCTTGAATACGCTTATGCACAGCTTCTAGTGCCGCTTTTAGCTGCACGTCTTTACCATCTTCAGGACCGCGACGAACTCCAGCGGTAGGTTTTTCTAACCACCATGGACCTTTCTTATCCTTCAAGTCTTGCTCTGAAAGCTCGATAGCAACATCCGGCGAGATGCCCTTCTTGTGAATATCGGTATCACTTGGAGTTAGATATTTGGCAATGGTGACATTGACGCCGCTGCCGTCCTCGAGGCGGTTAATTCCCTGTACCAGACCTTTACCGAAAGTACGCTGACCAACCAGGATGGCGCGATTATTATCATGGAGGGCACCAGATGTGATTTCAGAAGCAGAAGCGCTGCCTTTATTGATCAAAAGCGCCAGGGGCTTCATACAAATAGGATGACCATCAGACTGAGCAGGGGTTTTGTAACCATCGCGGTCTACCGTAGACAAAATATTTCCAGAGTCGAGAAACATATTTGAGATGTCTATGGCGTTGGTCAGAAGACCACCAGGGTTATCGCGAAGGTCAAGAACCAGGCCTTTGGCGCCAGATAGTTTGGCAATAGCATCTTTCATTTCGCGATTTGCTTGCTGCGAGATGAAGCTAGAGAGCCTTATGTAGCCCACTTCAGAGTCAAGCATTTTTGCCGTTGGTATCGCCTTGATGGCAATTTCGGCCCGTACGACTTTGACCTTAACTCGCTTACCACTGCGGGTCAAAACGAGATTGACCGGCGTATTTATCTCGCCGCGAATATGCTTTGCAGCATCCTCGACATTAAAGCCCTTGGTACTCTTGCCGTCGATTTCAGTAATTTCATCCGAAGCTAGAATTCCCGCCTTGTAGGCTGGTGTGTCTTCAATTGGGGTTATGACAATCACTTTATGGCTATCAGGGTCTAAGCCAATCTGCACACCAATGCCAAAGAGCTTGGCATCAATTTGCGACTTTTCATCGTCAAAGGCATCCCGGTCTAAGAAGCGAGTGTAGCGGTCACCCAAACTAGCCAACATAGTCTCGATAGCTTTGTGAGCATCTTCAAGGGTCTTCAACTTGCCGTCGTAGCGATGCTCCCAACGGTCCCATGATTGACCAGTAAAACTGGGTTCATAATAATCTTCTTTGATCAATCGCCAGACCCGATGATAGAGGCCATCTGGGCGTATTGAAGGTACTAAAGCGATGTTGTGGGCCAGCCGTTCTTTATCAGGAAGGGAGGCGACGTAAGTATTTTGAGTCTGAGCACCTAATAGACCAGAGCCGCCTAAAGCCAGTGATAGAGCAACTGGAAGTGCTAAAAGGTGTTTCCATAACATATAAAACAAGACCCCGACTTACTTTCGAAACGAAATCACTACCTTGACAAGCTCTTTATACCCAGTCACGCCAGGTTTTAGACTATTTCGGCCAATTTTTTTCTGGTAAGTCTGATGGACGCCTAGTTAATACGAGTGCAGAAATGCTAATTAAGCCATTGGTGGTTAGTGCTACGATCATGGCTACATTTTTGGCACTTATTCAGTAGGCTTTCCCACACGAGAATCTCATGGCAACAAAATCACCATCAAACTCAGCCGATCTAGCAGATATTGGAATCTTTGGAGGCTCAGGCTTCTACAAACTCTTCGATAAATACGAAGAGAAAATGATAGAAACACCATATGGCCCACCGTCTGCGGCAGTTGCGATCGGCACCATGGGCGGAAAACGCGTGGCTTTCATGCCTCGCCATGGTGAAAAGCACACTATTCCTCCGCACAAAGTACCCTTTAGAGCCAATCTCTGGGCCATGAAATCACTCGGTGTAACCAGACTGGTCTCCCCCTGCGCTGCGGGCTCACTGCAGGCGCACGTTAAACCAGGCGAGTTTGTGGTTTGTGACCAATTCATCGACCGCACTTCTGGCCGCGCCGATACTTTCTATGATGGACCTATCACCACCCACGTATCCCCAGCCGAATGCTATTGTCCCCAGCTACGCGAACTGGCAGTCAAGGCAGGAGAGAAAGCTGGCATTACCATGCACCCATCGGGCACAGTGGTAGTGATCCAAGGGCCAAGGTTCTCCACCAAAGCCGAATCGGCCTGGTTCAATAAAATGGGCTGGGAAGTGATCAATATGACCCAATACCCTGAAGCTTACCTAGCTAAAGAGCTTTCGATGTGTGTTGTTAACGTTTCGCTGATTACCGACTATGATAGTGGAGTAACCGCCAACGTGGAGCCAGTTTCACACGCAGAAGTGATGAAAGTATTTGCCGCTAACATCACCAAACTGCAAAGCCTGCTGGTCAACTTAATTGAAACCATTCCTGATGGCAGAGAAAAATGCACTTGTGCCGACACTCTCAAATCAGCCCGCGGCTAATAGCTATATAGGCAACAAGCACTGAGAGAAAAGTAAATGCTACGCAGCTTCTCACTTAACCATGTGGTCGCACTACTAGGACTGGTACTCAGCCTATCCTCATACCTGATGCTGCACCGCTATGGTGTACCCGAGAAAATCTGTGTTGGCGGAGGCATATTGGCTCTCTTAGTAGTTTCAATATTCTGGTCCAGCGTTTTGCTGGGTACCGACGACGACGAAGATGACTGATCGAGCTGAACTCATCAAGCTGAACTAAGCAAGCTGAACTAAGCAAGCTGAACTAAGCAAGCTGAACTAAGCGCGACGAACTCATAGAAAAACTATCAATGATAAGGATCAATCCTGCGAATGAACTTTCAAAAAAATTGGCCCATGAGTAAACTGGCCAATATTAGGTCTTTTAGTTTGACTCTAGGCCTAGGACTTTGCCTCACCGCTGGGATATCAAACAATCCAGCCTATGCAACAGATGCAGCGAGCACTGACAAGCCTGATATCAAAATCAAGAGCCCGCTCATACCGGTCAACAAAGACTTCAAATTGGCCAATGGTCTAAGGGTAGTTCTCTCAGAAGATCATTCGGTGCCAGTGGTATCAGTAGCAATTGTCTATGACGTTGGTGCCAGAGATGAAGTGAAAAAGCGCTCTGGTTTCGCTCACCTCTTTGAACACATGATGTTTCAAGGCTCAGAAAATGTCGGCAAGATGGAACACTTCAAATACATCGAAAGTGCCGGCGGCAGTCTAAACGCCTCTACTCATGCGGATTTCACTAACTACTTCGAAAAGATGCCCAGCAATCAGTTAGAACTGGCACTTTGGCTTGAGTCTGATCGCATGCGCTCTCTCAAGGTCACGCCCGAAAAATTTGCCAACCAGCTAGAGACCGTAAAGGAAGAGAAGCGACTACGAGTCGACAACCAACCTTATGTACCCGCTTCAATTAAACTGGAAGAAATGGCTTTCGATAACTGGAGTAACGGCCACCCGCCGATTGGCTACTTTGAAGATTTAGAAGCATCCTCAGTAGAGGACGTGCGCAAATTCTTTGACACATACTACGCTCCTAACAATGCCACCATGGCAATCGTTGGCGATTTCAACAGTGATGAAGCAGCCCGTTTAGTAGAAAAATACTTCGCCACTATTCCCAAAGTCATACTGCCTAAGCGACCGGACCTGAGCGAACCAACTCAGACAAAGGCTAAGTACTTGCGCGTGGAAGACCCACAGGCCCAGGCTCCGGCCTTCTGGATTGCCTGGAAAGCACCGGCACGGAGAGAGAAAGACTTCTACGCCCTTAACTTGCTGCAGACCATCCTTGCCACTGGCGAGTCATCAAGGCTATACCAGCGCCTGGTCAAAGAAGATCAAGTGGCTTTGCAAGTTGACTGCTCTTATGATGAACGCCGAGGCCCATCACTTTTTGAGACTTTCGTAGTCTACAAGCCGGGTTCGACTCCTGAAAAAGTAAGAGAAGTGGTTTTCCAAGAACTGGACAAAATCAAAACGGCAAAGGTGACCGACGTAGAATTGCAAAAAGCAAAAAACCAAATTTTACGCCAACTTTTCTCGTCTAATAGCCATTCTTCACTACAGAGATCTTTGGGAAGAGCTGAAATTCTGGCCGAGTATACGTCTTTCTTTGGAGACCCTGGTTTGGTCGACAAAGATGTCGAGGCCTATCTGAATGTCACCACAGATGACATTCAGCGCGTGGCTGGCAAAATGTTTAATCACGAAGGTTCCACCACTGTCGATGTGGTTCCGGCAAAGAAAAAGGAAAGCTAGAGTTAAAAATGAAATTGCAAGCACTAAAAACAAGACTCTTCAGCCTCACTGCCGTATCCCTTTTGCTCACCTCATCACTTTTGCCAGCCATGGCTAAAGTAAAAATCGCACCGAAGACCAAGCCAACCACGAGCAGCGTCGTCGTACCAGAGCAGCCAGTGATACCAAAAGCCCAGAGCATCTCTCGCGCCCAGGTAACCAACACGGCTGTTGAAGCCTGGCGCAAAACTGCGCCCAAAATGTCAGCACCTAGGCCTTTTAACCTACCAGAAATCACCAGCTACAAGCTAGAAAATGGCCTGGAAGTGCAACTGGTTGAAGACCACCGCTATCCCTTTATCTCAGCCACCATTGGGTTTAGGGACGGCTCCAGCAACGAACCCAAAGACATGCTGGGTCTAGCAGATATGACAGCAGACCTGCTAACAGAAGGCACCACCACCAGAAAAAGTAAAGAGATTGCCTCTGAAATTGACTTCATTGGCGGTGGTTTGGCCGCGAGCACTGACTACGATTACACGATTTTGAGCGGTTCAGCTCTATCGCCTTACACTGGCCGACTCTTTGATGTGCTCTCCGACGTGCTGCTGCACCCAAGTTTTCCCGAAAACGAATTGGCCCTAAAGAAGATCAATCAGATTCAGGCCCTCACTATTAAACGAGGAAACCCTGAATTTCTGGTAGAAGAGAGATTCAACAAAGTGCTCTTCGGAGAGCATCCCTATTCTGTAATAGCACCCACCGAAGAATCGCTCAACAAAATCACCAGAAAAGACATAGAGGCTTATCACAAGGCCCATTACCAACCCAATCATTCAGTAATGGTTGTAGTTGGGGACTTTGATAAGAACAAAATGCGCGAGCTAATTGCCAGCAAATTTGGTGAGCCTTGGAAGGCCTCAGATGTACCAATGGCAGCTCAGCCGGAAATGCCAAAACAAAACGGTAGACGCATATATCTAGTCGACCGCCCGGGTTCAGTGCAAACGGCTATTAAGGTAGGAAACGTTGGCGTAAAAAGAAGTGATCCTGATTACTTCGCCATGGTGGTAATGAATCAGATTCTTGGTGGTGCGGCTCACGCAAGACTGTTCCTCAATATTCGCGAAGCAAAAGGCTATACCTATGGTGCCTATAGCCGTATGTCTGCTCGTAAGCAACCTGGGACCTTCTTTGCTGGTGCCAATGTGCGCACCGAGGTGACCAATCCATCGTTGCAAGAATTTCTCTACGAACTAGATCGCATGCGCACAACTAAAGTTACTGATGCCGAATTGAAGAGTGCGCAAAACTATCTAGCTGGTTCCTTCCAACTCGGCCTCGAGACACAAAGCGGACTGGCCCAGAGGCTGCTAGAAGCGAAGCTCTACGATCTTCCGGATGACTTCCTAAAAACCTATGCTGATAAAGTTACGGCAGTAAAAGTCGACGATGTAAGAGCAGCAGCCCGCAAACTAATTGACTCAAACAATCTGGTTGTGGCAGCCGTAGGCGATGCCAAGAAAATAAAAAGCGACCTTGAACTGTTCGGACCTGTAACCGTATACGATGCACAGGGAAAGCTAAGCTCAATATCAGACGAAAAGAAAAGTCAGTAAGCATCAGTAAGTAAATATATAGGATAGAGCAATGGCAAAGAGAGCATTAATAGTAGTAGACATTCAAAACGACTATTTCCCTGGTGGCAAATGGCCCCTTGTCGGCATGGAAGCGGCGGCAGACAACGCCGCACAACTTATTGCAAGTGCCCGAAAAAATGGTGAGCTAGTAGTTCATGTTCGCCACGAGTTTCCCACTGCCGAAGCACCTTTCTTCGCCCCTGGCTCCAAAGGCGCTCAAATACACTCTAAAGTACAAAACATCGCTGGGGAAGATGTAGTGGTAAAAAACCACATCAACTCATTTAGAAATACAGACCTAGCAGAAGTATTGGACAAAAACAGCATTGACGAAGTGGTCATCTGTGGCGCCATGAGTCACATGTGCATCGATGCTGTAAGTCGCGCTGCTAATGATTTTGGCTACGACGTAATCGTTGTACATGACGCCTGTGCTACCAGAGACCTTGAATTTAATGGCAAAACAATTGCCGCAGCTGAAGTTCACAGCGCCTACATGTCAGCTCTACAGTTTGGCTATGCCAAAGTAGTTTCTACAGCTGAGCTTGCAGCATCACTACAATTAACGACATAGACCTGGATCACAGAGTTCCATCTACTGTCTTTGATTCATAAGATCATAATGCTGGATAACGGCGGTTTGTGTTCTTGGCTTTGCTGAGAACCACTGAAAAGGCGAACTTTTCTAGTCAGCCAACCGGGCATGCGATGAGCCGATTGTGCCAGTTCACGGATGCCTTCAGGACTAAGATGGCTCAAGGCACTGGCCACAACTGAGTTATCACAATTTTTCTCTCCGACAAACCAGAGTGCGCTTATGATTTCACCTACTGGCGAATCACAAAGTGTAATCTTTCTAGGGGAGTAGCTCTTTAAAGTGATCTCTCGCTTCATTGATTGGAATACGCTGCTGACACCATATACGCTGAAAAGGTGCTGAGCTTGAGCAGGAGCAACTAGGCCAAACCTGCTTGCGATGTCGAGGCCGTGAATAGCAATTTTCTTTTTGAAGACTTGCGCTTTGAACTTTGCCACCGCTAGTGGTTCAAAGTTTTGCTCGTTTGTTCGCAATGTAAAAAGTCCCCAAGCTATGCGGGTAAGGTAGCCGCATTTGACCAACCTATACAGAGCCTGATCAATAGCCTCTCTTGTGCCAAGATTGAGTACCTGCTGAGTGGAAAACCATTCACCAGAAGACAGGTTAGAGATGAAGTTTAGAATATCGCCGTGACAGCTCATGATTGCACCTCATAAACAGCGTGTATTCTTAATAACGTTGTGAGGAGGTAAATGGTTCAAATAGTCAGTGTTAGATTTTCGGACTGAACTTCTAACTAGGTCCCGCTGTTAGATTTTCGGATTGAAATTCTAACTAAGTCCTCTGTTAGATTTTCGGATTGAAATTCCAACTAGGACCCGCTATTAGATTCTCGGATTGAAATTCAAACTAAGTCCTCTGTTAGATTTTGGGATTGAAATTCTAACTAGGTCCCGCTGTTAGATTTTCGGATTGAAATTCTAACTAGGTCCCGCTGTTAGATTCTCGGATTGAAATTCTAACTAGGTCCCTCTGTTAGATTTTCGGATTAAAATTCTAACTAGGTCCCGCTGTTAGATTTTCGGATTGAAATTCTAACTAGGTCCCTCTGTTAGATTTTCGGATTGAAATTCTAACTAGGTCCCGCTGTTAGATTTTCGGATTGAAATTCTAACTAGGTCCCTCTGCTAGATTTTCGGATTGAAATTCTAACTAGATCCAGCTGTTAGATCTCTGGACTGAAATTCTAACCAAATCCCGAAATTCAATTTCCGCGCTGAAATACAATTCAAGACTCGCACACCAGTAGTAATGCAAGAACAGCAAATAATACCTGCATCAGCAAGATGCTATCTCATGCCTTGTTGATTGATTAATTCAAGCAGCTGTTCGAAAGTTGAAAGTTCCGGACTTTCTGGATCGAGCGTTTTTATTTTTCGCAAATGCTCTTCTAGTTTTGGAATGTTCCAATAAATCAGATCAATAGTTGAGAGCATAAGCCAACCCTTAATCATGTTCGGATTTTGCCGTACAACTTTAGCAGCCAGATCTAAGGCTCTATCCACTTCACCAGCAGTAAGAAGAATATGGCCTAGCTGAATATATGGCCATTCGAAATCAGGATACTCTCTTATAAGTAGTTCAAGTTTAGCTTTAGCATCAACAATCTCTTGCGTGATATAAAGCTTCAAAGCATCAACAAAGCGACGCGTCGCATCATCACTAACTCTGTCACGAGGAATACGGGTACGAAGTCGTATCTTTGCGCGCTTGCCTTGCATTGTGTCGCTGCCCTGAGAAATAGTCTTCTCCAGAGCAGAACGGGCCTGTTCAGCAAAACCAAGTTGTTCGTAGCGCGCTCCCATCTTTAAATAATCTGACTGCGATAGGCCCTCGGGCAAATAGTCGATAGGCAAACCGATACGTGGCAGCACCACACCCTCAACAACTTTATGTAAAGCACTATTGGCTAAATCATTTGCTAAAGAAAAAACATTGCCGACATTGCGCTTGGCCTTAGCCAGGGTTTCATTGCGATCGAATACCTTACCAGCTTCAGAACCGGCCAGCCTTACGGCTTCTTCGACGGTACCGCGCACAGCATTAACGGCATCATTAACCGTAAATGTAATCTCCAAAGCTGCCATCAGAGCTCCGACCTTGCGTCGAGTTTCTTCGGGTACGGCGTCGCCAGCAGCGGCCATACTGTAGCGTGAACTGGCAGCCATTTGCTTGGGCCACTTTAACATTTGATAGCGAATGGTAAGACGCTGATACTCTGTTGCTGTCAGACCGTCTGGTACTTCTTTTGGTGGCAGCATAATGCTCCTAATCCTCAAAACTCTTTCTTATAAAGGGCGCCAGCAAGATCTCCATATGGAGACCATCATATAAGGATCACCATTATACGGCCTGTAACACAAGCGTAACATGAGCCAGCGAGTATCCCAGGGTTTTCCCTATTATCGCCGAAGAGCACAGCAGGCAAGATGAAATCAGGAACGACTGATTTTTATAAATTTACGCCACCACAGGAGGTCGAAAATGACCCTCAATCCTTTGCGCACACTTTTTCTGATGCTCTCGCGCACCCCACCAGCAATTATGCTCTTAATGATTATAGGAGTGGCGGTGCTAGTCACTGTCACGGTTACGAGCTCTGAGTCGGTTCGCGACAAGGCCTTCAACGACACACTCAAAGATCTAGAAAGGAAAAACAATGCAAAAACAAAAGTTGTATATGTAATCAAAGATATTGCCGACGGGCAAGTAATCACTTCAGAAGCTCTTGAGGAAAAAGAGATTGAGCTAGCCAGAACACCTCAAGATGCAGTCACCAATTCAACTATTGCGATCGGTCGCACAGTTAAGTACGGTGTCAGCACTGGGCAAATTCTCTCGACTCACGATCTGGCACCACAAGGTATCAGCCTCAGTTTTGAATCACATGTCAAAGAAGGCATGCGAGCAGTTACTTTTGCTGTTGATGCCAATTCCGGCGTAGCCGGATTCATAGCTCCAGATAGTCATGTAGACATTCTCGGCATGGCTGGCAGTGGTGCTGATACAAGAGTGGCGCCCATACTGTCTGATGTACAAGTTGTTGCTGTCGGTCAAATGTTCGAGCGACAAGCAAAAAATCAAGCCAATCCAGCCGGCTCTGTAACAGTAGCAGTTTCTCCAGAAGACACTCAGAAGCTGATAAAAGCACTATCGGCAAGCAAATTGTATCTTTCACTACGCAACGGCAGAGACCACACACCGGTGGCAACAGTTGACGTCACTGCGCTCTATCCTCGTCCAGCAAAGGCGATGAGTGCCACTAACAGCGGTGAACAAGCTCTCTCGAATCTGATACCCCCACCACTTCCTGATTTCAATGCTGGCCCCATAGCCAGTGCATCATTCAATTCGAGCAACGCCCAACCAGTTCCACCACCACTGCACGAAATTGAGATGTGGACGGGTTCAAAGAAAGACGTGGTATCAGTACCTAAATAGACGGAGATTGACTGCTCGTATCTAGCCTGCTCCAGGACTAGAAACCGGTTTTGGCCCTTTCTTCTCAGGTGAAGAAGGGGCTTTGCCGTCCTCTTTCTTCACCGCAGGTTTTGGTGCCACGACGGGAGTATTGAGCATTTTGATTTCAAATGTTTTACCAGTCGGATTGATTTTCACTTTTCCGGAATCACAGTTTTTGGGATTCTTCAATTGAAACTGACAAACACTTTTAAATGTCATGTGCATGCCATCGCGATCAAAGCGACTCTTATCCGCCACGATAAATGGCGCAGGAATCAAAACTCTGGTAGAAGTTGCCACTGAAACCTGCCGTAAGTCTGGATTGATTTCGTCATAGAAAGTGATCAATTCAGGACGTTCAACAAAGAAGCCACCTGGTCCGCACTTATCCATAAAGCCGTTGGCGGCCTGCTTCACCGCTAGCGAATCTTTGCCATCGGAAGCAGCCTTACCAGCTAGAACAATGGCGGTATGACACATGCGCTCATTGTAGTCGTAAGCAAGATTAGCAATGAAAATGTTGACGGCGAACAATGAAACAAAGGCCAGCAGTAAAACGCCGGCGGCCAAATCGAAAATACTCAACTTGCCAGGCTCATGAGCCGAACTGCTAACAGTGGGAGAGCCTGGAGCAGATACAGTGGATGAAGCAGAGACAGTGGGTGAAGCTTCAGTGACCAGCTCCGAAGGCGCTGCTTCAGAAGGCGTTTCACGAGGCGAATCTTGAGACTTCGGCTCTTTTTTAGCTTCTTCCGTTTTTTCTACGTTTTCTTGTTCTGCTTCTTCTGACACAGGGCCTCTAGTGTAAGCAAGTATTACTTAGCCAGCTTGAGCTCCCCTAAATAGGGAAGCTCGCGGTATTTCTCCGCATAATCAAGACCATAGCCGACAACGAACAAATCTTCAATACTAAAGCCTACATAGTCGGCTTCAATAGGCACAACTCGGCGAGAGGGTTTATCAAGAAAAACAGCAATCTTTAGAGTGTTCGGGTTGAACTGATCGCGCAGATACTCCATGAAGAACTTTGCTGTGCGGCCAGAGTCAATAATATCCTCAACCACAATAATGTTGCGGCGGGAAATGTTAGGTAATTCTAGATAGGGCGTCTGCACGGCTCCAGAGCTTTCAGTGGCGCTGCCATAGCTTGCCAATCTAACAAATTCAATTTGTAGGGGATCTGGCGTCACGATTTGTCTGACAATATCGGCCAGGAAGCAAAAAGCTCCTTTCATCACCCCTATCACAACTGGGTTCTCCAGCTCCACATAGTCAGCACTGATTTGCGCACCCAATTCAGCAACTCGTTTTTGAATCTGCTCATGCGAGTAGATCGTTTTAATCGAGTCGACCTCTTTGTCGCGCTCAATTTTGGTTGCGGCCATATCAGTCTTTCCGGACATTTTAAGAACTCCCTTTAGAACATGGAAATCGTAACAGGTTCACATCTAAGTTGCTTCCCTAAATCTATATGTGAAATATGCAGCGGCCTCTAACATAAGTGGCTTCAATCAGTCGATCGTCGCCCAAAAATACAAGACTAGATAGTATTTCATCCGTCGGCTGACTGAGGATATTGTCCACAATTCCACTCTTGCGACTGGCGTCGACAACAATAAAGTCTGCTTCTTTGCCCACGGTCAAAGAACCAATTAAATGATCCAAGTGGGCAGCCTTCGCCCCGCCCAAAGTAGCCCGGTAAAGTAACTCAGGCGGCTCTATCCAAATGTCAGGCTGCATGTAGTTAGCATCTTTCATAACATTGAACAGCGACATTGACGGCCCCGCCGCTACATCTGAGCCTAAACCAAAGAGACAGCCTGCGGCAGAGATTTTGGCATAGAGAAAGACACCACTCTTGAGGAAGAAATTGGAGCTTGGACAATGGGCCAGGGAGCTATGAGTATCGGCTACGGTCTTAATGTCTTGATCATCAAGGTGGATAGCATGGGCAAACACCGTGCGCTTGCCGATAATGCCAAAACTCTTATATACATCTAGGTAGCTGCGAGCAGTGGGGAACTGGGTGGCAACAAATTGAATCTCTTCTTTTGCCTCAGACAGATGGGTGTGAACATAGGTGCCGGGATGCTTGGCAAACAAGTGGCCGACTCCGGCTAAGAGTTCAGACGTGGAAGTGACGCCAAAGCGCGGAGTGAAGGCATACAGGAGGAGGCCATCTCCCTGTCCGTGCCATTTAACCGCCAACTCCTCCGATTCTCTTAGCGAAGTCTCGGTATCTTCAGTCAAAGCTTCTGGAGAATTGGCATCCATCATCACTTTGCCCATAATGACCCGACTACCTTTCTCTAAGGCAACTTCAAAAGCCGCATCAGTGGCGTCTTTATGAATAGTAGTAAAGACCACAGCCAGAGTCGTTCCGTTGGCAGCCAACTCATCGAAGAACCAGTTGGCTATTTTGCGCGCATGGTTAGTATCTGAAAAGCGAGCCTCAGCAGGAAAAATATACTTATTGAGCCAGGCGAGCAGGTGCTGGCCAGAGCGCCCTGTCTGAGAAACCTGGGGCAGATGCAGGTGTAAATCCACTAGACCAGGCAAAATCAGCCTTTGGCCCAAATCAACAATCTCGACATTCCTATCATTAATATGATTGCCACTAGTGTATTTATGCTGAATTTCCAGCCAAGGGGCAACATCAATGATTGTGCCCTGCCCGTTTACAACCAGCGCGCCCTGAACGTAGTCAAGATAAGCGGTACTGGATAAGGGAGAAATCACGTGGCCCAAATAGATTTTGGTTAAATCCGATTCTGACTGGCTCATAAACTCTTGGGAAGACACCATAAACGAAACAAATACTGTAATACTAACTGCAAGTTAAGATACCGTGATTTAGCCAATGACATTGTCCGAAATTCGCGATTCAGAGATTTTGCAGGTCTTGCACGAAACCTATGAATTGTGGTCGGCCGGTCTGACAAAAGAAGATTATTACCAGTACAACGCTTTTCAGCGGAACCACGACTGGGGACGCCGCCATCTAAAGTTTCTCACCCTAAAACAAGGAGGCGAAATTGCTGTTGGTTGCAAAGCCTATCAAATTGAGATTAGCTCAAGGGGCAAGAATTATCCCTTCTTAGGAATCGGCGCCCTGTTCTCCCGGCGCAAATTTCGTGGACAGGGCCTTGGTGGCAAGTTCATGGAAGAGTTCATCGAAAGGGCCGAAGCCATTGGGGCCGCGGGTATAGTGCTGTTCTCTGACATTGGCTCAGATTTTTATGAGCAGTATGGTTTTCAAGAATTATCTAGCCTGGATTTTTCTATTGATTTAGCCTTGGCCCAATGGCGCTTGCCAAAAGGTAACTTCTGCCCAGCTTTCACAATTGATGAGCTCGGTCATGAACACATTGAGATTTTGCACCGCTACCACCAGCGGTGGCTTTCAAGAAGACCCTTTGCCGTAAGACGCTCTGTCAAATACTGGCATTACAAAATAGCCAAAGAGCAATTTCTCCATCAAAATTCAACGCTTTCTTGGCCGCGCCTGCATCTCCTTAAAACAGAAAATGGCTATTGCATTTACGAAATTGGTGGCAAGACCATGCGCATCCTCGAACTGGTAGACGCTGGAATTGGTCCTGAAAACCTATGGAGAGCTATTTTAACTCAGGCCTACACCCTGCAAATACGCAAGATCAGGGGATGGGAAGGCAATCTCAGAGGCCTTGAGCCCGGATTTAATTTTAAGAGTTTTCTGGCAGGCGACGAATTTCAGGCTGATTTTCGTGGTCAAATCTATTACTCTGAGAGAAATTGGGGAAGGTCCATGATGCTCTCCCTTGACAATAATGTTGGAGATTGGCTTTATCAATTTCCTTGTCCATTAATGGAGCTTGATCATCTCTAGACAATCGAGAAGGCAATGACAACATCCTCAACCAAACTTACTTGCGACTTATTGCTACAACAGCTCCTGACCGAAGGAGCAAGCCAGATATTTGTAGCGCCGCGCTCATGCAATTCACCCATAGCTCAAGCACTCCCTGAGGTCAAAGGTTTTCGTCAAGTCAACTGCGCCAGTGAACTCGCCGCGGCTTTCATGAGTATTGGCTACGCCCAAGCCTCCTCTCGTGCTGCAGTACTATTGCTCTCGGCCGGTCAAGGGTTAGTTACAGCACTGCCAGCCATTTACACAGCTAGTCGCATTCATGTGCCCATGATTATTATCTGCGACCAGCTCAGCACCCAAATTCTCAACGATGATCCCGCTCTCTCACTCGATGTCTTAGGTGTCAGTAAGCCAGTTTGCAAATGGTCCGCCGAAGCTCGCAGCGCCGGTGAAATACCACGCTTAATCAGGCGCGCATTTACCGAGGCCTTCTCGCCTCCCAAAGGGCCAGTCTTAATCTCAATCCCAGTTGACATCTTGAATCAGGTTGCCGAAACCACAGTTATTAATCCGCCTCACACCAGTCCACTTGGCGCTGCCGATAACAACTTTGTCCAGAAAAGCGCTCGCACTCTAGTTTCAGCAAAAAGTCCCTGTATTGTTGCTGGCAATGAAGTGAGTCAATACAGAGCTCGAAAAGAAGTGGCAACTCTGGCAGAAGTAATTGGTTGTCCTGTCTACAGTGAACCCAATCCAACCGGGGTAAATTTCCCCAACAGGCATCCACAGTTCGCCGGAGTGCTGTCGACAGAAATCAGCAGTGCTCGTGAAAGCCTTCGAGGTCACGACCTTGTTCTCGCCCTTGGCATGCAAACTAGACTGCCCGAAACAGCAGACCAGGCCTCACTAATTTCACCACGCACCTCGGTCTTGCAAATTAATGTCGACCCGACGCTTTCGGGTAAATCACTGCCTTGCATAGCCACTGCCACTGCCGATATTGCCGAATCTTTGTCGCGACTGCGAGCAGAAATTCAGCTGATCGCCGATAACAACTGGGTGAACGCAGCGCGAAATAGAGCAAGAGATACAACTCTAAATATATCGGGTCAGCGCCAAAAGTTAGAAGAGAACCTCGTCTATCCCAAGCAGCATGACCCAATTTCGCTTTTCTGGCTCTTGCGCAGCGTCGACGGCGCCCGCACTAGTGGCTCCATTGTCGTCACCGACATAATTGGCACCCTCACCGACCCATCCACTGTGATGAGCCTGGAGGGCAGCTCGGCCTATTTCGCCTCTAATTCAGGCGTTGATGGCTATGCGATGGGTGCGGCCCTGGGCACGCAGTGGGCAGCTCCAGACAACCCTGTAGTCTGCGTCACCTCAGATCAATCTTTCTTACAGGCCAGTCAGGCCCTGTGGACAGCCGCTCACTATGTGCTCAACACCAAATTTGTTGTGGTCAACAATGGCGGCTCCGACAGCCTCACACTGCACCTTGGGAACTGCGACCATCAATTCCCACTGGACTGCCCAGAGATTGATTTCAAGCAAATTGCTACAGCCATGAAAATTCCAGCATTGAAAGCTGAAACCATGGGTGAACTAGAAGAAGCACTGGGAACGATGTTCGACAGCCCTGGCCCCTTCTTAATTGACGCTCGCATTCACTAAACCCCATTCACCGACTATTCACTGACCCAGATTTGCTTATTCAGAACTACTTTTGATATTTACTTTTCCGGGACCTGAGCCAGCCATTCTTAACTTAAATTCAAAAAGCAATTCAAAAATAATTCAAAACGTATAGAAAGCTTAGGCAATTTGGTATTTGAGGGAGTTTCGGCGCGGCTCTTGATAGACTGTTCTACGTCAAGTAAACCCACAGAGTTTTCCAATAGGATATTCGCACAGTGAAAACACTAGCTGCCGATAGCAAAGAAAAACTGGAGCAAGGACGAGTCGTCAACGACTTCTCCATCCAGGTTGCAACAGTAAACGGCTCAGGAAGCCAATCTTCAAATAGCGTATTGATGCGCTCCATCTTCCAGATGGGCATACCGGTTAGCGGGAAGAACCTCTTCCCATCTAACATTGCCGGCTTGCCAACCTGGTTCACCATCCGCGTCAATAAAAACGGTTATGTCGCCAGAAAATCAGATATCGAAATTCTAGTAGCGATGAATCCACAAACAGCCATCGATGACGTCAAAAGTCTTTCTACGGGTGCTGTTTGTATTTCACCAGTTGAACTAAAACTAGATGCCATTCGCAAAGACGTACTGCACTACCAAGTGCCGTTCACTGAACTAGCTGCTAAGGCCAGTGAAAATCTGAAGTTGCGCAAGCTCCTGATGAACATGCTTTATGTCGGTGTCGTCGCCGAATTGCTCAATATTGACCATGGTCAGATTGAAAACAGCATCAGCAAACAGTTTGAAGGCAAGACCAAAGCTATCGACCTCAACTTGAACGCTGTCAAAATCGGCCGTGAGTGGGCTCGCGAAAACCTCAAGAAAGAAGATCCTTACTTCGTCGAACCAATGGACAAGACCCAAGGCAAAATCATCATTGATGGTAACGCGGCCTGTGCGCTAGGTTCACTATTCGCGGGCGTAACTGTAGTGACCTGGTATCCAATCACTCCTTCATCTAGCTTGTGCGAACAGTTAATCGATTACTTAAAAGATTACAGAATCGACAAAGAAACCGGCAAAGCAAGCTTTGCTGTAATTCAAGCTGAAGATGAACTGGCCGCTATAGGTATGGCTCTAGGCGCTGGTTGGGCTGGTGCCCGCTCAATGACCTCGACATCTGGCCCTGGCATTTCGCTCATGGCTGAATTTACTGGCTACGGCTACTTCACCGAGATACCAACAGTAATATTCGACGTTCAACGGGTAGGACCTTCAACTGGTATGCCAACTCGGACATCACAAGCCGATTTGATCAGCGCCTACACCCTCTCGCACGGCGACACCAAACACATCGTTCTGCTTCCTGGCTCGATTGTTGAGTGCTACGAAATGGCAGGCGAAGCATTTGAGCTAGCTGAGCAATTCCAAACCCCAGTATTTGTTCTCACCGACCTTGATCTCGGCATGAACAACTGGATGAGCGATCCATTCGAATATCCAACTAAGCCAATCAGCCGCGGCAAAGTAATGACTGCTGCTGACATTGAAAAAGCTGGCAAGTTCGAACGCTACAGAGACGTTGACGGCGATGGTATTCCATACCGCACATTGCCTGGCACTGACCATCCTCAAGCTGCTTACTTCACTCGTGGCTCTGGCCACAACGAAAAAGCTGGCTACACTGAAAAACCAGAAGACTACGTAAACTTGATGGACAGACTAGAGAAGAAATTCCAGACTGCTCGCAAGTTTGTGCCAGCACCGGTTGTAAGTGTTGAGAAGGGTGCAAAAATCGGCATCATCGCTTTCGGTTCTTCTGATTTCGCCGTCATAGAATCACGGGACCAACTCAAAGCTGCAAACATTCCAACTAGCTACTTGCGAGTACGGGCCTTGCCATTCACAGACGATCTGCGTAAATTCGTCGAAACCCACGACCACGTATATGTAGTCGAGCAAAACAGAGACGCTCAAATGCGCGATCTGATTCGCTTAGAACTGCCCGAACTAGCGATGAAAATTCGCTCAGTGAAACACTACGATGGTCTGCCAATCGATGCCAGATTTGTCACCGACGCAATCATGGAGCAGGAGAGATAAACAATGGTAACTTCAACACCTCCAACTAACAGAATTGGCCTAACCATGGCCGATTACAAAGGCGCTCCATCAACACTTTGCGATGGTTGTGGTCACGACGCAATTACAGCTCAGATCATCAAAGCCTTTTACGAATTAGGCAAAGAACCACATATGGTGGCAAAGTTGAGCGGCATCGGCTGCTCATCTAAGACACCAGCCTACTTCTTGAACCGCTCACACGGATTCAACTCTGTCCACGGCAGAATGCCATCAGTAGCAACTGGTGTCAGCGTAGCAAATCATACACTGTCACTAATCGGCGTCAGTGGCGATGGCGACACTGCTTCAATCGGCTTGGGTCAGTTTTGTCACTTGGTTCGCCGCAATGTTCCTATGATCTATATCGTTGAGAACAACGGCGTGTATGGTCTAACCAAAGGTCAATTCTCTGCTACCGCCGATCTTGGCTCTAAGCTCAAGAGCGGCGTAATGAATGAATTGCCACCAATCGACCTCTGCGGTCTAGCGATTGAGCTAGGTTGCAGTTTCGTTGGCCGTTCATTTGCAGGCGACCCTAAGCAACTAGTAGCACTACTCAAAGCTGCTGGTTCGCACAAAGGTACAGCTGTAATTGACGTCATTAGCCCATGCGTCACCTTCAACAACCATGAAGGTTCGACCAAGGCTTACAAGTACGCCAAAGAAATGGAAACTCCATTGCATGAACTCGGCTACATTCCATTCTTCGAACAAATCAGCGTTGACTACGAACCAGGCACTATGCAAGAAGTAGAGATGCATGATGGATCGAAGATCAGATTGAAAAAGACCGAACGCAACTATGATCCGACTAATCAAACCCAAGCGATTATGACGATCAAAGAAGCTCATGACAAAAAAGAGTTTCTCACTGGCCTACTCTATGTCAATGAAAACGTAGAAGACTTCACCACCATGATGAATGTTGGCGATGCTCCTCTTGCAACATTGCCACAAGAGGTCATTAGACCAGCGAAGAGCGTTCTCGATGAAATTATGGCTGGATTGAAATAAGACAGTCGTTATTCGAAGAAATTAAAAGAGGCCGCTAGTGATAGCGGCCTCTTTTTGATTGGAAATTGGCTGAACACTGAGCCACAGAGTCAATCTTTGCCTGTTTAGGGTAAACCCCAGTTGATCCTCTTGGCATCCGCGCTATCCTGTAACCTCACTGGCAGGAGAAGCACAATGAAAACATTTACTATTTTGGCTGTTTTATCTCTTCTAAGTTGCGCCAATCCCGCCAGTGCTCAGCAATCAGTGACTTTGAGAAAAGACCAACTACAAAAGGTGGAATGGTTCAAAGCTCCCCTCAATGTTCAGATTGTCGACGAGCGGCCTCGAGTAAACGACACTCGCGGAGGCGACGAAGCACCGCAAAGCTTTGTTGTCCCCATTGGCCCGATTCCCGGCTCATCAGCTGGTGGCAACCAATCAGTAAAAATGGTGTCAAATCGACTAACGCCCTCTGTTTTTCGATCAAACATACCGGAGAAGATCAATGTGCGCCCCTTGAATCAAGTCAAAATGGGTGGTCTTACACCGATAGCAACTCCGGCGCGTCCAATCGGAGCAATCAAACCTATTGCCAAAAATACTTTTAGTGCGCCTGCTCTGGCCACGAATAAGACTAACCCTGTTGCCGCCACCTATGGTCCAAGCAAGTCAAATCTAGGGCTTGGATCAAGCCAATCTGGCTCTCAGAGGGGCTTTTCCAAAGACGTGTTAGCGAGGCTGCGGCACGGTGACTAAACATAAATTGCCTTTACACCTAAGCAAACGGCAACTGCAACCATAGCACCAGGCCTTGATCTTCATGACTGGCACCACACTGACCGGCGAAGCTAAGTAGTAACGCTTTTGCTAGGGGCAGAGCTAATCCCAAATTTAGTGACCCCGCTTGAAATGGCTCAAAGAGCGACTCTATTTGCTGCTCTGCTATCTGCACACCTGAAATATGCAAAGCAATTCGAGCTACTTTATGGCCTCTATCAATATTTTCAGCGACTACGCTGACATCGATAGGACTTCTAGTGCTCAGCCGTATAGCACTGACAAAGACCTTCGACAGTGCCTGCTTTAAGCGATCGCCATCGGCTAGCACCATCATGGGGGTCTGACAGCCCTCAAAGAGAACACTGACACCTGATTCTTCGGCAAACTCAGAGCAAGATTCAATGGCGCTGTCGAGCAAGTCTTCAAGATTTGCATTGGCCGAACGCATCTCTAGCTGGCCGGCCTTGAGCTTTTCTAAATCAAGCAAGTCGTTAATTAAAGTAATTAGCTCTTCTACTTGTTTCTCAGCCACCGTTGTTTCTGCCACAACCGCCGAGCTAAATTGACCATAGATTCCCAGAGGCAGCATGTGCAAAAAACCAGACACTGAAGTTAGCGGAGTGCGCAAGTCATGGCTGACCATAGCAACAAAAGCCTCTTTCATTTTTTCAATTTCGTGCTTTTCGCTGATATCTATCACGGTACCAAGCAGTGACACACTGTCATAAGAAACATCACTGACCGAAAACTCAACAGGCAATTTTGAGCCATTCTTCTTCTGAGCCAAAAGCTCGATAGTGCCATCAATCATTGCCGTATCGGTGAGGGGCTCAGGCCTGATTCCGGCGGTCATGAATGAGCTGCCTAAGCTAGTTCCCTTTAGTTCGCCAGTTTTATAATCAAGCATGCGCTCTAGGGCCGGATTAGCATATTCAATTTTGGCTGATTCAACTCGAGCACGTTCAACTTGAGCAGATTCAGCCACCACCACCAGACCAATGGGCATCTGCTCAATGATATTTTGAATCTGATCGGTACTGGCTCGAAGCAGTTTCTCTTGACCCTGAAGAGAATGCGACATCTCATGAAAAGCCTCATCAATTGAAGCAATCTCATCCTCTCCAGCGATGGGTACTCTAAGACTCTTGCGCTGACGCAAGCGCTCGGCATTGTCCTGTACGATTTCTAGACGCGAAGTAATACTGCGCAAGAACCAGCGCACCAGTAAAAATGCGACGACAACATTCAAGACCATCCCGCCGCCAAGCAGCCAGCTGGTGCGTTCTCTCTGTAACTTGATAGCAACCGGGCTGGCACTCTCAATTTGCTTTTCAGCATTGAGAAACTCAACTAAATCACCAGACAAAGTGAGCAGCTCCAAGCGCATCTTAGTTTTTAGCTTTAGACCAAACTGTGCCACGGCCAGTTCGCTATCGGTTTCGCTGAGCTGCCTCATTCGCGCAAACATTTTCAAGTTGGCTGTAAGGTTATTTTCGATCTTCTCAAAGAGCTGATACTGCTTGCTACCGCTCTTCAACTGTTCCTTAATCCAATGGCTATTGCGCAATAGGGCTGAGCATTTAGCTTGATACACTCCCAGGGCATCCTGCTCCTTCTTCACGGAATACTTGGCCAAATTATCGCCAGCATCATAAAAATCCTGCAGCAGGGTACCGGCGGTTGCGACAATCTCTTTAGCATTCTGCTGTCTGACCGACTCTCGTTCTGCTGCTACTAAGAGCGCGGCGTGACAGCCAACGAAAAGCAGCTCAAAGACAAGCAATAGGGCTATGACCAAAAAGCCTTTGACGCGAAGACTAAGAGAAGAAATCATCTTGCCTCCCCGGTCAATCGAGGCAATTTCAGCCAAAACACGCTACCTTTGCCCAGTTCGCTATTAACTCCTATCTGCCCCTGATGGGCTTCGACAATAGCTTTGCAAATTGCTAAGCCGAGGCCAGTGCCGCCTTTGGCCTGGCCATCAGCGATTTCAACCTGGCGATAGGCTTCAAAAATTGACTCTTGATGCGACTGGGGAATTCCCCGACCATGATCGATTACACCGATTTCTACATAACCAGGAGATTGTCTAGTGGCAATAGTCACCACAGAACCTGGCGGAGAAAACTTGATAGCATTCGAGAGTAAGTTAACCAGTACCTGCACAAGGCGATTGGCATCAACTAAAAGTTCTATCTGGCATGGTTCAACTTGCAGCTCTACCTGGTGCTTTTGAGCGAACATGCTTACGGCACTTACAGAGCGTTCAAAAATGATACTAAGACTGGCCAGCGCAGGCTCAATTTCAATTTTGCCTGTATCAAGGGTGTCAAGATCGAAGAGATCGTTTAGCAATACTATCAAGCGTTCGATGTTCTGCTGCATCTGTTTTGTCGAATTTGCTGCCTTCGAAGAAACTGCCGCAGCCACTGGGCCAAGTTTAGTGAGGAATGCCCCAACTTTAGTCAATGGCTCCTTTAGTTCAGAGTGCACCATTGAGACAAAGTTTTGACGCATTTTCTTAATAGCATGCTTTTCGCTGGCATCAATAATCATGGCTAGAGTTTTGGGCTCTCCATCAATCTCCACAGCTGCCATCATGAAATCAACGGGAAATGGCTCACCATCGCGACGGAGAGCCGTAAATTCTAGGGCATGACCAACCTTACTATCAGCACCGTCAGCAGCTACAGAATCTGGTATGTCTTGACTAGGGGCAAAAAGCTTTGAGATACGTTTGCCTAGAAGTTGATGGGAAGAATAATTGAAATCAGCTTCAAGAGTTGAATTCAAGAACTCAATGGTACCGTGATGATCAAGCATTGCTATGCCCACCGGCAGTTTTTCAATCAGCTCTCTCACCCTGGCTTCGCTCGCCTTGAGCTGATTCATCTCTTCTCTCAGGGTACTGGCGGTTTCGTGGATAACCGCATCAACCAGCGCAATTTCATCGCTGCCCTTAAGTTGCGGCCTCAACTTGCGCCCGTCTTTCAGCCTGGCAATATTGTCATTAATAGCAGCCAGACGCGCGGTCACACGACTAGAAAATAGATAGCCGATAAGAAGCACCACTAAAAATGTCAGCAACAGACCAAGAGCTAGAACTCCCTCTGTTTGTTCTCTAATTAAACGCTCGCGCTCAGGGCCTTCAGTCTCAAGCTTACGAGTAATAGCAAGCAACTGCGGAATGTCTTTAATCAGGGCGTCAAAAGTAGGCATAATCGAATGTCTCTTTGCCTGCCACTTTTCCCGCTCCGCTTCGTCTTCGAGAGAAGCTCGCTGGGCTTCCATAGCCGAAAGAACTGGTATGCAGATTTTGAAATTCTGCTCGATTCTCTCCAGTAATATTTGAGCTTCTTGATTGTCTTTTAATTGCTCCTTGAGCCAGGTAATAATTTCGAGCGATTCATCCATAGGAGCAGAAACACTGTCAGTGGTGCCAAGCTCTATGCTGCGGCTAACGCTCGTGACGTTATCGCCAGTATCAAAGCCGATGAGATAGAGTCGATTAGCTTTTGAGCTTATTAGGCGGGCCCGCTCTTGACGGCTAGCCTCGGCCTCAGCTTGCGAAAGGAGATAAGCTAGTGCGCCAATCAACACAAATTGACAGACAAGCAAAAGAGCAACCAATAAAATGCCCTGAGTCGCCAGGCTCAAAGACGAGTGTCTAGATTTGGTTATAGACTTCAAAACAAGCCAATGCTAAGAGCTGGGAAAATCTTCAAGAGGAGTATAACCCGCACCTTTAGCCAACAGCTCTTGGCAATAGAAAATCATAGCGGCAGGCTCTCAACTTGCTAGAATTCATGACTCAGTTAGTAATCAATATAATTGGATAAGCAAGTCTATGCACAAGCCTATGAACGAACAGTTGGTGAATTGCCGTCGCTCTCTTAACCAAGGTGAACTAAAGGAGTTGCAAGCTTTATCGCAACTGCTGGGCATAGACAAATATTTTGACGGCGACGTTACTGTAATAGGCAGCGATCCGATTTTACGCAGCCCCCACCACCTATCTGAAGCCACGGCTTACGCACTAACTGCCGAAGCCATGGCGGCAGCCGCAATTGCCAGACAACAAGGGGGTAAGAGCAATTCGCTGACTGTCAGTGTTATTGATGCCATTCATTTTCTCCACTCATCTCATTTTCTCTGGCAGTCTGGCTATGCCATGACTGTGGGAGCAGAGTACATCCCCACCAACGGAATTTTTCAGTGTCGCGACGGCAAGTACATCATGATTGAATCAGGGCCACCCTATATAAAACTAGAGCGCGGCTATCTCAATTTCTTTGACTGTGGCAACAACCGCGACTCAATCGCTCGCAGCATTGCCAAACACGATGGTGAAGAGCTACAAGAAGCACTATCGAGAGCCGGTCTACCAGCCTGCCTTGCCTATACAAAAGAAGAGTGGCGGGCCCATCCGCAGGGCCAGGAATTGCTGAAAGAGCCCGTAGTTGAAATTGAAAAGATTGCCGAAGGCCAACCGATTCCATTTAGCAAGAATAGCGGCAACGGGCCCCTTAACGACATCAAGGTCTTAGACTTTACCCATGTGTTAGCAGGGCCACGCAGTGCTAGAACACTGGCAAATTATGGTGCTCAAGTGCTGCATATAAGTTCACCCTACCACGGCGATACTCTGCCCCAGAACTTACTGGTAAATCCTGGTAAGCACCTGGCTTACCTCGATCTCAATCAACCAGAAAATATGGTGCAGATGCGAACACTAGCAGCTGGCGCCGATGTTTTTACAACATCTTATCGCCCAGCGGTCAATAGAAAATTCGAACTCATGCCCGAAAATCTTGTCAAAGATCACAGAGGCTTGATTTACCTAACTATCAATGCCTATGGTCATAGTGGCCCCTGGCAAGACCGCCCGGGCTTTGATCAAAACGCCCAGGTAGCGACAGGCTTCGCTCGCGCAGAAGGGGCCTTAAAGATGGGTGTGCCTCAGTTTTCACCAGTATTTTACTTAAATGATTTTCTCACGGCTTATCTAGCCGCCTCTGGTGTAATGAGTGCACTATTGCGCCGTGCCACCGAGGGCGGTAGCTATCACGTTAAGGTCTCACTGGCTCGCAGTGCCATGTGGGTGCAAGATTTTGGTAGCATCGCTCAGAGCGCCTATGAAAATGAGCGCGAGAAAGACGACTACCCCTCTAAACTGGTAGATGTACAATCGCCCTATGGCACGATCACCGAATTAGCCCCAGCAGTGCAGTTCGAGCATTCTCCCCAAGTTGATATTTTGCCAGTGCGCCCCTTTGGCGCCGACAAACCAATCTGGTGGCGCTAGCTAGTTAGGCGCAGCCTTTGAGCTGGCCACTTGCCCTTTGCTTGCTTCCTTATTTACAACTACCCGTTTACAGTGACCAATGCGAGACGAAATACGCTTCTTCTCGTGAAAAAGACCAAGCGAAAATTTGCTCAATTTGTTGACAGAACCGTTTTCACTCTCAACTAGCTCAAGGCCTTCACCGGGTTTATCGCTGGCTGCTAGATTAGCGATGAGCTGATAAGGAATAGTGTGGCCAATAATGCCGTAATCAAGTGCAGTAAAATCAATCCACTCAAATTTGAGCATCAAATCTGGTCTAACTTCGGCATTGGCTCTAGTATCAGCAGTTCCAGAAGTACCGGCAATTACACTATTGGCATGTTCCAGCATGCGACTAAAAGCTGACAAGCTGAACACTGAAGTGAGCATGCCATCAGCGGCCTGACCTAACCTGGTGTAACCGCCATAGAGAAACTCAGAGAGCGGTAAAGCATGATCGCGGTGCGAAAAAAGAATACGAACTTTGGGTGGCTTGAGATCACTGGCCCCATCACTGCGCTGATTTTCTTCAGTGACGCGAGCATACCTAGACATATAGTGCACAAAGGTTTCAGCATCAAAATCGGCATCTACTAAAAACATCTGATCAAAAAGGTGCTTGCCTCTAAGTACAGGGGCCGAGCGAATGGCCAGACGATTACCCATACTGTGAGCTAATAAATTGAACTTGATACCAGAGGCTTTGACTTCAGCCAATTGATCAACCAACTGGTCAAAATGCTCCTGACTCCACTCATTATTGCCCTCATCAACTTGATACTGTCCGGGCTTACCTTTTGATGGCCAATCATAAACAATCACAGGCTTTTCTGAACTATAGGCCAATAGAGCAGCCGATTGAGCGGCCTGAACAAATGTAGTGTTGAAACCGTGGACGATGATGAAGAATTCTCTCTGACCCGAACTGGCAGCAACGTCTTTGATAGCCTGTCCAAAAGCACTGTATGCACTGCTTGTGCCTGAACCTGCCAGCTCTTTTGTCAAAACCTTCGAGCGCGACGCTGCAGGCAGCCAACCCAATTTCTTCTGTTGGTCAGTCAAGGCTTGGCCGCGCGAATTCTCAATTGTATATTCTGCGCTGCCGCAGTTGACGTGATAAATAGAGCTGCCGTCTTCAACTTTGCGCTGTGCTGCATAGCCCTTGGCAGAAGCTGCACGGTCAGTCATATAAAGCACTGGAATAGTTATATGCGAGCATTTAGAGCCAGTGTCAGAGGCCAGAGCTGGAGCTATGGCAAACCAACACAAGAATAGGAAGGCGGAGGCAAATCTCATAGACTTCTCGTGGCGGAGGAAGTCATGAGTATAACATCGGCCCCCGTGGGCCTAAATGGATAAATTCTCACACTAGCATCTATTCTCGACTTGAGCGCAGAGTGAAGAAAACAGCCAGACTAAACATCACAAGCACCAAAGCCATACCAAGCTTAGTAATGAACCAGAAGACATCCATAACTGGCGCCGGGATAAAAATCCCCAAAACGCAGAGTAGTAAAGGCATAACCACGAATGCCCCAGGGCCAGCGAGCAAACAAACTGTCCACACCCACTTTTTCAGCAAAAAGTCGTCAGGTGTTTCGGCTAATTCGCTCAGTTTTTCAACATCACCCTTAAGCTTAAGGGCTTCCTGTCGGCGAATGAAGCTTAATAGCTGACTTTTATATTGCGTCAAATCTGATTTCAAATAAGTACACGATGATTGAAACACCTTCAATCATATATTAAATGAGCCAAATAAATAAAATTGCCGCTAAAGTATTGTCAAGCGGTCGTCTCGCCTTTTTTGTGGGTTTCAGTATCAAGCTAAGGTGGAACAAACTAAACAGAACATCTAAGAGAAAGATGCAAAAGACAGGCGTTAATTCGCTCGTAAACCTGTAGGCAGATAATTATGGTCACACCATCAAGAGTTCTAAAAGCATATTACGCCACCACCTTTCTTGTTGGCTTAGCGTTGACTGTTCCGGTGGCCTACTACGTCACCACCGATGATGTCGGTTATCGTGGTGCCGCGCTGGTAATCTTAAGTGTCAATGTTCTTTTTGTTATGCTACTGCCACTGGTGCTTGACTGGGCTGAACGGCGCTACTACAAGGCTCGTTTCTTAGCCATGGAAGAAGTAGCAAAAGACAACCCTGAGTTAGCTCTGATACTCTCGTCGCAATGTGAAAAGTTGGCCTTACCTGGTCTTCGCCTTGCTGTTGTCGATGATAGTGTGGATGAAATGTTTAGCTATGGACTCTGGCGCAATAATCCGCGCTTGATTGTCTCTAATAATGTCTTAAATGCCCAAGCCCAAAAGAGCCTGGCTCCCAGTATCGAAGCTGAACTGACACGCTTCGCCAGCCAGGACAACACCCTTATATTCTTGATGTTTGCAGGCTTCCAAGTGATGGTGCAGAACATTATTGTCTATTTACTGCAAAGTCACATCATTCACTTCTAGCATTATTGTTTTGGGTATGACTCTGACAACACTTCGGCTTGAAAAACTTCAAGGCGGCTATTGCGCTTCCAGGCGGCTCTATCAAGCCCTGCCTTCGAAGAAAGCTGAGCCATAGTTTCTTCGATGGTCCAGCCATACTCAGTGGCGACCTTAGGCAGAAAAACCGACTGTCTCTGGCCCATATGTAAAATAATTCCGTCGACTCCAAGCCTAATTTGCTCGGCCGATTCGATCGGTTGAGGATGAGTGAGCACACTAACCTCTATTTCAAGACCTTCTAGCTCGTCACTAGTGACCGCTTCAAAACGCGGGTCTCTAGAACATGCAGCTACAGTGTTAGCAATTACAGCTTGATAGAGGGGCTGCACTGGCAAAATATAACCTATACAACCGCGCAGACAATGTTCTTCGTTTAGACCATGGCGGCGCTGATAGAGAGTGACAAAAACACCATGGGGGCACAAAAGCTTGGCACTAAGATTGGTAGTTACATCCAAATCTGTAATTTCAGGCACACGGCCAGTTGCAACATAAAACTCTAAAGTAGCACGGGCAATTTTTAGTAGAGTACTTTTCTCTTCCTCAGACAGATGCGCCACAATATTGGCGCGCTTCTCGGCAGCAATTTGGCTCCAGCTTTGTTTGCAGGTGAAAGCAATAGAGAGATAAGAGACAGAATTTTCTTCATTATCAGCCAAGTCAACAGTAATTTGATCTCGCGATGTGCGATAGTCAAGCAAATTTCCCACTGCAGTCGGTGGCAGAAGAGCTAGCAATGCCGCTAAGGCATAGACACCACAGATAGTATCGTCAGTGCGACGATAAAAAGAGAGAAATCCTTCTAAGTCGGGTTTATTCAAATAGCTGAAAGCTTCCATGTCAAGCTCTTTCAAACGCTCGGTCATATCAGCAGGAAAAGGCGTGTAGCCATAACGAGGGCCAATATGTGTAAAGTCAGAACTAACAGCAATCAAGTCGCCATCAGTTAAGTGCCCCGCGATTTTATCAGCCAGCGCGCGCGACTCTAAAGGTTGATCGCTTCTACCAAAAAGCACTGGCACAATTTTTACATCACCCAGTATCTTGCGAATGAATGCCAGTTGTAGCTCCAGTGAATGCTCAACTAAATGAGTATCAGCTCTCTCCTGGTACATTGAATCTTGCTTGAGGTCGCGCACCACATCGATGTCGATCGAAAGGTCACCAAAGACAGTAGCAAAACTTTTGCAGGGTGTTAAGGCCGCACCAAAGAAGCCCTGATAGTGGCTGGGCCCAAAGAGAAAGACCCGCTTCACACCGGCCTCAGCCGCAGCCAAATAACTAGCTACGGCCACAGCACCCGAATAGATATAGCCAGCATGGGGTGCCACAATTGCTAAAACGGACTCCTGGCTAACCGGCAAAGCTTCAACCTTAGCCCGAGCACTTTCAACAAATTTATCAATTTGACTAGCTAAACGTGTTGGGTCAGCGTCATACCAAGTGCCCGCATACTTTAGCGGACGGCGAGCCTGTTTAGTCGAGCCAAATCCAAACATAATTTTCTACTATTTACTATTAATAGGATCTAGCCTGACACTGCCACCAGAACTAGAATCACCATGGGGGTCAGACTTGGAGTTAAAGACTACCACTACGGTAGCCTTACTCATGCCCGTGGGCAGTGCGTCAAGGGGCTTGGCCTTATCAAATGCAGCTTGGGCACTGGCTTCAGCCTCAGCGCTCTTCGGTGAGCTAGCTACCTGCATACTCTCCACATTGCCATCGGCAGTGACTACCGCCGTTACCGTGACATGATTATTGCCATCAGGATAGTTCCATTGAGACAAGATGCGATTCCATAGACGAGCACTATAGGCTTGTCCAGCAGCAGCATCAGTTGACGGCGTCTGTCTTATTAGTTTTTTTGTAGCCCCTTTTGCCGCTGGCGCAGCTTCTGCAGCTAAGAGGGGAGTGAAAACGATGACGCTAGCAAGCAGGCAAGTTAGATTTTTCATTTCCATTACTCTTTTTCCTTGAATATTCCAAACGAAGAAGTGTAGCCATGTAAAAAAGTAGAGTTTCCAACCGGTCCAATTTCACCATTACAGAAGAAGCCACCAATAGCAATGTCACCTAAAAAATCACGACAACAATCACTATCGTGATTGGTTCGACCGTAGAGATGCTGACCTCTTCCCAGACATGAAAAAAGGAGGGCGCCACGAGCCAACGAGCCAGATTTATCGACGTAACGCTTAAGCATGGCCCTCAAGTCATCTCTTGAAGTGGCCGAATCTCGCAAGTGAAACTGAACGGTACGCTCAGAGCGCAAAACTTCACCAACAAGAAGGGCACCACTCATTGGTTCAATGCCAAAGATATTACGCACTAAAAAATCGCCATCAACAAATCTATCTTGAAACTCATTCATCGCCACTCCAAGAAAAATGGCATCTTTAGCCAGTCTTTGCTCAGAATCTGATAATCGCTCAATTGCTTCACGCAAAACGTTAACAGCAGGCTTTCCATCAAGTTCATAAAGAAGATTGCGATCGCACTTTGTCACACGACTGGGCTTACCTATGGCGCGACAACCCTGTGCCACAACAGATTCAACTTCAATATTGCCAGATAAAGCGACGCCAACCAAGCCCGAGCGATATACCTTATCGTCGCAGATAAGGCGATTTTCTCCGGCCTTGTGACCACCAGAAGCTAAACCACCTATTTTCACCAAGCGTGGATAAGCATAATCAAGACCTTGAATAAAAGAGTCGACCTTAAAACTAAAGGGGTCGCATAACAAAATAAAGGAAGGTTGAAGCGAACTTTCCACCTGCATCAATTTTTCCCAGCTACCTGGGGCATCATCTAGGTCTGGCAAAGAGTCGTTAGTGACATGAAAAGTTTTGATAGCTACCCCGGGCAAAATCGCTCCGGTCAGAGATATAGCTGACTGCTGTTCAACCTCCTGGCCACCCCCGACTATGCCACCCGCACTGCAACCAATAAAAGCTGCCGGCCCAAGACGCTGCCGTAAGGCAGCAATAATTCCCTCGAAGTACTTTTTATAGTCAGGCGAAATAAAAGCCAGAAGCAAATCCGGCTTGCCACCCAATTGGCTCTCCAGTTGCTCGGCCAAAGACTCGACCGCTGGGGCCCAGTTAGACTCAGGAGACTGAGCCGAACGCCCCTCCATACACTCAAGAACCGAGGCCCACTTCATCTATATCTCCATACAAAAGCATGTAATTTTACTGCCTAGCGGGCACAACTATGTAGCTTAATACATTGCTGGAGAAAAGGTGGAAAGCGAAGACCAAAGCAGCGAATTTAAAGCTGACGAGCCTGGGCAAAAACCTCATCATAAAAATGACAAGGGCCCCTGGTGGAAAGTCATGTGCTTGACCGGGGTAGACTACTTTTCAACCCTGGGTTATCAGCCAGGTATTGCTTACATAGCCGCCGGCCTACTTTCACCAATTGCCACGGCAATCTTGGTCTTGCTTACCCTGTTTGGCGCTTTACCGGTCTACTACAAAGTAGCGGCCTACTCGCCGAATGGTCAGGGTAGCCTTGCCATGCTGGAAGAGCTTTTAACCAGCTGGCGGGGAAAAACCCTGGTGCTGGTACTGCTCGGCTTTGCCGCCACCGACTTCATCATTACCATCACCCTCTCTGCCGCCGACGCTGCCGCTCACATCACGGCCAATCCGATTTTGAGCAAAATTTTGCCCTTGGGCCAAATGGGGCTAACCACTCTATTAATACTTCTTCTCGGTGCCATATTTATCAAGGGCTTCGGCGAAGCCATAGGTCTTTCGGTGGTCTTAGTCTCAGTCTATTTAGTGCTCAATCTTGCCACTGTCGTTGCCGCTGGTATTGAACTTAGTCATAGCCTAGACCATTTTTCTAAATGGAGTAATCAGTTAGTTGTAGACCATCATTCAATTTGGAACATGCTAGGAATTTCGATGGTGCTCTTTCCTAAATTGGCCCTCGGGCTTTCTGGCTTTGAGACCGGAGTAGCAGTAATGCCGCTGGTCAAAGGTAGCAATAGAGCTGATGCCAGCGCAGAAGAAGACCTAAACGGCCGCATTGATCACACGAAGAAATTGCTTTTGACCTCGGCTTTGATTATGAGCGTTTTTCTCATAGCTAGCTCCTTTGCCACGACCCTGTTAATTGAACCAGCAGACTTTCAAGAAGGTGGTGCAGCCAACGGTAGAGCTCTTTCATATCTCTGCCACAAACTATTGGGCGAAGTGGTTGGCACAGTCTACGACCTCAGCAGTATCTCTATTCTCTGGTTTGCCGGAGCCTCAGCCATGGCTGGTTTGCTCAATTTGGTACCCCGCTATCTGCCACGTTACGGCATGGCTCCTGATTGGGCCAGCGCCAAGAATCCTCTGGTAATATTCCTCACAGCAGTGGCCCTGGCTGTCACTATTATATTCAAAGCCAATGTTGACGCTCAGGCTGGTGCCTATGCCACCGGGGTCCTGGTGCTGATTACTTCAGCGGCCTTAGCAGTCACTCTCAAAGTCTGGGCATCTGCCAAAATCGCTCGCTTCGCCTACGCCCTGATCACCCTTATTTTTCTCTACACCACGGTCTTGAATATTAAAGAAAGACCTGACGGATTGCACATAGCAACCTTTTTCATTACTGCCATTTTGCTCACTTCAATTATTTCAAGAGCGCTGCGCTCAACTGAGCTGCGTATTAGAGAAGTAGTGCTAGACAGCACGGCCAAACAATTTATCAAAGATGACCCCGACCAAGAAATTCGTCTGGTTGCCCATAGGCCAGGAGGAGACCTAGAAAAAGCCGAACAAGAAGCAATGACCACGCACAACCTTCACAACGAGTATCTAATTTTTGTCGAAGTAACTGTTAGTGATGCTTCTCAATTTAAACTTAGGCAAGTTATCGTGCGGGGTGAGCAAGTTGGCCGCTTTCGTGTACTAAAATGCACCAGCCCAGCCATTCCTAATGCTATAGCGGCCTTGCTTCTGCATGTCCGTGACGCCACCAAAAGACAAGCTCACATTTATATGGGTTGGACAGAAGGCAATCCGCTACTATACGTTATTAGGTTTATCTTCTTAGGAGAAGGTGAAACCGCACCAGTCACTAGGGAGATCTTAAGAGAGGCTGAAGTCGACCCAATCAAACGCCCTAAAGTGCATGTCGGTTAATACAGCAGTAGAATAGAAATATGCCCATCATCGAAGCAGAAGACGAAGCCCTAATTGGCTCAACTATTGAGAATCGCTTTGTGCTAGACCGCATTCTTGGTCGAGGCGGCATCAGCACAGTCTATTTAGGCCGCCATAACCGTGTAGATATGACCGTGGCGGTAAAAATATTACACACTCATTTTTCCGACACCGAAGAGAGTATCGAACGCTTCAAGCGAGAAGCAATCATTATTAATGCGCTTAACCACCCCAATATTGTTCATATGATTTCGTACGGTATATTGCATGATACTGACAGTAAATCTAAAGAAGAAGCTAGGCCCTATCTAGTTTTAGAGCACCTTGAAGGACACGGCCTCGATCACCTCCTTGATCAGCAGACCAGGCTTTCCCCGGAACAATCACTTGAGATAATCAATGCAGTGGTTGATGGCCTCATCTTCGCGCACGAACTAGGCATTGTTCACCGCGATATAAAACCGAGCAATGTCATGCTTGTAGACAAGCTCTCCGAGTCAGATAAGCCGTATAGTGATGGCCACTCAAATGTCAAACTGCTAGATTTTGGCATCGCTAAATGCCAATCAGCCCACGACAAAACCTCGCAGAAGCTCACCCAACCAGGCTTTATTTTCGGCAGCCCACTATACATGAGCCCAGAGCAGTGCAAAGGTGATGAGCTAGACATTCGCTCAGACATCTATTCATTGGGTTGTATGTTCTATGAAATGCTATCTGGCCGAGCCCCGCTCAGAGGCAGCAATGCCATGCATACATTTGCCATGCACCTCTATGAGATGCCTTTAGCGTTTAAGAACCTACCAGAGCCGGTTAAGATAAGCTCCAAGTTAGAAAAAATCATCTTCAAATGTCTCACTAAACGGCCAGAAGACCGCTATAAATCGTGCACTGAATTGAAGAAAGCTTTATCCGCCCTATAAAGCAAGGTCAGCTTTTATCTGGCGCGGTCATGCGCATCGGGTCAAGCAAAGTCGTCAACTCTTCCTCGCTCAATTTAGTCTTCTCTCTGGCGATTTCGCGTACAGTCTTACCACTGGTATAGGCCTCATGAGCAATGGACGCAGCCATATCATAACCAACAGCTGGCACTAGAGCAGTACAGAGAGCCAGACCGCGCTCCACAAGTTTTGGTCCATTATCAGTAGCCGTCAAGCCGTCGACACATTTGAACGTAAAATTTGATACCGCAGCAGCCAACAATTCGATTGACTGAATGAGATTATAGGCAGCCACTGGCATCATTACATTCAATTCAAAATTTCCCGATGCACCGGCAATTGCAATAGTGGCATCATTACCAATTACTTGAGCCGAAACCATAATTAGCGATTCGGCAATAACCGGATTAACCTTTGCTGGCATAATAGAAGAACCGGGCTGCACTTCAGGCAGAGCGATTTCAGCGAATCCCGCTCTAGGACCGCAACCTAGCCAACGTATGTCATTGGCTAGCTTAGTTAAACTAACAGCAATTGTCTTAAGCACACCGGAAGCATCAACAATCTCATCGAGAGTGCCCTGTGCCTGAAAATGGTTACTAGTCTCACGCAAGGGAAAGCCAAGACGTTTAGATATTCGCGTCAAGACTTTTTGGGCAAACTTTTGCCTGGTATTAATGCCGGTGCCAACGGCAGTGCCGCCGAGGGCCACTTCCGATAAACGAGTTTGAGCATATTCTAAACGCAATAGAGCCCGCTCCACTTGCCCCGCATAGCCTTCAAACTCTTGACCCAAGCGTATCGGCGTAGCGTCTTGCAAATGGGTTCTACCAGTCTTAATCACTGGCATAAATTCTGAAGACTTAAGGCGCAAGCTGCTCTCTAATTTCAACAATGCTGGTTTCAACTGTTCGTTGATTGCAATCAAGGCAGCGATATGAATGGCAGTAGGAATGGCGTCATTAGATGACATACCATTATTGACGTGATCATTGGGATGTACCAAATTGCGATCGCCACGCTTGCCGCCTAGAATCTCAATAGCTCTATTGGCAATTACTTCATTGGCATTCATATTAGTTGATGTACCAGAGCCAGTCTGAAAAATATCAACCACAAATTCACCGTCAAGCTTGCCGGCTACAACTTCTTCACAAGCCAAAATTATGGCATCCGCTAACTTGCCATCAACATCAGCGAATTCTTTATTTACTTCGGCTGCACAAAGCTTGATCAGACCAAGAGCACGAATGAAACAACGTTGAAATTTCAAATCTGAAATAGGGAAGTTGAGAACAGCGCGCTGTGTGCTGGCGCCATAATAAGCAGAAATTGGAACGTCCATCCCGCCCATAGAATCGCGCTCAACTCTAGTATTAGTCATAGTCTTAAATAGCCTTGCGAATTAACTGTGCAATTATAGAGAAGTAGCCCTCACCCAATACCTTAAGTTAAAGAGTAAACTTAAAAAAAATGCATAGTTTCAATAAAGTTGAGCGTCAGACTCGTAAAGTCTAAGTATGAATACTCTAAAAACAATTGTGCTCATGGGTTTTCTTACCGCTTTGATAGTAGCGGTAGGCGGTCTAATTGGTGGCAGGGAAGGCCTGGTAATGGCCTTTGTCTTCGCCATAGCCACTAATGTAATGAGCTACTGGTTTTCGGCGCCAATGGCTCTGGCAATGTCACGGGCTCGGCCCATAAGTCAAGCTGAAGCACCAGAACTTTATGAAATTGTGGGCCGCCTGGCTAACGAAGCAAAGATACCCATGCCCACGGTTTATCTTATTGACGACGACTCGCCCAATGCTTTTGCTACGGGGCGAGACCCAGCCCACTCAGCTATTGCTGTCACCAGAGGCATCACTCAGCTCTTGACCCTGGGCGAACTTGAAGCTGTACTAGCTCATGAGCTGGGCCATGTTAAAAACCGAGACATTCTAATATCAACCATTGCTGCAGTATTGGCTGGAGTAGTGACAACGATCGCCCATTACGGCATGTATTTTGGGACCAGCTACAGCTCTAACAATGACGACAACAGACCAGCAAACCCTATTTTTGTTTTGCTCTTAATCATTCTGGCTCCTCTAGCAGCCAGCTTGATCAACCTTGGCATATCACGCTCAAGAGAATTTGAGGCCGATGCCACCGGCGCTCACATTTGCGGCAGGCCTCTGGCTTTAGCTTCCGCCCTGGCAAAAATAGAAAAATTAAGCCAATTTCGACCAATGACAGCAGCGAATCCCGCCCTATCATCGCTCTACATTGCCCAACCAAATCAAGCTGGTTGGCTCATGAACCTGTTTTCCACCCACCCACCGATGATCGAGCGCATTGCCCGTCTACAAGAAATGAGCGAGAAATTTTAAACTATGAGAGTAAGCGCTTGAGGACCTTGCCCGTAGAATTTTTCGGAATAATATCGACGAAATCAACTAAACGCGGCACTTTATAGTCAGCCATGTGTTTGGCACAGAAAGCTTTGATTTCACTGTCAGATACACTGCCTGGTTCTTTTAAGACAACAAAGGCCTTAACTCGCTCTCCCATATATTGGTCAGGTACACCAATCACAGCCACATCGCGAACTTCTGGCATACGCAGAATTGCCGCTTCAACTTCTCGGGGATAAATATTCATACCGCCACGAATGATTAGCTCTTTGCTGCGGCCCACCACAAAAACATAGCCATGCTCATCGATGTAACCCAAATCACCAGTATGCAGCCAACCATCTTTGATATTATCGGCAGTGGCAACCGGGTTATTGAGATAGCCTTTCATGATGTTGGCACCACGAATACAAAGCTCGCCAACTTCAGTGGTGTGGGCATACTTGCCGTCGCTACCAAAGACAGCTACTTCTAGCCCTGGCATAGCTGGACCGACCGATCCGTACTTTCGCAGACTACTCGGATTAAAAGTAGCAATAACAGAGCATTCAGTCAGTGCCCAACCTTCCAAAACAGGCACATCAAGCTGAATCTCAAGTTTTTTCATCAGCTCTACAGGCATAGCAGAGCCGCCCACAAGACCCAAGCGCAATGATGCGAGAGAACGGGGCTGTCGCTCTAACTCAAGAGATAGAAATTGAAACATAGTCGGTACAGCAGGCAATACGGTCACTTGCTCGGACTCTATCAAATTTGCTAAGGCCGCTGCTTCAAAGTGCTCTAACAAAATCATGGTGGCGCCTTGCTTGATCGTACCGAGCAAGACCACAATCAGGCCATATAAGTGACAGAGTGGCAAAACGGCAGCAAGCCTATCGTCGCTAGCTACATCAAGACGATGAGGATAAGTGTTGACCGCAGTGAGAAGATTCAAGAAAGTCAGCATTGCCCCTTTGGGCTTGCCAGTCGTGCCAGATGTGTAGACAACTAAAGCTAGGTCTTCATTTAGATCAACGTCACTAGCACTAGACCCAAGTAGTGCTATCAGATCGGCAGATGACGGAGCAGAGAATGCCTCTTGAGCTTCAAGATGCTGCAACCAGCAATTCATGCCGCTATCAAATTTATCATTGCCGAGGCGAATTACATCGAATGCGGAAGTCATGAGAGACTCCGCACCGCTGTCAGCAGCGCCACCGAGCAGGAAGAGCTTGCGCAGGGGTAGCTGGTTGAGAGTGCTTTGAACTTCCTGGCTACTGCCATTTTCACAGTCGATAAAACGGCTATGGGCAATTAGAGCCACTGACTGAGAATCAGACAATACATGACCTATCTCTTCAGCCTTGAGCAGAGGATTGATTGGTACAACTGTAGCTCCTAAAGAGCTTATGGCGAAAAAGGCGGCTAGGAATTCAGAGTGATTAGGGAAGTACAAGCCAACTTTGTCACCACGCTTGATACCATGCTCAGCTAGCAGCTGCGCTAGATAAAGCGAACGAGCTAAGGCCTGAGCATAAGAATAATCAAGGTGATTGTGCCGTAATACTTTTTTCTGCTGAAATTTTAAAGCGGCCTCAAGCAAAAGATCGAATAAGCCGCCACCAACAATTGGTAACTTCGGACACAAATCAAAACTATGCGCAGTGTTTTCGCATTCCCGCACAGACACCTGCTGTTGCTCTTGCACTTGAAGTTGAATGATTTCAGCCATCGCTATAGTTTAGGACATGACAGCCTGGAGAGTGCCCGCCGCGAATAAGTCATTTTTAATCTTGCCACTCGGCTTTTAGGGCTCGTGAATCAAAGCGAAATCTACGGCAACGGCCCCAGCACCCTCTTTGACAACCACCACCATATTTGACTCTCTCAAAGCAGCCGAAGCAGTGCGCCAGAGCTGACGTCCCCGATAATTCTTACCGACTAGATCCAGTTCAAGGCGCCCACTTTTCTTTGCTGGTTGACGCTGCAGCAGTGAACCACCAGGAGCCCGCTCTACTGACATTTTGGTACGACCAGGCAACTTGCGCTTGGCTACCTGTATTGAAGGAACATAAGCGATCAAATTTGCCGGATAGTTCAAAACAAGCTCAGGGGCAATTTTTTGGCGACTTAGTAAAAGCCCAACATTTTCAACCCCTGGATTCTCATCAAACTGCAAAGCACTTTCGGTTGGCACGATGCAGTCGCGGCCTCGTTTGACTAAGTTATCAGTACCGGTCTCTGCCAGAGGGAAAAGAACTGACTTTGTTCCCTTAGTGCCCTGGCGCATAATAATGTAGACATAGGCATCAGCATTAGCAAAGACGTGAAAGCGAATTTGATCGCCGCTGCGAAACTTACATTTGTTGTTGGTCTTATAGAGCTTTCCAGCTCGATTTAACTCAATGAAATAAGCGACACCTAAATTCTGTCTGCTCTCAGGATTAACAAGTTGGCGCAAAAAAGCACTGCGCGCTGAAGTTGCACGACTGCTCTTCAAGGGACGCGCCGAAGTGCCTGGACAACTAAACAAGCAGATTGAAGCTGCGACCAGTAGGCACAAAAGCTTGCTGAACCTGAGCATTGACGACCTATTTTAGAATTTTGTTGATACTGCTAGAGATATTACTTTCGCTGGTAAATCCAATCGAATAACTTGAAACCTCTCCCTCAGGATTGAGGAAGACCATCGTCGGTATAGGGCTAACTTCATATTGATCCATGAGCGGCTGAGAGTTAGGATCGTCAACATCAACGCGCATAAAAGTAACTCTCTCGCCATAATTGCTCTTCACTTTTGCCAGAGCGCTATCGAGCTGCTTACAAGGTTGGCACCAGTCTGCGTAGAAATCGATAACCGTCGGCAAGGCAGCACCACCCAGGCCTCTCGTGCGACCAAGGCCAAGCATAGCGGCAATCATACGAGTCTGTGGGCCAGTCTTAGGCTTGATCATTTGGTTGGGCATACCCATGAGGGCCATATTAGCTTTTTGAGCACTGACAGAACCGTGGCCAAGGCGCACTGCTAAGCGGAAATGCTCACGAGCCTTAAGGGCATTTTTACTCTTTAAATATGCCTGACCCAACAATAAATGGCTCTCGGCGTTCTTTGGATCGGCCAAAACCTTTGCTTCTAACTCTTTAATCAGCGCTGGACTAGCACTAGGAGCTACAAACTTAGTAGTTTTGGCTTTGACCGAAGCTAAACTTTGACTAGCCACGGGCAAACTATGAGCCGGTGAACTAAAACCAGCTACGAGCAAAGCCAGAAATAGACTCAGTTTCAAACTTAGTTTTGGGTCCCGTACAAATACAGAAATCATGCTTACCTACTTTATTTGATTTGCGCCACTTGCACTTATATGGTTATCGATCCAACCAGCGACTTTGGTTATCACCTGGTCGTTAAACTGGTTCTCTTCAAAAATTAGGTGTTCAGCATTAGGAATTAACACAATCTCACGATCGCTCGTCGAGAGCTTATTATATAGCTCAACGGTACCCTCTGGCTTGACCAACTTATCTTCGCAACCCTGCACAATCAGCACTGGCTTCGATGTAATCAGTTTGGCGCTTTTGTGATTTTGATTCATAAACATCTGAAATTGCATCAGCTCTTTTGGCGAGATGTTCATGCGCGCCACGGGGTCTTTACTCCAGGCCTCACGCAGCTCAGGCTTTTGCGTCGCCTGCTCAATTACCGACTCACCCACATTGAAAGGCTTATCTTTATTCTTCAAGTATTTAATCGCCACCTTCCAACTGCTGCGGCCTTGCTTGAAGCGGTCCCCAGCGGGCACCGAAGAGATCAGACCATCAATTAACTCGGGATACATAGACGTGACGCGCAAAGCAATGGCACCGCCCATAGACTCACCCAGGAGAAAAACTGGTTTATTCGGATTGGCCCGGCGAATAGCAATTAAACTGCGGCGCACATCACTCAAGCAGCCATCAAAATCGCAGGTGCGCTGCCCCTTAGATGCCATAAAGTCACCGAAACCACGTACATCAATAGCATAAGTAGCTATACCAAGGGCCTGCATGCGTTTACCAAAGGCCTCATAAGTATCTTTATGCAAGCCCAGACCATGAATACATAGCAGTACCGCCCGGGTTGGCACATCGGGATCAATCCAGGCGATGCAGGGAGCATTGGCTCGTTTTATCCCTTTAGCCTTGTCTGCAGCGGCATACTCAGCCTTGCGGTCAGCTTTAGCATCCGAACCAGTGACAGCGGCCTCTGTGGTCGCAGCAAAGGCGGGAAAGTGTAGGAAAAGAAGACCAGCAAAAGCTGCCAATACTTTGATGAATAGGCTCATGGGAAGTGATTCTCGCACAAAAGCAATGCCGTACTAGTATTAAGAATGCAGTATATACGCCGGCCGAAAGTTTAGAAGAAAGTCAACTAAGAGTCTCTTAATAACGTAAACGAGCGAAAATAGAAGACACTTAGCAGTGGAAACCCTTAGCCCGCCCATTTCTTCCCCATATCCCCAAGATATACTCTCACCTCCATCACTCTGGAAACGATTCTGCACTCCGCAATAGACCATCCAGTATTTTCAGAACCAGAGTCAGCGGCCTTACGGTTGGCGGCAATTGAACGCGATCACATAAAGAATGCTCACGACTGGAAGGCC
>Ga0209480_10000099_pt1 | contig 83169 bp, 71 predicted proteins | sample JI61114C2DNA_FD_187501 | JGI IMG/M metagenome (GOLD analysis project Ga0209480, IMG submission 187501) | Wastewater effluent complex algal communities from Wisconsin, to seasonally profile nutrient transformation and Carbon sequestration -... | ecosystem: Engineered > WWTP > Effluent > Algae...
TTGTTGCAGGTATTAGTAATGCAGCTGCTTCTGGTTCAGGTAATCCTGCAGAGACTTTGATCAATACGGGTAGTACAGCAGTTACGGTTACTTATGTCTATACTTTGAGTACGGCTAGTGGTTGTACAAGTAGTACCAATGTTACGGTGGTAGTGAATCCTTCACCTACTTTGAGCAGTACGTTAACGCCTACGGCCGTATGTAGTGGTAGTTTATTTACATACACAGCCGCATCAGTAACTGCAGGAGCCACATTCAGTTGGAGTAGGGCAGCAATTACAGGTATTAGCAATGCAGCTGCAACAGGAACAGGTAACGTATCAGAGACCTTAATCAATACCACTCAATCAGCAGTGACAGTGGCATATGTGTATACAACAATTAATCCAACAACGGGCTGTAGCAGTAGTCAAACAGTATCAGTGGTTGTGAACCCAATTCCTGTCATTGCCAATCAAACATTGACCAATTGTGCAGGCACTAGTTTCACATTTACACCCACAGGTGTTCCAACAGGAACAACCTATACATGGGGCGTGCCGGTAAGTTCACCATTGGGAGTCTTAACAGGAACAACTGGTACTAATCAAACTTCTATTACCCAGACCTTAGTCAATGCTACTTTAAATCCAGCAACAGCTACTTATACCATTACACCAAGTATTGGCGGTACATGTTCAGGAGCAAGCTTTACATTAACTGTTACGGTGAATCCTGTTCCAGTAGTTGCAGATCATACAGTAGCCGCTGTATGTAGCGGAACCGCCTTTAGTTATATTCCAACAGGTGTTCCTGTAGGAACCACCTATTCCTGGTTAACCCCAGTATTAACGCCAGCCTCCGGATTAACTGGTGGTAGTGCATTAACGGGTCAATCAAGTATCTCACAGATCTTGAGTAGTACCAATAATATTGCTAATACAGCTGTGTATACAGTAACACCAAGTTCTAATAGTTGTGTAGGAGCTAGTTTCTTATTAACGGTACCTGTTAATCCAACACCAATTGTTAGTGCACAAACAGCTACCATTTGTTCTGGTAATGCATTTACAATAACACCTACCCCAGTACCTACAGGAACTACTTATACCTGGTCAGCGCCAGTGATTACACCAGCGGGAGCTATTAGTGGAGCTGTAGCACAGACCACAGGAGTAGCAAGCATTGGAGCAACATTAAGCAATACTACTACCACTATTGCACAAGCAGTGTATACAGTTACAGCAACAGTTGGTGGTTGTGCGGGCACACTTTCACTATAACAGTTACAGTGAACCCTGCCACGGTATTAAATAGCACTACCACACCAACTGCTATTTGTAGCAATACAGTATTTAATTATACGCCTACTAGCACCACACCGGGTACCACGTTTAATTGGACAAGGGCAGTTGTTGCAGGTATTAGTAATGCAGCTGCTTCTGGTTCAGGTAATCCTGCAGAGACTTTGATCAATACGGGTAGTACAGCAGTTACGGTTACTTATGTCTATACTTTGAGTACGGCTAGTGGTTGTACTAGTAGTACCAATGTTACGGTGGTAGTGAATCCTTCACCAAGTTTGAGTACAACGCTTACGCCAACAGCTATCTGTAGTGGGGCAACTTTTTCTTACACACCAGCATCAAATACAACAGGCGTTAATTTTACTTGGACTAGGGCAGCGGTGATTGGAATTAGTAATTTGGCTTCTTCTGGCACAAATAACCCCAATGAAGTATTGATCAATACCACTCAAACTGCCATCACCGTTGGATATGTATATACTTTGACCAATCCAACAACTGGTTGTACTAATACAGAAACGGTTTCTGTAGTGGTGAATCCCATTCCTGTTATTGCCAATCAAACTCTAACTAATTGTGCGGGAACTAGCTTCTCATTTACGCCAACAGGTGTGCCATTGGGAACTACTTATACTTGGGGTGTTCCAACAAGTGCGCCATTAGGCATTTTATCAGGAACAACCGGAACAGCGCAAACAGCTATTTCTGGTACATTGACTAATGCATCTATCAATCCTGCAGTGGCTACCTATACCATTATTCCAAGTGTTGGTGGTTGCGTTGGAGCTAGTTTTACTTTGAAAGTTACAGTGAATCCAATTCCTGTTGTTGCGGATCAAGTACTTGCATCCATTTGTAGTGGAACCGCATTTACCTATGTTCCAACTGGCGTTCCAGTAGGAACTACCTATGCTTGGAATAATCCTGTGATTAGTCCTGCGTTTGGTTTAACAGGAGGGTCTGCGCAAACAGCACAGAATATCATTACACAAACATTGACAAGCTCTAATGATATTGTAAATACTGCAGTTTATACGGTAACTCCAACTGCTAATAGTTGTGCGGGTGTTAGTTTCCAATTAACTGTTCCTGTTAATCCAGTACCTGCCATCAGTAATCAAACCATTGCATCTTGTTCAGGAAATGCATTCTCCTTAATTCCAAGTCCTGTTCCTGTTGGAACAACTTATACTTGGGGTATACCAGTAGTATCTCCTTTTGGTGCATTAAGTGGTGGGGCTAACCAAGCAACAGCAGTTACTAGTTTCACTGGTACGCTTAGCAATACAACAAATACATCGGCGCAAGCTGTATACACAGTTACTCCCAATGCAGGAGGTTGTGCAGGTACGCCATTCACTGTTACTGTTACGGTAAATCCTGCTACCCAATTAAGCAGTAGTTTGATTGTTCCAGCCATTTGTTCCAATACACTATTCAGTTATACACCTACAAGCAATACAGCAGGTACAACTTTTCAATGGTCCAGAGCTGCAGTTGCGGGAATTGTAAATCCAGCAGACATTGGCACCAATAGTCCCAATGAAATATTGATTAATAATACCAATTTGCCAATTGTGGTATCTTATGTTTATACGCTTGTGACACCTGCTGGATGTTCCAATACCCAAACTATTTCAGTAACGGTTAAGCCAACACCAATCCTGACTAGTTTAATCAATCCACCCGCTATTTGTAGTGGGGCTGTATTTAATTACACACCAGTCTCCAATATGACTGGAACCACATTTACATGGACTAGAGCAGCACAAGCATTTATCAATAATATTGCTGCATCCGGAACCAATGATCCTGCAGAAAAATTGGTGAATAGCAGTATTAATACGGTTGGAGTAGACTATGTGTATACCTTAACTGCTAATGGTTGTAGCAATCAACAAACCATTACTGTTCCAGTAAATCCAACTCCGGTAGTGCCTAATCAGATTACAACAACATGTAGTAATACAGCATTTAATGTGAGCCCTGCCAATGTTCCAGTTGGTACTACTTATACTTGGAGTCTTCCAACTTATACCCCACTTGGTTCTATTACAGGAGGTACTGCACAAGGAATACCTCAATCAAGTATTAGTGAATTATTGGTGAATCAAACACTGTTACCTGCTTCAGCTAGATACACAGTGATTCCTACATCTGGAGCTTGTGTTGGGGTAGCATTTAGGGTAGATGTAACCGTATCGTCTAAACCAATCATTGCTAATCAAACAGTAACGGCTTGTAGTGGAACAGCCTTTAGTTTTACAGCAACTGGCGTACCAACTGGAACCACCTATGTTTGGACAAATCCTGTGATCAATCCAGCGGGCAGTTTAACTGGTGGATCAGCTCAGTCAGTTGCTCAAACTTCAGTTAGTCAAACATTAATTAGCAGCAATAATTTAATCAATACTGCCACCTATATTGTAACCCCATTTGCCAATGGTTGTGCCGGTAATGACTTTACGCTTACTGTAAACATTAATCCTACACCTGCCATTGTTTCCATTACCGATACCATCTGTTCAGGTACCACTTTAACAGTGATTCCTTCACCAGTGCCTGTTGGTACTCAGTATACTTGGGCTTTGCCTTCTATTAATCCATTTGGTTCTGTATTAGGAACTACAGCACAGGCCATTCCAAGTAATAACATCATACAAACACTGACAAATACCACCAGTCTTGCAGCCAAAGTAGATTATTTGATTACACCAGTTGCTGGAACCTGTGTGGGTGCGCCATTTAATCTAACCGTGTATGTTGGTGCGCCTTTACCAACAGTTCCAGATCAGGTTGCTGAAATTTGTAGCGGTGCAACCTTTAATGCTACTCCATTAGGATTGCCAGTAGGTACAACCTATACTTGGACCCTGCCAACAGTTACACCAGCAGGATCTTTGTCAGGTATGTTTGGAACCACGATTGCTCAACCAACTGTAAGTCAGAAATTGGATAATTTGATTATTACAAACGGGGTTGCTGTTTATCAAGTGACTGCAAAAAATATGGGTTGCTTGAGCAATACATTTAATGCCACTATTACTGTTTTACCAATTCCTAAATTAACAGTTACTAGTAGCCCAATTATTTGTCGCTATCCAACAGATACCATTGTTTTGAGTTTTAATGGCAAAGCACCATGGAGTTTTAATTACACTGATGATAATAGTGCTATTAAAACGGTTAGCAATATCACTACTAATCCTTACACTTTATTGTTGCCAATAACAGCTTTAAATACCAGAAGTTTCCGTTTTATGGATATTGGTTTTGCTGGTTGTTTGAACACCAAAGACACGGTTGATTTTGTACAAACTATTAATAATCTTCCAGTAGGTGTGATTCATTCCTTGCATGGTCAGTACTTGTGTAATAATATTTTGGACACCCTCTTTATTACATCGCCAGACTCATTGAGGTATCAATGGACATTGAACGGTGTTAATATACCAGGAGCCATTTTTGATTCTCTGACTACAGGTTTGGGTGGAAGGTATAATGCCAGTATCATTAATCAGAATGGTTGTGTAGATACCATCGCGCAGCCATATACTTTGATTAAAATGAGTCAGCCGGTACTGAAAATGACCTATGATACTTGGTGTATTAATACAGCAGTGAATTTTAGAAACTTAACAGATACCAGTACCACTGGACAAATCAATTGGCTATGGCGATTTGGGGATGGTAATACGGCAACAGGATACAATAGTAGTAATACTTATTTAGTAGGAGGGGTGCACCATATACGCTTGCAAGCTGATCAAGTAAACTGCCCTGCTTATACTACTACTTATGATACAACCATAGACGTACAGATTCCAATTGCACCAGTAGTTCATCCTTCCGTATCTGCTTATAAATCTATTCCAACGCCTGTTGCGGGAAGAACAATTCCAGGTTATAAATATAGATGGACGCCTTCTTGGGGTATTAATCTGCCAGATAGTGCCAGTGCATTGTTCAATTATACCAATACACAGAACTATGCTATCAACTTGATCTCTCCCGGAGGATGTGTGACTCATGATAGTCTTTTGGTCAGAGTCTTTGATGACAAGATGGTAGAATTATTAGTACCCAAATCCTTTACGCCTAATGGCGATGGTGTAAACGATAAATTGTTTAGTTACCTAGCCGGCATTAAGGAATTCCATTATTTCAAAATCTATAATCGCTTTAACCAACTCATGTTTGAAACCAAGAACTATGATGAGGGTTGGAATGGTATGGTCAATGGTATTGCACAGCCTATGGGAATTTATATCTGGGTGGCTGAAGGTGTTGCCAATGATGGTTCATTGTTAAAAAAATCAGGACAAACCTTATTGTTAAGATGATTCAATTAAGTATATGCGTTTGAATAAAAATATTAGTTTGTTTTTTCTTTTTCTTGTCATGCATTCCTTTACGGTCATACATGCACAGGATCCCATCTTTTCTCAATTTTTTGCATCGCCATTAACGGTGAATCCTGCTTTGGCTGGTAATGGAGACGCCAATTGGCGATTGGTTGGGATAAGAAGAAACCAGTGGATTAGTGCTGGTACAGATCCATTGAATACTACATCCATATCTTTTGATGGGAAAATTTATAAAAACAAATATGATGAACACAATTATATTGGAGGAGGATTGCTGTTCTTACAAGACAATGGATTGGCAGGAGCCTATAAAAGCAGTTCTTTCAATTTTGCTTTGAGTTCCCATATTAGTTTGGATGCGGATGATGTACAAGGACTATCTGCTGGAATTGGAGGAACTTATTCCAATACCATTATTGATTTCTCTCAACTCAGTTTTGCTTCTCAGTTATCCTCTTCTGGTTTTAATAGAACGCTTCCAACCAATGAAGCATATATGTCTAGTATTAAGCCTTATTATTCTGCTTTTGCGGGTATTACGTATTCATTAAGAACTGAAACAACCAATTTTGATATTGGTATAGCAGGATATCGGTTTTTCAGAACGGCTAAATCTGCTTTGCAGGATGCCAATCAATTTGATCCCCCTAGGTATAATGTGCACGCAGATTTTCAGACATACTTGAATGACCGTTTGGTTTTTAATGCCAATTCCATGTTTGTATTTGAAAACAATATTAATTCCTACTCGGTGGGAGTAAATTTTGGTAACATTTTAGGGGAGACAGGTGATGAAGCCAATCCTACTATATTGAATACCGGATTATGGTATCGTCAGAACGAGGCAGTTATCCCTTATATAGGCTTGGGTGTTGGCAATGTTCTAGGTGGATTGAGCTATGATGTCAATATTTCTAATTCAAAATCTAGTCTTGGGCCTTTACAAACCTTTGAGTTTTCATTGATCTTAAGGTCTGGAAATAAGTCAAAATCAACCATCCCTTGCCCTTGGCGATAATGCATCCGGGAATAATAACCTAGTTTTGGGGCTTATTGAAGCAATATGCGATTTGACCAACTGAACCTGAATGCCCCTTTATTAAAAGCCTTGGACAACCTTGGCTATACCCAACCAACAACTATTCAAGAACGGGTTTTTTCCGTTGCTATGTCTGGCAAAGACGTTTGTGGCATTGCACAAACTGGAACTGGTAAAACCTTTGCCTATCTATTGCCCTTACTAAGGTTATGGAAGTTTAATAAAGACAAAGACCCACAAATTCTGATCCTGGTTCCAACAAGAGAATTGGTTACCCAAGTGGTAGAAAATGTAAAAATGTTGACAGAATTCATGGGTGTGACCGTTGTTGGAGTTTATGGTGGAGTGAATATAAAAACACAGGTGTTGGCTCTAGAAGGCGGGGCCGATGTAATAGTTGCTACACCTGGTAGGCTATTTGACCTAGCCATGGCAGGTGCATTTAAACTGCGTACTATTAAGAAATTGGTGGTAGATGAAATGGATGAAATGCTCAACCTTGGATTTAGAACCCAATTAAAAAACATTATTGATCTTTTACCTGCCAGAAGACAGAACCTACTTTTTTCTGCAACCATTACAGAAGACGTAGAAGCTTTAATGGAAACCTATTTTAATGAGCCTGTGAAGGTAGAAGCAGCGCCAACAGGTACACCACTTGATAATATTCAGCAAACCGCTTATTTGGTTCCCAATTTTAATACTAAGGTTAATCTTTTAGAATTATTGTTGGCTCAGGAGGAGAGCATGAGTAAAGTGCTGATTTTTACTGCTACCAAGAAATTGGCAGATCAGTTATTTGAAAGACTAGAACCACATTTTTCTGGTACTGCTGGTGTGATCCATTCCAATAAAGAACAGAATCATCGTTTTAATACGGTTAAACAGTTTAAAGAAGGTGTTTATAGATTTATCATTGCTACAGATATTGTGGCTAGAGGTATTGATATTGCTGAAGTGACCCATGTATTCAATTTTGATATGCCGGATGTTCCAGAGCACTATATTCATAGAATAGGAAGAACGGGTAGGGTAGACAAAAAAGGAGTTGCTATAAGTTTTATTACAGAAAAAGATTTGCCCTCACAAACAGCCATTCAGGCATTGATGCATTATGAAATTCCTATGCAAGAACTTCCGGATAACTTAGAGATTTCAACGGAACTCACGGAGGATGAAATGCCCAAATCAAATGTTAGGATAATTATCCCAAAACTTCCCAAAAAGGATGAAAATGCGGGACCCGCTTTTCATGAGAAGTCAGCCAAGAATTTAAGGACCAATCAAAAAGTGCGATACAAAGATAAAATGCAGGCCAAGTACGGGAAACCCAAAAAGCGTGCACCCAAAAAATAAATGGGTTTACTGAATCAGATCCTTTGTTTTGGCAATTAAATCGGCAAGACCTTTAGAGTCCATTTTTTCACTTATGTTTTTTCTATGTGTTTTAATTGTCAATTCGCTTAAGTATAATTCTTGGGCTATGTCTTTGGTAGTTTTTCCAGAAACAATTAATCGGACAATTTCAATTTCCCGCTTGGTCAGTTTTACTTTTTGTTTGCTATCATCTGCATGTACAGTAGGTATGACAATATTAGGGTCTACATAATTCTGTTCATTTATTAAATGGCCAATTGCTTCTTCCAAAATTTGCTTACCAGAAATTTTTAAAACATAAGCATCCCCATTGAATTCTTTAATATCAAGACCAATATCCATGGGTTGATACATGGTTAAAATCATGATTTTCATATTGGGATACTCCGTATTTAACCTTGGAATTAAATCCCTTCCATTAAAGGGAGGCATGTTAATATCAAGTAATAGAATATCAATGCTTTCGCGCTTTAAAAGCTCAAACATTTCTGTTACGGAACTTGTGATAAATGAAATATTTAATTCAGGTTTGCCTGAAAGCATATTTCCAATCCCTTCTGCAAAAAGAAGGTGATCGTCTACTAGTGCTATATTATATATTTTCATGCGAGCTCCAATTGAATTCTATTGAAATACTAAAACCCTCACCTGGGCTACTGTTTATTTGAAACCTTCCGTTGAGTAATTCAGTTAACTTTTCTATACTTTTTAATCCCACTCCAGTAAAAGTTTCAATCTGATTAAAGCCTATGCCATCGTCTTCTAAATAAATTGACACCAATTGATCTTCCACCATGATTTGTAAAAAAGCAGTTTTTGCATGACTGTGTTTGAGTAGGTTTTGTAACAATTCTTGGGTAATTCTATAAATTAGTATTGCGTATTGGGTATGATAATTATCCCTTTTCCCTATCCACTCAAATGCTAGATCTGTAGTTCCTAATCGCTTAATCCTTTCAACAGTTTCCTCAATAGCTAGATATAATCCCTTCTCCTCTAAAAGTATGGGAGACAAACGGTGACTCATAATTCTTACTTCATTTCCAAGTTCAGTTATATGGTTTGCCAATTGCGTTCTTCCAACTTCTGTAAGCGGCATCTGATCAGCCTCCAGTCTTAACAAACCCAGGTTGGCGCCAATGGAATCATGTAAAAGTGATGAAAACCGTTGCATCTCTTTTTCCTGAAAAGCCACCGTACCAGAAAATAGTTGCTCTTGCTGTAGTCTATTTTTATTGGCAAGATTTTCAGTTTCGTTTTGAAAGTATTTATATCTAAAACTCAGAGCAATAGACATGACAGTTAATTCCCAGATTAATCCCCAATAATTAGATTTTGAATTAAAAAAATTGTCAGCAATTATTTCATTTTGATGCAAACTATATATAACAAAGAATGCAGTAGTTCCCAGATAGGAAATGAGCGCAAAGATGCTATATCTAATATTGCAATAGTAACAATAGGCTGCTTCAATCAATAAGGTCAAAAGCAACAAAGGACCTAATACTTTATTAATTTGTAACCAAAGACCTTGAATGGCATAATCCCCACTTGATGCAGATATGATGGCTATTATATAAAGAGGAATATAGAATAGTAAGACCAGCTTATTAAAATCTAATAATTTAGGCAGTTTGTTTTTAAGGTCCATTAAAAGATTGAAAAACAAAATCAAAGGAACTATACCAAATGCAAGTGAAAATGGCCTTACAAGGTCATTGATAGTAGGAATATTTGGGTAAAAGAGCTTATAAGATAAACCACTATCACCCAATAAATAAATGATCATACTGGCCTGTAAAATGGCGTACCATAAAAACAATTTCAGCTTGAGTAAGGATGCCAAGAAAAGATTCAGTAAAAAGATAAACAAAAAAACACCAAATACGGTTCCCCAAACTAGGTTTTGTTGCTGTAATGTATTTGAGTAAGATTCCTTTGTTTGAAAATCTATGGGCATGCTTAAATTGGTATAGCGCTTGTCTGCTAGAATGAATATTTCAGCTCCAGTAAAATCAACACCTTTAATGGGGAAAACAAAATTGGTAACTGGAATTCCTCTTGAATAAAAAGGAAGATTGTCTCCTGTTAAGGCAAATGATTTTATTGTTTTTCCATTCAACACAATCCAGCACTTCAAAAAGTTTACATGTGGATTATTAATACTTAAGTAGTCAAAATCTCCACGGACTAAAATTTGATTAATGGGTATTTTTAGTACCAATGTTTGGAAAAGTCTATTCAGTTTAAGATTGGAACCTTTAACTAATTGCCATTCAGCATCATTCAAAGTATTGATTTGAGATTCACTCATGTTAACAGAGGAAACCATGGTATAACTTAAACCAGAAACCAAATCTTTGATATTGTTTCCATTATAATTCACTTGCAATTGTGCATTACAAAAAATGGCGTTTACTAGAAGGAATAATATAATACGTAATTGTTTCAACAGCTTTAAAAATAACCAATTCTTCATGGGCGATGGTATCTAGCCCATAAATACTCCTTTGTAGGTAGTATATAGAAAATTTCTAACATCTATTTTTTTAGAAAACTTACCATACATTTTAGAAATTCATTGTATTTTGAATACAAAGCATTCATACTTAAATATTTAGCCATGAAATCAATTGCTACATTTTTACGCGCTACCATTAGTGGTGGGATCCTTTTTTTGTTACCTATAGTGCTTGTGGGCATGATGTTGGGGAAAGCGCATCAGATTATGGTTAAAATTTCAGCCCCATTTGCTAAGCTCCTTCCTGATACTGTATTGGGATTGGATGGAAGTATGATTCTTGCCATTCTGCTGTTGGTGTTTATTTGCTTTTTTGCAGGACTATTAATCAAGTCCAAAAGAGTCAAACAACAAATGGGGAGACTAGAAGACACCTTATTTGTATACATACCAGGATACTTATTATTAAAATCCATTGCAGCAGATACTGTTGGAGAGTCACAAGCAACAGTATTAAAGCCAGTTGCTGTAAAAGATGGAGATGCTTGGAAAATTGGCTTTTTAGTGGAAGAGAAAGCGGGGTTTAGTACGGTTTTTATAGCAGATGCGCCAAGGCATGATGCTGGAGAAGTCCTAATTTTTCCCTCAGAACTGGTGAAACGAATCAATGTACCCAATAATAAAGTGATTCAAAGCCTCAAGAACTATGGAAAAGGGGCTATTGATTGGGTAAACAGTTGATTGCTAAATGAGACCTTTTAAAATGCAAAAAGCCACTCAATTGAGTGGCTTTTGCGGACCGGACGGGACTCGAACCCGCGACCTCCGCCGTGACAGGGCGGCATTCTAACCAACTGAACTACCGATCCGTTTCCTCAAAATGCCCCTGGGGGTTATTTTTCGGATGGCAAAGATAAGGGGAAACAGGTTTTACAAACAAATCTTTTCAAAAAAAAATTCAAACCTTATTTTTACCACCTGAATTGAACATTATGCCTCAATACCCAAATAGACAGTTTCTTGATTTTGAAAATCCTATCAAGGAAATATACGAGCAAATTGAAGACACAAAAAAGTTGGCTGAGAAGAATCCCAAGATAGATTATAGTGCCACTATTGAGCAACTAGAAGCATCTATTATTGAAAAGCGCAAGGAGATTACGGCGTCCTTAACTGCTTGGCAACGCGTACAATTGAGTAGGCATCCAGACAGACCCTATACCATGAAATATATCCAGAACATGACCACCAATTTTGTGGAATTGCATGGAGACAGAAATGTAAAGGATGACAAAGCCATGGTGGGAGGTTTTGCAGATTTAAATGGCCAAACTGTCATGATGATTGGCCAACAGAAAGGAATCAATACCAAAATGCGTCAGTTACGCAATTTTGGAATGGCCAACCCAGAGGGATATAGAAAAGCTTTGCGTTTGATGCGTTTAGCTGAGAAATTTAATAAACCGGTTATTTGTTTGATTGATACACCGGGTGCCTTCCCTGGCTTAGAAGCAGAAGAGCGTGGGCAGGGAGAAGCCATTGCTAGGAATATTTATGAAATGATTCGATTAAAAGTGCCCATTGTCATTGTGATTATTGGTGAAGGCGCTAGTGGCGGAGCATTGGGGATTGGCGTTGGAGACAAAACCTTAATGATGGAGAATACATGGTATACCGTGATTTCTCCAGAAAGCTGTAGCTCCATTTTATGGCGTAGTTGGGACAAAAAAGAAACCGCAGCCGAGCAATTAAAACTCACTCCAACTGATATGAAAGGTTTTGGATTAGTTGATGAAATTGTACACGAACCAGATGGGGGAGCCCATTGGGATTACGCAGCGGCTGCTGAAATTCTGAAAACCTATATCATAAAAGCTTTAGAAGAAGTACAACACAAAGACCCATTGCAAAGGGTGAATGAAAGAATTGACAAATATGGTCAAATGGGTTTCTGGGAAGATATACCAGCAAACGAAACACAAAACATAGAACAATAAAGCAACTACCAATAAATCTATCGCATGTCTTTAAAGAACATTTTACGTGGCACAGGAGTAGCAGTGATTACCCCATTCAAGTCAAATTTTGAAATTGACTTTGATGCATTGGGAAAACTGATTGATCATTTGATTGAAGAAAAAGTAGAATACTTGGTAACACTGGGAACAACAGGAGAAACGCCCGTTTTAGACAAGCAGGAAAAATTAGATATTGTTCAATTCACTTTTGATAGGGTAGCAGACCGTGTTCCGGTAGTGGTAGGGATTGGCGGAAATAATACCCATGAACTCATTCAAGACTTGCAAAAATTTCCTTTGGATAAAGCTGCTGCGGTTTTAAGTGCATCGCCTTATTATAATAAACCTTCACAAGAAGGATTGTATTATCATTATAAAGCCATAGCAGAAGCTTCTCCAAAACCGGTGATCCTTTATAATGTTCCGGGAAGAACAGGTCGTAATATGTCTGCAGCAACCACTTTAAAGCTGGCTCATGAAGTGTCCAATATTGGAGGTATCAAAGAAGCCGGTGGCGATATGACCCAGTGTATGACCATTCTCAGAGACAAGCCAGCAGATTTTCTGGTAGTGAGTGGAGATGATGCACTAGCCCTACCTCAGTTAGCTTGCGGAATGGATGGTGTCATCAGCGTGGCTGCAAATGCTTTTCCTCATGCGTTTTCAGATATGGTTCGCAATTGCTTAATTGGCGATTTTGCATCGGCCAAAACCATCAATGATCAATTGATGGATGCTTATGATCTTATGTTTACAGAAAACAATCCTGCAGGTGTAAAAGCCTTTATGTTTGAACAAGGTTTAATTGGCAATCATTTGCGACTTCCCGTTGTTCCATTAAGTCATGGGGTTCATGAAAAGGTAAAAGCGTATTTAGGCAAATAATATCAACAAGTTCATTCTTAACAACGCTTCTATTATTGATCCAAATACTGGTTCAAAACAGTAGAGAATAGCTTGGGCGATTCTTCCATGGGTACATGCCCCACTGACTTGAAGATAGATAATTGACTATTGGGAATGGCTTTTTGAAACAGGTAAGCGTGTGCAACAGGAATGAGTTGATCCCCATCACCCCATATAATCAAGGTAGGTGTTTTAATCCCCGCAATTTTTGCCGATTCATTTTGAAAACCCGCGCGCATCCGATCAATTAATGCCGCCCTATTACCTTCTCTAAGCGTCATTTTAAAATAAATATCCACCAGTGAATCACTGATTCTAGCATCGTTTACATAAACGTCTTCCAAACTTTTTTTAACCAAAAATCTTGGGGTGACAAATTTTACAACCTGATTCAATACAGGTGTTTGTGCAATTTTAAAACCAATAGCTCCTTTTGATTTAGAAAGACTAGAAAATCCACTGGCGTCTACCAATACTAATTTGGCAACTTTTTGAGGAAAGGCTAATGCGTAATGCCATGCAATACCGCCGCCCAAGGAATTGCCAATGACAATGCATTTTGTTACTTGTAGTTTTTGAAGAAAACTATCTACAAACTGGGTATAAAAATCAAAACTATAATCCCTTGTAGGATTGGGGCCTGTTAATCCAAAAGCCGGAAGGTCCATTCTGATAATACGATGCTTGTCTTTTAATTGGTCTACAACACTATCCCAGGTTAAAAGAGAAGAAGAAGTGCCATGAATTAAAACAATGGGAATACTATCTTGGGTATTCCCTTCATCCCTATAATGTACATTCATCCCCATCAAAGGAAGAAATTGAGAAGCAGGACTGGCATAGAGCAATTTCAATTTTTCTACAGGAATGTCATTTCTATAGAATACTACGCCAATTAAAAATATCATGCCAAGAAAAAGGGCAAAGATGGCCAGCAGAATTTTTCCGAATTTTTTCATGAATAGGTATAGGATCTAAAAACGCTCAACGTTAAGTTACAACAAAAGTCCCTTCAGAAATAGCAATGCCACACTGAAATAAATAATCAAACCTGTTACGTCTACCAAGGTAGCTACAAATGGGGCAGACGAAACCGCAGGGTCAGCGCCTAATTTTTTCAAAGCAATGGGTAGCATAGAACCAGTAAGGGTACCCCAGAGTACCACACCCATTAAGCTAATGCCAACGGTAGCACCAATTTCAAACCAATGGTCACCGTAAATCTGTGGGGCAACACTATGCCAAACAGCCACACGGATAAAGCCAATGATACCAAGTACAGACCCCAATAATACCCCACTTAACAATTCTCTTTTTAACACACGCCACCAGTCAGACAAATAGACATCGCCAACGGCCATTGCCTGAATAATTAAGGTAGATGCCTGAGAACCACTATTACCACCTGATGAAATAATCAACGGCACAAACAGCGCTAGTACCACGGCTTTTGCAATCTCGTCTTCAAAATAGCCCATGGCAGTTGCGGTTAACATTTCTCCCAAAAACAAGACTACCAACCAGCCAATTCTTTTTCTAAAGAGTTTTAATAGCGGGATATCCAAATAGGGTTCATTTAATGCTTCGGTACCCCCCATTTTTTGCATATCCTCACTGAACTCTTCATTGGCCACCCATAACATATCATCAATAGTCACAATCCCTAATAGAATATTGTTATCATCTACAACGGGCAGGGCCACGCGGTTATTCATTTTAAAAATTTGGTTGGCGTGTTCCTGATCATCATTAACCAATAAAGAAACCACCCGACCATCAAAAATGTCTGAGATTAATTTGTCTGGTGTAGCAAGAATAACATCCCTAATTCTAATATCATCTATTAGTTCACCTTGTTCGTTGATAATATAAATCACATCAATGGTCTCAGAGCTTTTACCATATTTTCTAATGGTTCTAAACACGTCTGCTACGGTATTGTGTGCGTATACATAGACATAATCAGGTGTCATTAACCTTCCCACACTATCTTCCGGATAACCCAATAAGGAAAGGGTAATCTTTCTTTCTTCTGGGTCTAATAATTTAATCAGGTCTCGAATCACCGCCTTGGGGAGTTCTTCTAAAAAGTCTGTACGGTCATCGGCAGGGAGTTCATTCAATAACTCTGCAGTTTTAGCCGTAGGAAGCTCTTTAACAATGTCTTTTTGTTGGGAGATGTCTAAGATCTTAAAAACCGATGCAGCCCTGTTAATGGCCATATTGGCCACAATTTGGGATTCGTATTCTGGATAGTCATTGATCAGTTCTGCCACGTCACTGATATTCTGATCATTCAGGAAATCCTGTATGGCCAGTTTATCTTCCGTAGCAATCAATTGCTCAAAGACTTCCTTTATATCCGGCTGTTCTATTTCTAAAGACATGGCTGCAATTTAGCCAATAGAGTTTAGGCATGAAAAAATAATGCCGGCTCAATTACGCAGTTCGGCTTAATTTTCGCTCATGATTTTACCTATTTTGGCCATTGCACCCTCAAAAGAAAGGGGTAGGGGCGTATTTGCCACGGAAGCCATTGAAGCCCAAACCATTCTAGAAATTTCTCCCGTATTGGTGCTTTCAATGGAAGACAGGAAGAAGGCAGAAGAGACTTTATTGTACAATTATATTTTTGAATGGGGTGAAGGGCATGAACTTGGAGCGCTGGGCATGGGCTATATTTCTATCTATAACCATTCCTATCAACCCAATTGTAGCTACCAAATGGATTTTGACAATGAATTGATGACCATTACGGCCATTCATGATATTGCAGCCGGTGAAGAGCTCTTTATCAATTATAATGCTGACCCAGAAGACCAATCACCCATTTGGTTTGAAGCGGAGTAGCGGTTATTTCCAATTTTCGTATGTTATCAATTTGGTCAATTTTTAAAGGATTTCACTATGTTTGATATCATCAACTAACAGACCAAAACAATATCTAACCATGCGCAAATACCTTTTATTTCAATTGTTTCTTTTTTGCTTAGTTATTGCTGTTCAAGCACAGGATATTCAAACCATTCCCGCATTTACCGGATATGCTACACCCGCCGAGTCTTGGAGTAGCAAATTGTTTGATCCACTAAAAGGGGTTAGCAATTGGACCAATTTGCAACAACAACTGGCATACCATTTCTATCTTAGGAAAACGGGTTCATTAGAACTATCTATGCAAGTAAGGAATCCTGATGGGGCCTCTCAACTGCAAGTATTGTTTGACAAACAGACATTTAAAGTAAATGTTCCAAAATCTGACAAATTTGTTTCAGTTAAGCTTGGAACTATATTGGTCAAGGACACAGGCTTTCATGTAATCAACATAAAAGGTTTGCGTAAATCTGGAAAAGCCATTGCAGAAATAGCAAGTATTGTTTGCAAAGGTCCTGCTACTGTGGGTATGCATTTTAATCAAAAAGAACGCAGAAATGCGGCATCTGTTCATTTGCGCTATCCCATTTCAGATACCACAAAAGTGATTGCTTTTTACAATGAGCTAACTGTACCAACTGGTGCAGATCAAGTGCATAGTTATTATATGGCTAATGGATTTGCTAGGGGCTATTTTGGTATTCAGGTAAACAGTGAAAAAGAGCGTAGGATTATTTTTTCCATTTGGGATGCGGGTAACGAAGCGGTAGATAGGGGAAAAGTGGCAGATAGTAATCGCGTTCAGTTATTAGCCAAAGGCGACGGGGTTGTGGCTAATGATTTTGGTAATGAAGGAACAGGTGGTCATAGCCATTGGGTATATCCTTGGAAAGCCGGTCAGACATACAAATTTTTGGTAACAGCCTTAGCCGATAGTGCGTCAAATACAACAATCTATTCTGGATATTGCTTTCTTCCGGATGTACAACAATGGAAATTGATTGCCGCTTTTAAAGCCCCAAAAGATGGAAAATGGTTAAGAAACCTCTATTCCTTTAATGAAAATTTTGTGGGTGTAAATGGTCAATTACAAAGAAGGGCTCAATTTGGTAACCAATGGATTCAAAGAGAGAATGGAAGCTGGCAGGAATTAACCAATGCTAGTTTCTCTTATGACGCTACTGGTAAGGCAGGAGATAGAATTGACTATGGTGCTGGTTTGCAAGACGGTCAATTTTATTTATGGAATGGCGGGTTTGAAACCCCAACTGCTGTTTATGGTCAATCATTTTCGCGTCCTTTCTTAAAAACAAGACCCAATATTGATTGGAGTAAGAATGCGGATAGTGCTGTTCAAATGGCAAAGGACTATGAACAATTAAATAAAGCCATACAAGCAAAGACCATTGATACCACTGGTAGTATTGATGGCATTTATTACAAAATCTTGAAAGAAGGAACGGGGGCATTTGTAAATGCAACGGATACTTTAAGCGTATTTTACAAAGGTTGGTTGTTTAAAGATGGATTGGTTTTTGACCAAACCAAGGATAAGCCGGCCAATTTCCCTTTAAAAAGGTTAATCAAAGGATGGCAATTAGGTCTTCAGGCTTGTAAAGTTGGGGGCAAGGTCAGACTCTATATTCCTTCGGTATTAGCTTATGGAATGAGAACTAGGAGCAAGGATATTGCTCCTAATCAGATCTTGGTTTTTGACATTGAAGTACTTACGGCAAAAAAATAAAACGGAATCATCATAGCCATTTTTTTGTACATTTATAAAGGAATTGAAAATCATATTATACTTTTCAAATCAAGACAATGTCCCAGTCAAAAATGCCCCTCCCCAACATATTGGTTGTAGAAGATGATGCTTTTATCCAAGCCATTTTGAACCAAACACTTAGTGAACATTTTTCTGTAACCTTATTTACAGATGGAATGGACGCATTTAATTATCTGCAAAGTGGCAACGTGCCAGATTTGATTTTGTCCGATTTAAACATTCCCGGTTTAAGTGGTATGGAATTATTAACCCAGGTAAGAAATAGTGGGTTCTTTAGTTCTATTCCATTGATCATACTTTCAGGTAAGGAAGATACTGATACAAGGATTAAATGTTTAGAAGCCGGAGCGGATGATTATTTGGTTAAGCCTTTTAATCCCAGAGAACTAGACGCCAGAATTAAGAACATTCTGAGAAGAATGGGCAAATACTAAACTAGAAGAGCATGTCAGAAGCAATCATAGCCGTGGTGAATGCGGACCAAGCCACCAAAAAATTCTTAGAAAACTGCCATTTTAATGGGTTGGCCTTACAGTTTTTTGCCAATGGGTTGGAATTGAGCAATGCTTGGTTGGGAAAAGACTTAGAGGTAGTTGCTATTATTGCTCAGTCTGAAATCATGGGAGCATCTGGAATTTCTTTGTTGGAGGCATTAAGAAACAAACAATTTTCTTCAGTTCCGTTTTTCTTGTTAACAGGTCCTGTGAAAGAGAACCTGCTGCGCTTTAGTTTGAAAGCAGGCGTTACAGACGTTTTTGTTACTCCTTATGATGCTAATAGGATTGCCATCAGGGTCAATTTTGTGATTGAGAACTGGGATAGAATTAATACCAATCAACAATCCAATATTCACAAACCTTATCAAACCCCATTGATCAAAAGGGTCTTTGATATTTGTTTTGCTTCCATTGTTTTACTCTTACTGTCCCCTATTTTATTATTGGTCATTATTGCTGTTAGGATGGAATCTAAGGGTCCAGTTTTTTACTATTCTTTGAGAGTAGGAACCGGCTATCGGATTTTTAAATTCTTTAAGTTTAGGTCAATGTATGTGAATGCAGACCAACGCTTAAAAGACCTAAAACACTTAAACCAATACAATGCCGGAGCAACAGAGGTGGAATCTAAAACAGATACTGCACCTGTGCTCTGTGATGAGTGTTTGGCTAGGGGTTCTAAATGTCAAATGCCCGTTTATGCGGATAATAATTCTTGGTGTGAAAAAGAATATACCGTTTTTAAACGCGCTACAGCTAACTCTGCCTTTATCAAAATCAAAGACGATCCACGTGTCACCAAAGTGGGTAAGATCCTGCGCAATACCAGTATTGACGAATTACCCCAATTGGTGAATGTATTAATTGGAGACATGAGTATTGTTGGGAATAGACCTTTGCCACTCTATGAAGCCGAGAAGCTAACTACGGACAAATACGCATTACGTTTTATGGCGCCAGCCGGCATTACCGGACTTTGGCAGGTAATGAAAAGGGGTAAGGGTGAAATGTCTGAGGAAGAACGTTTGATGCTTGACAATAACTATGCACAAAACCATTCTTTCTTATACGATATTGGTTTGATTTTGAAAACCATTCCAGCCCTCTTCCAAAAAGAAAGCGTGTAATTTATTTTTTCAAAAATTTCAGACAAACTGGATTGGGAATTTTCAAACTATTGCCAGTATGTTTTAATAAACCAGTTTTTGGGTCTCTGTGAAATAACTCCACATTACTGGTGAGTTGATTGGCTACCAATAAGAAGTTGCCAGATGGGTCAATGGTAAAATTTCTGGGTCCTTCGCCTCTGGTTGATTCATAGCCCAAAGCAGTCAATTTGCCCGTGCTTGCATCCACACTAAAAATGGCAATATTATTTTCTTTACCCCTGTTAGACGCGTATAAAAATTTGCCATCAGCTGAAAGATGGATATCGGCATTGCCGGGTTGACCTTGATAATCGCTGGGGTGTGTGGCAATTCTTTGGACAAACTGGGTTGTTCCATTCTGATAACGATGTACGGATACCATGCCGCTCATTTCTTCTGTTACGTACACATATTTTCCATTGGGCGAAAAATCCAAATGCCTTGGTCCACTTCCTGGTTCAATGGCAATAAATGGTTGTGCCGCTGCTGTCAATGGTTGTTTGGCATGTTGGTTAAACTGGTACATATTTACTTTGTCTGTTCCCAAATCTGGGGTAAGCAAAAACTTTTCATCTGGTGAAAGAAATACGGAATGTACATGTGCTCTCTCTTGTCTGGCAGAATTGGTTCCCTTTCCCTCATGCACAATATGCTGGGTAAATGCGCCAATACTACCATCTGCATTCACGGGTAATGCGGCCAAACTTCCTCCGCTATAATTGGCGGTAAATACCCATTTGCCGTTTTTACTAATAGAAATGTGACAGGGATTTTCACTGCCGCTGGAAGTTTGATTGATGAATTTTAATTTACCAGTTGATGGGTCAAATGCATAAGCGCTAATCAGTCCTGCTTGTTTTCTACTTACTTCATTTACTGCATAAACAAATTTGCCATTAGGCGCAATGGTCAAAAAAGAAGGATTGGCGGAACTGTCAGTATTACTAACCCAGTCTGCCTTTCCTGTTTTACTATTATAATGGTAAACATAGATGCCTTTACTACCCCCGGAAGTATAAGTGCCCACAAATAAAAAATAATCTTGAGCAGAAACAAGAATAGAGAATAAGCACCCCATTACAATCAATGACCATTTCATATGCATTCGTTTAGATTGGAAAGATAAAGCAGAACAAGTAAAAAGAAAGGTTTGCCCTAACTTTATTGATATGAACGTTTACAAAAATCTTGGCTGGACGCTAATGACTTTGATGGTTATGGGCGTCATGGCTTGTCAATCCAAACCCATGAATACACCAGATAGAACCTTTGCTTTTAGATTGAAGCCAGGACAGGACCTTAAATTATCCCTAGACAGTTTTGTACAAGCCAATCAATTAGAAGCAGCATGGATTCAAACAGCGGTGGGCAGTTTAACGGATTATCATATTCGTTTTGCCAATCAGCCCAATGGAAGCAAGGAGACAGGTCATTTTGAAATAGTGAGTTTGGTAGGAACCTTATCTGTTAATGGATCTCATATTCATATCTCGGTTTCTGATAGCACGGGTAAAACCATTGGGGGACATTTGTTAGAGGGGAACAAGATTTATACCACAGCCGAGATTGTCATTGGCAGTTCAAATCAATTCCAATTTAAAAGGGAAGTGGATGGAACAACTCCTTGGAAAGAATTACAGATAAAAGAATTAAACAAAGAAGAATAACCCATTCAAATAAAAATCCCGATTACCATTGGCAACCGGGATTTTTTCTATTCAAAAGGAAGTGTAAATAATAGTAGTTATTTATTTAGCATTCTTCACGTATTTATCCAACCATTGGTTTTGTTCCCAAAGCATGTGCAACAGGTTTTCCTTTCCGCGATAGCTATGCGCTTCATAAGGTAGGAATACAAATCTTACTGTGCCACCATGACCCTTCACCGCATTGTACAAACGCTCACTATTAATGGGGAATGTGCCTGGGTTGTCATCACTATCTCCATGAATCAATAAGATAGGTGTCTTGATATTGTTGGCATAACTAAACGGACTCATTTCAAAATAGAGTTGTGGTGCTTGCCAATAAGTACGGTCTTCATTTTGGAATCCAAATGGAGTAAGGGTTCTGTTATAAGCACCACTACGAGCAATACCGGCTTTAAATAAGCTAGTATGTGCTAGCAAATTAGCCGTCATAAATGCGCCATAACTATGTCCACCAACGGCCACGCGTTTTCTATCGCCAACGCCTAAGTCTGCTAATTTATTAATGGCGGCTTCTGCATTCATTTGCAATTGGGCCACAAAATTGTCATTGGGTTTTTTGTCTGCACTGGCAGCCACAATGGGAAACTCTGCATTGTCCAAAACTGCAAATCCTTGGGTCACATAGAAAATAGGAGAAGCCCAGCTAATGGTGGTAAACTTAGATTGAGAACCCCTTACCTGAGCAGCATCAGCAGCACTATTAAACTCTCTAGGGTAGGCCCACATGAGTACAGGAAGTAATCCGTCTTTTTCTTTGTTATATCCTTTGGGCAAATAAAGATCGCCGGTTAGGTCTACACCATCTGCTCTTTTATAAGAGATCTTTTGTTTGGTCACGCCATCCAATTGAGGATAGGGATTGCTAAAGCTGGTCAAAGGCTGGTCAGCTATGCGCAACATCAGGTTTTTCAAATAGTAGTTGGGTACTTGTTTTTGAGCTTCTTTTCTGGTAATCAACACCAGTTTGTTGGCGTCCAATACTTCTGCTACAAATTCATAACTACCCTCAGCACAACGCCAAATAATTTCATTCTGTTTGCTGCTTAGGTCAAATTTAGCCAAGAAGGGAAGGTCACCTTTGGCAGATGAACCAGTGGTATTGTTCATCAACAGTTTTTTACCATTTTCAATGGTCTGAATCACTTGTCTGCCAAATGCATTCTTGGTAGTAACCGGGGTACCAGGGTCATTGTAAGCATCAGTTTGATTGCGTTCAAACAAGAGTTCCAAACTATTGGTAGTACTATTATAGCGGCTAACCCTACGCATTTGGCGGGTTCTTGAATTCTCTTGTACCAATGCTAGGGTAGCATCGCCCCAGCTAGTTCCTGCATAACGAAATTTTGTTTTGAAAAGCTCTTTAGCAGCGCCAGTAAAAGGAGCACTTAATGCATAAACTGCATCGTGGTATTCCACTTTGTTTTTAATCAAACCAGAGTCTAGAGGCATGGCCCAAGTAATGGTTGCTGCTTCATCATCTCTCCAATCAAAAGCGCGTGGTACATTTTGGGTATTGTCATAACCAGATGGGGTTCCTTCACTAGAAGGTAATTCTGCCAATACTTTCACCGTTGTTCCTTTTAGGTCAGAGATGCTTAAGGTAGAAGGGAATCCTTGAGCAGTTACCAAATAGGAAAATGGTTTGCGAATGGTTCTTTGTAATAAGTATTTTTTATCTGGAGACAAGATAAAAGAAGACAGAAGGCCAGGTTTGCCTACTGCTGTTTCAACGCCATTTTTGTTTTGAACCAATTGTGATGTGGCATAGAATTCAAACAATTGTTCGTCATAAGGGCTCTTGATCAAGTCTTGGAAAGTAGCACTGGGTGCAGCTTTGCCTAAGTTTTGTTGAATAGTTGGTCCCTTGGGTGTTATGGATTTTTTGGGTGCAGCTGCGGCGCTTTGGGTAGTGGCTTTGTACAAAATGGTATTGTCATCCAACCAAGTAAAAGCATTTCCCAAAACGGTATTCACTGCTTTTTTATTGATTTTGCTAGCTTTTTGGGTAGCTACATCAATCACATATAAGTCAACGCCAGTAGCAGTGGTATTGGTAAAAGCAATCTTGGTTTCAGATGGGTTCCAAGAAGGAAAGCCCCCCAATAAATTAGCAGGTAAACCACTCACTTTAAACTCCTGATTGGTCTTAATATTTTTCAACATGAAATTGTTGATATAAGATCCCCTGCTAGGTGAAAAGTTATTAGGGTTTAACCTAAGGCCTGCAATCCTTAGTTCGGGTTGCCCCAGTTCTTCTACGCTAGGATAAGAATTGCGCTCACTAAGAAGCATCCAACTGGCATTGCCATTAATGCTCACACCAGGAGTTGGTTTGGCTAATAAAAGATCCGCAATGTCTTTTGGCGGAGTCTGGTAACTGGCTGCGTCCTGCGCCAATAGCCCTGTTCCAAGCAGTAGGAAGCATAGGGCAGTTAATAATTGTTTGGTATTGCTCATAGTTAAAGTTTTAAAAGTTATTGATAGACCCTTACAAAATCAATTTCCATGCGTTTTGGAAAAACCTTTTCGTCAACGCCTTTGGCGCCACCCCAGTTTCCACCAACGGCAAGATTGAGTAGCAAATGAAAGGGTTGGTCAAATGGCCAGGCTGTTTTATCTGAATGTTCATTTTTATAAGTAAAATAATAGTTGTTATCCATGCCAATTTTAATGGTCTCTGCATCCCATTCTAGTTGATAGGTATGAAACGCTTGACTAATGTCTTTAACCGTAATGATACCCGCCTTTTGGGTTCCAATCATATGGTTGTATTTCTTGGTATGGATAGTGCCATGTAAAACACCTTGGTCATATCCCACGTGTTCCATGATATCTATTTCACCATCGTCCGGCCATTTGAGTGGTTTGGTAGAAGCCAACATCCAAATGGCAGGCCAAGTGCCTAGTCCGTCAGGGATTTTGGCCCTGATTTCTAATTTACCATAGGTCCAATCGCCCTTACCCTTGGTTACCAATCGCGCTGAGCTATAGGTGTTCTTACCAATATTTTCTTTTAGAGCCTCAATGATTAAGTGTCCATTTTCAACACGGGCATTCTTTTGTTGCTGGTAGGTATAGTACTGTAATTCATTATTGCCCCAGCCATGGCCTCCAGTGTCATAATTCCATTTTTTAGGATCCGGTAGATCTTTGTAATTAAATTCATCACTCCAAACCAATTTTCTGGTTTGTTGAGCCGTGCTTGTAAAGCATAGAGAAAACAGGCCAAGACCTATTAGTAGTAATCGAAACATGCAATTTGATTTTACGTTTGGAAGTTAACCATAAATCAAATTCAATGTTTGTTCTATTGACAAAAGGGGTTCAGAACTTTGCAAGCTTTCAAAAACTAATAGAAATAAATTTGCCGTTAAAGGGATATCCCATTATTTTTGTGGAATAATGAAGCCAGTTACACATAACCACCATCATCATTACTTACCCAAGGGGTAGGCTGTTGGTGTTTTGTGTTCATATAAAACATTGAAAAGCTTACCCTAGGGTAGGCTTTTTTATTTTCACCCTATGGGGATATTAAAATAGCATTTATGACAGCAAGTAACAATGAAACACAGAAATTAAGGTTGGCCATTCAGAAAAGCGGCCGACTCCATGATGATTCCATGAGATTATTAAAAGAATGTGGGATTGATATCAGCAATGGAGTCAATAAATTGAAGGCAGAAGCCAGTAATTTTCCCATTGAAGTCTTTTTTCTAAGGGATGACGATATTCCCCAATACGTAGAAGACGGCGTGGCCGATATTGGTTTTGTAGGTGAAAACGTGGTCTATGAGAAAAACAAGCAGGTAAAAGTGGGAGAGAAGTTGGGCTTTGGTAAATGCCGACTTTGTATTGCTATTCGTAAGGGAGAATCATATACAGGGCCACAGTTTTTAGACAATAAGAGAATTGCCACCAGTTATCCGGTACTGGTAAAACAGTATTTGAACAAAAACCAAGTAAATGGAGAAATCCATGAGATCAGTGGTTCAGTAGAAATTGCGCCGGGTATTGGCTTGGCCGATGCTATCTGTGACCTAGTGAGTAGTGGTTCAACCCTGTTTATGAATGGGTTAAAAGAAGTGGAAACCATTTTGGAATCACAGGCGGTTTTAATCCAGAACCTGCAATTAACAGAAGCAAAATCACAGACCTTAGCCCGATTGCTGTTTAGGATCCAGTCTGTTAAGAAGGCCAAGAACAACAAGTATATTTTATTGAATGCGCCTAATACCAACTTGGATAAGATCATTTCTTTACTGCCTGGTATGAAAAGCCCAACCGTATTACCATTGGCTGAACCGGGATGGAGTAGTGTACACAGTGTGCTGAAAGAGAATGAGTTCTGGGATATAATTGAACAATTAAAAGAAGCTGGTGCCCAAGGAATCTTGGTAGTACCTATTGAAAAAATGATTGTATAATATGAGAATAGTCAAGAATCCGCCTATGCAAGACTGGGCAGGACTTTTACAAAGACCTACGCTGGATGACAAGGCTTTAGGGGATAAAGTACGCTCTGTATTAAATGTGGTACAAGAAGAGGGTGATGCGGCAGTTCTGCGGTATACCCAAGAATTTGACGGGATTACCCTCTCAAGTGATGATCAACTGGTAACCGAGGCTGAGATTGCCGCAGCAATTGCGGCTTTGCCCACTGAGTTGAAGCAGGCCATTGAACAAGCGGCCAAGAATATTCGCTTGTTTCATCAGTCTCAAGTAGCCGAGCCTGTGGTGGTAGAAACCATGCCTGGGGTTAAATGTTGGCGCAAGTCTGTGGGTATTGAAAGGGTTGGACTCTATATTCCAGGTGGTTCAGCGCCTTTGTTCTCTACCATTTTAATGTTAGGTATACCTTCGCAAATTGCTGGTTGTAAAGAAGTTGTACTTTGTTCACCTCCTGATAAATCTGGAGGATTGCATCCGGCCATTCTATTTGCCGCGCAATTGGTAGGGATTCAGAAAATCTACAAAATTGGGGGTGTGCAGGCTATTGGGGCCATGGCTTATGGTACCCAAAGCATTCCCAAAGTGAGTAAGATCTTTGGCCCAGGCAACCAATACGTGACCTGTGCCAAGCGATTGGTGCAGCAAGAAGGGATTGCCATTGACATGCCCGCTGGTCCAAGTGAGGTTTGTGTATTGGCAGACGCCACAGCCAACCCGGCTTTTGTTGCAGCCGACCTCTTGAGCCAGGCAGAACACGGGGCAGATAGTCAGGTTTTGTTAGTTACCACCTCGCTTGACTTGGCAAATGCAGTTGAACAAGAGTTGGATTTGCAGCTTTCAAAATTATCAAGAAAAGATTTGGCAATCAAATCATTAGAGAATAGTACTTGTATTTTAATTGAAACTATAGAACAAGGTTTAAGCCTTGTAAATGCCTATGCGGCCGAGCATTTAATCATTGCTACAGCCCAGCCAGAGCTATTGGCAGAGCAGGTGGTAAATGCGGGATCCATTTTTTTGGGTCATTATTCACCCGAGTCTGTAGGTGATTACGCCAGTGGTACCAACCATACCCTGCCCACCAATGGATACGCTAGGGCTTATAGTGGGGTTAGTGTAGACAGCTTTGTCAAGAAAATCACTTTTCAACAACTTAGCCCAACGGGTTTAAAGGGTATTGCGTCTACCGTAACCTTAATGGCCATGGCTGAGGGGCTTGATGCTCACGCCCAAGCAGTGAATGTGCGCCTAGATTTCTTAAAGGACTAATTCTCCGCATTTGGCAACTATATTTTGACTTTTAACTTTTGACTTTTATATCATGTTCCAATTAGACAAACTGATTAGAGAGAATATTAAAACCCTCAAAGCCTATTCATCGGCTAGGGATGAGTTCAGCGGTGAAGCCAGTGTTTTTCTGGATGCCAATGAAAACAGCTTGGGTTCACCTTTGAAAAAATGGTATAACCGATATCCCGACCCGCACCAGCAAGCGGTTAAAAAAGCCCTGAGTCAGATCAAGGGTATTGCCCCGGAACATATTTTTCTAGGAAATGGTAGCGATGAATGTATTGACTTATTGTATAGGTGCTTCTGTGAGCCGGGTAAGGACAATGCCATTATTTGCCCTCCCACGTATGGCATGTATGAAGTAAGTGCCAATATCAATGATATCGCACTGAAAAGGGCACCCCTGCTGCCTGATTATCAGCTTAACCTGGCCCATATAGAAACCCTGATAGACGCCAATACCAAACTCATTTGGCTCTGCTCTCCCAATAATCCAACCGGGAATAGCTTGAATAGGGCCGATATTGAAATGGTCTTGAACAATTTTAATGGCATTGTGGTCATTGATGAAGCCTATATCAATTTTGCCAAACAGCAGTCTTTTATCCAAGACTTGGTAGACTACCCCAATCTGGTAGTGCTCCAAACTTTTAGCAAGGCCTGGGGTTTGGCTGGTCTAAGACTGGGAATGGCATTTGCATCCAAAGAGATTCTGGAAGTAATGGACAAAGTGAAGCCGCCTTATAATATTAACCAAGTAACACAGGAACTGGCGTTAAAAGCCATGGAAGAATTGGGGCAGGTAAAAGACATGATCACCATCTTGGTAGACATGCGTGAAGCGCTGGTAGAAGTGTTTGAATCCATGCCAACGGTTGAAAAAGTATACCCTTCAGATGCCAATTTTATCTTGGTCAAAATTGCTGAAGCCAGGAAAATCTATGAATTCTTATTGACCAAGGGCATAGTAGTTAGAGATCGCAGTTCGGTGCAACTTTGTGAAGACTGTTTGCGTATTACCATTGGAACCGAAAAGGAAAATACAGATTTGGTAGACGCCATGCAGGATTGGTATGCCGCCCAAACAATCCCCGAATAATTCTGTTTTGATTTGTAATTTCATCGCGCAAGCAGTAAGCAAACCCACAAAACAACCTACATGAGAAAAAGTATTTCCTTATACCTATTGGCCCTTGGCCTTTCTATTACCCAATTATTTGCCCATTCGGGCGATTCTACCAAGTTGGCTAGCAAAGCCATTCTACCAGACGCGGACAATGCTGGTTTAAAATTGCCTGCTGGATTTGGGGCATTGAAAGTGGCGGATAGTGTAGGTAGGGCAAGACATATTGCCATTACTGACAAAGGAACCATTTATGTTAAGCTTTCTAGATTGGTGAATGGAAAAGGCATTGTGATGCTGCGCGATAATGATGGAGACGGAAGGGCAGAAGAAAAAGGCAGTTTTGGCGATTTTGGTGGAACCGGTATTGCCATCAGTGGTAAATGGCTCTATGCTTCATCTGATCAAGAAGTATTTAGATATGCATTAACTCCAGAAGGGTCATTGGTTAATCCCATGTCTCCCCAAAAAATTGTTACTGGATTAATTAATAGAAGACAGCACGAGTCAAAATCCATTGCCTTGGATGGTAAGGGAAATATCTATGTAAATATTGGGGCATTCTCTAATTCCTGTCAAGAAAAAGATAGGCAAAAGGGCTCTATGGGCATGATGCCTTGTCCAGTTTTGGATTCTGCAGGTGGTATCTGGAAATTTGACGCAGAGAAGTCAAACCAAACCTATGGTGATGGTAAAAGATTTGCCACCGGTCTGCGCAATGTAGTTGGTCTGGATTGGAACAAACAGAACAACCAATTATTTGTCATGCAACACGGAAGGGATCAATTGCACGATTTATTTCCCGATTTATATGATCAAAAAACCAATGCAGAAAAACCCGCTGAAACCATGTATGCCTTAAAAGAAGGCAGCAATGCAGGTTGGCCCTATGTTTATTTTGATCCCGAATTAAAACAGAAAATAGTGGCTCCGGAATATGGTGGCGATGGTAAGAAAGTGTCTACTGATCCCGCTTTTCAAGACCCCGCAATTGCTTTCCCTGCGCATATGGCACCCAATGCACTGTTGTTTTATACAGGTAATCAATTCCCTGCCAAGTACAAGAATGGTGCTTTTGTAGCATTCCATGGTTCTTGGAATAGGGCACCATTACCTCAAGAAGGATATTTTGTGGCATTTGTTCCTTTTGAAAATGGTAAACCAACTGGTCAATGGGAAATTTTTGCAAACGGATTTGCAGGTGTAGAAGTTGTTACTGGAACTAGAGGTGCTCAGCATCGCCCATGCGGATTGGCCCAAGGACCTGATGGTTCTTTGTATGTAACAGATGATAGCAAGGGAACTATTTACAGAATTATGTATAACAGTAAATAGTGATGAAGCGGACAAGGATATTTATGATGATGGTATTGGTATGTCTGGTAGCCAGACTATCGGCGCAAAGCCCCATTAGCAAATCAGTGATGGATAATGGCAAAACCATTTATCTGAGCAGGTGTTTGGCCTGTCACCAAGTAGATGGCGGTGGGGTGCCACGTTTAAATGCACCCTTAGACGGAGCATCAGCGGTGATTGCAGCCGATAAAGCCAAATTGATTCGCATTGTATTAAAGGGCTATTCAGATAGGGTAGAAATTGACGGAGAATATTATTCAAACAATATGGCAGGCCACGCAGATTTGAAAGACCAACAAATTGCCGATGTGCTCACATATATTAGAAACAGTTGGAGCAATAAAGCATCAGCTGTCACCGCTGCTGAAGTAAAAGCTATCAGAGCAAAATTGAAATAACATGCGCAGGATTTTATTTATTGACAGGGATGGAACTATAATCAATGAAGCCCCTCCAACTTATCAAATTGATGATTTTTCAAAACTGAGTTTTTATCCGTCGGTATTTCAATACCTGGGTTTAATTGCCAAAGAGTTGGATTATGAATTAGTGATGGTCAGTAACCAAGACGGTTTGGGTACGGCTTCTTTTCCAGAAAAAACCTTTTGGCCTGTGCAGGATTTTATCATGGAAAGCTTGGCTAATGAAGGCATTCATTTTGCAGCAGCCCATTTTGATAGGAGTTTTCCGCATGAAAACCTACCTACACGAAAACCAGCAACGGGTATGCTAACGGCTTATTTAGATGCAAGTAAATATGACCTAGCAAATAGTTATGTAATTGGAGACAGGATTACAGACGTGCAATTGGCCAAGAACCTTGGTGCCAAAGCCATTTGGCTCAACGCCGATCCAAATTTGGGTGGAGCAGAAGTAGCCGATAGTATGGAAGCTTTAAAAGCAACTGTGGCACTTGAAACCCTGCAATGGGAAGAGATTTATCGCTTTTTAAAATTGGGATTGAGGCAAGTAACACACGAGCGCAATACCAATGAAACCAAGATTCATGTGGAACTAAATCTAGATGGTTCTGGCAAGGCCGATATTCAAACAGGCTTGGGCTTTTTTGATCATATGCTTGACCAGATTGCGCGTCATGGTAAATTGGATTTAAAAGTACATACCAAGGGAGATTTGCATATAGACGAACACCATACTATTGAAGACACAGGGATTGCTTTGGGAGAAGCTTTTGCATTGGCATTGGCCGATAAAAGAGGGATGGAACGTTATGGATTTGCCTTACCCATGGACGAAGCATCAGCCCAAGTATTGATTGATTTTGGGGGAAGAAATTGGTTGGTTTGGGACGCTAGTTTTAGCCGTGAAAAAATTGGAGAAATGCCCACTGAAATGTTCTTTCATTTTTTCAAAAGCTTTAGTGATGGAGCCAAATGTAACCTCAATATTAGTTGCAAAGGAGACAATGAACACCATAAAATAGAAGTCATTTTCAAGGCATTTGCCAAAGCTATTCGAATGGCCGTGAAAAGAGATCCCTTCTCCAATCACTTACCATCTACCAAAGGTGTTTTATAAGCTTATTTAATTCGGGTCCAGGTTTCTGTTCTACCCACCATAGCGATGCCAATATAGCCTCTTACCAAGAGCGTATTGGCATCTTTCATTTTCATATAACACTTGTATTCCTTGCCATTTTGAGGATCATAGATTTTTCCTCCATTCCACTCGTCTTTATCAAATTGAAAACCTTTTAAAATCTGTAATCCCCAAATGGGTTTGGATTTTAAATTGGCATCAGGATTGTTTTTATCTGTTTTGGGTTTACCTGTTTCATCATTTGGTTCTTTAAGCCAAACCAATTTGCCAAAATAGGCATTACCCTGTTTGAAGATCTGAATTTGTCCCTTTCCCGTTGAATTTAACCAGATTCCCAAAACATCATCTGGTCCAGCACTGGCCTTAGAAACAGTGCTAAAACTAAAGGCAAATGCAAATAGCAAAATAGACTTCAAAAGCTTCATGGTGTTATTTTTTTCAAATTTGGGGTAATCACCCGCTTCTAGCAAATCTTGTTGAAACTAATCTAGGATTTTCCCATTTTTTATTCAAAATTCCAATTTTGGGAATAATGTATTATAGGTAAATGCTAATATAATAATGATTATCAATGTATTGTATTCATGGCATGCCAATTGGAAAGCTAATAGTACAAAACAACCACATGAATAATTTAGACTTTTTCAAAGCCTGCTGGAACAATGAAAAATTAGCCACTGTTGCCATGATTCAAGCGTTGCCATCAGACAGATTGGTATACCAACCTCATCCGGTAAACAGAACAGCTAGAGAAATTGTATCTCATTTGTTGTCTCATATGGTAGATTTTAAAACCATTCTCCAATTCAATACCTGTGATGAAACACTGGATTTTGATTTTATGGACAGTGCTATGGCTGCTTACCAAATGGACATATTCTGGAATGAAGTAACAGCTTTGCTAAACAAGACCAGTTTAGAAGCTTGGGAAAATGAAACAGTTGAATTGCTGATAGAGGGTAAAACCTTTGTTACCCTTCCAAGGAGCAGCATGATGTGGTTTTTCTTTTTTGACGTGATCCACCATCGTGGTCAATTGTCTGCCTATGTAAGAGCCATGGGTGGTAAGAATCCAGTTGTTTACGGATATACTGCGGATAGTAAATAAGATTTTTTCTCATAGTGTTTACCGCTTTGGGCCATTGGTTCAAGGCGGTTTTGTTTTTTTTAGAGAAAAGTTTGGTTCAAATGCAATTCTCTACCATCTTTGCATAGCAATGAAACAAATAACAAACAAATATTGGTGGTGGCATACAAACTCTTTACGGGGATTGTAATGGCATGCCAATACTATTTGAAATAAATTCAGAGCCCCGACAATTTGCCGGGGCTTTTTTTTATCCCAATCAAAACAGACCATTCAACAGAAAATAGATCAGATGTCAGTTAAGAAAATCAAATTGGAAACAATTAGCAAAAGAATGCTAGCCGATGTGTTTACACCGGTAGGAATCTATTTGCGTTTGCGTGACCGTTTTAGAGATACCGTTCTTTTGGAAAGTACGGATCACCATGTGGCTGAGAATAGTTATTCTTTTATTGGCGTCAATGCCATTGCAGGTATGGAGTTATCTTCTACTAGTAGTATGGAATTTAAATTGCCCGGTCAGAAGCCAGAAAAAGCCGTACTAAAACAAGCTTCAGATGCACCCAATGTTTTATGGGATTTTATGCAACATTTTGAGATTGTTCCATCAGAAGAAAAAGAAGCTGCATTTGCGCAAGGTTTGTATGGCTATGCCAGTTTTGACGCGGTACAATTTTTTGATAGCATTCAGTTTAATGCTAGCAAAAAAACGGCATCTGATATTCCTTTGATGCGCTATCGTTTATACCAGTATGTGATTGTGTTCAATCATTTTAAAGACGAGCTCTTTTTATGTGAGAATAAAGTGGCTGGATTAGACTCTGATTTACAAATGGTAGAGTCCTTGATTAAAAGCAAAGATGTACCGGTGTATCCCTTCAGAATTAGTGGTCCCGAGTCTTCTAATATGACAGATGATGACTATCGTCAAATGGTACAGAAGGGCATTCAATCTTGTTATAGGGGAGACGTGTTTCAGATTGTATTAAGCCGCCGATTTAACCAAGGTTTTACGGGGGATGAATTCAATGTCTATCGCGCTTTGCGCAGTGTTAACCCTTCTCCTTATCTCTTCTTTTTTGACTATGGTGATTATAAATTAATGGGTTCTTCTCCCGAAGCACAATTGATTATTCAACATGGTAAAGCAGTTGTTCACCCCATTGCCGGTACTTTTAAAAGAAGTGGCGATGACGCAACTGATAAAGCCATGGCTGAAAAATTATTACAGGACGCAAAGGAAAATGCGGAACACGTGATGCTAGTAGACCTTGCTAGAAATGACTTGAGCCGTTGTTGCACAGACGTGGTGGTGAGTCATTATAGACAGGTACAATATTATAGCCATGTGATTCATTTGGTGAGTGAGGTAACAGGGAATGTGAAACAGGGACAAAATCCATTTGAATTATTGGCCAAAACCTTTCCTGCTGGCACTTTGAGCGGTGCTCCCAAATTCAAAGCCATGGAACTGATAGATAGTTTTGAACCAACTGCAAGGGGATATTATGGTGGTGGTATTGGTTTTATTGGGTTTAATGGAACCTGTAACCACGCCATTATGATCCGCACTTTTTTAAGCCGTAATAATACATTGGTATACCAGGCAGGAGCGGGAGTAGTTGCTGCAAGTGTTCCTGAAAACGAATTGCAAGAAGTAAACAACAAATTGAACGCGCTAAAAAAAGCCATCGTAATAGCAGAGGGTATTTAGCATTTGAAGCAAAGCATTATGAAGATTTTAGTATTTGATAATTACGATTCATTCACCTACAATTTGGTTCATTTGGTTGAGCAGATTACGGGCAATAGGGTAGACGTGTACCGTAATGATGAACTGCCTCTGGAAAAAGTAAAGGACTATGACAAAATTTTATTGTCTCCTGGTCCTGGCGTTCCTTCTGAAGCGGGATTGTTATTACCCTTGATCAAAGAATACGCTACTACTAAATCTATTCTTGGGGTTTGTTTGGGACATCAGGCCATCGGGGAAGCTTTTGGTGGAACACTCACCAATTTGAGTACCGTATACCATGGCATTGCAACCCCTGTTCAACAAATACCCAATGAGGGTAAGCATTCTCGTTTGTTTGAAGGATTAGCAGCGGAATTTGTGGTGGGTAGGTATCATAGTTGGGTGGTAGACCAAGAAAACTTTCCTTCTGATTTGCAGATTACTGCTAAGGAAGAACATGGATATATTATGGCACTAGAACACAAGACCTATGATGTGCAAGGGGTGCAGTTTCATCCAGAAAGTATTCTTACCCCAGACGGCGCTATTATTTTGAAAAACTGGTTAAAAAAATAGTATGAAGAAACTATTACAATATTTATTTGAACACAAAACTTTAAGCAGAGAAAAGGCAAAAGAGGTATTGGTTCAAATTTCCAATGGTCATTTTAATGAAACAGAAATTGCTGCTTTTATTACCGTGTTTTTAATGAGAAGCATTACCATTGAAGAGCTACAAGGGTTTTGTGATGCACTTATGGAACTGCGAATTCAGTTTGATACCAAGGGGCATGAAGTCATGGACATTGTGGGTACGGGTGGTGATGGTAAAAACAGTTTCAATATTTCTACACTGGCATGTTTTATTGTAGCAGGTGCTGGTCAAAAAGTGGCCAAGCATGGTAACTATGGTGCTAGTTCTATCAGTGGTTCTTCCAATGTGATGGAGCAATTGGGCTACAAGCATAAGAATAGTCATGACGCTTTATTAAAAGAATTAGAGCAAGCCAATATCTGTTTCTTACACGCGCCACTTTTTCATCCTGCGCTCAAAGTGGTAGCTCCTATTAGAAAAAACTTAGGGCTTCGCAATTTTTTCAATATGCTAGGACCCATGGTTAATCCAGCTTCACCAGCTTTTCAATTGGTGGGGGTGTATAATTTGGAAATGGCTAGGATTTATAATTATCTCTTACAACAAACCGGTAGGGCTTTTACCATTATCCATAGCTTGGATGGTTATGATGAGATCTCTTTAACCAGTGATACCAAAGTGATTACCAATTTGGGTGAACGTGTTTATACACCGGAAGAATTAGGTAAGCGCATGGTGGAGCAATCAGATATTTATGGTGGTAATACTGTAGAGGAATCGGCTGCTATTTTCCGAAAAATTATTCAAGGAAATGGAACTTGGGCTCAGAATGCCGTAGTTCTGGCCAATGCCTCTATGGCACTAAATTGTACGGGTAAATATGCCAACTATGAAGAAGCTTATCACGCAGCAGTAGAGAGTCTGGAATCAGGTAAGGCATTGGCCTCATTAGAAAAATTGATAGCACTACAGTCATGAATATTCTAGAAAAAATAGTAGCCCGTAAAAAGGAGGAATTGGTTCAAAGAAAGGCCTTGGTTTCTGTAGAGCAATTACAAGCAATGCCATATTTTAAAAGGACTACTTTTTCCACCAAAGCATTTTTGGCAGATCCTACAAGAACTGGCATCATTGCTGAATTTAAAAGACAGTCACCCTCCAAAGGGCTGATTAATGGCATAGCCGATGTGGTAACCGTTACAGGAGCTTATGCACAAGCTGCAAGTGCGGTATCTGTATTAACGGATACTGATTTTTTTGGCGGTAGATCAGAAGACCTAATGGCTGCAAGGGTGCATGCAATTCCCTTGTTAAGAAAGGATTTTATGGTGGATCCCTATCAGGTTTATGAAGCCAAAGCCATGGGGGCAGACCTGATTTTATTAATTGCTGCTTGTTTAGAAGTGGAACAAGTAAAGCAATTGGCGGCTTTAGCGCATGAACTTGGTTTGGAAGTATTATTAGAAATTCATGATGAAACAGAACTAGGCCATATCTGTGAAGAAGTGGATTTGGTGGGGGTGAATAACCGTAATTTGAAAACCTTTGAGGTAAGTATTCAGACTTCTTTAGACCTAATTGGAAGGATTCCGGCAGATAAACCCGCCATTGCAGAAAGTGGGATCAGCAATGTGGATACTATTGTAACTTTGAGGGCAGCCGGTTTCAAAGGCTTCCTGATTGGGGAGAATTTTATGAAAGAGGCCAACCCTTCGATTGCTTTTGCTGATTTTGTCAATCAACTAAAAGCAAGCTAACATGCGCATTAAAGTATGTGGAATGACCAAGGCGGAGCAAGTGCTCCAATTAGACGAATTAGGGGTTGAATTTGCAGGATTCATCTTCTATCCTAAATCGCCCCGCTATGTCTTATCCCATATGAGTAAGGAACAGCTAAAAAAACTCAAGGGAAAGCATATTAATAAAGTGGGTGTGTTTGTGAACACCCCTGTAGAAGAAGTGTTACAGTTGGTAGACGCTTGTGGTTTGTATTTGGTGCAATTGCACGGGGATGAAAATCCTAGGTATTGTGAGCAAATTGCCAACTATGTAACCGTAGTCAAGGCATTTAGGTTAAGAGAGGGGGAAGACATTTTATGGCGTGCAAAAGATTACCAAGACGCTGCTGATATGTTTCTATTTGATACAGAAGGCGCAGGATATGGTGGAACTGGTAAGAAGTTTAACTGGGATATCTTAAAAGCGGGAAATGTGAGAAAACCCTTTTTCTTAAGTGGGGGCATTCAACCAGAAGACGTTGAATTGTTAAAAGCATTTGAACAAGAAAGCGTTGCTAAAGATTTATTTGCTATTGACATCAACAGCAAATTTGAACTAGCACCAGGCTTAAAAGACATGAACAAGATTCAAGCATTTGTAAAGGCATTAAAAGGAGGATAGGATGGTTACCAAAAATGAAACTTATCAAGCACCCAATGAGCAGGGCTATTATGGCCGTTTTGGCGGAGCGTATATTCCCGAGATGTTGCACAGAAATGTAGCGGAACTCAAGGCGCAGTACTTAGATATTATGCATGAAGCGTCTTTTCAAAAAGAGTTCCAGCACTTGCTGCGCGATTATGTGGGAAGACCCACACCACTGTTTTTGGCAGAAAGATTAAGTGCCGAGTTTAATACGGCTATTTATTTGAAAAGAGAAGACCTCTGCCATACGGGTGCCCATAAAATCAACAATACTATTGGCCAAATTTTATTGGCCAGAAGATTGGGCAAGACCAGGATTATTGCAGAAACTGGGGCTGGTCAACATGGTGTAGCAACGGCAACAGTATGTGCTTTAAAAGGCATGGAATGTATTGTGTACATGGGTGAAAAAGACATTGAACGCCAAGCGCCTAATGTGGCCCGAATGCGCATGCTTGGCGCCAAAGTGGTTCCCGCAATTAGTGGAAGTAGAACCCTTAAAGACGCAACCAATGAAGCTATTCGTGACTGGATCAATAATCCAATAGATACCCATTATATTATTGGAAGTGTGGTTGGGCCCCATCCTTATCCAGATATGGTGGCACGTTTTCAAAGTGTAATCAGTGAAGAAATCCGCTGGCAGTTAAAAGAAAAGACTGGTCAGGAATTGCCCACGCATGTGGTGGCTTGTGTTGGTGGGGGGTCTAATGCAGCTGGTGCTTTCTACCATTTTCTAGATGAATTATCTGTACAATTGGTGGCAGTTGAAGCGGCTGGAATGGGTGTAAATAGTGGTATGAGTGCAGCTACTACCCAACTTGGAAAACCCGGCATTTTACACGGAAGCAAAAGCTTATTAATGCAAACAGAAGACGGTCAAGTGGTAGAACCCCATAGTATTTCAGCAGGCTTAGACTATCCAGGTGTTGGTCCACTACACGCTAACTTATTTGATTCTGGCAGGGGTACTTTTTTAAGTGCAACAGACCAAGAAGCATTAGATGCTGCCTTTCATGTAAGCAAAACAGAAGGGATTATTCCAGCATTAGAAACGGCCCACGCATTTGCTGTTTTGGGTAGGATGAACCTGAAACCATCAGACAGGGTAGTGCTTTGTTTGAGTGGAAGGGGAGACAAGGATTTAGCCACTTACATTCATGAATTAGATGCTCACGCATCATAATTGCTTTTCAAATAAATTATATGAGCAGGTTAGCAACCCTATTTGCTTCAAAGCAAAAAAATATATTGAATGTTTATTGTACAGCGGGATATCCTGAGTTGAATAGTACCATGGACATGATTGCTGCTTTAACTGAAAACGGCGTAGATATTATTGAATTGGGCATGCCCTATAGTGATCCCTTGGCAGATGGTCCAGTGATTCAACAAAGTGGCAATATTGCCCTTGCTAATGGCATGACCATTGCTGTTTTATTTGATCAACTCAAAGTACTTAGACAGGTTTCTAATGTTCCATTAATTTTAATGGGATATATGAATCCGGTTTTGCAATACGGGTTTGAAAAATTCTGCAAAGCCGCTGCTGCAGTTGGTGTAGACGGATTAATCCTGCCGGATTTGCCGGAGTACGAATATGAAACGGAGTTTGGTGCCATTATTCAAGCCAATGGTTTGGATTGCATCTTTTTGGTAACCCCAGAAACTTCAGAAGAAAGGGTTAGAAAACTGGATGCATTGAGTACAGGGTTTTTATACGCCGTAAGTTCATCTGCCACTACAGGAAAAGACAAGGACTTTAATGCGGTAGAAACCTATTTACAAAGATTGCAAACAATGCATTTGAAAAATCCAGTCTTAGTTGGGTTTGGTATCAAAGACAGGTCTACTTTTCAGTCTGCTTGTAAATACGCCAATGGAGCCATTATAGGAACTGCGTTTATTCAAGCTTTGGAAGGGACTCATGATTTAAAAGCTACCGTGAAACAATTTTTAGGAACGGTTCAATAATACTATTAGATGAAATTGGTAATAGTTAAATACAATGCTGGCAATATTCAATCCGTGCTTTATGCTTTGGAGAGAATTGGCAAGGAAGCCTTGGTAACTGATGACCAGCAATTGATCAGGGCTGCTGATAAAGTAATTTTTCCAGGTGTGGGAGAAGCCAGTACAGCCATGCAGTATTTGCGTGAAAGGGGTTTGGATCAACTCATTAAAACGCTAGAACAGCCTGTGCTGGGAATTTGTTTGGGAATGCAATTAATGTGTGCCCATAGTGAAGAAAATAATACAGATTGTCTGGGTATTTTTGAAGAACAAGTAAAACGGTTTCAACCCGCGGCAGAGAATCAAATGCATTTGAAAGTACCGCAAATGGGATGGAATAATATTCATTCTCTGAAAACACCATTATTTAAAAATATCCCTGAAAATAGCTATTGTTATTTTGTGCATGGTTATTATGCATCACTAGGGGAACATAGTATTGCAACAACGGATTATGTGCTTCCATATAGTTCCGCCTTACACAAAAACAATTTTTATGGGGTGCAATTTCACCCTGAAAAATCCGCTACAGTGGGTGAAACCATTCTGCGGAATTTTATTGACTTATAGCTTATTATCATGGAAATTATACCAGCAATTGATATCATTGACGGCAAATGTGTAAGGCTCACCCAAGGGGACTATGCACAAAAGACCATCTACAATGAAAATCCCTTAGAAGTAGCCAAGGAGTTTGAAGCAGCAGGCGTGAAAAGACTGCACTTGGTAGACTTAGATGGGGCCAAAGCAGGAACGGTTCAAAACTGGAAAGTCTTGCAAACCATTGCAGCCAATACCAGTTTGGTCATTGATTTTGGCGGAGGTATCAAACAAGAAAAAGATTTGGCCATTGTATTTGAATCAGGCGCTGCTTATGCAACCATTGGTAGTTTAGCAGTCAAGTCGCCGGACTTATTTGTGGAGTGGTTGGAAGCTTATGGGGCAGATAAATTTTTGCTTGGGGCCGATGTTAAAGACAAAAAAATTGCCGTAGCTGGTTGGTTAGAAACTACGGAACTGAATATCATTGATTTTCTAGGCGATTATCTAAGTAAAGGGGTACAACAAGTTTTCTGTACCGATGTAAGTAAGGATGGGAAGCTAGAAGGACCCTCATTAGAATTGTATCAAGATATTTTGGAAACCTACCCACAAGCTTATTTTATTGCCAGTGGTGGCGTAAGTTCTATGGAAGACTTGCATGCGCTGGATGCCATTGGTTGTTCAGGGGCCATTGTTGGTAAAGCCATTTATGAGGGTAGGATCACCCTAGAAGAATTGAAAACCTTTTTCTAAGTTAACTAAGATAACATGCTTGCAAAAAGAATCATACCCTGTTTAGACATACGTGATGGTAGAACTGTAAAGGGGGTGAATTTTGAGAATATACGTGACGCAGGAGATCCTGTGGAACTAGGAGCATTTTATGCCAGTCAGGGTGCGGATGAATTGGTGTTTTTAGACATTACTGCCACCAATGAAAAACGAAAAACATTGAGTGAGCTGGTGAATCGGATTTCACATCATATTAATATTCCATTTACAGTAGGTGGGGGAATTAGTAGTGTAGAAGACGTGAACATACTCTTGCAAAACGGTGCAGACAAAATTTCCGTAAATACTTCTGCCTTTAAAAGACCGGACCTGATCAAGGAATTGTCCAAAGAATTTGGCAGCCAGTGCGTGGTCTTGGCCATTGATACCAAATTAGAAGCCGATGGGGAATGGTATGTCTATCTCAATGGGGGGCGTGTTAAAACCAATACCAAATGTAGGGATTGGGCAAAACAAGCCGTAGATTTGGGGGCGGGTGAAATTCTGTTGACCTCTATGAATCATGATGGCACTAAACAAGGGTTTGCCTTAGATATTACGGAGCAATTGGTCAAGGATTTGCCGGTTCCTATTATTGCTTCTGGCGGTGGGGGAAGTATGGAACATTTTGAAGACGTGTTTAATATGGCCAAAGCAGACGCTGCATTGGCTGCTAGTATTTTTCATTTTAAGGAAATAGGTATTCCCGAATTGAAACAGTTTTTAAAAGAAAAAGGGATTGAAATTAGATTATAATTGAGGTTATGAAAATAGATTATTCAAAATATGCAGACGGATTGGTGCCTGCCATTGTCCAAGACTTTGACACAGATAAGGTATTGATGATGGGTTTTATGAATGAAGCTGCGCTACATAAAACGGAAGAGTTGGGTAGGGTTACTTTTTATAGTAGGAGTAAGCAAAGACTTTGGACCAAGGGGGAAGAGTCTGGTAATTTTTTAGAGCTCAAGTCTATTGCGGTGGATTGTGATAACGATACCTTACTTATTAAAGCACATCCAAAGGGACCTGTATGCCATACCGGAGCCGATACTTGTTGGATGGAAAAAAACCATAATAGTAATTTTCTGAATTACTTGGAAGAGATCATCGCCCTGCGCAAAAAAGCTTCTGTAGAAGAATCTTATGTAGCCAGATTGTTTGCAAAAGGCATGAACAAAATGGCCCAGAAAGTGGGAGAAGAGGCCGTAGAATTGGTGATAGAAGCAAAAGATAATAATGAGGAGCTATTTTTGAATGAAGCGGCAGACCTCATGTTTCATTATCTTATTTTGCTCAATGCAAAGGGTTATAAATTAGACCATGTGGTAGACATTTTAAAACAAAGACATTCAAAATAATATGCAGAAATCTCTAGGCTTAATGCTGTTGTTGGCGCCTTTATTTTCTTTTAGCCAAATTAATCAAAAACAGTTTGTGCTTTCAGGAACCATTCAGGGCTTAAAAGATAGTACCAAAGTAATCTTGGTATCTGGTAGTAATGCGCAGTCAACTGTTTCTGTTATTTCTAGAAATGGTTCATTTACCTTAAAGGCCTTGCTCTCTGAGCCTGATGTGTACCAGTTGGGTTTTGAAGGATACAAAGAAGCTACAGATATCTTCATTTTTAATGACTCAGTTGCTGTAACAGGAGAACTGAATAATGTTGCTGGCTGGGTATTTAGTGGTTCATCCATCCAGGATGATTATGCTTATTTTAAACAGCAATTCACTCCTTACAAAGACAAATTGAATAGTCTAGCTGCCAGCATTAACCAAGAAAAAGATCCAGCTAAACGGAATAGCCAATTGCAAGAATTTACTGCTGCCAAATCTGTGGTGGTTAAAAATGCAGCGGATTTTGCCAAGTCTAAACCTAGTTCTGCGGTTAGCCCCTTTGTGTTATATGTATTAAGTCCCTTGTATGACGGAGGTGCGGTTGAATTAGAATCTTATTATGCCCCTTTGAATGGTCTAGCCAAAACAGGTCCTTATGCCAAAGCAATTGAGAGTAGTATCATGGAATCCAAAATAGGTGCCATTGGTAGTAAGGCCATGGACTTTACCCAAAAAGATGTGAATGGCAAATCTGTTTCACTTTCTTCCTTTAAAGGTAAATACGTATTGGTAGATTTTTGGGCAAGTTGGTGTGGTCCTTGTAGACAAGAGAATCCCAATTTGGTGAGGGCTTATGCTCAATTCAAAGACAAAAATTTTGCCATTTTAGGTGTTTCTTTAGACAAGGAAAAAGCCAATTGGATTCAGGCCATGAAGGTAGATAAACTGGTTTGGACCAATTTAATTGATGCACAGGATGGTCCTGGATCTCCCGCCATGATGTATCGCGTAAGCGTAATCCCTACCAATTTTTTAATTGATCCAACGGGAACCATTGTTGGCAAGAATTTGAGAGGTCAGGAATTAGAAAATGCCTTGCATAAATTCCTGAAATAGTTTAATGAAACAATAAGGCGTAGCTAGACTCGTCAAAACCAATGGCAATGATTTTGCCATCTAGTTCAATGATGGGTCTCTTAATGGCACTTGTATTGGCCAATAAATAGCTGATGGCCGATGGTATGTCTTTGATTTTCTTTTGTTGTAAGATATCCATGGAGCGCCAAGTGGTACCTTTTTTATTTAAAAGCGGCTCCCAGCCTTTTTGTTTGGTCCATTCTTGTAATTTTTCTGGGCTCAGCCCTTTTTTCTTGTAATCGTGATATTCAAAGGGGATGCCATTGGTTTTAAAATATTCCAATGTTTTTTTTACCGTATTACAATTGGTAATGCCATAAACTAGGTACATAAGGGTTAATTTTGGGTATTCAACCGATGGTACCAGAATTTTGTGGAACCATTGGTTTTGAAATAGCTTGCAGAGCGCAAATATCCTTTTTTCATGGCTAGAACCTGTTTATTTTTCTTATTCATTTTATTTGCAATGGGTGCGTTGTCGCAAACGCAACAGCAGAAGCAGAAAAAAATGCTAGGAATCATCATGGGAAATGTTTTGGAATCAAAAACGGGTAAAGCTGTTCCTTTTGCTGCCGTTTCAGTTCAAATCATGGGAGATACTGCCAAAACAGCTAACACTATAACGGATAAGAATGGCAGTTTTGAATTTCAACAACTGCCATTGGGTTATTTTAGACTGACTGTGTCTGCCATGGGTTTTGCCACATTAAACATGGATAGTATTTATCTGAGAGAAGAGCGCTATGATTTCAATTTGGGCGATGTAAAACTTAGTGAAGAAGCCAATAGTTTGGGTGAAGTGATTATCTATTCGGAAAAACCCTTGATTGAAAATAGAGATGGTAAACTTACCTATAATGTGGGAGAGTCCGCCTTGAGCAACGGCGCAACAACTGCAGAGCTATTGAAAAATATGCCCTTGATTAGTAATGATCCTAACGGAAAAATTTTGCTAAAAGGTAAGGAACCCAAGATCTTAATTGATGATAAACCTACGGATCTAACTGCCCAACAATTGCAAGACTTGTTAGAGAGTTTACCAGGCAATAGTATTGAGAAAATAGAAGTCATGACCAATCCTCCTCCTCAATATGCCACAGAATCAGGAGGCGTGATCAATATTGTAACTAAGAAAGGAAAAATTGGTTGGGTAGGCCGTTCCATTTTGAGTGGGGGAACTAGGGGAGAAGGTAGTTTTTCTACCAACCTAAGCTATAGAAACAAAACATTTTCTTTTGCATCTACCCTTAGTTTGGGGGCAAGTAGTTTTGTGGGAAACAGTTATTCCAAACGTCAGAATTTTTATGCCGATAGTTCTAATAAGTTCAATACGGAAACCAATTATGATAATAAGAATCTTAGACCAGGGCTAAGGTTGCAAGGAGATTATCAAACTAATCCGCAAAATCTGTTTAACCTGACTTATCAAGGCAACCTGAGTTATTTTGACAATCTGAGTCATACCCAATACAGCAATATCAATCGCAATGATGAGATATATAAAATCTCTACTAGAACCAATGCAGCACAAGGGGATGGATATAGTCATTATTTTTCGGGGTCATATACAAGAAAAAGTAAGAAAAATTTGGCTGAGTATATTCGCTTTATTGGTTCTTTGAACAATGGTAAGAATGATAATGACAAAGATTATTTTCAACAGTTTTTAACGGGTGATTTTACACCTACCGGTGTTGACTCCACACAGAACCAATACTTTAATACTTTTAACAAGGGGTATTCATTGAGGTTGGATTATAACAAGCCCCTAAAGGTTTTAAAAGGAAATTTCAGTACAGGCACCAGCTATCAGTTTAGTCGTTTTCACAATACCCTTAATACCAGTTTTCTTTCAAAAACAGATTCCACATTTGTACCCAATAATTTGTTGAGCAATGACTTCTTTTTTAATCAGGGCATATTTACTGTTAGAGCTGGATTTAGTTTTGTATTTGAAAAACAGTTGCACTTGGTTTTTGGGGCTCAAGCAGAAGAAACCAAAACAAATTTTGATTTTGTAAAAGGCAATTCAGCCAATGTTTCCAATAGCTATTGGAATGTATTACCCAATATTACTTTGCGCAAAGAATTTAGTAGGGCCATGAATACATCACTTGTCTATCGCGCCAGCATACGTAGACCAGGTTTGGGAGAATTGAATCCCAATATTGATTATAGTGATCCCTATAATCTAAGGTTTGGGAACCCCTTTTTATCGCCTACTTTGGCCGATAATTTTGACTGGAATTTTTCACTCATGAAGGGTAAATACTATATCAATACTTCTGTTGGTTACAATGTTGTCAAGCAGGTAATCAATAGTTTTAGAACCTTGGCGGGTGGTGGAAAAACCTTTATTACCTATGTGAATATTGCAGATAGAAAAGAGTATGAAGCCAGTGCTTGGGGAGGATATACTTTTAATAAGTGGTTTAGAATGAATGGTAGTCTTGGTTATTCCTATAATGTATACGCGGAAGCCGAAAAACAATTGTATAAATACCAAAATGGGGGTAGTTTTTATACCACGGTTCAGTACACTTATAATCCCAATAGTTTATTAACCATGGAGGGGACCGCAAGGTTTAGCAGTTTTGCAGATCCTCAAGGAAGGAGTAGGAGCAACCTGACCATGAATCTTGGATTTATGTACCGATTCTTTGAACGCAGATTGGTAGTTGGAATCAATATTGCTGATCCCTTTAGGGCACAACAATATTTTTCTTCTGTTTATGGAACCAATTTTAATATTGAAAGTTTTAGTAGCAGCAATACTAGAAATTTCAGGTTAACCCTTTCTTATCAACTCAATAAGTTGGTACAGAAGAAAGCCATTACTGATAAACAGAAACAGGATATTATTAATAAAGTAAAATCAAAGAAGGCGCCCGTTCCTCCCGTTAAGAAACCGATTGTTTAATCCTTGCAGATAACCAACTGTCTTTAATAGGGATAATCCATTTCTCCAACATCTCACCCTTATTGGCTACCAAATTGTTGAAGTACAAAGTATCTTGACTTAGGAATCCATTGTCAAAACCGTATTGCAATTGTGCCAACGGTAATAGTTGAATTTTGTCTTTTACTAGAAATGCTAAATTCTGTCTATTGAAGAGGTCAATTTTAAATTGCTCTTCTACTTGTTTGATGAGTCTAACAGAGCTATCCGTGCTACAGCCACTAACACCAGCGGCAGTTTCATCAGCCATGATCACAATGAATTGACCAAATAACAAATTGGCAAATCCCTTAACTGGGGTGCCATGTGTTTGCCAAGCAGCTACAAATGCTTCTAATTGGGGTTCTAAAGCCAGTGCTTCAGACATGGTTAATAACCTACTGCATTGGTAAATCCAAACCCTAGAGCTAGGATGAAAATCGGCTGGTAAATATTGTTCAAAATCAAGATTCATAGTTCAAAATTAATCATTATTCCATGGATGCTGCAATGAGTTCAGCAATATCTAAAACGGCAACTTGGCTTTCTTGTTCTCTATTTTTAACACCGTCTGTCATCATGGTATTACAAAATGGACAGGCAGCTGCAATAACAGAGGCTCCCGTTGCCAAAGCTTCATCTGTTCTTTCAATGTTGATGCGTTTGTCACCGGGTTCATCTTCTTTGAACATTTGTGCCCCTCCAGCGCCACAACAAAGCCCATTACTTTTACAGCGTTTCATTTCTACCAATGCCACGTCAAGGGCTTCTAATACTTTTCTTGGGGCTTCATAAATATTATTGGCCCTTCCTAAATAGCAGCTATCATGGTAAGAAATCTTTTTCCCTTTAAAGTCTCCACCTTCTTTGATTTTGATTTTTCCTTCATCAATGAGCTGTTGCAAGAAACTAGCATGGTGCAATACTTCATAAGTGCCGCCCAATTCAGGGTACTCGTTTTTTAAAGTATTAAAACAGTGGGGGCAGGTGGTCACAATTTTCTTAATTCCATATCCATTAAGGATTTGGATATTTTGGTAGGCCATCATCTGAAATAAGAATTCATTTCCGGCCCTGCGTGCTGGGTCTCCGGTACAGGCTTCTTCCTTTCCAAGAATAGCAAAATTGATTCCTACTTTATCAAGTATACTAGCAAAAGCCTTGGTAATTTTTTGAGCTCGTTGGTCAAAACTACCCGCACAACCTACCCAAAACAGGATTTCAGGGGTTTCTCCACTTTGCATCATTTCTGCCATGGTACGCACCTTCATAACAAGAGTTTATACGAATGTACTGCAATTTAGTCTTGCACTCAAGACGCAATGTTTAAAATTAAAGAAGGCAAAATTTTGGCTAACGCTTTGTGGTTAATGGACTTATATTTGAGGATGGTCCTAGCCATTTTTTACGGATTCCTTGTTAGTTTTTTGGGACAATTGCCTTTAGGTAATATGAGCTTTACTGCCACTCAAGTGGGATTACAGGAAGGTATTTCCAAAGCATGGCAATTTGCAATTGGGGTGGCCTTGGTAGAAATGGTTTACCTACGATTAGCGCTTACCGGAATGGATTGGGTTGTGCAACACAGGCTGATCTATCTAGGATTGGGTTGGTTAACCGTTTTGTTGTTCCTGGTTTTGGGAATTATGGCCATATTGAGTGCCAAAAAACAGACAACTGAGACCAAAGCCTTGGTGCTAAATAACAAACTGAATCGTTTTATTTTGGGATTGACCATGAGTGCTTTGAATCCTGTTCAAATTCCATTCTGGGTACTCTGGACTTCTTTAATGATTCAAACAAATCGAATAGCCGTTAGTTCCTTAGATTTTAACTTGTTTACCATTGGAGCAGGAGCTGGAACCATTGCAGGGCTTGCAGTTTATATACACGGAGGTAAATGGCTGGTTCAAAAAATCAAAGCCAGCAATCGCAGCCTAAACATTGCCATGGGGGTAGTATTCTTATTAACAGCTTTGTTGCAACTCTATAGAATGATCTACCATCCCTTTGTCTAAACTAAGCTTCCGCAGTCCACTGATCACGGTCATCAGGAGAAAATTTCCAAGGAGCAAAATTGTTCTCAATATTGCTAAATGTGCCATTCCATTCCTGAGGAGCATTACTTTCTTCCATGATCAATGACCTTCTTAATTCTACAATAATTTCCATAGGTGCAATGCTTACGGGGCAGGCTTCTACACAGGCATTGCAGGTGGTACAAGCGCGTAATTCTTCTACACTGATATAATCATGCAATAAGGATTTGCCGTCATCTACAAATGACTTATTGGTGTTGATATTTTTGCCAACAGCTTCTAATCTATCGCGGGTAGCCATCATGATTTTTCTAGGGCTCAACAATTTGCCCGTGATATTAGCCGGGCAGGCCGATGTACACCTACCGCACTCCGTACAACTATAGGCATCCAACAAGTTTTTCCAACTTAGGTCAAAAATGTCTTTGGCGCCAAAACGGGCTGGGGGAGCTGCATCAGTGGGTGCCAATTCTGGCTGCATGGCATATAACACTTCATTTTGAACCGATACCATATTGTGCATCTTACCCTGAGGCTCTAATCTGGCATAATAGGCATTGGGAAAAGCCAGCATAATATGCAAGTGTTTGGAATAGGGTAAGTAATTCAAAAAGGCAAAAATGCCAGCAATATGTAGCCACCAACAAATTCTTTCAAAGACTACCAAACCATCAGCGCTAAACCCTTGAAATAGGGGAACCATTTGACTAGAAATCCAAAATGATCCTGTTGGACGATAGTGTTCTAACCCTCTTGATTGTAGTTCAAGATCAATGGCATTCATGGTTAAAAACAAAGTCATCAAAACAATCTCTGTAATTAAAATATAATTGGCATCTGATCTTGGCCATCCGTTCAAATCCTTACTCACAAAGCGTTTTAGCTTGATGATATTTCTTCTAATAAGAAAAATGACACAGACAACTAATACCAAAAATGCCAATACTTCAAAAGCATTGATTAACCAAGCATAGACAGTTCCCAAAAAAGGAAGAAACAAACGGTGGGTGCCCAAAAGACCATCCAGCACAATTTCTAATACTTCAATATTAATAATGATAAATCCCGCATAGACCACCAAGTGCATCACTGCCACCAAGGGGTTTTGAAACATTTTCTTTTGTCCCAATGCTAGAAGGAATAAGTTTCTCCAACGTTTTTGAGGATGATTATTGAGGTCCTCTGGTTTGCCCAAAAAAATATTACGTTTGATTTCTATGGCTTTTTTGCTGAATAGCCATACAGAAACAAGGGTCAAGACCAAGAATAGGATTTGTGGTAGAAAGGCCATGATGCAAAAGTTATACTGCTAAGATAGCGGTTTTGGACTGTTGTAAATTGGATTGGGGAATGGTTTTATTGTGCTTATTTTTGGAATTCAAACCAGTATATGTCAGAAAGAAAATATATCCTCAACCAGGAATCCGCCAACCAGAAACTACATAGGATGGCTTTGGAATTGGCTGAAAACCTAAGTGGTAGTGAGGCGGATATTATTTTAATAGGGGTTAGAAATAGTGGAACTGTGATTGCAGAGAAAATTGCCGCATTTTTAAAACCCTATGTCAAAAATCAGGTGATTAATATTACGGTAAGCTTGGACAAAGATTTGCCCAAAGAAGTGTTGTTGAGTGAAAACCTAAATTTCAATGACCTCAACATTGTCTTAATTGACGACGTGGCAAATAGTGGCAAAACGCTATTGTATGGATTAAAGCCCTTAATGGAATACTATCCTAGAACCATACAAACCTTGGTATTAGTAGAAAGAATGCACAAACTCTATCCTGTAAAACCTGATTATGTGGGCTTGTCCATAGCCACTACACCAAAAGACCATATTCAGGTAGAAGTTGCCAATGGGGAAGTGATAGGTGCTTATATTGGGTAAATGAAAATTTATCTGCTAAATAACGCTTGAATGTTCCCAATGAATAATAAATTGTAAAATAATCTATTGTGTAACTTCGTTTTACCTATCAATTAAATCTTGAATCATGGATGCAGCAATACAAGCAAGGGTTAATGTCTGGACCAGTGGTAATTATGACCAAGCCACTAAAGATGCCATTAGTGCATTACAGGCAAATAATGAAGATGAATTAGCAGATGCTTTTTATCGCAACCTTGAATTTGGAACAGGTGGTCTTAGGGGAGTCATGGGAGTTGGTACCAATAGAATCAATAAGTATACTATTGGAATGGCCACCCAGGGTTTTGCCAATTACTTGAAGAAAACCTATGGAGATGCTGAAATTAAAGTAGCTATTGCACACGATAGTAGAAATAATAGCCGCTTTTTTGCTGAAACCACTGCCCATGTATTTGCTGCCAATGGTATCAAGGTATTCTTGTTTGAAGCTTTACGCCCAACCCCAGAATTAAGTTTTGCCATTAGACATTTGGGTTGCAATGCTGGTGTGGTTTGTACCGCTTCACATAACCCCAAAGAATACAACGGTTATAAAGCATATTGGAATGATGGCGGTCAGTTAGTTCCTCCACATGACAAAAATGTGATTAAGGAAGTGGAAGCGGTTTCAGGTATTGATGAGGTAAAATGGAGCGGTGGCGATGCCAATATTAGTATTTTAGGAAAGGATATGGACAATGCCTATATCAATATGGTAAAGGGCTTGAGTGTTTATCCAGACGTGATTGCTAGACAAAAAGACTTGAAGATTGTTTATACCCCCATCCATGGAACTGGGATCACTTTGGTGCCAGAAGTACTAAAGGCATTTGGATTTAATAATGTAACCATTGTGGAAGAGCAAGCTACTCCCGATGGAAATTTCCCAACAGTAGCTTATCCCAATCCGGAAGAGTCTGCTACCATGGGTATTGGTTTAAAATTGGCCAAGGAATTGGATGCCGATATCTTGTTGGGAACGGACCCTGATGCAGATAGGGTAGCTATTGGGGTTAAAAATCACCACGGAGAATGGGTACTCATGAATGGTAACCAAACTGCGGTATTGGCTTGCAATTACATGATGGAAGCCCGCAAGGCCAAAGGGATTGCGCAGCCAAATGACATGGTGATTACAACTATTGTAACTACACAAATGATCAATGACTTAGCTGCTGGCTATGGTGTTGCTTGTTATAATGTACTCACAGGATTTAAATGGATTGCAGAGTTAATCAAGGCAAAAACAGGACAGGAGAACTATATCATTGGTGGTGAAGAGAGTTTTGGTTTGATGATTGGTGACCAAGTTCGTGACAAAGACGCCATTAGTGCGGTTGCCCTGATGTGTGAAATGGCAGCCTATGCCAAGGACCAAGGTTTAACCTTGTTTGACAAAATGATTGAACTCTATCAGCAATATGGATTCTATTATGAAACCCTGATCAGTATTACCAAGAAGGGCATGAATGGTCAGAAAGAAATTGCTGATATGATGAATGGCTATAGGAATAATCCTCCAGCTACCATTGATGGTTCAAAAGTGGTTCAACTCTTGGATTATGAATTGCAACAAGGTTCCAATCCAGCCACAGGTGAAACTTGGCCAATCAACTTGCCCAAAAGCAATGTATTGCAGTTTATTACCGAAGATGGAAGTAAAATATCGGCAAGGCCTTCAGGAACTGAACCTAAAATCAAGTTCTATTTTAGTGTGAAGACCAACCTAGCCAACAAAGCGGCATTTGATAGCACATTTTCCCAACTAGAAGCCAAAATTGCCAGAATCATTGCAGACATGCAATTGAGTTAGTGATTAATTAAATAGAAATGAACTCCTGTGAAGAAATTTTTCACAGGAGTTTTCTTTTCACATATCCCCAAATCAAATCCTTCTACGCAAGGGATGTGTTATATTCGTTTTGCTTATGAAAAGAGAGTATGTTGATTCCTACCAACACAAGGGCTTGAGAAAACAGTTGGTTGATTTGTTGCGTTCTAAGGGCATTACGGATAATAATGTCTTAGATGCTATGAATGCCATACCCAGGCATTTTTTTCTAGACTCCGCATTTGACAAAATAGCTTACGAGAACCGTGCATTTGATATTGGGGCGGATCAAACCATCTCTCATCCTTATACCGTGGCATATCAATCCCAATTACTGCAAGTAAAAAAGATGGAGAAAGTCTTGGAGATTGGAACCGGAAGCATGTACCAGTCTGCTGTTTTAGCAGAAATGGGAGCAAGGGTGTTTAGTATTGAAAGACAGAAACAGCTCTTTGATGAGAAAAGCAAATTCTATGTTCGAGCCAAATATTTTAGTGCCAAATTTTTTTATGGGGATGGTTTTGAAGGCTTGCCTACCTATGCTCCTTTTGACAAAATTTTAATTACTGCGGCTGCACCCTTTATTCCACCCAAATTATTGGCTCAGTTAAAAACAGGTGGTTCAATGGTAATCCCTTTAGACGAAGGATCAGAACAACGCATGTTACGGTTAACCAAAATGGCCGATGGCACAATTCAAGAAGAATCATTTGAAGCATTTTCTTTTGTGCCCATGCTAACGGGGAAGAATAGTTAAGCGTAAAAAAGATTTGTAGACGGTCTTCCCCATTATGAGATCATTTAGTGAAGAGTGAAGAGATAAGAGTGAAGAATGGACTTTGATCTCAGTAAACGAGTTAACCTAGGCTGCGCCTAGGTTTTATTAAATGAATAAAAATTACATCAGACAATGTATTATAAAGAAAAACCCAAGGCTTGCCTTGGGTTTCTTTCTTTAATTTATTAAAATCACTCTTCACTCTTCACTCTTCACTTACTATTGTTGCATCATATCCATTCCACCACCTTGATCAGCCTTAGTATTCTTACGTTTGAACAAAGAAGTATCAAACTTACCAAAGCGATAACTAAAGTTCAGACGTAGAATTTGTGGATCCCTTCTTCTGGAGCTTAGCTGAGTAAAGTAAATACTTTCAGAATAAGTCTTATACAACTGGGTACGGAATATATCGTTCATACTTAAGCTTAAAGAGCCAGACTTACCATTTTTCCAAGTCCATTCTTTACGAATAGCTAAGTCAACTGCATATCTAGGTTCATTGTAGCCCTGAGCAGTTGACTGTGGACCGCCTCCAAACATCATTCCGCCACCCATTCCACCACGGCCACCGCCACTACCACCACCTCCCGGAGGTAGAATGGTCTTTGCCTGATAATCACCACTCAATTGTAAGGAAAGTCCCTTTGCCAATTTGAAAGTATTATTCGTTTTTGCAAACCAGCTAACCAATTCATTATCTAAACTTTGGTCTGGGATGGTAGCATTGATTTTAGAACTAAAGAGGTTAAAACTCAAAGTAAAGTCCCACCATTTAGTTACAGGTATTTTGTTTGTCAGTTCCAAACCATAAGTAACACTATTGTCCGCATTAATATAGGTATTAAAATAAGCGCTATCATTTAAGGTAAGGCCGTTCTTGTCACGGTATACATAGCGTGTGATCAAATTAGTACTGTATTTGAAATATGCGGTTGCCAAGAAGTTAGCCCCTTTCTTATAGGCGTTGTTGTAAGAAACCTCAAAACTGTTGGTAAATTCTGGTTTCAGGTTGGCATTACCAATATTGATATTCTGTGGGTCAGAAAAATCTGGGAAAGGCATTAATTGGAAGAAGTTTGGTCTGTTTACCCTTCTAGAATAGTTCAATTGTAAGTCTTGCTTGTCATCTACTTTGTAGGTTACAAAGGCGCTTGGGAAAAGACTCAATGGGTACTTTACAGAGAAGCTAGAAGAATCAGCACCAGATTGTTTTAATAAGGTACCTGTATAGTTAGAACTTTCAACACGAAGACCTAATTGATAGCTCCATTTTTTTACCTTAAAAGCATAGTTGCCATAAGCTGCATAAACTTGGTCATTAAACTTGTATTTGTTACTAATAGAAGGTATCAAGTAATAATCATTCACAATAAATCTATATTGATCACTACTATTTTTGAAATCTCTAATGGCTCCTCTTGCTCCAAACTCCAGTTTAGAATCTAAGTTGATTTCGTTCTCATAATCCACTTGCACGGTATAGTTCTTACTATCGCCACCGCCAATAGTTTTTTGTTTTAATGGAACGCCTTTGATGCTATTGTCAATATTATAAGTTTGTGTATTGATGTTATTGACATTTTCATTATTACTGCTATTCAAATTAAAGTCAGCAGAAATGTTTTCACCATTTTTAGGGAAATTGTATTTATAACTTAACTGAGTCCCCCAATTATTAAATTGTGATGTGCTAAACTGATTGATTAGGTTATAAGAAGTGTTTATTCCTTTAATAGTGCTATCTACTCTTTGTTCTTGTTCACTATCAAATTTTCCTGCAACATAATTAGCCCCAATAGTGAAAGTACTTCTGTTGCTTACTAAATAATCTAAACTACCTCTGAAAAAATTAAATTGGCTTTCATTGATACCATCAGTTGTTTGATGAATATAACTTGGGGTAGTAAGTAAATTATTCCTATCTGCAATTCCTTCAGAAATGGATTTACGTTGGTTGTAGTTACCACTTAATGAGATATTGGTCTTTGTTTGACGAAGATTAATATCTCCACCCAAGTTGATTTTAGCCCTTGAGTCAATACCAGCTCTAATACCACCATTATAACCATTCTTCTTATTTTTCTTTAACACAATGTTTATGATACCGGCATTACCTCCAGAAGCATCATATTTGGCAGAAGGGTTGGTAATCAATTCTACCTTATCAATAATATCTGCAGGAATTTGATCCAAGGTGAGGGTAGTAGGACGATTATCTATAAAAATGGTTGGGCTTGCATTACGCAAGGTTACATTACCGTCAATATCCACATTCAGTGAAGGAATATTTTTCATGATTTCAGTAGCTGTTTGACCAGCTGCCATCAGGTTCTTGTCAACGTTAAATATTTTACGGTCAATACCCATTTCAAATTGGGGTTTGGCAGTAGAAGTAACCGTAACATTACCTAAATTGGTTGCGTCTGCTTCAATTTTAATATTACCCAAGTCTTTGTCTGCTTGTCCCAGCATTTGTTGCATGGAAGCTGCTGTAGGGGTGCCAGTTGGCATTTTCAAACCAAAACTGATTGTTTTTTCAAGGCTTGTATAACCTAAAGAAGATAATTTCAATTTGAAACTACCCATCACAGATAGGTTTTCAATACTAAATTCTCCATTGGCACGGGTAATTTGAGTAGATAAAATGGCTTCTTTCATTTTTTTGGTAACGGTATCAAACTTATTACCAGTCAATTGCACAGTAACGCCTTCTACTGCTTTATTGGTCTTGCTGTCTACTATCTTACCGTAAAAATGGCCTACATTCATACTTTGTCCTCCACCAGCACCACGGCCAGCGCCACCCCCCATGGGGAACTGAGCTTGAACAAATTGATAGGAAATTAATAATACGATTAGGGTGAATAATTTTCTCATGTTTGGATTTAATGTGATTTGAACAGTGTAAAGGTCGCTCAGAAGGATGGCTATATGCCTTTCATTACACGAGCGGTAATATGACAATTTTGAATGGATAAAGTTTTGAAACAATAGGCTGAAGCCTGTTATTTATCGGTGACTAGGCAAAAAGACTGATAAAAACCTGTAAAAGACCAATGACAAATCCCAAAACGGCCCCTATGATTTCAACAAAACGGAACTCTTTGCTCATAATTCCCTGAAGAATGGCTTCTAATTTATCGGAAGAGAACCCACTTACTTTGTCTACTACAATTTTTTCCAGGTCTAATTCAGACTGTAGTTTGCCCATATAATTGGCCATCAATTCGGGGAAAAGGGTTTCTAACTCTTTTAAAAACACAGATTTTAACTGATTTATGGTCTTGTCCCCAATAAACATACTGATCATGGGCATTTCTTGGGCAAGTCTTACCCTTAAGAATTGGTCAATATGACCTTCTACAAAGGGCATCATCAGTTCAATATTCTTAGGATTGGACAGTTTTTTCTCAATATCCTCAAAGCTAAGTAGCTCTTCAGCTACCAATTTGCCCAGTTTTTCAGCAAATTGTTTTTGACGTTTTGGGAAGATGCCATGAAACTTAATACCCAGTATGTATTTAGGTTCCTTGGGATGAAATAACATCTTAATGGCAATCCAGTTGGTAAACCAACCAATAAAAGCCGAGATAATAGGGATAGATAAAATTGCTATAGACATGTCTTATAATATAAAACCCTATAAGTACAACCTTATAGGGTTTTGGGGAGAACGATGGGTCTCGAACCCACGACCTACAGTGCCACAAACTGTCGCTCTAACCTACTGAGCTACGCCCTCCGGGTTTTTTGGGAACTTCCGTTTCCAAAGGATTGCAAAAATAGGGTAATTAGACATTTGTTGATAGGCATTTTTGATTTTTTTTAAAAGCTTTCGGGAAAAACCTTTGTTAATTACTATAAAAGGTAGAGGCTAAAAGGGTTTTTCAGTTATTTTTGAAACTAGTCATGCAAAAATTCAAGCAATTTATGAAGAGTAGAAAAGGCATTGTGTTATCCGCAATAGTATTATTTGCTGCCCTGTTCTTTGCGTTCAAAGGCATAGAATATGGAAAGTCTGACATTAATATTACCCTAAGACAAAGATTGGTGGCAGCCATTGGGTCATTAATGGAACAGGAACATTATAGTCCCAAACCTATCAATGATGCTTTTTCAAAAGAAGTTTATAAGAAATACCTCAATGATTTAGATGGAGAGAAATTACTTTTCTTGCAATCGGATATCAAAGAGTTTAAAAAGTTTGAAACCACTATTGACGACGAGATTCATGGTTCGGCTATATTATTTGCTCCAACCGTAAGTACGGTTTTTGACAAACGCATCCCAGAATTAATTGGCATGTACAAAGAAATTTTGTCTCAGCCATTTGATTTTTCAACAGAAGAATCTGCTGTTTTAGATGGAGATAAAATGGATTTTGCCAAGGACGAGAAGGAACGCAAAGACCGATTCCGCAAACTGCTGAAGTTTTTAACCTTAGAACGTTATGTAGACTTACAAGAAGTTCGTGAAAAAAACAAAGACACCAAGGATTTTGTGGCTAAAGCCGATACGGCGCTTGAAAGAGAAGCAAGGATGAAAGTGATGAAGATCATGGACAAAAAATATGATCGCATCAAGGGTACATTTAATGAAGACCAGCGCTTTAATGCCTTCTTAAATACCATCACCAATTTAATGGATCCGCATACGGATTATTTTCCACCTATAGAGAAAAGGGCTTTTGACGAAGAAATGAGTAGAAGGTTCTATGGTATTGGAGCTCAATTGCGTGAAGACGATGCTGGTATTAAAATTGCCAGTGTGCAAACAGGTGGTGCTGCTTGGAAAACAGGTGAAGTAGCAGCCAATGATGTTATTGTAAAAGTAGCCCAGGGTAAAGAAGAACCCGTTGACGTAACAGGTTTTGCAACTGAAGACGCAGTAAAATTAATCAGGGGAAATAAGGGCACTGAAGTGCGATTGACACTGAAGAAATTAGACGGTAGTATTAAAGTAGTATCTATTATTCGCGAAGAAGTATCACTAGACGAGGCATTGGTTAGGGGAGCAGTAATTCAGAATGGTGCTGATAAGATTGGATACATTTATTTACCCGAATTCTACGCCGATTTTGAAAGAGAAGATGGCAACCGTTGTTCAGAAGACGTTGCTAAAGAAGTAGAAAAATTAAAGGCGGAAAATGTAAAAGGAATTGTCTTAGATATTCGTAACAATGGCGGTGGCTCATTGTATGAAGTGGTTCAGATGGTTGGTTTATTTATCAACCAAGGCCCTGTGGTACAAGTAAGAGACAAAGAAGGAAAGTCAAGTGCTTTGAATGATAAAAAAGCTGGTGCCATCTATGATGGTCCATTGGCTGTGATGGTTAATGAACTAAGCGCTTCTGCTAGTGAAATTTTTGCAGCAGCCATTCAAGATTATAAGCGCGGAATTATAATTGGTAGTAGCTCTACCTATGGAAAAGGCACGGTTCAAAAAACTGTTCCATTTGGTAAACCTATTGACTTTAGTAGTGGTAGAACCGAATATGGTGCTGTAAAATTGACTTTCCAGAAATACTATCGAATCAATGGTGGTTCTGTACAATTAAAAGGAGTTACACCCGATGTGGTTTTGCCTGATGCATATGAGTTTTACAAGATTCGTGAAAAAGACAATCCAGCTTCTTTGCCTTGGGATGAAATTACCAAAGTGCCTTATAATACTTGGAACAATGCAGATTTAAGTGCTGTAGTTAAAAACGAAAATGATAAGATTGCTCAGAACAAATCTTTGAATCTCTTACGTGATAATCTTTCTTGGTTGAGTAAGAATGCTGAAATGCCGGTAAATCTGAATATGCAGAAATACAAAGACATGCAAAAGCAAATTAAAGCAACCGTTAGTCAAAATAATTCCTTGTTGAAGATCAAGGAAGAAATGGCAGTGGAAGCTATGAAAGTAGACCATGATAAGTTTTACAATAATCCCGATAAAGTAAAGGGAGAAAGGTATCAAGCATGGTTGAAGTCAATTAAAACAGATATGTATGTAGACGAGACGGTGAAGATGGTTAGTAGCCTGATTCATCCTCAAACAGCAACTGTTTTGAAATAAATGTACTAGTACTAACGATTGATGGCAGATGGAGAATGATAAGCAATGGTATGCTTTGTACACCAAACCCAGGTGGGAAAAGAAAATAGATTCAGTACTCATTAAAAGAGGAATTGAATCCTGGTGTCCTTTGAATAGAATTGAAAGACAGTGGAGCGATAGAAAGAAAGTAGTAGAAGAACCCTTATTTAAATCTTACATCTTTGTCCGCATTAATCTGATAGACAAAGTAAAGGTCTTGAGTGTAGATGGCATTCTCAATTTTGTCCACTATATAGGTAAGCCAGCAGTTATCAGAGATGAAGAGATCAATATGATCAAACATTATCTTTCTGAAAAAGAAGCCATTGTTTCTTTGATTGCTAAGGAAGGTTTTGAAGAGTCTACCAAAGTTTGTGTTAAACACGGGGTATTCATGGGCAAAGAAGGCACGGTTTTAAAGAATGCCAAAAAGAAAATCTTTGTCAAACTAGAAAGCTTGGGCCAGGTAATGGTAGTGGAATTCCCTGCTGAGTATCTTGAGCCTATGTATTGATTATTGGATGGTCCAGTCTACAATTTCGTTAGCCCATTCTGCTCTATAGGGAGTGATAATGCGTAAATAATTGTCTGTATAGCCTTCCATCATCCCGTTTTTCTCAAACTTCTCAAACAAGACTTTTCTATTGCTTTTGTAATGCTGCTCAGTAAAGTATTGTAGTTTTTGATAGGATAGGTTACGCAATACCTTATTGCGTTCATTACGTACATGAATAGGGACTACAGGTTCAATTTCCAAGGCCTTGGTATTGTCCCTTTCTGAATAAGTAAATACGTGTAAATAGGAAACATCTAGTTCATGTAAGAAATCAAAGGTTTCCTGAAAATGAGCATTGGTTTCTCCAGGGAAACCCACTATCACGTCTACACCTATGGCACAATGGGGCATGCGTTCCTTGATTCTTTCTACGCGTTCTTGATACAATTCTCTTTTATACCTTCTACGCATGAGTTTCAAGATCTCATTGCTACCACTTTGTAAGGGTATATGAAAATGGGGCATGAATTTCTTGCTTTCAGCCACCCAGTCAATGATATTATTGGTGAGTAAGTTGGGTTCAATAGAGGATATCCTATATCGTTCAATGCCATCCACATCATCCAGTGCACGAATCAGGGTTTCAAAGTTCTCATCATATTTTAAATCGCCGTTAGGCCCCTTGCCAAAATCTCCCAGATTCACACCAGTGAGTACAATTTCTTTTACGCCATCCGCTGCCAGTTGCTGGGCATTGCGCACTACATTGGCAACATTGTCGCTGCGGCTCTTACCCCTTGCCATGGGAATGGTGCAAAAAGAACAATTGTAGTCGCATCCGTCCTGTACTTTTAAAAAGGAGCGGGTGCGGTCATTCATGGAAAAAGAAGCATTGAATCCAGAAACTTCTTCAATATCGCAGGAGCAAACCTTTCCAGAATCGCCCTTGGTCAATTGACTAATATGTTCAATGATATTAAATTTTTCTCCTGCCCCTAACACTAGATCCACACCAGGGATACTGGCAATTTCATGTGGTTTTAACTGGGCATAGCAACCCGTGATCACCACAAAACTTTCTGGAGATTTGCGCTGAATCCTGCGCACCAATTGTCGGCATTCCTTGTCTGCATTGTCTGTTACAGAGCAGGTGTTGATCACATACACATCGGCCAGGTCTTCAAAAAAGTCCCTTTTCTCAAAACCGCCATTTTCCATTAATCTAGAAAGGGTGGAGGTCTCGGAGAAATTCAATTTGCACCCCAAGGTGTGAAAGGCCACCGAACGCTTCTTTTCCATAGAGGCGCAAAGATAACAAGCCAAAGTCAAAATGCTGTAAATTGGCCCTTCCAAAGCCGTTAAACATGAATTTTAAAAAAGCAGCACCCTTTATTGGCTTGATTTTTTTAGCCATTCTATCTTTTGGCCTGAAAAAATGCCAAGAATCGCGCCAGCCAACCAAGGATACAACTGTAAAACCTACAACCAAAAAGACAAGCAACCCAAAACCATCTGTTGCTGCTGAACCAAGGGGATTAAATAGACATCCGGCTAAAATGAATTATTCAAAACACGCTAGGTGCAGAATGGATTGCAGACAGATTTCAGAAAAGGAAATTGAAGCCATCTTGTTGAATGGAACCATTAATTATAAGAAAAGCTCGCTTCAAGTGGCTGATTGCCAGAAAAAATATGCGGTAGAGGGGATTACGGATGACCAGCAGCGGGTGAGGATCATTTTTGCCCCCTGTGCAGAGGAGGTAACCGTTGTAACCTGTATTGATTTGGGTAAGGAATGGGACTGTAATTGCCAATGATGGCAACTTGTTTCAAATCAAGGTCTAAGATTTTCTTAAATATCATAAAAGAGGGTGTCAGTTTTTCCATTTTAGGATTATTAAGGTATGTTTGCCAGTCTTAAAAAACCAAAACCGTATGCAATTTAATCGGATCAATAACATTGTTGGTTGGGTAGTGGCTTTAGTAGCCTGTACCGTGTACATCATGACTGCTGAAGCGGGTGGAAGCTTCTGGGATTGTGGTGAGTTTGTGAGTAGTTGTTTTAAACTACAGATTCCGCATCCTCCGGGAGCGCCTTTGTTTGTGATTTTGGGTAGGGTATTCATTGTTTTATTTGGAGACAATCCCCTTACTGCTGCAAAAGCAGTGAATGTGATGAGTGCACTAGCTAGTGGATTTACCATTTTATTTTTGTTCTGGACCATTACCCATTTTGCGCGCAAGATTGTGATGGTGAAGACTACCGATACTTTAAGTAGTTACCAAATCTGGTCCATTATGGGAGCAGGTGTGGTAGGTGCTTTGGCATATACCTTCTCTGATTCTTTTTGGTACAGTGCTGTAGAGGGTGAAGTTTATGCTTTGTCTAGTTTCTTTACTGCCATTGTATTTTGGGCAATCTTGAAATGGGAGAACCACGCTGAAGAAGAAGGCGCAGACAAATGGATTGTCTTTATCTTCTTTATGATGGGACTGTCTATTGGGGTTCACTTATTGAACTTGTTGACCATTCCTGCCATTGTGATGGTCTATTATTTTAAAAAGAAAGACAGTTTCAATTATGCCAATTTGCGTAAGTGGTTTTTGCGCATTATTGCTGTTGGTGGTGCATTTGCCTTTATTGGAGCTTTGGTAGTTGCTAATGGTGAAGTAAACGAAGACCGTGGACTTCCTATGGATGCTACAATGGGTGGCTTAATGATTTTTGGAACCTTGGCTGCGATTGGTTTATTGTTCTTGGTTGAAAATTGGAAAAAAGACCAGAAAGCACATTATGGTGGGATCTATATCTTTTTTGTGATAGGTTGTGCCATTACTGGAATTATACAGGTGGGTGTTATTCAATATACTGTTAAGTTGGCTGGAAGTTTTGACCGTTGGTTTGTAAACGGAATGGGGCTTCCATTCTTTAGCGGATTTGTTACCTTCTTTATTTTATTGGCTGTAGCAATTGGTTATGGTTTGAATTATGCTGCCAAGAAAAATTGGGCTTATTTACGTATCAGTCTTTGGTCTTTGGCATTTATGCTCATTGGTTATAGCACTTATGTTACAACCATGATTAGAAGTAATGCCAATCCTTCTGTGGATATGTACAATGTTGACAACCCCATGAGTTTGGTGGGTTATTTGGGAAGGGAACAATATGGAGATTTCCCCTTGGTCTATGGTCAGAAATTTAATGCCCAACCAGTAGATGTGAAAGAGGGATCTATGAAGTATGAAAAAGCCCGTGACAAATACATTGAAATTGGTCTTGACAGAAAATACTTATACCAAGCAGAAGATAAAATGGTGTTCCCAAGGGTTTGGGATGCAAGTAATGACCAGAATCATGCTGACTACTATGCCTATTTCTTAAACATCAATCGCTTAAAAGATGGGGGCTATGACCGTTCTCCTACACAAGCGGATAACGTGAAATTCTTGGTGGGCTATCAGTTCTATTGGATGTATTTCCGATACTTTATGTGGAATTTCTCAGGTAAGCAAAATGACGTTCAGGGAATGTTCTTAGGTAATATTCGTGATGGTAACTGGATTACAGGAATTTCCTTAATTGATAATGTATTGTATGGTGATCAATCCTTGATGCCAGATAGTATGAAGAACAATAAAGCCAATAACAAACTGTTCTTATTACCCTTTATCCTTGGTTTGATTGGACTATTTTATCAGTTCAAACAACGCAGTGATGATGGCGTAGTCAACTTCTTAATGTTCTTCTTTACAGGATTTGCCATTGTGATTTATTTGAACCAAGCAGGCTACCAACCACGTGAACGTGACTATGCTTATGTAGGATCTTTCTATGCGTTTGCTGTTTGGATTGGTCTTGGTGTTTTGAAAGTGCGCGATTGGTTCTCTTCAAAACTCTCTCAGCAAATAGCAGCTATTGCAGCTACCGTGCTTTGTTTCTTTGCGGTACCTACTTTAATGGCTCAGCAAGAATGGGATGACCATGACCGTAGTCAAAAAGTACTTTCTAGAGACCTTGCTAAGGATTACTTAGAAAGCTGTGCACCAAATGCCATCTTGTTCTCTTTTGGTGATAATGATACTTATCCGCTTTGGTATGCACAAGAAGTAGAAGGTATTAGACCAGATATTCGTGTCATCAACTATAGCTTACTAGGGATTGATTGGTACATTAACCAATTACGCTATAAGGTTAACCAGAGTGATAGCATAGACGTAATTTGGTCTGCTGAGCAAATTGAAGCTGGCAAACGTGACTATATTGTTTACTCACCAAGACCCAATATTCCAGAAGACCGTTATTATGACTTATATGATGTCATGAAGAATTATGTGGGAAGTGATGACGCAGACAAATTAGATAATAGCCGTGGTTCAGAACCTTTGAATAGTTTCCCAGTTAGAAAATTTGCTGTTCCAGTAGACAAGGACTTTGTTTTGAAAAACAAAGTGGCCAATGCTACTGATAGCATTGTTGGAGAAATGAGGTTTGATATTCCTAGGGGTTCTTTAATGAAGAATGATTTAGCGGTATTGAATATTATTGCTGCCAACAAATGGAAGCGCCCCATTTACTTCACCAATCCTAATATAGAACTTGGATTTGACCAATTCTTAAGAAGAGATGGTTTGAGTTTTAGACTAGTACCCGTTCAAAATAGCAGAGTAAATACTGATTGGATGCTGTCTAAAGCCATGAACAATTTTGCCTTTGGTAATGCAAATGTAAAAGGTGTTTATTTTGACGAAGAAAATCGCAGACATTTAAATACTATTAGAAATGCTTATGCTGAATTAGCCATTGACCTTTCTGCTAAGAACAGAAAAGAGGAAGCTAAAAAAGCCTTGCAATTGGTAGATAAAATGATGTTGGATGAAAACTTCTCTTATGGTATGGTTAGCCGTGGAAACATGCATAATAAGAATTCCTTATTGTTCTTAGAAGCTTGTTTAATGGCAGGTGATACCACATTAGCCAATAAAGTAGCCGCATCTGTGAAAAAAGACTTGCAACAACAAGTGAAGTTTTACAATGGTCTAACTGGAGATAAAGTAGATCAAATGGCCGATGAAAAAAGAATGGCAGAGAGCTATTTACAAGGATTAGAGCAGATTCAATCCATTTATAATCCTAGGATTCAAATACCAGGAAAAATGATGGCTGCTGATTCTTTGAATAAGTAATCAGTTAATACATATCAGTTGTGATGCCTGGACAAAAGTCCGGGCATCTTTTTTAGAACTTATTCATCAATTCCTTGTTATAGTCTTTAGTAGTTTCCAATTCTTTTGTAGATTCCCATTATGATCGGACACCGTTTTATTCAATTCCAACCTAATCAGGGTGCAAGTTCCAAGTTTGAACAATTGCTAGACATATTTACGCAATTGCTCACGCATACCAATGGAGATGCAACAGAAGCCCTGTCTTGGCTAAATGAATTAGACAGACAGTACCAACTAACGGACAAGGATTATGGCATGGGCGATTTTATTGAGAACCTCAAAGAGAACGGTTATCTAAAAGAGAATCCTCAAGACGGAAGTTTTAAAATTACGGGTAAGTCTGAGCAGACCATTCGAAAGAAAAGCCTAGAAGAGATTTTTGGCAAGCTCAAGAAAGCCAAACAGGGAAGCCACCAAACCAATAAACAGGGCAGGGGTGATGAGTTAAATCCAGATACAAGACCTTTTCAATTTGGTGACTCACTAGAACAAATTGATTTTACAGAAAGTATTAGAAATGCACAGATCAATCATGGTGTAGAAAGTTTTTCTATGCGAGAAGATGATTTGCAGATTCGAGAGTCCGATTTTAAAACACAGACATCAACTGTGTTAATGATTGATATTTCACATTCCATGATCTTATATGGTGAGGATAGGATTACACCTGCCAAAAAAGTGGCCATGGCACTCAGTGAACTCATCACCACGCGTTATCCCAAAGACACCCTAGATATTGTGGTTTTTGGAAACGATGCTTGGAGTATAGAAATCAAAGACCTCCCTTATTTGCAAGTAGGGCCCTATCATACCAATACCGTTGCCGGTTTGGAATTGGCCATGGACTTGTTGCGCAAGCAAAAGAATCCCAACAAACAGATTTTCATGATTACAGATGGTAAACCCACCTGTTTAAAAATCGGCAAAAAATATTATAAGAATAGTTTTGGGTTGGATCGCAAAGTGGTCAACAGGTGTATTAATCTGGCGGCCCAATGCAAAAAATTGAAAATTCCCATTACCACTTTTATGATAGCTTCTGACCCTTATCTTCAGAGCTTTGTTCAGGAGTTTACTGAGACCAACCATGGTAAAGCATTTTTTGCATCCTTGGATAAATTAGGCGCTTTTCTGTTCAAGGATTTTGAGAGTGGTAAAAACAAAAACGTTTATTAACAGCAACACATGAGTAAGCAACATATACAGACTTTAGGTGAATTGATTAAGAGTGGTTACCGTTCAAAAACCGTGAAAGAAGAGATCAGGGAAAACTTGATTTTGAAAATGCAATCAAAAGAAAATCCTTTTGAAGGTATCATGGGTTATGAAGACACCGTAATCCCAGATACGGAAAGGGCCTTGCTCAGTAGGCATAATATCTTGTATTTAGGTCTGAGAGGGCAAGCCAAGACCAGGATGGCTAGGCAAATGGTAGAATTATTAGACGAGTGGGTACCTACTATTGCTGGCTCAGAAGTCAATGATGATCCTTTGAATCCATTGAGTAAATATTCTAGGGACTTGATTGCCAAATTAGGAGATGATACACCCATTCATTGGGTTAATAGACAGGAACGCTATGGCGAAAAATTGGCTACGCCCGATGTAAGTGTGGCAGACTTAATTGGAGACATTGATCCCATAAAAGCAGCTAACTTAAAACTCAGTTTTTCTGATGAAGAAGTGATTCATTATGGCATTATACCAAGAAGTAATCGTGGCATTTTTGTCATCAATGAATTACCTGATTTGCAAGCCAGAATTCAAGTGGCGCTTTTCAATATTTTGCAGGAAGGAGATATTCAAATCCGTGGATTTAAATTAAGAATGCCCTTAGATATTTTGTTTGTTTTTACTGCCAATCCGGAAGACTATACCAATCGCGGTAGCATTGTAACACCTTTGAAAGATAGGATTGAAAGTCAGATCTTAACGCATTATCCAAAGACCATTGAAACTTCTTTGGCTATTACAGAGCAAGAAGCTAATTTATTACCCGTACAGATGGAAAAGGTTTCCATTAGCGATTTATTAAAGCGCTTGGTAGAGCAAATTGCATTTGAAGCTAGAAACAATGAATACGTTGACAAGAAAAGCGGGGTCAGTGCAAGGCTAACCATTGCTGCTTATGAAAATGCCATCAGCGCAGCGGAAAGAAGGGCCATTATTCATGGTGAGAATCACACACAAGTGTGGATCTCAGATTTGCAGGGGATTATTCCAGCCATTACTGGAAAAATAGAATTGGTTTATGAGGGGGAGCAGGAAGGGCCTTACCAAGTTGCGGTTCAATTATTAGATAAATCTATTCGATCTCAGTTTGTACAATACTTTCCCAACCCTGACCAAATCAAAAAGAAACGAGGTACAGGTAAGAAATCAGTAGAGGAAAAAGAGCCGGAGAATCCCTATAAATCTATTGTTCGTTGGTTTGATGGAGGAAAGCATGTAGATCTTCTCTTAGACATGAAGGACGAGGCTAAAATTGCAGCTTTATACCAAGTTGACGGATTGTTTGGGATTGTAAAGAAACACTATCCTCACGCCAATGAAAGCGAGAATGCACTTTTGATGGAATTTGTGTTACATGGTTTGGCCGCTTATTCTATGATTAGCAAAAAAAACATTGATGGAAAAATTGAGTTCAAAGATTTGATGGGTAGTATGATGAATCTTGGGCAATTTGACCTAAACGAGGATGACGAAGATTATCAAGGATAAGTAGGCTTATTGAATTAACATTCCCAATTTGATTCCAAAAGAAAAGGAAAGACCAGGACTGGTCCCTAATCTGGTATTGGCATAATTATAGGCAGCAGTAGCCTCTGTATTGGTATAGCTATTGCTTTCTAATTTATTGTCAAATCCATAACCCAATCCCCAATATCCGTCTAATAAAACCTTATTACTAAATACCCATTGTTTGCCAAACTCTAAGTGCAAAGCGCCAAAATTTACTTGCTGTTTTTCTATCTCATATTGACTACTGGCTTTATAGGCAATTCTATTTTCGCTATACGTACCTAAATAAAGAATAGGTTTTATATAAGCCCCTTGCATAATATGAGTGAATCTGGTTCTTCCAAATAAAAAATCGGGGAGTTTACTAAATTTATATCCACCACTAACAAATACACCAAATTGGTTCTTTTTGGTTTCATTAAAGCTGGTAGCATAGTTATATTCTAGGATATTGTTTCTTCCCAATCCAATAATGCCTAAGGATAATTCATAGGATTTTCCCACAGCAACTTGTTTTTCAAAACTGAATTCTGAATAGCCAATTAAGGGAGAGAAAAAATTAAGTTTGATGGCTTTTGTTAATTGACCGGGATAATTGTCCCAATTTTTTAAATCGTCATTGGTATTGAACTGTTCTTTTTTCCCATTCTCAAAAACAATCATTTGTACCTGTTCTTTACCAATGCTGTACAAGGGGCCTTGTAAATTATCTTGGTTATAATACTTGATTTCTGAAAGTCCTATTTCTGTGATTTTACAGCTGATTTTTTTACCATCTTTTTTGATAATCTGATCCTGAGCAAAAGAGGATAGGCTAATTAAAACCATTATTAATAAAGAAAAAACGCGTTTCATTATAATTGTTTCTAAAATGACAAAGCAGCAAGATTTCTTGCTGCTTTGAAAATAAGATTCCTCAAAAAATGACAATTGGATTACTTTCTGAGCTTGATTTCTGTATCCAGTTCTTTGACCATTTCAGAAGTGAATTTTTTACTTGCTTTGGCAATAGATTCTGGATCAACAGCTTTGGTTTGTATAGACATCAGTAATTCCTGACTTTGGGTGTCATATAGGTTGCTTTCAAGATAAATGGTTTTCTTTTCAACTGTATAGCCTGGATTATAACTAGACATACCTGTACTCATTACAACACCTGGTCCCATCATTCCCAGTCCTGAACCCCAGTAATTGCCATAATAAGAGCCAAAATTGCCATAATAGCCATAACTGCTTACTGGATTGTAATAAGTTTGTGAAGCCTGCACATAGTGACTTTCTGTGCGAATATCTTTTACGGCTACTGTGAAAATGGTTTCCAATTTTAATTCCTTCACTTTTGCAAGAATGGCTTCAACTGGAAAATTCTTTCCCACATTCATTGCTCCCAAGGCTTCAATACTTGTAACGGTTTTAAGCCCTCTTTTTTCTGCTGCTGCTTTTAAATCGGTTTCAAGCACATTGCGTGCATTTAAGTCTTGGGCCAAGACCATGATAAACAAACTGCGTTTTTTGCCCAAAACTTCCGCGTCTTTTTTTGCCCAAAATCCGATGACAGACATAGAAGAAGATTTGCAGCCTACCATCAGGGTAATGATGCTACAAAAGGCAAGAATCAATTTGATTTTTTTCATAGTAGTTGTTTATACGGATCTAACCGTTGGATTATATCATTTCTTGGAGCTTGCTAACCACAAGGTCAATTTCTGCTTTGGTATTGTGTTTGCAAAAGGAGAATCTAACGGTTACTTGATTGGGATTTGAATTGATGGCTCTAATGACGTGTGAACCTTGGTCTGCACCTGAAGTGCAGGCGCTTCCACCACTGGCACAAATATGGTTGATGTCCATATTAAACAAAATCATTTCACTTTTTTCAGTTTTCGGGAAACTAACACTCAGTACTGCGTACAAGGAACGTCCAGTTCTGTCTCCATTAAAACTGCATTCAGGAATGGCTTTTTGCAAAGCCTCAGCCATATAATCTTTTAAACCTTGAATATATTGACTGTCTTTTTCAAAATGCTCGGTGGCAAGTTCCAATGCTTTTGCAAAACCGATGATGCCATATACATTTTCTGTACCTGCGCGCATATTTCTTTCTTGGGCACCTCCATTGATCAAGGGATGAATTTTCACATTCTCATTGATATACAACATGCCAACGCCTTTGGGGCCGTGAAATTTATGACCAGCGCCAGTAATAAAATGAACTGGTGTATTTCTCAAATCAAAAGGGAAGTGACCAACCGTTTGAACAGTATCGCTATGAAAAATGGCGCCATATTCCTTGCAGAGATTTCCAACTGCATGAATATCCAAGATATTTCCTATTTCATTATTGGCATGCATTAAAGTAACCAAACATTTTTCTTCACTTTCCTTTAGCAATAATTCAAGGTCTTCTAAATCAACGTGGCCATTATCCAACAATTTCACATAACTCAAAGCGGCTTCACCGTTCTTGTGCAAATACTCAATGGTATGAGTAGTAGCATGGTGTTCAATTACTGAAGAGATAATATGCTTACAACCCAAATCTCTTACGGAGGCAGTAATAGCGGTATTGCTACTTTCTGTTCCACCACTGGTAAAGAAGATTTCTGCTGGATGTGCGTTTAAAATTTTGGCCACCGTTTTACGCGCGTTTTCAATACCCATTCTGCATTCTCTACCATAACTATAAATAGAAGAGGGGTTGCCAAAATTGGTAGTTAAATAAGGCATCATGGCTTCCAGCACAGCAGGGTCAAGAGCGGTTGTTGCGGCATTGTCCAGATAGATTCTTTCCATGGTAAAACTTTACTGTGCTTCATTAATATCCTGCATCAAACGCTTGGCAATATTTGCAGCGGTTGTTTGGAAATTACTTTCAGCATAAATACGAATAATGGGTTCAGTATTACTAGGACGCAAGTGAACCCAATCGGTGTCAAATTCAATCTTTAACCCATCAATGGTATTAATAGGCTGTTTCTTGTATTTCTTTTGAATCACTGAAAAGATTTTTTTCAAATCTGTCCCTTGGTTCAATTCAATTTTGTTTTTGCTGATAAAATAATCAGGGTAACTACTGCGCAATTGTTTTACGGTTTTCTTTTCGTGAGCCAAATGCGTCAAAAACAAAGCAATGCCAATTAAAGCATCCCTTCCATAATGTAAATCTGGTACTATGATACCGCCGTTACCTTCTCCACCAATTACGGCCTTGGATTCCTTCATCATGTTTACCACATTCACTTCTCCCACTGCACTAGGAAAATATTGTCCACCGTGTTTCTCGGTTACATCTCTAAGTGCCCTAGTACTTGATAAATTACTCACTGTATTGCCTTTTCTATGTTTTAAAACATAGTCAGCAACTGCCACCAAGGTATATTCTTCTCCAAATAAAGTGCCGTCTTCACATACAAAGCATAGCCTGTCAACATCTGGATCTACCGCAATACCCATATGGGCTTTTTGCTTATTTACTTCATTGCATAATTGGTTCAAATGTTCCGGTAATGGTTCTGGATTGTGTGCAAATTGACCATTTACTTCTCCATTCAAAACAACAATTTCTTCAACACCTAAGGCTTTTAGTAATTGGGGAACTGCAGTAGCACCAGTACTATTAATGGCGTCTAATACAATTTTAAATCCTGCTTTTTTAATAGCAGCAACATCTACTAAAGGATAATCAACCACCATTTGAATATGCTTATCCAAAGCAGTTTCATTGGTGGTATAGGATCCAAGATTGTCCACATCTGCAAATTGGAACAAATCTGCCGCAGCAATGTCAAGAATTTTGGCACCTTCATCACCACTAATAAATTCACCTTTATGATTCAAAAGCTTTAAGGCATTCCATTCTTTGGGATTATGGCTGGCAGTAAGAATAATTCCTCCATCTGCTTTTTCAAAAACCACGGCCATTTCTACGGTAGGAGTGGTGCTTAATCCAAGATCCACCACGTCAATACCAAGGGCATTCAATGTGCTGACTACAATTCTTTGAACCAACTCTCCACTAATTCTTCCGTCTCTTCCAATCACTACTTTTTTTCGCAAACTGGTACCATCATTCAGGGATTCTTTTAACCAACTACCATAGGCAGCTGTAAATCTTACCACGTCTAAAGGACTCAAATTGTCACCGGGTACGCCACCAATTGTGCCCCTAATTCCCGAAATACTCTTAATCAATGCCATTCATTACCTGTTTTTAGAGCTGCAAACATAATTCAAATTTTTTGTTTGATTCTCCTGCCTATTTTTGCGTCTCAAACCCGTATATGCCCAAGATCTGGTTCAAAGATTGGTTCAATTCCCATTATTATCATTTGTTGTACCAACATAGAGATGATCAGGAAGCATTGAATTTCATACAATTACTCATTGCTCACCTGAAACCTGCAGACCATGCAAGAATGTTAGATGTGGCTTGTGGTAAGGGTAGACATAGTAAAGCCTTAGCCGAAATGGGCTTTGAAGCAACAGGTATTGACTTGTCTGAAGAGTCTATTCAGGAAGCTAAATTGGATGAGTCAGAGCAATTGCATTTTTACCAGCACGATATGCGTTTGCCTTTTTGGATCAACTATTTTGATTACGCATTTAACTTTTTTACCAGCTTTGGTTATTTTAGAACCAAACGTGAGCATGACAATGCTATCAGAACCATTGCCCAAAGTTTAAAACCTGGGGGCATTTTTGTAATTGATTACTTAAATGTTAGGTACGCAGAAAAAAATCAACAAAACACCCATAGTGTAGAAGTAGAAGATGTGAAATTTCATATTAGTAAATGGAATGACGAATCCCATTTTTACAAACAGATTCAAATTACAGAAGCAGGTAATCAATCTCCCAAACATTTGTATACAGAGAAAGTAGCCAAATTTACGCTGGGCGATTTTACTGAAATGTTATCCTATCAAGGACTGCAAGTATTAGAAGTTTTTGGAGACTATCAACTAGGCAAATATCAATTGCAAGAATCTCCCAGATTAATCTTGGTTGCCAGAAAATTGGACATCCACTAAGCTATTGTTTTTTGAATTTTTTGGGAGTGATGATCAAACTATCGTTTTGAAATGGTAGCCCCTGATTGTTGTTGGGCAATATTGGTTGGTATTTTCTTAATGGTAGTAGACTGGGTTGGTTTTGGGTTTTGATTATTTCTAATGATGCCATATTGTTTTTGTCAGGCATTAAAACAGGCATTCTATCTATCCCAGATTCGTATATGTCAAAGCCCTGACCATTATTGGATTGATACTTTAATCCAAAATTTTGCCCTTTCAATGCGTTTGGCATAATAATGCTGTCTTTGGCAGGTTGAACAATGACCAAAATGTTTTTTTGGGCAAAGACTGATTGGGTTATCAGCAAACTGAGAAGTAGGATAACTTGTTTCATGTCTTAAATATATAAATAAATTTACATTTTGCAAACCCTGAGGGGATTTTTGGAATTAGATCTTGGGGGTAGGAACAAAATGCATCCATTATCTTTACAAAATGGCAATGGATAGTGTTTTATTAATGGGCTTTTTTCAAAAAACCTGGGAATGGATCAAGGATTTGGATCAGCAATTATTCCTACTAATCAATAGACAATGGAATCTTAGCTGGTTAGATACGCTATTACCCATTTGGAGAGAAGCCAATACTTGGCTACCACTATACCTATTTCTGATCTTGTTTGTAGTAATTAATTTTCCCAGCAAAGCATTTTCATGGATTCTAACTGCGATTATCACATTTGCCATTTCTGATCAATTGAGCAGTAGTTTATTAAAACCATTTTTTGCTAGGTTAAGACCCTGTAATGACCCAGAATTGGTTGGGATGGTAAGATTGTTATTACCCAACTGTGGTTCCGGTTATAGTTTTACTTCTTCACATGCAACCAATCATTTTGCTTTTGCGGTGTTTATTTTTATTTCAATGGGACAAGTATTGGGAAAATGGAAATGGGTCTTTCTATTTTGGGCAGGTTCTGTGGCCTATGCCCAAGTGTATGTTGGGGTGCATTATCCAATAGACGTATTGGTTGGTGGCCTTCTTGGTACTTTAATTGGATACATATCTGCAAATTTGTACCAACAACGGTTTCCAACATGGCATGTAGAAAATTCAAAATCCTCCCAAAATGATTAATAATAAGTTGTATTATTCTGTTCTGGGATTGGCATTGCTTACTTGTTTAGTGGGTATCTTTTCCATTCCCTTAATGGACATTGATGCCTCGCAATATGCTTCTATCAGCAGGGAATTATTAGAAGGAAAATCTTGGATCTGGTTTTATGATATGGGGGCTGATTATTTAGACAAGCCTCCCATGTTATTTTGGTTGAGTGCGCTTAGTTTAAAGGTCTTTGGGATTTATGACTGGGCCTATCGCTTGCCCTCTTTTTTGTTTGCCATTTTAGCTCTTTATTCCACCCATGCATTGGCAAATCAATGGTATGGAAAAAATATCGCGCGTTTAAGCGCAATGGTATTGGCTACCTCTCAAGCTTTCTTTTTGATTACCCATGACGTGAGAACGGATACCATGCTCATGGGTTGGGTGATTTTTAGTATTTGGCAATTAAGTACCTGGTATCAAGAAGGTAAGTGGCTGAATTTTATACTAGCATTTGTGGCAATTGCAGGTGGTATGATGACCAAGGGTCCCATAGCACTCATTGTCCCTGTTCTGGCCTTTTTGCCGCATTTCTTACTCAAAAGAGAATGGAAACAATTGTTCCGATGGGAATATTTGGTTGGATTAGTCATCATAGCTATTTTATTGATTCCTATGAGCATTGGACTCTACAAACAATTTGACTTGCATCCAGGAAAGTTGATCAATGGAAGACCCATACAATCCGGACTAAGGTTCTATTATTGGACCCAGAGTTTTGGAAGGTATACAGGAGAAAATATGTACCATGAGATGAGCTATTTCAGCTTTTTGTTGGAAAACATGTTATGGAGTTTTTTACCTTGGATCTTGTTTTTTTTAGCTGGTCTTGTTTTTTCTATTTGGCAAATAATTCCTTCTCGTTTTTGGTTGAACAAAAAGCAAGAGTGGATTAGTACGGGTGGATTTGTTTTTACCTATTGTATTTTGGCTAGAAGTCAAGCACAGTTGCCACATTATATTTTTGTGGTATTTCCTTTGGCAGCAATTATTACAGCGGTCTTTCTAGATCATTTGTTTTTTGCCCATCATTGGAAAACCTTTAAAAAGATTTTTCAATGGATCCATGCTTTTGTGTTTTTGGTATTGTGGGTAGCCGTTGTGGCATTGATGCGTTTTCCTTTTCCAGAAGTTTCCATATTTATTCCCATTCTTGCCATCATTGGACTATTGTTATTTCTGTGGCTGGTCTTTAGAAATCAACCTTTGATGGGAATGCCTTCCATATTGGTAGGAGCATTGTACACTGTCATTGCAGTAAACCTATTTTTGAGTACCCAATTTTATCCCCGTTTATTGCAATTTCAAATGGGGAATACTGCAGCAGATTATATTAACCAATCTAAGTTGGACAAAAACAAAATAGTACTTTATGGCACAGGTGATAGCAGGGCCATGCATTTTTATGGGAAACATATTTTTCAACACAAATTCCAACGTAATCAGATAGTTTCTTCAGATATTCTGGTAACCTCTAGTGATAGTCTATCCCAGTTTCAGCAAGTTTTTCCGGCGGCTAAACTATTGCACAAGGGCCCTAATTTTTCAGTCAGCATCCTTACCGCCCAATTTTTGAATCCAGCCACTCGGGAGCAAGAAGTTCCACATTATGTGATCCTGGATTTGGACGGTAAACCCTGATTTGCTAGCAATTGATTAGATTTGATCCATCTCATGACAGAAGTATTCATCATTTTAGCGCTGATTTTGGTCAATGGTTTGTTTTCTATGGCCGAAATTGCCCTTGTTTCCGCTAGAAAAGCAAGGCTTGAAGCGCAGGCCCAAAAAGGGGACAAAGACGCGGCCAAGGCCTTAGAATTGGCCAATCATCCCGATAGTTTTTTATCTACGGTGCAAATAGGCATTACTCTAATAGGAATCTTAACGGGTATTTATTCTGGCGATAGCTTTAAAACTCCTTTACAAGCAACCTTATCCCAAATTGATTTTATCAAACCCTATAGCGGCACCATTGCTACTGTAATCATTTTGATAGTGATCACTTTTCTTTCCTTGGTTTTAGGTGAATTGGTACCTAAGCGTCTTGGTTTGAGTAACCCTGAGGGGATAGCCAAAAAAGCGGCAGGGCCCATGCGGATTATCTCATGGATCACTTATCCCTTTGTTTGGTTGCTCATGGGGGCTTCTAATTTATTGGTGCGATTGATGAATGTAAAAACCAGTGAAAACCAAGTCACTGAGGAAGAAATTAAAGCCATAATAAGTGAGGGAACGGAACACGGTGCCATTGATGAAGCAGAACAAGAAATTATTGAACGCGTATTTCATTTAGGTGATAGAAATATTACTTCTTTAATGACGCATAGAAGTGATATAGTATGGATTGACCAGAACAAATCTGTGTCAGAAATCAAGTCTATGATGCAAGAAGTGGTGCATTCGGTATATCCTGTTTGTGATGGTGAAATTGATAGGATTATTGGGGTTGTAGCTATCAAAGACTTTATTATAGTAGCTGATAATACAGGGGTTCAGCAGATTATGAAACCTGCCATGTATGTTCCAGAGAATAATACAGCTTATCAGGTTTTGGAACAATTTAAGCAAACAAAGATCCACCATTGTTTTATAGTAGATGAATATGGTTCTATCTTAGGCATGATTACACTCAATGATATCTTAGAAGCCATTGTAGGTGATATTCCACAACAGGAAGACGAATCATTTGATATTCTAGAACGTGCCGATGGTTCTTTCTTGGTAGATGCTCAAATCCCTTTTTATGATTTCTTGAGCCATTTTGATAAAACGGAATGGATGATGGAAGGCGACCAAGACTTTGATACCCTTGCAGGATTTATCATTCATGAATTACAGCGAATCCCAACTACCGGAGAAACCTTGAGCTGGAAAGTGTTTGAATTTGAAGTAATAGACATGGACCACCACCGAATTGACAAAGTATTGGTGAATTCTAGAATTGATCCAGGGGTTGATTAATGTTTTTATTTGATAAATTCCTTTTTGCTAGGTCTTTGTCCCCCTGAATATCTTGCTTTAAAATTCAAAACTGGTGCTGTTTTTAGGATAATCCAGTTTATAACTTTTTTCTTGCCCCTTTGCTTTTACATGAAATATATTGCTTTGTAGGGTTTGAAAATCAAATAGCAATTGGCATTGCACGTCTAGTTTTTTCAACTGACTAACCTTGGGTACTTCCGCATAAATCCATACACTTTCCATCTGAATTTCGTGACCCAAATAATGGATATTAGAGGCTTGACCGTTGATTTTCAATTGTAATTTTTGCTGAATATATTGATTGATCTGTTTGTCTAGCAATGCTTTATCCGCAGGATGCGCAATATCAACTTTAGTACTACTATATTTTTGGAGGGTGGATTCCAGGTCTTGGGTAAAAATGCGGATGCTAATTTCAGCTGTGGCTTCTTTGGTATTATGATTTATTTCTATAACTGATACATAAAATGGGTGTAATAGGGCTATGAATGCCAAAGAAATCCATTGAAACATACTATTTACCATTCAACATTCTTTTTTTTGCACTACAAATGTCATGATTAATTTGAAACCTCGCTATGAATGATTTTAAACTGTATTTAGAGACTGGTTTTCAGCATATTGCCAATTGGAATGGGCAACTTTCTTTTTGGTCTCAATTGGCAGGTTTAACCACCAGTGATCATATTCTCTTTATCATAGCCCTAACCATAAGATATCAATTTGGGGATTGGAAAAAAGTGTTGGTATTAGTTACAGCTTTTACCATTGGACACAGTATTACTTTGGCCTTAAGCGTGTTAAATCTAGTCAGCTATTCAGTTAATTGGATTGAATTTTTAATTCCCATTACCATCCTAATAACTGCCATAAGCAATTTATTTGTGAAGAAATTTCTGTTCAAAACCAAGTTCCCACCCATTTATTTTATGGCCCTTTTTTTTGGTCTCATTCATGGTCTAGGGTTTAGCAGTTATTTGAAAAGTTTATTGGGAAAAGATCAAACCATTTTTACCCAATTGTTGGCCTTTAATTTGGGTTTAGAGTTGGGACAAATTTTGATAGTTTTAATAATCCTTCTTATTTCTTTTCTTTTTGTAGGGTTAATCAAGGTAAATAGGAGGGAATGGCTTTTATTTGTAAGTGCTGCCGTGTTTGCTTTGGCATTAAACATGGCTTTAGATAGATTAAACAACGTATTACCACAATAAACCATACAATTATGAGAAAATTAGGTTTCATTGTTTTAATGGTGGCTTTTGCATTTGTAGCTCAGGCGCAAAACATCATGAACAATCCAGGTTCCAATCATGGGAACAAGTTTGAACAATTGGGTACCATTCTTCCTACGCCCAATGAGTATCGCACTGCCAGCGGTGCACCCGGCCCAAAATATTGGCAGCAAAGGGTAGACTACAATATTAAATGTGAATTGGATGAACCCAATTTAACCTTAAAAGGAAGTGAAACCGTTACTTATTACAATAACTCTCCTGATGTGTTAACCTATCTCTGGTTGCAATTGGATGAGAATGAACATAGCAGCATTAATAATGCTGGATATCAAAATTCATCCCAGATGGGTAGACAAATGTCTACTACACAAGCAGACGCCATGATGGATGCAAGTAAGGATAATGGCTTGGGCGATGTCATTACCAAATTAACTGATGTAACTGGTAAGAACTTAAAATATACCATTAACAAAACCATGATGCGTGTTGAATTGCCGGCCGCATTAAAACCTGGTCAGAAATTTGTATTTAACCTTAGTTGGAATTATAAAATAACCAATCGTTTAACGGTTGGAGGAAGAGCTGGATATGAATTCTTCCCTGAAGATGGTAACCATTTCTTTACCATGGCACAATGGTATCCTAGATTGGCTGTATATAGCGATTTTCAAGGATGGCAACACCACCAGTTCACTGGTAGGGGAGAGTTTGCCCTGACTTTTGGCAATTTCAATGTTAGCATGACTGTACCTGCAGACCATACCATTTTGTCTACAGGAGAGTGTCAGAACTACGCACAGGTGTTGTCTCCAGCACAAATGACTCGTTGGTCTCAGGCTCAAAATGCCAAAGAGCCAGTTGAGATTGTAACACTGGATGAAGCCAAAAAAGCGGAAAAACAAAAAAGTACTGCTAAGAAAACTTGGGTATACAAAGCCGATAATGTTCGTGATTTTGCTTGGACATCTTCAAGAAAAATCATCTGGGACGCTATGCCAGCTTATGTTGAAGGAAAGAAAATTATGTGCATGAGCGGTTATCCAAAAGAAGCTTATGGTTTGTATCGCAAGTTTTCTACTAAAGTAGTAGCTCATACCATTAAGTCTTATTCTAAGTTCTCTATTCCTTATCCTTATCCAGTTGCTCAAAGTATTGAAGCATCTAATGGTATGGAATATCCCATGATTTGTTTTAACAACGGTAGAACAGAAAAAGATGGTAGTTATAGTGAAGCCACCAAACAAGGTATGTTGGGTGTGATTATTCACGAAGTAGGACACAATTTCTTCCCCATGATTGTCAACAGTGACGAACGTCAGTGGAGCTGGATGGATGAAGGTTTGAATTCTTTTGTAGAATACCTAACCGAGGAATTGTATGATAACAAATATCCTTCTCGTGGTAAGGGTGCAGCTTATACCATTGCAGATTATATGCGTTTACCAAAAGATCAGTTAGAACCCATCATGACCAATAGTGAAAACATTATCAATTTTGGGCCTAACGCTTATACTAAACCTGCAACAGGATTGAATATCCTACGTGAGACCATTATGGGTAGGGAACTATTTGACTATAGTTTCAAAGAATATGCGCGTCGTTGGGCATTCAAACATCCTCAACCAGCAGACCTGTTCCGTACCATGGAAGACGCTAGTGCAGAAGATTTGGATTGGTTTTGGAGGGGGTGGTTCTATGGAATTGATCCATGTGATATAGCCATTGATACGGTTAAACATGGTGTGTATGACCCCAATATGGCAGCTCAAGCAGGATTCCAAGGTGGAAGAGGTGGAGCACCCATTAATGCAAGTTCAAATGGTATGATGTCTTTGGCCAAGCCAATGTTAAATCCTTTTGATGATATTTCTAAAATCAGAAATCGCAATGACAAAAACATCATTTTCTTAACGGATGCTGATACCACCCTTAGGGATTTTTACTGGCGTTATGCAAGAGGGATTGAGCCTTATGATACTACCAAGTATAAAGTGACCCTTCCAACTGCTACACCAGAGCCTATGGATGATGCAGCTAAAGCTAAATACGCCAATGTGAATTTATATGAGATTACATTTAGCAACAAAGGTGGTTTGGTTATGCCCATTATTGTTGAGTTTAGCTTTGAAGATGGCACCAAACAAACAGAAAGAATTCCAGCCCAAGTTTGGCGCTCAAACGAAAACAAAGTGACCAAACTTTTCTTGACAAATAAGAAAGCAGTAGGAATCAAATTGGATCCCATGCGTGAAACTGCCGACATTAATGAGAACAACAATACTTGGGGTATGCAAAATCTAACTCCTAGTAAGTTTGCCATCTTTAAGGCAAGACAGGGTGGCGGACGTGGTCAAAGCACTGGTATCAATCCTATGCAAAAAGCCATGGAGAAAAAGAACTAGTTGTTTTTTATAAATCTATTTTTTTGATTAAAGTCACTTGATTAATTTCAGGTGACTTTAATTTTTATATGATGCGTCTATTTAGAATATGTCTGGTCCTTTTTTGTGTAGTTACTATATCTGCCAATGCATCCGTTGACACGGTTCAGTTTTACAGTAATAGTTTGCACAAACAAGTCAAGTTTGTTGTTATTCAGCCCAAGAACAGGAACAAAGTATTAATTCCGGCTGTGTATTTACTTCATGGATATGGGGGTAGTCAACGTCAGTGGCCCCAAGCCGCCCCTCAATTACAGCAGAAAGCAGAAGAGCTGAATATGATCCTAATATGCCCAGACGGGGCTAATAGCTGGTATTTTGATAGTCCCATTGATTCTAGTATTCGGTATGAGTCTTTTGTGATCAAAGACCTAATCCCTTATGTAGATCAACATTTCTTAACTATTCCTGATAAAAAGCATCGGGCCATTACGGGTCTAAGTATGGGTGGTCATGGTGGTCTTTATTTGGCTATTCGTAACCAGACAGTTTTTGGGGCAGCTGGTAGTATTTGTGGCGGGGTAGACTTTAGACCATTTCCCAATAACTGGGAAATTAAAAAAGCCTTGGGTGAATATGCCAACAATCAGTCTGTTTGGGATGACCATACTGTGATGGAAATGGTCAATGGATTAAAGAATAATTCTTTGAAATTGATTTTTGATTGTGGGGTGGATGATTTCTTTTATCCGGTTAATAAAGCCTTGCATGAAAAACTCTTAAAATTGAAAATTGACCATGATTATATTGAAAGACCAGGTGCTCACAATACGGCTTATTGGAGCAATAGTATTGACTTTCAATTATTGTTGTTCAAAAAATATTTTGATGCTAATGCACTTTAATGTGATTAAGTCTTTTGTGAGATAATCTTTCTTTTCAATCCCAGTGTATATGAAAAATCGGTTCATTGTTTGTTGTCTTTTTGTTTTGACTTTTTTTTATGGTCAAGCAGCCAGTGTAGATAGCATTGAAGTATATAGTCCTAAAATGAAAAGGTCTATTAAAACCATTGTCATCAAACCCAGTAATAGTAAGGACAAGTCAAAACAATTCCCTGTTTTGTATTTATTGCATGGCGCTTTTGGGGCCTATAATAATTGGATTTTAAAAGTGCCGCATATCAAGGATTTGGCTGATCAATATGGTATGATGGTAGTTTGCCCAGACGGTGGATTTACCAGTTGGTATTTTGATAGCCCTATAGATAGTACTTATCAATATGAAACTTTTGTTGCAGAAGAACTAACCCAATATATAGACGCGCATTATCCCACTATTGCCAATAGAAAAGCTAGGGCTATTTCAGGATTGAGTATGGGCGGCCATGGCGCTATGTTTTTATCTTTTAGACATGCTAATATTTTTGGAGCTTGTGGAAGTACCAGTGGCGCACTCCATGTTTCTGTGATTACCCAAGGTTATGGCGTTGAAAAAAGACTGGGTGATCCTACTATTAATAAACAATATTGGAATGATTGGAGCGTATTAAATACCATTGAGCATTATCCCAAAGATTCCTTGTCTATTTTAATAGATTGTGGCACAGAAGATAGGGTATTGGCTATGAATAGGGCCGTGCATGACAAGTTGAATAAGCTCAAAATTCCACACGATTATATTGAAAGACCCGGTGAGCATAATTTTATTTATTGGAATAAATCCATTGATTATCATTTCGTGTTCTTTAACCAATTTTTTAGTAAGGGAACAAAATAAAAAAGCAACCCAGAGGGTCGCTTTATGAGAATACAGGTCGATTCATGCAATTGCCCCTAATCGCTGAATCTGCCACCTGCATTAACCCAGTCAGTTATTTTTTTCTTGTCTCCAGCACTCAATTGACTACCCTGAGGCATAAAACTTGGAGTTCCATCAACTGCCCTTGCTTTGATTCTATCTTTACTTAAAATAATATTACAATCTGTAGTTAAATCTTTTCCACCAGTGCCATTAGTGCCAGTATGGCAAGAGGAACAATTGGCACTTAATAAAGACTTCACAGCAGTATAAAGTGGACCTGCTTGACCTGTGGTTAAAGTGGCACATTCATTGGTACCACCGGTTCCTCCAGTTCCAGGATTAGTTGGATTGGTGGTGGTAGTATCACCACCTTTGCTGCAGGAAGAAATAAAAGTTATTAGCATTAACACGCTAATAGATAAAAAGAATAATGATTTTTTACTTTTCATGTGATTGGGTTTATATCACATGTTACGAAACTATTTTCTTTTTGGTTGCTTGTAAGTCAAAGAAAAATTTACGCCAAAACTACTTAGTTCAATACTTCCAAAACCAACGCCAGTCATGGGTATTTTAGCATAGGGTTCAAATATGCCAGTCAGGTGTTTTCCTATTGGTTTTTCAATACCACCTGAAATATGAAGTAAGGCAAATAAATGCTGGTCTTTGGAGGTGTAGCTAGCAGACCTATTATAAGTTTGGTTATTTACATAATACAAGTAGCTATAGTTTTCCTTCTTCATAAAATAAGAAGAAGTACCTAAGGATGCAAAATAATTTCCTTTGCCATTGTATTTAAAATGATACGTGCCTATGAGTGGAATATCCCACATATCACAGGAACCTGTTACGGTTTCCATTTTAAAATAGCTTACCCATGTTCCTTTTGGCGCATGAAAATCTGCACCATTCATTTTATAATTTTTCTGGGTATAAATTCCACCAGTTTTTATTGAAAAATGTTGGTTGAATCTATAACCGATGATGCCACCAATATTGTAACCAAAGTCTTCTTTGTAATTAAAATGCACTGTACTTGCGTCAATTCCAGCAGTTAATCCAATAAAGAATCCTTTTTCAGAATTGCTTTTGTTTTTGATGACAATACTACTGGTTTTTTCCTCTGCCAAATTGGTATTGGTGTTGCTTGTAATGTTTGTAGCAGGGATAGACTCAATGGTATTTGTATTGGATGCAATGCTTTTAGTTTCTGCTGATTGATTGTTAGAAGGTAGGGATTCTTGACTAGTATTAGTTTCAGTAGTTGATGATTGATTATTTCTAGACATTGTTTGATACTCTCTAGACAATTGGGGATCAATTGGACCAGGAGCAATTCCCATTTGGCTCAGTAAACTGGGAGTTGATGGGATTGATTTGATTTTTGCTAACGCGGTTGGTTGATACTGGTTGCTTTTGTTGACCCTTACATCTTCTGAAGGGCTTGATTTTTTTGGTGCAATGGTTGTTTGTTGATCAATGGCTCTTTGTTCAGGAATTGATTTGGCTTTAAATTCTTTAGCTTCTATCTGCTGTTCCATTTGATGGTACCACCATGTACCACCAATGCCCAATAATAACAGGGCCGGTATTAGTACCCAAATAAACCTTTTCTTTGGTTTATCCAGTGGCATTTCCTTATCCAGT